>Ga0209382_10001699_pt1 | contig 34060 bp, 35 predicted proteins | sample SoiMetdeltSBSDD5_FD_187599 | JGI IMG/M metagenome (GOLD analysis project Ga0209382, IMG submission 187599) | Bulk soil microbial communities from a Populus tree surrounding site in Tennessee, USA - Soil MetaG P. deltoides SBSDD5 (SPAdes) (version 2) | ecosystem: Environmental > Terrestrial >... | reverse complement strand
CGGTAACCGATCACGAGCATGTCGAGGGTGCGCGGCGGGTGGAGGAACCGCTGGCCGAACTGGACTCCCCGGTGCGGATGATCACCGGGGTTGAGGTCTCGACACGTCATGGTCACCTCCTTGGCCTCTTCGTCAAGAAAGCGCCCAGGCCGCTGCGCCCGGTTCAAGAGAGCATCGACGCCATCAAGGAACAGGGAGGGCTGGTGATTGTGCCGCATCCCTTCGGCACGCTGGTTCCAAGCCTGAGCCGCCGGAGGATCGATTCACTGCTCGCCGCCGGATACGAGATCGACGCGCTTGAGACGTACAACCCCAGTCCGGCTAACGCGGCTCAGCGCGCCGCAGTGCGTTCGGCCAACGAGGAGTGGGGCCTGGCCGAGATCGGTGCGAGCGACGCGCATTTCTGGCAGCACATCGGGGCCGCCTACACGCGCTTCTCCGGAACCACGCCCGAGGATCTGCGCCGAGCCATCATCGAGCGCACAGTGCGAGCCGGCGGGCAAGAGAAGCGGCCGGCGCGCCTCAACCCGGCCGTCTATGTCGCACAATGCGCCTGGAGCTGGTTTGTGGACCCCCCGCGCCGCATGCTCCGGCGACGGCGCGAATCTCGCATCGAGCATCGGGCTCAGGAAGGTTGATCCCGGCGTCGATCACAGACCTTGCCAGGCTCGACGCTGGAAGAGGTGCCCGCTGGCGCGCATAACGAAACAGGCGCGCTGCGCCCGCCGCTTCTACGCGGCCATCGCCTCGGTGGCCGCCGCTGCAGGTGCCTCCGCATCGGCCGGCCAGAACCGGCGGAACATGAACCACTGCGTCGGGCTCTGCCGTACCACCTCTTCCTGACAGGCGAACATGTACTGCGTCAGGCGCTGGATTTCGTTCATTCTCTCCGTGTTGTTGCTCACCGCGCGTGGGAAAATCGGCGGGAACGCTCGAAGGTAATAGCGATTGTTGGGTGCGAACCAGACATAGCCGGGCATGATCGCCGCGCCCGACTTCACGGACAGCGCGGCCGAGCCGCTAGGCACGTAGGCCTTGTGGCCGAAGAACGTCACTTCCACGCCTCGTTCTCTGGTCACCGGCCGGTCTATGACGATCGCTACCGCTCTACTCGCGACGAGTTCCTGCATCACGCGGCGGGCGGCACTTGACACCGGGATGATGTCAACGCCCTTCTCCCGTCGATGCCCTTGGAGGAGGCTGTTCAGCTTCGGATCCTTGAATGTGTCCGCGATAGCTGAGAGCGGGACCTGGCGCGCGGCGATGGCACCGGCCAGATCCCAGCTTCCAAAATGCCCGGTAGTGATGATCATCCCCTTGCCGGGTGCCATCGCCGACTGGACGCATTCCTGCCAGGTCATGCCTTGAGTCAGATCCTGAGTGCGTGCATCGACATCCAGCATGTCCATGAAGGGCAGGCAAATCAAAGCTGCCGCGGTCCGACCGTAGTTGCTCCAGGAACTCAGTGCGGCACGCCTGACGCGAATGTCGGAGGCGGGCAGACCTAGGACCTTCGCCATGTTCTCCTGCGTCATCAAGCGCTTGGAGCGCCACCCCAGGTAGCTCGCCGAGGTGATCGTTGAAGCGAGCCCGTGCCTCACAAGACGCGGCGTCCTACCCGCAACGGCAATCCCCGAGCGCGCGAGCCAGTATACGGATGACACCGCCGTCTCCCTACGTCCGGGGAATTCCATCATCAAAGACGAATAGCGAACCAGACAGAGCGGATGTCTGAAATCTATACGACCCGCTGGTTAAACCTCGATCATTCGTGTCTGACGCCATCTGCCTCGGTCCGGCACCTTTAATCGTTGTCGTTCGATGCACCTGCAGACCTACGTCCCTCCGTTTTGTGCGTAAAGCCCTTTTTTAGCGTCTTGACTCGTATGATGGTTGCTGGATCGGTTCGCACTGTCCTTGACAATGTTCTGGTGTCTACGGGTCAAGAATAGTACTGGTGGCGCCACGCCGCGATCTTGATACGACGCGATCACTGTTGACGGTGTATGGGCCGCGGTCGTTCCTGGATGGGGGATTCGTCCGGGACGGCGATGCTGGGTCACCAGGAGCCAGGGGGACAGCGCGAGCCGAAAGCGGTGACCGCTCGCGGACCAATCAGCATGGGGTTGAGGATGACCAGTCCAACAAAAACATTCTTCGACGACCTGGCCAATCGTGGGCACGTGCCCTGGCTAGAGAACGAGCACGGCCGGTTGCGTTTCGAAATCGTGGACGAGGACTGCGTGCGGTTGTGGACCGTGGCCTTCGACCACGGCAAGGTCGAGGTGGATCGGGACGACTCGGAGGCCGACGGTGTCCTTCGCGCCGATCGTGCGCGATTCGACCGCGTGGTGACAGGTCAGGAGAGGCTGATGCCCGCTGTGCTGCGGGGTGAAATAGGCCTTGACGGAAGCTACGACCTGATTGTCCTGTTCGGACGGCTGTTGGCTGGCCCAGCGGGGCAGACCGGGCCTAGGAGGGTTGGCAACACGCACAGGGGGACCAGATGACGGACGGCACGGTGAAGCTGCTGGATGGCAACACCTTCATTGTCAGCAGGGACAACGGCGATATCGAGGCGTCCGCCAGCGACCCGACCGGCCTTTTCTCCTACGACACGCGCTACCTGTCCAAGTGGGTCTTGACCATCGACGGCGTCCGGCTAAGCGCGTTGTCGGTAGACGATCTGCAGTACTTCGCGACCCGGTTTTTCCTCGTTCCGGGGACCGCCGCGATCTATATCGACGCGCAGCTGTCCGTGCTGCGCCAGCGCATGTTGTGCGACGGGGTCATCGAGGACGTGACGGTCATCAACCACGGCGAGGACCCGATCGACGTGCGCGTGCGGGTAGACGCCGGCAGCGACTTCGCCGACCTGTTCGACGTCAAGAATGCCCAGCCGAAGAAGGGCGCCTATCTCAACCGGGTCGAGGACGGCCAACTGGTGTTGGGCTACCAGCGGGAGACCTTCCAGCGGGAGACGGTGATCCGCGCCGGCCAACCGGCGCACATCGACGCGCAGGGGCTGAGCTTCTCGGTACGCATCGAGCCGCAACAGGAATGGACCACCCGGTTGGAGGTTCGGCCGACCGCCATGGTGCGGGGGCAACCCGTGACCCTGGTGGCCGGACAAGTCAGCGGCCGGGCGCGCCGGGACATGGGCGCGGACCTGGCGCGGTGGCGCTCGGAGGCACCGAAGCTGGACACCGACTGGCAGCCGCTCAAGCAGACATATGAGCGCAGCCTGACCGACCTGGCGGCCCTGCGGTTCAGCCCTTCCATCGCTGGACCATCCAGCATGCCCGCTGCGGGGCTGCCCTGGTTCATGACCATGTTCGGCCGCGACAGCATCCTGACCAGCCTGCAGGCGCTGCCGTTCACCCCCGAACTGGCCGCGACCACCATCCGGGTACTGGCTCGCTGGCAGGGCAGCAACCTCGACGACTTCCGCGACGAGGATCCCGGGAAGATCCTGCACGAGATGCGCTACGGGGAAAGTGCCGCGTTCGGGGAGCAGCCACACAGCCCGTACTAGGGGACCGCCGACGCCACCGCCCTGTTCGTCATCCTGCTCGACGAGTACGAGAAGTGGTCCGGCGACAGCGCGCTGGTGTGGCAGTTCGAACACGCGGCGCGCGCTGCCCTGAACTGGATCGACGAGTACGCCGACCTGATGGGCAACGGCTACGTGTCCTACCAACGCCGCAACGAACAGACCGGCCTGGAAAACCAGTGCTGGAAGGACTCCTGGGACTCCATCTCCTACCACGACGGCCGGCTACCCGGCTTCCCACGGGCCACCTGTGAACTGCAGGGGTACACCTACGACGCCAAACGGCGCGGCGCCCGGCTGGCCCGCCAGTTCTGGGGCGACCCCGACTACGCCGACCAGCTGGAACGCGACGCCGAGGACCTCAAGCGCCGGTTCAACCACGACTTCTGGCTCGAGGACCGGCAGTACTATGCCCTGGCTCTGGCCGGTCCCAACAGCGACCGGGTCGACGCCCTATCCTCCAACATCGGCCACTTACTGATCAGCGGCATCGTCGACGACGACAAAATCGGCGCGGTCGTAGAGCATCTGATGTCGCCGGCGATGTACACCGGCTGGGGCGTGCGTACCCTGGCCACCACCGAAAAACGGTACAACCCCATCGGATACCACAACGGCACCGTCTGGCCCTTCGACAGCTCCATCATCGCCTGGGGCCTGCGACGCTACGGCTTCAACCAGGAAGCCGCCCGCATCGCCACCGGCATCCTCGATGCAGCCACCTACTTCGGCGGCCGCCTGCCCGAAGCGTTCGCCGGCTACCCCCGGGAACGCACCAAGTACCCCGTCCAATACCCCACGGCGTGCAGCCCTCAAGCCTGGTCGACGGGAGCTCCACTGCTGCTATTGCGCACCTTGCTCGGCATGGATGCAAGTGGAGAAAACATGGTCGTCAACCCGGCCATACCCGAATACATCAACTACCTTGAACTCCTCGATATCCCTGGCCGCTGGGGCCGCATCGATGCGTACGGTCGCGGTCGCCCCCAGTTCAACCATCAACGCATGGCCTAACCGCACAGCCGCCAACGCCGGTATAACCACCTCTCAACCATCAAACGATGCCTTCGCGTGGCCGAGGCCGGTCAGATTGATGACCCTCGTCGAGGTGGGCCCGGGCGCAGGTAAAGGAAATCCGTCACGCCGATCATCCCGACAATCTGACGGATCACCGGAGGTATGTCCCGGCGGTTCGGGTCGTGCACAAGGCTGGGATGGGTGAGATGTCTCCGCCGGCCCCTGGTCTGCAGCTCACAGCCGCCGGCCGCCATGACGTTCCTCGCCCAGTCGGTGACCCCGTAGGGCAACGCCGCGACGTAGCCCTCCGATATGCGGAAGATATTGATCGGCGTGCGGTACTCGCGACCGGAGCGGCGGCCACGATGCACGACGACGCCGAAGCCGGGTAGCCACCCGGCCACAGGGCGGGTGACACGGTTGGTGGCGACCCGGTTGAACAGCGCCAAACGTCTCGGCAAGACCATCGCCAACCATCTTCCGCCGCATAGGGTTTGCCACGGGCCGAAATCCGAAACACGACCTGAGCCGTCGCTTACCCCGCCCGTAGGCGGCCGGCCGTTGTCCCGGTGCCGAAACTCCTCAATCTGGCGGCGCTCGCTGTCGGCTCCTTACCGGCTGACGCCTGAGACCAGTTGCCGGGCGGCATCGACGATGTGGTCGGCGTCGATGCCAGCGGCCGCGAGCTGCTCCTGACTTGTACCCGAACCCGGCAAGTCGGTGACGGCCAAGTGTTTGAGATCGACATCGGACCGGCCGGCCGCCGCCAGGGCCTCGAGAACGGCTGCGCCGATGCCACCCTGCGCATAATGGTCCTCCGCCACAACCAGGCGTCCGTTCGTCGCCGAGACTGCCTGCAGCAGCGTGTCGACGTCGACCGGCTTGATCGAATACAGGTCAACGACCCGGGCCGCGATACCTTCACTTGCCAAGCGATTGGCTGCGTCAAGGCACTCGTGCAGCGTGACACCGGCGCCGACCAGGGCTACCTGATCGTTGTCGGAGGACCGCAGCAGCTTGGAACCACCGATCGTAAACACCTCGCGGCTCTCGTAGAGCACGGGGTAGGGCCCGCGAGTGGTGCGCATGTACACGATGCCCGCGGCCTCCGCCATGGCCTGCACCAGCGCGGCTGCGCTCGTCGCGTCGCTGGGGTACAGGACGGCCGAGCCATGTATGGCCCGCATGATGGCAAGATCCTCCAGTCCCATCTGCGATGGCCCGTCGGCCCCGATCTCCACCCCGGCGTGGGAGCCCGCGAGCCGGATGTTCGCCCGCGAAATCGCGGCCATCCGGATGAAGTCGTACGCCCGGGAGAAGAACGCCGCGAACGTAGAGGCGAACGGAACATACCCGCGTACGCTGAACCCCACCGCCGCCGCAACGAGCTGCTGCTCAGCGATGAACATCTCGAAGAACCGCTCGGGGTGATCGTGAGCGAACAGTTCGGAGAACGTTGAGTCGCTGACCTCGCCGTCGAGCGCGACGACATCAGGACGGACGCCGATCGCCGTCAGCGCCTGCCCGTACGCCTTACGCGTGGCCACCTTCTCTCCGACAGTGAAGGTGGGAAGCTCAATGGCCGCCGAGGCAGCACCAGGCGCTGGCGCCTGCGCCGCGACCGGCTGCGGTCCGCGTACCCGCAGATCCCGGGGGCCGCCGAGTTCGTCGATGGCTCGCTGCGCCATGTCCTTCGGCAGCTGCTTGCCATGCCATCCCATCTTGTTCTCGAGTTCTGAGAAGCCCTTGCCCTTGATGGTGCGGGCCAGGATGACCGTCGGCCGGAAGTCCTCCTCGGCGGCAACGGCGAATGCGTTGTCGATGGCGGCCAGGTCGTGCCCGTCGATCTGCAGCGCTCGAGCCCCAAAGGCCTCTACCCGCCGGGCGTACGCATCGAGGTTCCATTCGAATTCGGTAGGCCCGCGCTGGCCCAGGCGGTTTACGTCAACGATGACGGTGAGGTTGGACAGTGCGTAGTGGGACGCTTTGTCGAGGGCCTCCCAGATGGAACCTTCGGTCAGCTCGCTGTCTCCGCACAGCACCCAGACGCGGTATCCGATGTGGTCGACATACTTGCCGGCCAGTGCTACACCGACTCCGATAGGCAGACCCTGGCCGAGAGAGCCGGTCGCCACGTCGACCCAGGGCAACGCCGGCGTTGGGTGCCCCTGCAGCCGCGACCCGAAGCGGCGGTAGGCGGTCATCAGCTCCTCGTCGGACACCACGCCGACCGCCTTGTACACCGCGTACAGCAGCGGCGAGGCGTGTCCCTTAGAGAAGATCAGATGATCATTGGCCGGATTGTCGGGCACATCCCAGTCGTAGTGCAGGTGGCGCGCGACGAGTACGGCGAGCAGGTCCGCCGCGGACATGCTTGAGGTCGGATGTCCCGATCCGGCCGAGGTGCTGGCCCGGATCGAGTCAACCCGCAGTTGAGCTGCCAACTCACCATACTCGACCAGATCGAGGGTCGGCGATCGCCGTTCCGTGTAAGTCATCATGTACCCCGTGGTTCGGAACTCGCGACTCATCTGATAGCCGCGTACTTGATCCTATGCCTACCCTGCGAAGGCCTAGGGTCTGTTTCAAAGGCGTGTAGTCATTTTTACCGCGGCGACCCAGACGAGCGGGCCTCACGCGGGGTGGTACGACGTGGCCGACCAGTGCCTCCCAAGGCCCGCCCTACAAAAGTGCCAAAGCCAGATCCGGCTGCCTGAACAGCGAGGTCGCGGGCTGGCTTGGACTGGTGAGTCCAGGAGGAAGCACTTGGCCGATTTCGCCGATCGGGCGCGCCATGGTGACTGAGAGGCGATCGACGACCCCGAATTCCAAGCTCTCTGCCTCGAGGACGACGCCGCCTTTCGACTGGTACCCGGAGGACCCGCTTCCCTTACCTCGATCGATGCGTCGGGCATGGGCGCTAGGAGCTCGACCAGCTCTATCGTCGTTGTTGGCTTAAGAGTGGCTCCGCCGGCCCTGTGGGACGCCACAGCGTCATCGTCTCCGGCACCGTAACTCCTTCCGCCTCTTGGCCAACGCCGCGCACCGCCCGGGCGCGGCAGTCGTCGATGGCACCGATGAGCAGATCGTGAAGCACGGTGTCCGGATCGGGTATGCACGCCTGTGCGATCCCCTTGATCGCGCAGCTGACGATGCTCTGGGCGCTACGCCGGCGAAACGCATCTGGGGTCAGGCTCAGCTCGCCCGTGAAGCCGTCGGCCCATCGCGCAGCATGGGGTGCGCCGGCCAGCGTCTGTGCACTGTGCTCCTCGAGCGCTCCGGCAGGTCGTCCGTCCAGACCGGCCAGCACTTGGTCGGCGGCCAGGACGGCGACCGCCATGGCGCGCTGCCGTTGGGCCGACACCACTGGCAGGGCGGTCGTGGCGCAACGCAGTGCGATCCGGGCATCCACGTGCAGGTCGTCGCTGGTCAGCCCGATCACCGACGGGATCAGCACGGCCAGTCGCTGCCGGCCGGCATCGGTGGTGTAGTCGTTGACGTGACGGGCAACGGCGGCCAGCAGCGGGTGAGTGCAGGCCGGATGGTCGCTCCACCGCTCGCCGGCCAGCAACGACGCCAGTTCCATGAAACACGCGCCTTTGCGCCGATTGCCGTGCCTGCCGCGTGAGAGCAGCGGCAACAGCGTGGGTGGCTGAACATCGTCAATGGACACGGGGCACCTCCTGAACCCGACCGATTGGCTCGTCTGTACCAGCCGTGCGCTATTGGCTGTGCAGTGTGATGCCAGCGATCTGTTTATATGCTAAACCGCAGTATACCGGACGAAAGCCTCAAAGCGCTTCCGGCTGCAGCGATCGACTGTTGACCTGACCGGCGTGACCACCTTGCAGGGCGTCGCCTTCAACATCTCCAGCGCGGTGGAAGAACCGCCGCGCCGCGATCGTGTCGCGACGTGCAGCGACCAGACGTCGATGACCTGGCCGTGCCGGTCGATGGCCCGGTACACATACCGCCAGATCCCGTTGACCTTTGCAGCGGTGGGGCCGCCGTACTTCACCCGTGGGCGGATCCAGTCACGACAGTACGGGTCGCTGTGGTGCGTCTCGGCTTGGGCAGCTTGGTGCGGATGATCCACTCGGCCACCACGATATTGATCATCCATCCGGCGCCCATCGCCACGGTCCGGCCGGTCTGGCCGGGCGTGCTGCCGAGGACCAACCACGGCAGGTGGGTGAACACTTGCGTGCCGGCGCCCATGCCGATCGCGTAGCCGCGGATCATCCAGGCGCTGTGCCGGGCGATGTCGCGCCTGCGTATCGCGGCGAGACCCAGCACGAACGCCGCCGCCATGGCGGAGCCGACGGCGAGCCGCATTGCGTAGAGGATCTCACCGTCGTAAGCCGGCAGGTCGTACGACAGGGTCATCCATATCCCGGTCAGCGCTGCGGCGAGTCCACTCACGATGATCACCCGCCCGGCGGCGCGGTGCCAGCCCAGGTTGCGGCGGCGCAGCCCGAGTACGAACTGGAAAGGGCCAAGCACGGCAAGCAGCACGGCGCCGATGATGTGCACGACGACGGGCACGGGGTCGGCGAAGAACCGGGCGTTTTGCGGCGTAACTTCAGCGCCGCTGCCGAGCTCGGTGACGCGGAAGGCGCCACCGATTGCGGGTACGACAGCGAGCAGTAGCAGGCCGGTGAGGATGAGCCAGTCGCGCGTGGGGGTCGTTTTCGTCACGGCCTGATCATGGCGGTTGGGACGCGTGCGCTCATCGGAACGGGGGCCTGAGCTCGGTCGGCCGATAGTGGGGGACCAAAGGCGTACTTTAGGCTCCGCCGCTGATCCGGTGCGTCTCGTAGGCCCACATGGCGATCTCGACCCGGTTGCGGGCGTCCAGCTTGGTCATCAGGCTGGCGATGTGGGTCTTGACAGTGCTCAGACTGATGTAGAGCTCGTGGGCGATCTCGGTGTTGGTGCGTCCGCGTGCCACCGCGGCGAGCACTTGCTCCTCCCTTTCGGTCAGCGCTTGCAGGGGTTGCTTGGGCGGTGAGACGGGCGCCGTGTTGGTGAAAGCCTTGAGCAGTCTCGTGGTGACGCTCGGGTCGATGAGCGCGTCGCCGTTGGCGGCGGCGTGGACCGCTTGGGCCAGCAGGGCGGGGCCGGCGTCCTTGAGGAGGAAGCCTCGCGCCCCGGCCCTGAGGGCCGCATAGACGTAATCGTCGAGATCGAAGGTCGTAATAACTATGACCGCTAACGGATCGGCGGCGCCTGGACCTGCGAGGGTGCGAGTGGCTTCGATGCCGTCGAGACCCGGCATGCGGATGTCGAACAGGCACACATCTGGGCGCAGGCGCCGCGCCAGCTCGACCGCGTGCCGCCCGTCGGCGGCTTCGCCGATGACCTCGATGCCTGGCTGGGCGTTGAGGATCATCGTGAGTCCGGTGCGGACGATCTCCTGGTCGTCGGCGACGATCACCCGAATGTTCATGCAGGCGAACCGGTTCGGGGCAGCACGGCCGTGACTGTCCAACCGCGATCAGGATTGGGACCGGCTTCACACGTGCCACCGAGCAGCCCGGCCCGCTCCATCATGCCGATCAGCCCGAACCCGGCCGGCGCGGGCCGGCGCGTGGCGCTGGTCTCGCCGTCGTCGCTCACGCGCAGCCGCACCGATGTCTCGTCGGTGGCGACCTGCACCTCGATGCGGGTGGCGTGGCGGGCGTGCCGCCGCGCGTTGGTCACCGATTCCTGCGCGAGGCGGTAGATGGCGCTACCGACCGAGGCTGGAAGGTCATCGATGTCTCCGTCGAGCTTCACCTCCACGGCCGGCCCCGTGTGCGAGCGCCCGGCCAGCTGTGCCAGATCGCACACGCGTGGGTTGGGCGCCCGCTGCGCCGGCTCGTTGCGCCGCAGCGCCCGCACCATCGCGCGCATCTCGGCAAGCGCACGTGACGCCTCGGCCTCGATCAAACGCAGCGCCTCGACCGCCGCGTCCGGATGCGACGCCGATGTCGCGAGCCCTGCCTGAGCTCGGATCGCCATGGCCGACACATGATGGGCGACGGTGTCGTGCAGGTCGCGGGCGAGCCGCTCCCGCTCGAGCAGCTTGGCCTGGTCGAGCTCGCGCTGCCGCTCCCGGCCCCGGTATCGGATGGCCGCGCCCACAGCACACGCCGTGCTCAGGACGGCCAGCCCGCCGAGCGCGTCGGTGACGGTCATGCCGCCGAAGGCCGCGGTGAGCGCCAGCTTGACGAATATGATCGCCGAACCGATCACCGCGTCGCGACCCGACCCCCAACGGAACAGCGAATACGGCAGGAACAGCACATAGACCGTCGAGTAGATCTCCGGCGGGACGCCACCCGTCAGCAGCGAGGCCAGGGCCGACGCGCCGAACGCGATAGCCACCATCAACAGCGGTCGAGTGCGCCGCCACAACAGAACCGGCAGCAGCACGATAGCCAGAGCCACCGAGATCGCGCGCCACGGCACGTCAGGCCGCAGAATCCCTTCCAGCACCACCACCGGCAGCAGAAGCCCCACCAGCGCCCAATCCCGCCACATCGGTGCCCGGGCACCGACGGGACGGGGCTCCTCCCAAATGGATCGCAGAAGATCCCGCACCGTCTCATCGTACGGGCCCCCGTATGGTCAGCCGGCGTCCGCGCAGGGAAGCCGATAAGTCCAAACAGGACCGGGAGGCGGTAGGTCATCGTTATGGGCCGAGGGTATGGCCGAAGGTCAGGTCATGGTGCGGATGAACTGGTCGAGCCGACGTGTCGTTCCTGGTGGTCAACGCGCACGGCCGCCTGCTCGCGCCGTTGTCGTTGTGGGGTGACCGTGTATTTCGGATCCCTCGCCGAGGCCACGCCGCCCTCGTAGATTCCGAACCGGGTGGCCACCGAGGCGGCCAGCAGGGCGATGCCGGACAGCGCCGAGGCAAGGCGGCTGCGCCGGCCGAGCAGCGCGCCCAGCATGCCGGTGACGCTGAGGATCCGCCCGGCGCGCAGGAGCTTACCGGCCCGCCCGACCCGGTAGGGCTCGCTGAGCAGGCCCAGCCGGGACTCGAGCCGGTGCGACCCGGCTAGATCCAGAGCCGCACCGGCGACGGCGAGCCGGCGGGCTGGACCCGACTCGGCCAGCGGCGCGGCGATCAGACCGACTCCGGCTCCGCTGGCCAGTGCGCTGCCCGCGAAGACATGCGGCAGGTGGGCGTATGCCTCGTGCCATGACGGCACGGCGGTGTCGGCCAGCAGCACGGCCGTGTACGTCGCCAGGGCCGGCGCCAGTCCGGCGGCGGCGAACCCGGCGACCCGGCCCGCTAGCGGTAATCCTTGACGGGCCAGGCCCAGCGCGTCACGGCCAGGCAGCCGCGACGCGAACTCGCTCACCGCCGCCACCCCGGCGGCGGAACCGAACCCGGCGACGACCCAGGTACCCATCGACATCGGCGATGTGGGTTTGGCTACCCGTAGCATGTGGTGAAAGCGTGCCGGACGGCCGAGGTCGTTGATCAGGAAGTAACCGCTGACCCCGATCGCGCCAAGCGCGGTCAACCGGCCGGCGCGACGCAATGCCGGACGGCCGGTCAGGTCGGCCGCCGCGGCCAGCAGGGCGGCACCCGCGGCGAGGCCACCGGTGAACAGATAGGACGGGATCTCGCGGCGCCACACCGGCGCCTTGATGATCGGCCGGCCGTAGTACGACCTGAACTCCGCCGACGGCACGGTCGCCTGCTCGCCGCCGCCCTCCCCCCGACCGTCGTGCCCCCGCCGCCCTTTACCCGCCGCGCTGCTGAGCCAAATGGTTCGCTCGCTTCGCTCGCTCACGGCGACCGCCGAATGAACGCGGCGAGCACCGCGGCGGCCATGGTGACCGCGGCCAGGCCTGCCCGCCGCCACATCTTGGGTAGGTCGCGGGTGGTGACGACGGGGTCCGGCGGCAGGCCGTAAACCTCGGGCTCGTCGAGGAGCAGGAAGAACGCGCCGTCGCCGCCCACGCCGTCGTTCGGGTCGTCGCCGTACAGCCGCGCCTCCACCACGCCGCCGGCGTGCAGGCGCTCGACCCGCCGCTGTGCCCGCTCACGCAGCTCGTCGAGGGCCCCGTACTGGATCGACTCTGTGGGGCAGGCCTGAGCACAGGCGGGTGTCTTGCCCACGCCGATGCGGTCGTAGCACAGCGTGCACTTCCACGCGCGGCCGTCGCCCTCGCGCTGGTCGATCACACCGTACGGGCAGGCCGGGATGCAGTAGCCGCAGCCGTTGCAGATGTCCTCCTGGATCACGACCGTGCCGAACTCGGTGCGAAACAGCGACCCGGTCGGGCAGACGTCCAGGCAGGCGGCGTGCGTGCAGTGTTTGCAGACGTCCGACATCATCAGCCAGCGCACGTCAGTACGTCCGTTGGCGCTGCCGGTGCGGCCCGGCGGCTGCGACCCGGGCATTCCGGGAAACTCCGGCCCTGCCGCCATCCAGGCGGCCGAATCCGGCTCGATGGCCGGCGGGACGCCCGGCTTGGTGCCGGTGTCGACCTTGGTGCCCGCGCCGATCGCGGCCGCGGCCGCGCTGACGGACGGACCGGTCGGCGTGTCTACGAACGGCGAAGACTGTTGCCCGATCGGACGCGGCTGCTCGACGAAGGCGACGTGGCGCCAAGAGTTGGCGGTCAGCGCTCCGGTGTTGTCGAACGACATGCCGAGCAGGTCGAGCCCGGTCCCGGGTACCTGGTTCCACTCCTTGCACGCCACCTCGCAGGCCTTGCAGCCGATGCAGACGCTGGTGTCGGTGAAGAAACCCATCCGTGCAGGCGCGTCGGGATAGCCCGCGTCACGGGCGGGATCGAGCGGACCGTAGAGGCTGTTCGTGCCGACCATGCTTTAGCCCTCCCGGTACGAGTCCGTAGTGACGATCGGCGATTGCCGCTGCGGCCTCACCCCGGCCCGCTGCTGGTAGTCGGCGATGTAGCCGCGCAGTGCCGGACCGGTAGGCCGCCGCCCGGGCCGGATATCACAGGTGCCCACCTTGCTCTCCTGAATCAGCACGTTGGGGTCCAGGACGATCCCGAACAGGTCGTTGGTCGAGTCGCCCCGGGTCAACCCCTGGCCACCCCAGTGGTACGGCAGCCAGACCTGATGCAGCACCCGCCCGTCGACCCGCAGCGGCGTGATCCGGTCGGTGACCAGTACCCGCGCCTCGATCGCCGACCGCAGGGTGACCAGGTGGGCCCAGCCGAGGTGGTGTAGGTCCCGCTCGGCGGCCAGCTCCGGCGACACCTCGACGAACATCGTCGGTTGCAACTCCGACAGGTATTGCACGTTGCGGCTCATGCCGCCGGCCGTGTGGTGCTCGGTGAGCCGGCCGATCGCGAAGACGTACGGGAACACCTCGCTGTGCGGCTCCGGCGGGCTGGGATTGAGCTGATTGTCCGGCCGCTGGTAGGCCTTGCGGGTCGGATTCGCCTGCTGGCCATAGAGCGCGTTGCGCATCGGCGACTCGGCCGGCTCGTAGTGTGCGGGCAGCGGTCCGTCGATCAGCCCGGTGGGCACATACAGCCAGGCCTTCCCGTCCCCCTGCATGATGAACGCGTCGTCACCGGCCAGTGCCGCCGTACCCTTCGCCTCTGCCGGCGGGCGGTAGCCGGGTGCCTTCGTTTTCTCGAAGTCGGGCACGTCGTGCCCGGTCCACTCGCCGTGCTGCTCGTCCCACCAGACGTACGCCTTGCGCTCGCTCCACGGCCGGCGGTACTGCACCTTCTGCTGCCGCAACTCACTGGTCACGAGGTTCTTACTCGCCGCTCCCTTCGGGCATAGCCGGCCGCGGGAGATCGGGCTGTCCGGGTCGCCCTCAATCTGGCTGACCTGGCCATCCTTGACGTACACCCGCTGCCCGCAGCCCACCGCGCAGTACGGGCAGACCGAGCGAGCCATGGAATCTGCGGTCTCGGTCCGAGCGGTGAGGGCCATGGACCGCCCCGACTTCGCCGCGGCGCCGCGGCCGAGCGGGTCGGTGCCCGTGAGCTGCCGGTATACGGGCCAGCCAGAGATCCAGGTGCGAACGCCCATGGCCTCACACTAAGCCCACCGGCCTTGTCGCGGCGACTGTTTGTGCTGATTTAGCATGAAATAGCATACTTACTCCACCACGCTGGTAGCTTGGCCATGTAGAGCTGGGAAAGCCGGCTACCGGTGACAAGGGAACTGACCGTGTACGTGCGGTGGGTGACCCCGTCGCCGACGGATTTCGGTCATCCGGCTGTTGGCGTGGTTGGTGGTGTAGCCGATAGCCGAGCAGCTCCTAGCGCCGCCGCAACGGGGGCTGATGGGTGGTCGGAAAGGGCGCACTGGGTTGGCTTCGCCGCCGGGACCCGAGCTACCAGGTCATCCGTCGCGCGGTGCGGCTCACGCTAGTTTGCTCCGTCGGCTTTTACGGCTGCCGGTACGGCCTGGGCAGTACCGTCATGGCGACCTACGCGCTATTCGGCTCGATAGCCACCGGTCTGTTCGCTCAGTTGCCAGGCCCTGCTAGCCGGCGCGCGCGCATGTTGCTCACGGCCTTACCCGTGGCGTGGCTCCTGATCATCCTTGGGACCGTGCTGGCCCTCAGAACCTGGGCGGCCGCGGCCGGGATGCTCGTCGTCGGATTCGCGGTTGCGTTCGCCGGTGTCGCCGGCCAGGGCCCGCGTGGGCTGGCTAATGCATTCCAGCTCTTCTACATCCTGGCATGCTTCCCGACGTACGATCCAGCGACGCTGCCGGCGCGATTGGCCGGCGTAACGCTGGGCATCGTGCTCCTCGCCGCCGCTGAGGTGGCGCTCTGGCCTGATCCGGCCCCGGTGCGCTACCAACAGCGCCTCGCGGACGCGGCGGACAGCGTGGCCGGGTTCGTCGACGGGCAGGCGGACGTGCTGGCCGGCGATGCCGGTGCGGTTGCACACCTCGCTCGTCGGCGGGACCAGGCGGTTGGTGCCACGCAGCGGGTACGGCTCGAACAGTTGCCGCCGACACAGCGACCGACATCGGCCGGTGCCCGGGATCGGGCGTTGCGGCAATGCGCAGCAGCCGTGCGCCAGGTCCTCGCGCTGGCGCAGCGGCTCCCGATCGAACCTCCCACGAGGGGGACCAACGGCGTCGGTGTGGCATGGCTGCTGCGGCAGTGCGCGGCAACGACCCATGCCGCCGGCCGCACCATGCTCGCCGAGTCGGCGGCTGCCGGCATTGCTGACCTGGACGCCGCCGTCGCGAGACTCGAAACGCATCACCAGCGCCCCGGCACCGCCGCGCTGCCGCAGGCTCTGGACGTCGCACACCTGCGGCTCGAAGCGATCGCCCAGCTAATGGTCGAGCAGGTCCGCACCTTCGCTACGGCCGCGCGGATCGCTGCCGGGTTTCCCATCCAGGGCGCTGGGGCGCGTCCAGGAGACGGGCCGGATCCGTTCTGGTACGTACACCAGAGTGCGCTGTCGTTGTACTGGCAGCGGTTTCGGGTGCACCTGACGCCGAGTTCCGTCTATTTCCAGGGAGCGCTGCGGGTCGCCGTGGCGCTCGCCGGCGCCCGGGCCGTCGCGGGTTCGCTGAACCTTGCGCACGGCTTCTGGGTGCTCCTGGCCACCCTCACCCTCATGCGGACCTCCGCGGCGGACACCCGTTCCACGCTGCGACCCGCCCTGGTCGGCACGCTCGCCGGCGCCGCCGTTGGCGGCCTCCTGGTGGTCCTGATCCCCGGACCCGATGCGTACGTGCCGTTGCTTCCGATCGCGATGGTGCTGGCTTTCGCCGCAGGTCCACTGCTGGGCTTGGCCTGGGGCCAGGCGATGATCACCGTGTTGCTCACCTTGGTGTTCGCCCAACTCGCCCCATCGGGGTTGCAGCTGGTGAGGGCGCGGGTGACGGACGTCGCGATCGGGGCGGCGGTCGGAATTCTCGCCGGCCTGCTGATCTGGCCGCGAGGCGGCAGCGGACAGCTGCGGCGTGACATCGCCGCCTGCCTTGAGCGCGGTTCGTTCGCGGTCGAGGAGACCGTCGACACGATGGCGGGCAACGACTGGCCGCGCGATGGACTGGACGCGGCACGGCGAACGATGGCCTTGGCGGAGGCGTCCTTCAGCCAGTACCACGCCGAACGCCAAGACCCGCGGATGTCGCTGGTGGACTGGGAGGCCGCCCTCGCCGCCGCCAACCAGATGGTGCGTGGGGCCGAATCGCTGCTCGGGCCGAGCCCGCCGGGCTCGTTGGCCGTATGGCCCGGCGCCGCTGTTCCGTTGACCAGTTTCGCCCGGCGGCTCCGGCTCGCGTACGCCGATCTCGCGACCCAGCTGCCGGCCGCCCGGATCGCACGGCCCGTGGCTACACCGTCCGGACAAGAGGATGTTCTCGGTCGTGTCCGGCGGATCATTGAGGCGGGTGACCACCGGCCCGAGGTCCTACACCTGGTCGAGGTCGACGAATGGCTGGCCGGCCTCGCAGACGACCTCGCCCGGATCCAGGTGCCTGCCGAGCCACCGGCGCAGCGCGCGACGCGGTGATGAGGTGCTCCCGGCGAGGATCAGGTCCTTCGGCAGCACCGGAGAGTTTTTCTTCGTGGCGTGGGATGTGGTCGCCGATGAGGGCGTTATCCGTCCACAATGGATCGATTGCGGACGTTGCCACTATGCCGTAACGCATGCCATTGATCGGTCTAACACCTTTACCGACGGTTCCCGCGGGTCCGCTCGTCCTCCCGTTCTGCTGCCTCATCGGCGGCAGTGGCCGGGCTATCCAAGTCATCAAGGCTGTTCGATTCGCCTAACACGTCCTCCTGCTGCGGTTCGGGACTGTGCGGGTTGGGCGGCTCGGTGCCGCGGTCGCGGCCGGGCTCACTCATCGTGCTCACCTCCGACGATGGCGTACCCAACAGGTGTTAAGAGAAACGGTGGGCTACCGGCGGGCACAGCATTGCGCCACCGTCAGGTGTGTCGGGCGGGACGAGTTTCTTGGCGAGCAGCAGGATCCAGCAGGGGAGTAAGGGCGGGAACGACAGAACGCAGCCGCGACGGCCATGCTGAGCACGTTCCGGATGCGGCGCTGGTGTGTGGGCCGGCGGGTCTCGTCATGCAACCCGCGATTCTTCCGGTTCCCCCAGGCAAGTACTGCCGGCCGCGCCGAGAGCTCGCTGTGAATGGTGGCAACGGTGGTAAGAGGCCCGCAAATAGCTCGGAGTGTTTTGATACAGAATAACCCTGTAAGTCCGTCATGCGGGCTAGCTTTGCCTTGGATGGCGCGGCGGCCGCACGCGACAGGCAACGAGACGCGACGAGAGACAAGGGGAACGGACCTTGGATTTGTGGTGGGGGTCCCCATCGGTGGCGGACCTCATGGCCGCGCGGGTGCAGATGGCCCTGTCGCTGGGTTGGCACATCATCATCGCCTGCTTCGGTGTGGGCATGCCCGGGTTGGTGTTGTTCGCCGAGTGGCGGGGTCTGCGTACCGGGGATGCCAACTACGGTCTGCTGGCGCGCAGGTGGGCGCGGGCGATGGGTGTGCTGTTCGCCGTGGGCGCGGTCTCGGGCACGATTCTCTCGTTCGAGCTTGGGTTGCTGTGGCCGGGGTTGATGGGAACGTTCGGGCAGGTTATTGGGCTGCCGTTCACCCTTGAGGGCTTCGCTTTCTTCATCGAGGCGATCTTCGTCGGCATCTATCTGTACGGGTGGGATCGTTTGCCCCCGCGCGCACACCTGCTCTCCGGGATACCGATCGTCGTGGCCGGTGTGGCGAGCGCGTTCTTTGTGGTTGCCGCCAATGCCTGGATGAACCAGCCCCGCGGTTTCAACCTCACCAACGGCGAGGTGACCGCCGCCGATCCCTGGGCGGCAATGTTCAACCCGGCCACCCCGCCGCAGACCACCCACATGATCATTGCCGCGTTCATGGTGACGGGTTTCTCCATCGCCAGCGTGTACGCGGTGGCGATCCTGCGAGGGCGCCGCGACCGGTACCACATGCTCGGGTTTCTGATCCCGTTCACGGTGGCGGCGGTACTCACGCCGGTGCAGATCGTTGTCGGCGACTGGATCGCGCGGTTCATCGCCGACTACCAGCCGGTCAAGCTGGCCGCCCTCGAGGGTGTCTATGAGACTGCGCGAGGCGTGCCGTTGCACGTGGGCGGCGTCGTTGTCGACGGCGAGATGCGCTATGCGATCCGGATTCCCGACGGTCTGTCGCTGCTGGCGCACCACGACCCTCACGCCGAAATCGTGGGCCTCAACGCGGTCCCGGAGGCCGACTGGCCACCGGTCAACGTGGTGCACCTCTCCTTCCAGGCCATGGTGGCGATGGGGCTCGCCCTGCTCGTTCTGTCCGCTTGGCCGGCGCTGTCATGGTGGCGGCGCCGAAGAGCACCGCAGTCGCGTTGGTTCTGGCGCGCTGCCGTCCTGGGCGGCCCGGCCGCGGTCATCGCGTTGGAAGCAGGGTGGATCACGACCGAGGTGGGCCGCCAGCCTTGGATCGTGTACGGCGTCATGCGCACCGCCGACGCGGTCAACCCCTCACCAGGCCTGTGGGGCGGGCTGGTAATCCTCGTCGCCGTGTACGCGGCGCTGACCGCCGCCGTTATCTTCGTGCTGCGCAGGCTCGCTCGCGACAAACCGGTGCCACTCGCCCCGCAGGAGCTCGACGTCCAGAGGTATCCGGTCGCATGAGCGCCGCGGAGATCGTGCTGGCCGTCCTGTTCGCCGCGCTCACGGCGTACGCGCTGCTCGGCGGCGCCGACTTCGGTGGGGGCTTCTGGGACCTGTTCGCCGGCACCGGCCAGCGTGCCACGGCACGCCGCGGTCTCATCGAGCACACGCTCGGGCCGGTCTGGGAAGCCAACCACGTCTGGCTCATCTTCGTGCTTGTACTGCTATGGAGCGGCTTCCCGCCGGTCTTCGCCGCGATCGCTTCCACCGCCTACATCCCACTCACCTTCGCCGCGCTGGGCATCATCGGCCGAGGTGCCGGATTCGCATTCCGCAAGGTCAGCATCGAGTACGGCCACCAGCGCCTGTACGGGGCGACATTCGCGTTCTCCTCCGTGGCCACCCCGTTCTTCCTCGGCACGGTCGCCGGCGGAATCGCCTCGGGACGCATCCCACCCGGCATCGCCGGCGGCAACGTGCTCACCTCGTGGCTCAACCCCACATCGATAGCCACCGGCGCCCTCGCCGTCGGCGCCAGCGCCTACCTGGCCGCGGTGTTCCTCACCCGCGACGCCCAGCGCCACGCCCCCGACCTGCTACCCGACTTCCGCCGTTACGCCACAAGCGCCGGGATCGCCGTTGGTATCCTCGCGGCGGCCGGGCTGCTCGTGGTCCGCCTCGATTCTCCCGGGCTGTCCGCCGCCCTGTGGCGCGGACCCGCCCTCGCGCTGATCCTGCTCTCCATCGCCAGCGGACTGGCGTCCCTCGCCTTGATCTACGCCCGCCAGTACGTCGCGGTACGCGTCACCGCCGGCCTCGCCGCCGCAGCGGTCCTGTGGGCGTGGGGAGCCGCCCAGCATCCGGTACTCCTGCTGCCGGACACCACGGTTGACACCGTCGCCGCCCACCCCGCTGTGCTCCACGCACTCCTGAGCTCAACAGTTATCGGGGCGGCTGTCCTGCTGCCCTCGCTGTGGTGGCTGTTCACCCTCTTCCAGCGGCAAGCTCCGCGTCGCCAGTAGAGCGCGCCGCGCCACGATCTCACGCTGACCCACCCGTCCCGTAACCGTTACCACGATCACTTCGGATGGTGGCGCGGTTCTCGGGCGTCGACCGTCGCGGCCCATATGGCGACGCGCTACGCGAGAGGGCCCGTTCGGTTAGGCAACGGCGCAGGTCAGACCGGCACGCGACAGACGACTACCGTTCGCGTGCAGGTAGCCTGTAGCTCATTCTCGGCGCGGACACTCCGTACCGGGGAGGAGACGGATGGTCATCGAGGCAGGTAGCACCCCTACGCCGCTCGCGACAAGCGAGCGGCTTGTCGTACCCGCACAGGCACCCGCGCCCGCGTCCACGGCGATTGCCCTGGAGCGCGCCGGCCGGTACCGGTTCGGCCTCGACCGGTGGGAGTACCTGCCGTTCACCGTGCCGCCCGGGGTGACCCGGATCATGGTGGAGGCTGAGCACAGCGAGCTGACCCTGGTGCCCGGGGTGGCCGGCAACTGCCTCGACCTGGGCATCTTCGGCCCGCCCGGCTGGCAGCCGGGGCAGCCGGACACCTCGGCGGCCGGCTTCCGGGGCTGGTCCGGGGGCGCCCGCAGGGTGGTGACGGTCGGGGTCGACGAGTCCACGCCGGGCTACCTGGCCGGCCCGATCACGCCCGGGATCTGGGCGGTCGCACTGGGTCCGGTGGTACTGAGTCCCTTTGGGATGCGCTGGGCGGTACGGGTGACACTGGAGTACGGCGATCCGCCCGCCCCCGCCTTGCACACTTACGCGCCGGCCACGGTTCCTGGCCGCGGGCCTGGCTGGTACCGCGGCGACCTGCACCTGCACACCGTCCACTCAGACGGCCAGCGGACCCCCGAGGAGCTGGCCAAGGCGGTTCGGGAGGCCCGGCTGGACTTCTTCGCCTCGACCGACCACAACACGAACGCGGCGCACCGGGCATGGGGCGAGGTACCGCTCGACGACATTCTCGTGCTCCCCGGCGAGGAGGTGACCACGCGGCACGGTCACTGGCTGGCGTTGGGCCTGCCCGACAGCGCCTGGGTCGACTGGCGGTACGGGCGCGGCGGGCTGCGCCGCTACGCCGCCCAGGTACGGGAGGCCGGCGGCCTGGTGGTGGCCGCCCACCCGGCCGCGCCCCTGCCGAGCGTGGCCTGGGAGCACGGGTACGCGCACGTCGATGCGGTCGAGGTGTGGAACGGCCGGTGGGGGGTGGACGACGAGGTGTCCCTGCGGATCTGGGACCGACTGCTGCGCCGGGGCCGGCGGGTGGCCGCGGTGGGCGGCAGCGACGCGCACGCGTACGTTGACGCGGTCGGCTGGCCCCAGGTCTGCGTGCACGTCCCGGAGCTGTCCCGCGCCGCACTCGTCGACGCGCTCCGCCGCGGCCGCAGCTACCTGGCCGAGTCGGCCGACGTGGAGCTGGAGCTGACCGCCGGCAACGGAACGGACCGCGCGGGCCCGGGAGAGGAGCTGGCCCTGCGCGGCCGGGCCACCGTCGAGGCAACGGTGACTGGCGTGCCCGGCGCCACGGTCACCCTCAAGAACGCGGCCGGCGCGGTGGCCACCGGGCGGCTGGACCGCTCGGGCCACGGCCGGCTGACCGTCGAGGTCGACAAGCCCGGGTACATCCGGGCCGAGGTGCGCAGGCCCCGGTCGCGCCTGGGCCTGCCGGGGTCGATGCTCGCGCTGAGCAACCCGGTGTGGCTGACGCGTTAGCGCCGGCCCGTCAGTGGCTGACCCAGAAGGCGGTGAGCGCCGCCGCCGCAGCCGCGGTCGGGCCGGGTGCCTCCGCGGCCGGCGAGTGCGCCGCGCCTTCGATTACCGCCAGCTGCGCGCCGAGCTGGGCGGCCATCTCCCGCTGTATTTATCTAGTGCGCTGGCGGCAGCGAGCGCGGCTGGAAGGGCCCGATCGTCAGGGATAGACAAATCTACGTTAAGAAATTGAGCCGCCTTCGTACCCACCCGGTCATCCAGGGCTGAATGGACTCATGCAATCCTCGAAGACCCGTCGGATGTTCTCCGCAATGATCTCGCTGATCGCCGCCAGCCTCGGCACCGTCGTCGTGGCGGACCCGGCGGTGGCGGCCCAGCACCAGAACGCCTACATCTACGTCAACTGGAACTGGTCGGGCAGCGGCTACTGGAACGTCGACCAGAACATCGTTATCAAACGGAAGGCGACCGCCACCTACTGGGCACAAGTGTGGCGGTGGACCGACGCCAGCTTCGGCGGCTACACCGGTTTGCAGACCAACGGTTCGCGCGGTGACGGCAGCACCGGCGACACCGCCATCTTCAGCCTGTGGAACGCGAACGCGGCCAATGGCCCGCTTTGCGGCCAGTTCTCCGGTGAAGGGAACGGCTACAGCTGCCGGCTCGCCTACCCGATCAGCCTCAACGTCCTGTACCGTCTGCGGATCTGGCGCCTCAACGCCGACACCGGCGGCCAGTGGTGGGGTGCGTGGGTCAAGAACAACTCCACGGGGACGGACACCTACATCGGGTCGATACGCGTGGGTGCGACCCACGGGCTGATGACCTCGGTGCGCAACTTCTCCGAATATTTTGGTACCGCGGTGCCGTGCAACCAGGTGCCCAGGTCGGTCGCGGATTTCACGCAGCCCGCGGCCAACAGCCAGGGCGGAGGCGGCTACCAGTACGGGTCCACGTACGCCTCCTACAACCGGGGAGCCTGCACCGGCGGGAATGTCGCTGTCGTGAGCTACGGCTGGACCAACGCCGCCCGGGTCACGCTCGGCGGCTGACGATGGTGTCCCGGCACCACGACTGCCGGCGGAACCAACAAACCTGTTGGGCCACTTCGGCTCGGAGCTTCCCGCCAGATGCAGGAAGCGAGCCACGCCACGGTAGCCGAGCAGTCTCCCGGACGCGATGATGATGTGTCCCAACAGTATCGGCGTGATCGCGTAGGTGCTCCACCGGTGTGCCCGGGCCAGCCAAGGCGAAGCTCGGGCCGCCGGACAGCACCGCCACCGCGAACCATCACGGCATGACGGTCGACGCGACCGCCGATCTGGATCTGTCCTACACGCCACCGTTGGGCAGCCCTTGGGACGCGGTTCAGCTTGCCCGCAGACGGCTGGGGATCGGCTCACTCCACCCTTGCCTGATCGGTTGACACCCGAGATCAGCTCAGCGAGAATTGACTCAATGAATACTGAGCGGATGGGTTCGGTGGAGGTACGGGCGCGGGTGCATGCTGCGTTGGGCGACCCGGCCCGGCTGGCCATCATCGACACTCTCACCACCGGAGACGCCTCACCTGGCGAGCTGGCCGCCGCCTTGCACCTGCCCACCAACCTGCTCGCCCACCACCTGAAGGTGCTCCACGACGCGGGCCTGATCCGCCGCGCCCGCTCCGAGGGCGACCGGCGCCGCACCTATCTGCGGTTTGTGCCCGAGGCGTTGGAGGCGATCGCGTCGCCCGCCCTCGGCCCGGCGCCGCGGGTCGTGTTCGTCTGCACCCACAACTCGGCCCGCTCACAGCTCGCCGCCGCGATCTGGGCCGAACACAGCCGCATCCCGGCAGCCTCGGCCGGCACTCAGCCCGCCGCTCGAGTCCATCCCCGGGCGATGCGGGTGGCACGCCGCCACGGCCTGCACCTGAATCCCACCGCCACCGCCGATGTCGACCAGGTGGTCCGCCACGACGACCTGGTGATCGCGGTGTGCGACACCGCCTACGAACACCTGTCCGCCAAGGCCCGACCGCGGCTGCACTGGTCGGTGCCCGACCCCGCACCCGCCGACAACGACATCGCGTTCGAGGCCGCCTACGCCGAGATCGCCACCCGCATCAACCGCCTAGCCCCAGTCCTCAACGCCGGAGCCAACCATGAGTGATGTAACCGCCCTGACTATTGACCAGCAACTCGCTCTACGCACCGCCGCACTGCGCCTTGGCGACGAGTTCACTGGAATCTACGGCACCGAGACCATCGAACGGTTCCTGCACTCCAGCTACGACCAGTTCGCCACCAACAGCAGTGTGTCCAACTTCCTTCCCCTGCTCGCCGAACGGTTCGCCCGCCAGCGCCTGACCGCCCTGGCCCGGGTCGAGGGGCTGCGCACCGATAACCGACCCGTGGTGCTGTTCCTGTGCGTGCACAACGCCGGGCGCAGCCAGATGGCCCTGGGCTTCTTCCAGCACCTGGCCAGAGACCGGGCCATCGGCTGGTCTGGCGGTTCCGAACCCGGCATCGAGGTCAACCCGGCGGCCATCGCCGCCATGGCCGAACGCGGCATCGACATCTCCGGTAAGTACCCCAAACCCTGGACCGACGAGGTGGTCCGCGCCGCCGACGTGGTTATCACCATGGGCTGCGGCGACGCGTGCCCGATATTCCCCGGAAAGCGTTACGAGGACTGGACCTTCGACGACCCCGCCGGCAAGGCGATCGAGCAGGTGCGGCCGATCCGCGACCAGATCGAGCGCCGCATACGGCAGTTACTCGACGAACTGAACGTTCCGGTCGGCCGTTAGCCACAGGCAAATGTCCACACTAGACGCCCAGGGACGGACAAGACTCCTGTACGCCGGGACGATCACCGAAACCGATGTCCAGCAGCCACGGCCAAGCGCGGGCGTCGTGGTCACCGGTTAGCCGCAGCAGCTGCTGTCGGCTCGCGGCGAGACTTGGACAAGCGAAAGCGATTGCAGCCCACCGCCGACCTACGCGGCCGGGTCGACGAGGTGACCCCCTCACCAGTCAAGCGTTATTGGCCCTGACCGTACGCATCGGACATGGCGCAGCCCGCAATCACCGTGGCTGCCAGCAGGCTGCCCGGCAGGACGAGCGCCCAGCGCGGCATCCACCGCAACTTCGTGGCACCGGCGGTGATGAGCAGCGAGACACCGGCACTGACGCCCCCGGCCAACGCCATGGAGACCAACCAGATCGCGCTGTTCTCCAGCAGGTCGCGATCCGTCCTGTACTTGCCGGACAGCCAAGCCAGCCACAGGCGGCCCGTGCCAACCGTGCCCTCGTAGCCACTGGGTGCGGCCGCCGCGGCCGTGAGAAAACAAGACGACAGCCAGGGCGACGGCGCGGGTTCGCTGAAAGTGTCATGGCTGTTAGAGACACGACGATCAGCCTCACCAACGGATTCGCGTTGTCAGGTCCGCGACACCGTGTCGACGGCCAGGAGGCGTGGCGGCGACTCATGGCGCCGGTCGGCGATACCCCAAAGCGTGCAACACTGCGCCATTGCGGCGCACCAGCTCCTGCCGCGGACCGTCTGGCCGAGCGGGTCACTGTTGGAAGAACTGGTGGAATATTGGGGCCAGGGTCTTCGGGTCGACCATGTGTGTCTGACCCTCGACGACTTGGCGTTGCGCATGCGGGATGGCCGTGGCGATCGCGTCGGCGGCATCGTCGAAGAAGCTACCGCCACCCCCCACAAACGAGTCCGGGCTGGCGCCGCCCGTGGCCACGAGAGTGGGTCGCGTGATGGTGGCGAGACGGGCCGTCGGCGGTGTGCCGTCGCCCAGGCAGGCCGCGTCATAAGCGAGGGTGGGCGCGATGGCCTGGCACCGCGCCCACACCGGGGAGCCTTTCGCCGAGGCGACCATCTCATCAGAGGCACCAGCTGTACGCATAAACAATTCGAATGGGTCGCTGCGGCGGTCCTCGGCAAGCAGCGCCTGTAGCGACTCGACGTACGCACGCCACCGCTGCATTGCGGGCTCGCTCATGCTGTAGGGCACCTCGTACACCGCGAGTTTGCCGACCGGCAGACCAGCGGCGGCGGCTTCGAGCGCCAGCGCGCCACCGGACGAGGCGCCGTACAGGTGAGCCGTTCCGCCCGCGGCATCGATGAGCGCCTGTATATCCTCGATCTCGCGCGCCACCGCATATGGCTGAGTGTCGCCACTGTCGCCGCGGCCACGCCGGTCGTAGTTGTACACGGTGAACCAGCTGGCCAGTTCGGTAGCCAGTGGCGTGTTCTCCGACCGGTCAACGGCGCCCCCACCAACCAGGATGACGGCCGGCCCGCTCCCGTCGCGCTCGTACCCAATCGAGGTACCATCCTTCGACATCACGCGATCCATATGAGTTGCCCTTCATGTGGCGTTTTTGTTAGGTCTTTCGTCTGGCCGGACATTGCCACTCTCGCAGGAGGAGAGCGGCCAACGGAAAGACCGAACGCGCATTGCGATCATGCACCGGGCGCAACACCAGGCGGCCGTCATGAGACACAATCGAGGGCATGGACGACCAGAGGCGGCCGCTGGGAAAGTTGTTGTCCCTGCCCCAATCGCCGGACGCCATCGAGCTTCGCCATCTGAGGGCGTTCGTGGCCGTCGCCGAGGAGCTGAACTTCGGCAAGGCCGCGACCCGGTTGTTCCTCTCTCAGCCGGCATTGAGCCGTCAGATTCGTACCCTGGAACGGCTGGTCGGATGTGACCTGCTGCACCGCACCACCCATCGCGTGGCCCTCACTACCGCCGGCGAGGTGTTCCTCGACCGCGCCCGCCGGTTGCTCGGCGACCTCGACGATGCCGTGACGGCGACCCGATCAGTCGGCGGTGAACTGGCCACCCGCATTACCGGCTACTGGGGTTTCCTCGGCGACACAGCGGCCGCCAGTGTCGAGCTGCAGAAATTGCGCGACGGGCTCGACGCCCTGCACGCGAAGTTCTCACCGCCAGCGGAGGTCGACGTTCGGCCGATCAACGCCGGTGGGGTGCCATCGCTGCTGGTGACGCCCGGACCGGCCCGGACCGCGACAGTGCTGCACCTGCACGGCGGGGCGTTCGTGATGGGATCGGCGTTCGGCTATCGAAGCCTGGCCGGAGCCCTAGCTGTCGCGGCGGACACCGCAGTCCTGCTGCCGGAGTACCGGCTGGCTCCCGAACACCCGTTCCCGGCAGGACTCGAGGACGCCCAACGGGCCTACCTCTGGCTCCTTGACAACACCGCCAACCCACAGCACATCAGCCTGAGCGCGGACTCCTCCGGGGCTCACCTGGCGCTTTCGCTTGCGATTAGCCTCACCCAGCAAGACCTGCCGCTTCCCGGCCGCATCGTGTTGCTCAGTCCCGGAATCGACCTCAATCGCGACGACCTGCCTAAGCCGCCGGACGGCACGCAGCCGGTCGTTTCGGTCGAACAACTCCGCAGGTTCGCGACCCTATACCTCAATGGCCACCCGACCGACGACCCGGTGGTCAGCCCATTGACCGCCGACCTGACCGGACTGCCCCCGATGCTCGTGCAGGCCGGCTCCGACGATCCGGTCGTCGACGATGCCCGCCGACTCGCCGCATGCCCGGGAGCACGGTGTCGACGTACGGCTGGAGCTCTACCCGGTCGCCGCGCACCTGTTTCACCTCTTCTGGTCCTTCCTCCCCGAGGCCGCGAACGCGATCCACGAGGTGGGCCAATTCATCCAACACGCCAACCCCGCAACCGCGCAGATCGCATGAGCCCACCCCGGCAGCACAGTTGATCATGATCGATGTAACAGGTGGCGGGTGTCAAAACTAGCTGCCACACCCGACCGATCGTCGGTCCCAGTACGGCTGCTCAATACACGAAGGGAATCAGTTTTCGCGCCCGCGCCTTGTATGCCGGCAGCCGGTAAACTGCGCCTCAAGCCAGCGCTCTTCCCGCCGCGCCTTGACGTCGAAGAACCCCAGCAACGCCAGCGCCGCAAACAGCGCCGCGACGCTGCTCCACATGAGACTCCAGCCGGCTGCGGCGAGGGTCAGGCCGCTATAGATGGGGTGGCGCACGACCGGGCCTATCGATGAAGTGGCGCGCGACTGGGCCGCGGAACCTACACGCGAGAGCGCCTACGACAAGGAGCGCACCTTGGCACGAGCTGTCTACGCAGAACCGCGTAGACGCTGCCATCCGCTGCCAGATGACACGGCTACATCGACGGCGCGACGATCGATTCCGTGGAACCACGTACGGACGGCTCCATGAGCACGGCCGAGAGCTGGATGCCGTTCGCCGAGCGGGCACATATCGCGGATTCGGCCAACCTCTAAGCAGCATGTCATGCGTAAAGCCTTCACCGCCCTCGCGACCCTGCTGATACCGGCCGCCGTAGCACAGTTCTTCCCCGGAATGGGCGTGCCCGTGAAGCCGTGAACCTCCTCCGAAACCCTCCCTAGATACCAACGGTCATCAAGACGAGAGCGGTAACGCACCGCGATAACCACCCGAATGTTCATATCGATTCGAGGAGAAACCACATGTCAACAGCGCAGGCAACAAGCAACAAAGCGAAGTTCAGCCGCTTCCATGAGGCCGTCAACAGCGGCGATGCGGAGGTCATCTCGAAGACGATCGACGAGGTCGTCGAGCCGAACCTGCTGTTCCATGCGCCAGTGCCGATTGATGCGACGGGGGCGCAGGCACTCAAGCAAGTGTGGGCGGTGCTCCTTCGCGCGTTCCCCGACCTTCACGTTTCGGTCGAGGATGTGATCGCTGAGGGGGACAAGGTCGTCTGCAGGAACACGGTTACTGGAACCCACCAGGGCGAGTACAGGGGCTTGCCACCAACTGGCAAATCCATCAAGTACAACGAGATCTTCATCGTCCGCTTCGCCGGTGGCCGAGTCGCTGAGATCTGGGGGGTCGTCGACGTCTTCTCACAGATGCAACAACTCGGCGTGATCCCCGGAGGCTCTTCATGACCACAGCAACGCCAGAGCCTGATGGTGGCCATCGGAATGACTCTCAGAGTGACTCGCAGATGCCAGCATCAATACGGCTTATGAGTAAGCCTCGAAAACCAACGACAACAGGAGAGACCCCTCGATGAGCGTGTTCTTGTGGATCTTGCAAGCGATCCTGGCCGCCGTGTTCGCCATGTCCGGCCTGGTGAAAGCCATCCAGCCGAAGGAAAAGCTGGCCGGCAAGTATCCGTGGATGCAGGACTTCTCTGGGGCGACGGTGCGGTTCATCGGTGTGATGGAGCTGCTCGGCGCGATCGGGCTGATCGTGCCGGCCGCCGCGGGAATCGCACCTGTCTTGACACCGATCGCCGGGACCGGGCTAGCGGTCATGATGGTCCTGGCGGCGGCCATGCACATCCGCCGCAAAGAGCCGTCCGGAGTGGCGGTCACCGCTATCCTGTTCGTGCTCGCCGCGCTCGTCGCCTGGGGGCGATTCGGCCACTACAGCTGGTGACCCCCCCGGCGACGCCGTCGACAAAACTCGGTCTTCGAGAACGAGACCCTTGAGAACGCCCGCGGCCGGATCAAGCTCCAGGAATTCGGGCCCCACGGGCGCATCCGCGGCAAGCTCATGTCCGGCAAGCTCATGTCCAGCAAGCTCATGTCCGGCAACGTCGGCGGCAACGCCGTCGGCACCTACAGGGGTCAGAGAGGTGACCCCACCGCGCATTTCGCATGCGATTGCGGCGCCGGATCGTCACGATTGGACGATGGCCTTCCCGTACCGTTCATCAATCACACACAGGTGCCGCGCCAGCGGCACCTGTTCTTTAACTCGACTGCGGCGCCGGTTCCTCCGGCGCGTCGATGCGGTCCGGCTTGGTCGCTGGTTTCGCAAGGGTCGATGCCGTGGTGCGGCCGGCGAGTCCCCAGGCGAACAGCATGGGCAGGGCGGCGGCCCCCATGGACGCAACGGAACTGAGCACGAAGAGCAACGGGAACCACAGTATGAGCAGCAAAGCGGTCAGGCGCGGGCGGAAGCCGCGCCGCAGCAGCGCGATGCCCAGCAGCAGCGACCCGGCAAGGCTGATCAGCGTGCCGGGGATGCCCAGGAAGAGAAACGAAGCGTCGATCCACGGAGTGAAGTAGTCGCCGACGACTGAGACGGTGGCGATGACCAGGCCGGTGAGCGTGATCGGCCACGCGACCCGTTCGAGTCCGCGGCGATCACGGGAGCCCCAGACCAGAAAGGCGCAAACTGTTGCCGCGAGGAATGGAAAGAGCCACACCTTGCCGTAGGTAAGGTAGACGGTGTCCGGGTCGGCCCATTCCAGCAGCGGTCGCAGGCGGCGTGCGGCTGGCTCTGCCCACAGCCGCGTCGGCGCGAACTGTAGGTCTTCCCTCCCTTCCGCGGTGGCGAAGCGGCTCAGCGCGTGTAGCGGTGCGAGGACGACACCGACCCAGGCACCGATCCAGGCGGCGTGCCCTACCGTGCGCATGGTGTTCTGCGAGACATGCATAGCAAGCTCCGATCTGATCGAGGCGACTGCTGCCGCCGGTACTGCGGCTTTGACCCTAAGATCCGTTGCGGCGCCGCGTCGTCCACCCGTGCGGCGACCGATATCAACCTGGCGATTGACTTGCGTTGCGCGTTGGCCGCCTAGTCTCAGCCGTGTGAGACGGATGTGGCTGCTGCGGCAGGCGGCCATCCCCGCAGTCTTGGCGGTGTTGGGGACGGTCGAGTTGGTCTCGCTGGGGCCGCCACGGCTAGCGGCGGCTGTCGCGGCCGAACTGCTGGCCTGCGGTTTGCTGGTGTGGCGCAGGCGGTGGACGCTGACGGTGTGCACCACCGCGGGGCTGGTGCTGATCATGCTGCCCTACGTTGGCCCAGAGTTGGACGAACCGGCAGTGCCGATCCTCATCGTCGGGCTCGGGTCGTTCTCCCTGGCCCGCTGGCTTGCCCGACAGCGCGGGCTGCTGGGCATGGCGGTGATCTTCGTCGCGCTCTCGGTAACCCAGCAGATCACCCTGGCACCGCCGCCCGACGTGGCCGATGTGATGTTCCTGCTGGCGATCCTCGCGCCACCGTACGTGTTCGGCTGGCTGATGCGCCGACTCGACGACAGCCACACCGTCCAGACACGGCTGTTGCTGCAGCGGCAGGAAGCGGACCAGCGGGAGGCGGTTAGTGCCGAACGGGCCCGTATCGCTCGAGAACTTCACGACGTGCTGGCACACTCGATCAGCGCAATGGTGGTCCAGTCCGAGGTCGCCTCGCAACTCATTCCCGCCGCGCCGCAGCGTGCACAGGTGGCCCTGCAGGACGTCACCACGGTCGGGCGTGCGGCCCTTGCTGAGACCGGGCGACTGCTGGCGCTGATCCGCGACAGCGACGACGAACTCGGCCTCGCGCCCGACGTCGGCCTGGACCGGTTGCCCGACCTTGTGGATGGCTTCCGCCGCAGCGGCCTGCATGTGGACCTCGTCGTGGACGGACCGCTACGGTCACTGCCCGCAGCGATCGACCTGTCCGGCTACCGGATCGTTCAGGAGGCGCTGACCAACGCGCTCAAATACGCAACCGACCAGGCGGTGTCCGTACGGATCTCCCGCACGCCGAGCACGCTTGCCATCGCCGCGACCAACCGGACGGCCGAGCCGCATCGTCGCCCCCGCGGCAACCCCATCTCTGGGGGGCTCGGTCTACTGGGGATGCGCGAGCGCGTGTCAGTGTTTGGCGGCAGCCTCTCACATGGGCCGAGCACCGATGGCATGTTCGAGCTGAGCGCCACCCTCCCCTTGTCTGCAGGGGCGTCATGACCGGCATCGTGATCGCCGACGACCAAGATCTGGTCCGCTCCGGGCTGAGGGTGCTCTTGGAAGCACGGGGCATCGAGGTGCTGGCAGAGGCGGCCGATGGCCGGCAAGCAGTGCAGGCCGTACAGCGCACCACCCCCGATGTGATCCTGATGGACATCAGGATGCCGATCCTCGACGGCATCGCCGCCATCGACGCCATTGTCCGCGCTGGTCTGCCGACCCGGATCCTCGTGCTGACCACATATGACCTGGACGAATACGTCTACGGCGCCCTCCGCGCCGGCGCTGCCGGCTTCCTGCTCAAGGCCACCCCACCGGACACCCTGGCCACCGCGATCCACGCCGTCGCCACCGGCGAGGCCCTACTGGCCCCCGTACTAACCCGACGACTGATCGAGGAGTACGTCCGTCACCCTCGGGTCCAGCCAGGAGCCGTACCGGCGCAGCTGTCCACGCTGACCAGCCGCGAGTTGGAAGTGCTCCGGCACATTGGCCGCGGACTGTCCAATGACGAAATCGCGCGCACCCTCTACGTCACCGAAGCCACCGTAAAAACACACGTCAACCGGCTACTGACCAAGCTCGGGCTACGAGGCAGGGTGCAGGCGGTTATCCTCGCCTACGAAACCGGACTCATCCGCCCTGGCGAGCCACCGGCCGAAACAACCCCGGACTGACACAACGCTTGCCTGGTTTGCGATGAGGGGCCGTCCGGCTGGGACCGCCCCAGCGGAGCTTCATTACGGCAGCCTGCAGTTGGCAAGGCAGGTGGTGTTGCCGTCTTCGCAGTTTCTGCTCAGACACCAACCGTGAGGTGATATCGATGGCGCTGTTGCCGACCCCCACGTGGTTGCGGAGGCATAGGACGCATGGCGAGCGGAGGTGGACTTCGCCACGCGGTTCGTGGCCGAGGCGCCCAACCTCGACATCAGGCGACGGACCGCCCCCTGGCGAAGGTCGCCAACGCCGTGGCCGTGATGCTCGTCGAGGGCATCAGCGACCAGATCGCACTAGAAACGGCCGCCGTGGGCGTGGCCGTGTGCACACGGAGGAATCGTTCAACGGGGAACCCGTCAACGCCAACGTCGAGTGGCTTCAGCGCGGGGCTCGACGCCTCACTCGACCACCGGCTCCACAACCCTCAAGAACGAGGCGGAAAGCAGCTGCTGAGGCAATAGGCGATCTCCGCGACGCGAGAGGATGCCGGCGGGTGCTACGTTGCACGGCGTGAATCTGCTGGCCGCCATCGTCGCCCTCGGCGGAGCGATGTTCTTCGCGCTCGGCGCGGCGCTCCAGCAGTTCGAGGCGGCGCGCGAGGAACGCCCGCGGCTGCGAGACCTAGTGAGGCGGCCGCGCTGGCTGTTGAGCGGCGCGACCATCTTCGTCGGCGGCGGCCTGCACATCCTCGCGCTTGGGCTCGGTCCGCTCACCGTCGTACAGCCGATGGGCGTGGCCAGCCTGCTTTTCGCGCTGCCGATCGCCGCCGCGCTTCGCGGACGCAAGGTGAAGGGTAGAGAGCTTTTGGGGGCGGCCGCCGTCGCCGCCGGGCTTCTTCTCCTTATCTGGTGGGTACCTCGTCCGTCCGGTGAAATCCGGCTGACCCCAGCGGGCGTGGGTATCGTCCTGGCCACATCGGCCGCTGCCGCGCTGCTGATCGGGGCCGCCGCGCGGGTCATCGCCTCGCCGGCGTTCCGCGCGGCCGCGCTCGCCACGACAGCCGGTGTCCTGCTTGGAGCGACAGCAACACTCGTCCGCGCCGTCATCGCAAGCGACTTGCCGTGGTGGTATCCGCTCGGGGCGCCCCTGCTCGCCCTGCCCGCACTGCTCATCTTGCAACATGCTTACGCCGCAGGGCATTTCGGCGTCTCGTTCGCGGCACTCCTGATCTCCGATCCGATCACCGCCGTCGCTTTCGGCGCCCTGCTGCTCGGCGAGCCGATTCCGGCAGGCCCGGTGGCCGTCGCCGCCACCGCGCTGGCCGTGTTCGGCGTCATCGATCTCGCCCGCACCTCCCCTCTCGAACGGACCGTCCAATGACGATTGTGTGATCCGTGCCCGCTTCCAGCCTTCCCGCGACCCTGTCGCGCCGAACCTCTCATATCCACCGACACCTATCCGCCGGATGTCAACGGCGCTCGCGTGCCGCATAGCCTGCGCCAGTTCCCGGGAATGCCGGCGTGGCGCGACTTCAGCCTCATCCTCGTTGCCCACCCGTTGTAAGGAAACGCATCCGTCAGCGCGGCCTGCTGGATCATTTCCATACCTACCTATCGCCTTCTCTCGCCTATTAAGAGATCTTCATGCGGGGTTGGCGTAATGCGGGTGCGAGAAGCCCGATACCGACAAGGCTCGCCGCGATAGCGATGGTCACGCCGATGCGCGCCCAGTTCGGT
>Ga0209382_10001698_pt1 | contig 34077 bp, 23 predicted proteins | sample SoiMetdeltSBSDD5_FD_187599 | JGI IMG/M metagenome (GOLD analysis project Ga0209382, IMG submission 187599) | Bulk soil microbial communities from a Populus tree surrounding site in Tennessee, USA - Soil MetaG P. deltoides SBSDD5 (SPAdes) (version 2) | ecosystem: Environmental > Terrestrial >... | reverse complement strand
CCAAGAATCACGTGGGGCTCGGGGAACATCTCCGAGGGCGTGAAGCCCTCCAGGTAGGCGTGGACCGCAGGCTCCGGCGGCGCGCCCGCTATAGGACGTACGCCGAGCCGCAGCCGATTCTGGATAATCACTGCCATCTGCCGCCCGCGGATGTGCCGTCAATCGCCGGTTCGCCAACCTCTTCGAGATCTGGCCCGAGGACGATCACGACAAATCGCGGGGCATGCGCGCGAACGGCGTCCCGGAACGCTACTGGACAGGCGATGCCGCGCCCTACGACAAGTTTCTCGCCTGGGCCACTTCTTGGGCAGCAGCTTGCCTAACCCCACGAACTGCTGCGTAATGAGTCAGCAAATCCGTCCGGATGCGCCGGCCGGCAGCAGGGTGCGGGTTGGGTCGGTGCCGACCGCGTCGGTTCTGCGGGCCTTGGGCTACTTGATCGACGTCGAGTAGCACTCGCGCTTCGGAAATGTGAGTCGTTGACCAGAAGCGACCGATTCTGAAACCTGACCGGAAACCGAGACCCGCCGCCGCCGGCGGCATGGTCGCCCGAGGGAAGATCCTCTTGTCGCCGCTGGCATATCGGGAATCTCTCAAGGACGTCCGTCCCTTGGGGATAGCATTCGCGGCCTCACCGATCCTCCGTCGGACCATGGCCGTCAGGGCAGGTGCGTCATGGCGCAGATTCCGTCGTCGTTGGACCATGTGGACTCGGTTCCCGGCCAGCCAGCGGTTACCGATGCGCGGCCGATCCTTCGGAGAAATGACTCGAACATCTGGGAGCGCACCGAGCATCTGCGCGCTGACCTGGAGCGCATCCTGGAGAAGCAGTGCAGGGACCGGAGCATCGACGCGCTCACGCTCCAGTCCGATCCGTACGTGCACCCGGCATGGGTGAAGTTCGAATGCTGGCTGCCCAAAACCGATCCGGCCATCACCGCGCGGTCGTGGATGACGGTGACCATCACCGCGATGCCGTATCACCGTTTCGAAGCCATTTGCAAAGTCGAATGGGAGAAGCACGGCCACAAGGGCGTCATCGACCAGTTGCACACGTGTGGCGAAGCTGAGTTGGCCGGCATGGTTGCGTTTCTCTCGGACGCTCCTGGCAACGCGCTCTCTGGACTTTGGCGCAGTCGAGCGTACAAGCTGCTCCGACCCGTCCAACTGCGGCAGCAGCCTTGGCAGATCTGGAGACCGAGAAACAAGGTTGAAGGACTGCGCCGGGATCGGCTGGCGCTCGCCAGCGTCGGCGCGTTGCTGCTCGGGCTGATGGGGCTGGTGACGGCGGCTCCCGCAGGCATTGCGGAGACAATCGCCGAAGGATACCTGCCGTCCGCCCTTCGCGCGCCTGCTGGGGCGCTGGTGCCAACGATTGCGCTGGCGGCCACCAGGTCATTCGAGGAGCAGGCCACGCCGAGTGCCTACCTGCTCCTGGCCGGCGTAGAGTCCGGTGGCGTGTTGGCGGACCGGCATCCGACGCGCGCCAATGGCGCACCTTATCAACTCTGGACGTACCGAGCGCGTGCGGGCGAACGGTTCGTGGTGACGCTCCGGTCCGACCAGTTCGACAGCTATCTGATCGTCGGACGCTTCGATGGCGACACGTTTGTACCTCTCGGCCAGAACGACGATTTCGGCGATGCGATGAACTCGCGCCTGGAAATGACGGCTCCGGAGTCGCGCGAATACGTGGTCGTGGCGTCGAGTATCGGGCCTGCCACGGGACGCTACACTCTTCGGGTCGAACTGCCCGCCCAGCAGGCTGAAGCCACCCGACCGCCAGGCGGTGGGACACCGTCCCTGGCCACGCGCCAGCTCGAACCGTTCTCGACCGGACCGTCGACCGATTCGAGCTATGTGCCGGGCCTTCTCTTCGTCGCTTTTGGCCTGGTCGGCCTGGTTGTCTACGGCCGGGCGCCGCGCTTGATTCGCAGTTCCGGCAAACCTCTTGCGGAGCCGCGGATCCTCTACTCACTGGATTCGTGGCAAACAGTCGTCTTCGGCGCGGGTGCAGACGCCGAAATCATCCGGCAGCGGCTGATCGCTCATTTCAACGCGGCGCCTGATCGACGCTTTGCCTTCGCGCAGGAGCGCGTCTGGTATTGGGGCCTCGATGGCAAGACCGAGCGCGAGCAGCTCGTGCTGCGGTACGGGCGCGCGCTGGTGTTCTGCCAGATCCATGCATATGGTTCCGATCTCTACGTCGGCTGGAACGCGCAAATGAACCTGGGGACCTGGAGAGAGAAAAGCCTGAGGTCAGGCGTCGATCGGAGTACGGGCGAGCGCGTGCGTTTGATGACCGTCGAACATGCAAACCAGTGGACCAACGAGTATGACCTCACCGACCTGAACAGCCTCGCCGAGTGGACGCATGCCCAGGTGGTCCAGATCGTCAAGCACTACCTGAAGGAGCGGGAGATCGATCAGGAAATCGACTTCTCGATTATCCGCGGTGAACGTCAGGGACTGAGTGGCGAGGAGAAGAGAGAGAAAGGGAAGCGCTTCCTCAGGAAGGCCTGAGCGTCGCGACCTCTGAAACGGTGTATCTAGCGCATTTCTCAACCGAGGATCGCGAATGGGTGCAGGCCGTCGCCGGGGTTCGGCTTGGCACACGCGACGTCTCCGGCGCCTGCCAGGAGGTGGGGAAGTTCGCCCTCCGGGCAAGCCGCATTCCGGCCGCGACGGCCGTCTGGCGCGTCAGTCTCGATAGCGACCGCGGATTATCGCAGCTGGTTGCGGTCATGGCGCCGGTCGATGCGGAGCGGACAATCCGGGAGGCGTTCGCCGGGCTCACCCACATCGAGCGACGGTTCAATGCCACTGTCCAGCTGCCACTGACCCGCCAGGACCACGACGCGGCGCTGCAAGATATTCCACGGTTCCGATTCACCACATCTGCCGAGGCCTTCAGCGTTGCAGGGGTGCGACTCGCGTGCGACTACCGAGTCGCACCGTCGGTCGACGAGTTGCTCCTGGCGGCGGCCGCTGCGGCGCATGCCCTGAGCTATCAGCTGCATATCAGATCGTTTGCGGCGACCGCGGATGCTGCCCGGGCGGCCCGCAAGAACGTGTTGGCACTCGCATCGTTACCCGGGGCGCCGGAGCGCCTCATGTCGCGGCAGGAGCGCCTCGCGCGAGACCTGTTGAAGTCAATCGCGATCTGCGAAGAATACGTCGCGGTGGACAACGAGGGCGCCGCCGGGCGGGCCGCCGCGATCCTGGGCGAGAGCTTCCGCGCCCGGTTCGCCGCGCTGGGATACCCTCCGCCCTCATTGCGCTTCGAGACTGGCGCTCACGACGAACCAATCACCCTGGGAGTCCACAGTCACGACTTGCAGCCCTTTAGCCCCATCGATTTGTGCAGCGCATGCGTGTCCGTCGATGAGCGCGATCGTCTCCTGGACTGGCAGCCGCCAGCTGCTCTACGCGATTTGATTGCCACCGAGTCCCTTGCGGACGCGATGGACGAACCTGACAGCTCCGGAACGAACGTGAGCTCCAGCGAACTGCCGACACCGTATTCAGGACTGGGTTCCTTCGCGTTCGTGAGCTACAGGCGTCAGGACCTTCCAGTGATCGCCCCGATCCTTCGTCGCGTCGTCGGGCACGGTATGCCTGTCTGGTTCGACAGGGGAATTCCCGGCGGCAAGGAATGGGACGAAGTCATCGAGGAGCGCTTGTCCCGCTGCAAGCTCATCGTGTTGTTCGCGTCTAGCGCTGCCATTGAATCGAAGTACGTGCGCCGGGAGGTCAAGTTCGCCGATGCCCTCAACATTCCAATTGTCACCGTGATACTCGAGGAGACCACGCTCGCCCACGGACTGCGCATGCTCCTGACGCAATATCAAATGATCGACGCGCGGGCGGCGGATTTCCCCATGCAGTTGGCACGGGCCCTCGATGCACTGGCGTGACCGACTCGCCCGCAAACGCGGCGGGCGGTGGATCGGTCAGGTGCCGCATCACTTTCCAACGGACCGACGGGTCCGAGCCGAGCAGCCAGTCGTGGATGGTCAAGGATTTCCTCTTGGCGTGCCCACAGTCGGCATAATACGTCGGCGACGAGCGAGACGACTTCTCCTGATCTCCTTGCACTCTTGTTATGTCACCGGCCGTCGGATCAGTCGGGCGGCTGTGAAAGCTGCCGATTGGATGAATCACCCGGGATCCGGATCCCGGACCCCGGATCCCGGACCCCGGCAAGTAACTCGTACGATCGCACTCGCTCGCGATGATCGTGGATCATCGTCGTGACGATCACCTCGGTTGCCGACGTCGCGCGTACCAGGTCGTCGATCTGCGCCATGACGGTATCCCTCGTGCCGATGAAGTGCCGCGATCGGCCGGCGCGCGCGACCATTCGCTCGTAGTCGCTCCAGTTGTAGGCGGCAGCCTCGTCCGGGCTTGGGAGCAGGCCGAATTCTCCGCGCTGGTAGCGGACCCACACGAGGTCCGTGCTCAGGGCCAGCTGCTCTGCGCGTTCGGCCGTTTCTGCGCAGATCACCGACACGCCAAGAATCACGTGGGGCTCGGGGAACATCTCCGAAGGAGTGAAGCCCTCGAGGTAGGCGTGGACCGCCGGCTCCGGCGGCGAGGGACTGAAGTGGCGCGCAAAGGCGTAGCCGACGCCCAGCGAGCCGGCGAAGCGTGCGCTCGCGCCGCTCGAACCGAGAACCCAGACGGGTGGGAACCTGACGCCCGACGGCACGACGCGGACGCTGTGAAAAGGATGATCCCGGGGCAGCGACGACCCCGACAGGCCGAGAACCTCCTGCAGCTGTTGCGGGAAGTGCTCGGCGTTGAACGGGTGCATCGCGCGCGACGTCAAGGGATCGGTTCCCGGCGCACGTCCCACACCGAAATCGATGCGGCCCGGGTGCAGCGTCTCGAGCGTGTGAAAGGCCTCGGCGATCCGCAGCGGCGCGTGATTGGGCAGCATGATGCCGCCCGAGCCCACGCGAATCCGTGACGTCGCCGACGCGATGTGCTCGATCAGGATCTCGGGCGACGAACTGGCGATCCCCGGCATGCCGTGATGCTCGGCGAACCAGTAGCGGACGTAGCCGAGCTCCTCGGCACGCCGTGCGAGATCGACCGAGCGCCGGAGTGATTCACCTGCGCTGCCGCCCGACCCGATGGGAACGAGATCGAGGACGGAAAGAGGACTCGGCATGTGCAGGGACTAGCGGTTGACCGCGCGCATGCCTCCTTCCGCATAGCGCTCGCCGGCCACGGTGGGGGCCAGCGCATCGAGGGACGCGATATCGGCCGCGGTCAACGGTACGTCGAGCGCGCCCGCGTTCTCGGCCACACGGTCTGCCCGGGTCGAACCCGGGATCGGAACGATGTCCGTGCCACGCGACAGCAGCCACGCCAGGGCCAGCTGCGCGGCCGTGCACCCCTTCTCGCGCGCGAGCGCCTGCACCCGCGTCGCAAGGTCGAGGTTCTTCTGGAAGTTCTCCCCCTGGAAGCGCGGGTTGCGATGGCGCCAGTCGTCGGGGGTGAGATCCGCGGGCGACTTGATCTGCCCGGTCAGGAAGCCGCGTCCGAGAGGGCTGTAGGCGACGAACGCGATGCCCAGTTCCCGAACGGTGTCGAGCAACTCGTCCTCCGGATCGCGGCTCCAGAGCGAGTACTCGGTCTGCAGCGCGGAGATCGGGTGGACCTGGTGCGCGCGGCGAATGGTTTGCGGCGCGGCCTCGGACAGGCCGAGGTAGCGCACCTTGCCGGCCTTCACCAGATCGGCCATCGCCCCGACGGTGTCTTCGATCGGCGTTTCCGGATCGACCCGGTGCTGATAGTAGACGTCGATTGTGTCCACGCCGAGGCGCTGCAGCGACGCGTCGCACGCCTGGCGCACGTAGTCGGGCCGCCCGTTGATACCGAGCCACGAGCCGTCCTCGGTCCGGACGTTGCCGAACTTCGTCGCGAGGATCACCTCGCCGCGGCGATCGCGAATCGCCCGCCCGACCAGGCGCTCGTTGGTGAACGGGCCGTAGACGTCAGCGGTGTCGAGGAAGTTGATCCCGAGATCGAGCGTCTTGTGAATCGTCTGTATCGATCGCTCGTCGTCCGCCTGACCGTAGAACTCGGACATCCCCATGCAGCCGAGGCCGATCGCCGACACCGATGGGCCGTTGTTGCCGAGCTGGCGCTTCTGGAGCTGAGTCATTCCTGTACCTCTTTACTGGCCGCGGGTTCGCGGGTTCGCGGTTCGCGGGTTCGGGGGAGCCGGTCGTCACTCAGAGGCAACCCGCCGTTTGGATCGGCCCGGTTGCCGCTGAGTACGACACGCTCCCGAACCCGCGAACCCGCGAGTCGCGAGCCCGCGAACCCCGAAGTAGACTAATCCCGATGCCTTTCATGACCGACGATTTCCTGCTGCACACCAAGACGGCGCGCGCCCTGTATAAGACGTACGCCGAGCCGCAGCCGATCCTGGATTATCACTGTCATCTGCCGCCCGCTGATGTGGCTGCGAATCGCCGCTTTGCGAACCTCTTCGAGATCTGGCTCGAGGGTGATCACTACAAATGGCGCGCCATGCGGGCGAACGGCGTCCCGGAGCGGTATTGCACAGGCGATGCCGCTCCCTACGACAAGTTCCTCGCCTGGGCCGCGACGGTGCCGAAATGCCTGCGCAATCCGCTCTATCACTGGACGCACCTCGAACTGCGCCGCTACTTCGGGATCGACGAGCTCCTCGACGGGAAAAGCGCGCCGGCGATCTGGAAGACGGCCAATGAACAGCTGCAATCGGACGAGCTGACCGCCCACGGCATCCTGAAAAAGTTCGACGTCCGCGCCGTCTGCACCACTGACGATCCCGCCGAGCCGCTCGATCATCACGCCGCGATCGCCGCGTCCGGGATCAGCACGAAGGTGTACCCGACGTTCCGGCCGGATCGAGCACTCCAGGTCGACGATCCCGGCACGTTCAATCCCTGGGTCGATCGGCTCGGCTCGGCGGCGGGCATCGCGGTGGACACCTTTGCCGGCTTCGAGCTCGCGCTGAGGCAGCGGCACCAGGACTTCCACGACGCCGGTGCGCGCCTGTCCGATCACGGCCTGGCCTACTGCTACGCGGCGGAGTGCACGGCAGAAGAGGCCGCAGCCATTTACGATCGCAGCCGTGCCGGGCAGGCCGCGACAGTCGCCGAGCACGAGAAGTTTGCCTCGTACCTGATGCTCCTGTTCGGCCGGCTCGATGCCGGGAAAGGCTGGACCAAGCAGCTCCATCTCGGCGCCAGGAGAAACGTCAATACCCGCATGATGCGCGCGTTGGGCCGCGATACGGGCTACGACTCGATCGGCGACTATCGCCAGGCCGAGGGACTGGCCTGGTATCTCGATCGGCTCGAACAGGAAGGCGCGCTGCCGAAGACGATCCTCTACAACAACAACCCCAACGACAACTACACGCTGGCCACGATGATCGGCAACTTCCAGGACGGCTCGCAGGCGGGCAAGCTGCAGTTCGGCAGCGGCTGGTGGTACCTCGATCAGAAGGACGGCATCGAGTGGCAGCTCGATGCGCTCTCGAACGTCGGGCTGCTCGCACACTTCGTCGGCATGCTGACCGACTCACGCTCGTTCATGTCCTACCCGCGCCACGAGTATTTCCGCCGCGTCCTCTGCAACCAGGCTCGGCGCCGAAATGGAACGGGGCGCGCTGCCGGACGATGAGGCGCTGGTGGGGGGAATGGTGGCGGATATCTGCTTCAACAACGCGCAGAAGTATCTGGGGCTGACGCTCTAGGATCCGGGTCCGGGATCCGGGGTCCGGGATCCGGGATCCGAAAGCCGACGGCAACCAGAGGCAACGAGCCGCTCGCACTGTTCGCGTTGCCCCTGATTACCACCGGCCGCCTCGGACCCCGGACCCCGGACCCCGACCCGTTTATCTCCGCTCTACCCATTCCCCAATCCTCCCATCCATGTACGAGAAGAACGGATTGCACGTGAGCCGTGCCAGCGTGTCGGAGGGCACCGAGAGCACGGCCTTCTCACCGTGAGGACTGAGCAGTCCCAGTCGAATCAGCTGGGGGACGGCGGTGTTTTCATCGCGCCCATAGACCGGATCCGACATCGGGAAGGGAATCGCGACGTGCGAGAGCGAGAAGACGTCGCGCGGCCAGGCCAGGCCGAGCGGCCGCATGGTGAGGTCGGTGGCCCCCGGGGCGATCGATTTCTCCGCGACGTCGAGCGATGACCCGTCCAGATTGGTGACGAGCGTCCGCCGATAGCGCCGCGCAGATCGATCCGTCAGCCGCGACAGCAGCGTTGCGTCATCCGGACGGATGAACGGCACGAGCCCCGATGAGCGGTTGATGTCGAACAGCACGAGCTCGGATCGCTCGTCTGCGATCACGTCGTAGAGGGCGTGCACCACCGCTGGCGTGCTGACGGTGGCGTCGACCAGCGAGTGAAACGTCAAGATCGGCGGCAGCTGGCTCGCGAGCCCCGCCGCGGCAACCCGCGTGATCTGCGACTGCAGTGTCGTGGTCAGCCGCCAGGTCTGGAGGCCCGCGTTCGCGGCGAACGAGTTGTACTTGAACGGGTTGTACTCCGGGTAGACGTCGAGCCAGCGCGCTTTCTCGAACGCCGGGATCGGACCGAGCATGCTGATCACCCGCGCCATCCACGCAAACGGTGTGACCCCGAGCATCGGCGACAGCAGCACGATTTTCGCAGCCTTCGGATCGCCAGAGCCTTCGAGCGCGTCGAGCGCATATCTGAGGACGATCGCACCGCCGTTCGAGTAACCGACGAGCAGCAGCGGCTTGTCCGGGCCGATCGTCGAACGCAGATGACGGACGCCGAGGCGTGCCGCGGCGACCCAGTCCTCCCACGTCACGTCGGTGAGGCCAGCGGGCACAGTGCCGTGCCCGGGCATTCGCAGGGCCACGACCAGATAGCCGCGCGCGCGAAGATCTTCCCCGATTGCGCGCATGCTGTAGGGCGCATCGGTGAGGCCGTGCACGAGGAGCGCGCCGCCGGTGGCGTCACCGGCAGGGGAGAGCACCTGGGAGCGATTCCAGTCGGTCCCGAGCCGTCCTGGATGTGAAACGCCCTCAGTGTTGTAGCGGTTCGCGGGGACACGCCAGGCCGGATCGAGCCGTTGCTCGATCTGCTCGTGAACGACCCGAAAGGCCGCATCCTCCTTGGCGAGGTAGTTCGCGAGCGTGGATTGAGGCGTGAGATCCCCGGCCCGGAAGTCGGGCGGGACGATCCGGTGCCACGGCTCGAGATCGGGAAGACGGCGACGCGCATCCAGGGCGCCGCCGATCACGATGGTGGCAAAGATGAGAACGGCGGACCACACCAGCCGCGCGGTCCAACGGCGCACGAATCCCGGGCGACCCTGCGGATCCGTCATGCTTACTTCCGGCGGATCAGCCCTTGTTTCGTCATCTCCTTCACCGTGCCGGCGACGATGTCCTTGATGATCCGGGGCGCGTCCTTCGGGTTGGTGCTCTCAGTGACGCCGGCCCAGAGCAGCTTGTTCTGCGGCACGCTGAAGATCAGCGTTTCTACGACTGCCACCGTGTCCGTGCGCGTGACGCCCGGATCGTAGACGGCTCCCCAGCCGTAGCCGTAGTAGCCCCACAGCGTGCTGTAGTACGGTGTGCTCCAGGTCGATGGTTCCCAAGTCGTGCGCTTGTCCGCCTTGACAAGCCGCATCGCGACCACTCCCTCGGCGCCGGCCTTCTCGTACCATTTCCGCGCCTTCTCGGGGTCTTTCAACTCCTCGCGGGGGACTATACGGTAGCTGGCGATCCCTCCGGGCACGCCGGCGCCTGCCAGCTCCCGCACGAGCGCTTCCTCGCCGGACACGCGAAGGTTCTGGTCGTCGCTGATGATGAGCGCCGCGACCTTCCTGCCGGCGAAGCTGGTGCCCGCCGCTTCGGGGGCTTTCCAGGTGCTGACGAATTTGGGTCCGGCGAGAAGGGCAGCAGACAGCGAGAGCGTGGCTGCGGCGGTCAGGGTAACGGCGCGGGTGCGGGTTCGTTCCATGATGGTCGTCATGCAAGGTCGCGCACAGGTCAGCGCTGAGGGTTGACTGCCCCGATAAGCACCGAATTGTGAGAGTTACGGGACGCGGGCCGTGAGCGGAGTGGCCCCATGCTCCAGTGATGCGTCACGCGCCACGAAATGCCGTGGGTGTGAATCTCGACCCGCCTTCGCGCTGCGCGCTACGGCGCGGCAGGCTCCTCGGACCTCGGATCGCAACCCCGAGCCCCGAGCCCCGAGTCCCGATCTCGATTACTTAGCCACCAGCTCCAGCAATTCCTTCTCAGTCCACGGCCGCGTGCGCCCGGTCGTCTCCTTCCGCACATCCGCGACGCCGGCCGCTTCGACCGCCGAGCCCTGGTTGCCCCACGAGCGGCGGACGTAGGTCAACACCTCGGCAATCTGATCGTCGGTGAGGGTGGTCCCGAGCGGCGGCATCAATCCGACCGGGCCCTCCTTGCCGTTCAGCAGGATACGAATCGGCACGTGCGCGGGAGCGCTGACGAACGCGGATCCGGTCAGCGGCGCTCCGACTTTTTCGAGGCCCTGACCGTTGGCCTGATGACAGGCGACGCAGAGGCTCTTGTAGATTCCCTCACCAGCGGTGAACCGCTGTTGCTCCGCGGCGGTCAACGGGGGCGCGGCAGGGGCCGCCCCTGCGGCTGCAGGTTTTCCCGGCCACGTCAGGCGCGCGAGCAGCGCTTCGGCGCGTTTGCCGGTTTCACCGCCGGCAGCGGCGAGCGCCCGGAGGGCGGCGGGCTCGCTGCCGAGCGCCACCGGCGCGTTCCCACGCCCGCGCCCGCCGGCTGCCGGCGGCGGACCTGTCTCGGTCTTTGCAAACGCCGGAGCGCCCCCCGGCCCGGCACGTCCCCCCGGCGCGGTGTTGTTCGCGGCTGCGGCGGCCCCTCGCCCTGCGCCGGCGCCACGGCGTCCACTGCCAGGTAAGGGGCCGCCGGCAAGCGCTGCTTCCGCACCGGCGAGCAGCGCATCACGCTGCCATGCGGCTCGCTTGGGATCGGCCGTCGACTCAAAGAGGTTCTGGACCAGCGCATCCCGCCCGCCACGGACGATTGTCGCGGCAAGCATCGTGACCGCGGCCGTGCGCTGCGGGCTGGCCGTCTCGGAGGCCAGCAGCCGCTGCAGCACCGCCGGTTCGCTGCCGCTCAATCCGCTGAGGGCGGCGTCGACGGTGATCGGATCGTCGCCGTAGCGCTCGAGCAGCGTCGCGAAGGCCGAGGCCTTCGCCGGCGCGCTGTCGGGTAGCGTGCCGAGCGTCGCGGCCAGCTGCCGGCGGACCGCCCAGTCCTGATCGTCGAGTCTCTTCAGCACCTCCGCCTGGATCGGATCCTTCGGATCGCCCAGCCAGCGCTCCGACAGCCGGACCGCCGACGCACGCACATCACGCGACTGGTCGGCGAGGGCTCTGGTCACGTCCGCCGGCTCGATCGCGTCGAAGCCGTCGAGCGTCCACAGCGCGTGGAGCCGCGTGCGCCAGTCGGGCGCGGTTGCGGCCCGCGACTTCAGCAGCGGAATCGCGGCGCGGTCGGCGCGCTGGACGAGGAGCTGCTGGGCAGTGTCCCGCCACCAGCCGTTCGGATGCGCCAGCGCGTCCACGAGCTGGGCGGTCGTGGCCTTCGACAGCGCCGGCCTCGGCCCGAGCGTCGTCGACTCGTGCATCACACGGTAGATGCGCCCGTGCCCCTGAGGCTGGTCCAGCTTCCGCGACAGGATCTGATCGCGCAGGTACTCGGTGATGTAGCCCTTGTGCTGGATGATGCCGTGATACATGTCGACGACGTACAGCGTGCCGTCCGGCGCCGACGACAGGTTCACGGGCCTGAAGCGCTCGTCGGTCGATGCGATGAATTCCCCGCGCTCGTACGCTTTCTTCCCGCGCAGCGCCGTTCCATCGTCGGTGACAATCACGCGGCTCACCAGGTTCGCGGACGGCTCGACCAGGAACACGTTCCCCGACAGCTCCGCCGGCAGCCGATCGCCCCGATACACCGTTGGCGCGGCGACGGCGGTGAATGCGGCGAGGGTCTTGTCCGGACGGAGGACGCCGTCCTGATAGCCGCGGTTGACGCCAGGCGTCGGCCGCAGGGGCCAGGTCGTGTTCAGGTCGCCGGTGTCGAGCGTCTCGTAACTCCCGCGGGTGCGGAGGAGATTCGGGTTGCGCGCGTAATACGGCGTCGACACGATATCGACATACAGCGCCGCCGAGTTCGTGTTGCGGTACACCCGCCCCGCGTCGTCCTGGGTCGCGCCCCACTGCCCGCGCGCCAGCGTCGGCTTCACCTCGAACTTCAGGTCCTTGAGCCGGAGCATCACGTCTACTTCCGACGTGTGCATCCAGTTGTCCATCCCCCACAGCAACGCGTTCGCGTTGTGCTCTACGTTCGCCATCTGCGTGCCGTAGGTGTCGGTGACCCGCTCCTTCGTGTCCGCCTTCAGGTCGCCGTCCGTGTCACGCGCAAGCCACAGGTTCGGCGGCTCGGCGACGAGGACGCCACGATCCAGCACCTTGAGCGCGCGCGGCAGCACCAGCTTGTCGAGGAAGACGGTCTTCTTGTCCATCTTCCCGTCGCCGTTGGTGTCCTCGAGCACGCTGACGCGGCCGGTTGGCTGCAGCTCGGTCGTCGCCGGCATGTCTTCCATGTAGCCCGGCATCTCGACGACCCACAAGCGTCCATCCGGATCCCAATCGATGACGACGGGCTCTTCGATCATCGGCTCGCTCGCGACGAGCTCGAGGCGGTAGCCCGGCGGCAGCACGATGGTCTTCATCGAGGCTTCAGGCGACAGGACCGGGGACTCCGCCGGCATCGACTGAAGTGGCGGCGGCCACTGACCGGCCTGGTAGGCGTAACCCGTGGCCAGCGCGGCGGTCACGGCGATGACGGTGACGGTCGGAGTGCGCATGTCGTGTTCAGACCTTTGCGGGATCGGGATGTACCCAGGGTGCTCGGTACGGGCGGCGCAACAGCTTGTTGGCTTCGGCGTCGTTCACGACCAGGCCCTTCGCATGATCCCATGTGAGGGAGCGTCCGAGCTGCAGCGAGATGTTGGCCAGGATGCAAGCCGCCGCCGACATATAGCCCTGCTCGATATCGGCGACCGGCGGTTTGCGCGACTCGATGCTCGCCAGAAAATCCTTCATGTGGCCGCGGATCGCCGACGCGACGTGGCGTTCGAGGTCTTTCTCGGTGCGGTCTTCCGGGAACTGCTCGTACTCGAAGACGGCGTCTTCGTGGAGCGGCGGCTCGCCCTTGCCCGAGGGTGTGAAGTCGTAGCTGTTCACGCTCGCCTTGAGCGTGCCCTTGTCGCCGTAGAAAGTCGCGCCCCACGGATACTTTGGATCCGGCGCCTCGCCATACGACCGGTGGATCCACACGACCTTCAGGTTCGGGAAATCGAAGGTCGCGGTTTGCGTGTCGGTGATGTTGGCCTTGCTCTTCTTGTCCACCAGGATGCCGCCCGATGAATCGATGCGCGTCGGCATGCCGAGGTCGAGCATCCAGCGGACCATGTCCAGCATGTGGACGCACATGTCGCCGACGATCCCGTTCCCGTATTCCATGAAGGCGCGCCAGCTCCGCGGATGCACCAGCTGGTTGTAAGGCCGCATCGGCGCCGGTCCGGTCCACATCTCGTAATCGAGATTGGCGGGCGGCGCGGTATCGGGCGGGTTCGCGGTTGCCCTCATGTGGTAGTAGCAATAGATCTCGACGAGGCCGATCGTGCCGAGCCTGCCTTCGCGGATCACGCGGTCGCGGGCACGAATCAGGTGGGGCGTGCTGCGGCGCTGCATGCCCACCTGGACGACGCGCTTGTTTTTCCGCGCGGCGGCCAGCATCGCCTGCGCTTCGACCACGTCGACGCTGACTGGCTTCTGCACCCAGACGTCGAGACCGGCGCGCAGGGCATCAATCATCGGCAGCGCGTGCCAGTGATCGGGCGTGTCGATCAGCACGAGGTCGAGATCCTTCGCCTTCAGCATCTCGCGGTAGTCACCGTAGGTGCGCGGCTTCTTCTTCGACTGCTGCCGCGTCGACACGATCTCGGCGGCCTCGGCCACCATGTTCTTGTCGACATCGCAGAGGGAGACGACCTCGACCGGTGCGACCTGGATCAGGCGCAGCAGGTCGGACTTGCCGTACCAGCCACAGCCAATCAAGCCCACCCGTTTGCGCGTGTCCGCCAGCTGCTCGGCATAGACAGGCGTGCGGGAAAGCGCGAGGGCGGCCGCGGTGCTCTTGATGAAGTCTCGGCGATGCATTGGGTAATTCTATGACGACGGGGTTTCGCGGGCTCGCGGTTCGCGGTTCGGGGGTTCGGGAGGCCGGCGCTTACCTGAGGTAACTTGCCGCTTGGATTTGCTACCGTGGCCTCTGAGTGCTACCGGCTTTCGCGAACCCGCGAACCCGCGAACCCGCGAACCCGCGAACCGCGGAGCGGTTATGCTTTTCGTAAATGAAAGGACTGTTTGCAGCGGTCGTCACCCCCATTGACAGTGACGGCCGCGTTGACGACGCGACGTTCGATCGGGTCATCGAGTTCCTGTTGTCGATGGGAGTGCACGGGCTCTGTCTCGGCGGGGCGACCGGTGAGTACCCGCATTTCCAGGCGCGGGAACGGGTCGCGCTGATCCGGCGTGCCGCACAGCAGATGCCTCGAAACCGGGCACTGCTGGTCGGCATCGGCGGTCAGTCGGTGAGGCGGGTCATCAAGCTGGGCCGGATCGCGATCGACGAAGGCAGCGAGGCGCTGCTCCTTCCGGCACCGATGTTCTATCGGTACGAACAGGACGACTTGCGCGCCTACTGCACGCACGTGAGCCGGGAGCTCGCGGCGCCCTGTCTCCTCTACGATCTGCCCGACTTCACCAACCCGTTCGCGCCCGCGACGGTGCTTTCGCTGCTCCGCGAGGAACAGTTCATCGTCGGGATCAAGGACAGCAGCGGGAAGCAGGAGAACCTGGCTGCCTTCGCGTCAGAACGCCATGGCGACGGCTGGAACCTGCTGGTCGGCGACGATCGGATGCTGGCGCGCGGGCTCGCCGCAGGCTGGGACGGCGGCATCTCCGGCGTTGCCGGGTTCTGCCCGGAGCTCCTGCTCCGTCTCTATCAGAACGCGGTGGCCGGCCAGAGCGAAGAAGTCGCGCGGCTCCAGGGCCTGCTCGACGAGCTGATCTCGAAGATCGCCGTGTTCCCGACCCCGTGGGGCATCCGCATCGGCCTCGCCGCGCGCGGGCTGTCCACCGGCCCACTTCCGCTTCCGCTCACGCCTCGGCGGCGTCAGCAGATCGAGGCGTTCAACGCATGGTTTCCGGGGTGGTTGGAGAGGATCTGATTCAGATCAACGCCCAACGATCCAACTCCCAAGGGAAGCCCATCGAACGAAGGGGTGAAAGACGCCCAGTTAACCAGTTGCTGCGCCTTTCACCCCGCTCGCCCGAACGACTCTCCTTGGATCGTTGGATCGTTGGAACGTTGGGAGTTGACTTCTTGTCCTATGTGAGCTGCTTGATGTTCTTCGCCAGCAGCGGATCCTTCGACGCCCCCTCCCGCGCCTTGGCGGCGTGCTGCTGGTAGGCCGACCTGTCGGTGCTGGCCGCGACCAGCGCTGCCGCGAACTGAATCGCGCCATCGTCGGGACGCAGCGCGATCGTTCGGTCCATGAAGCTCCTGCCGTTGGCCTTGCCGATGACGCCGGCGATCGTCGCGCTGCGAGTGCCCCAGCCACTGGAGCGGCCGAGGTCACTGATCTGCCGGTAGGTTTCTGTCAGGTAGCCCGCATCGAAGAGCGCCATGGCCGTTGCGGGTGACGAATTCCCGGCTCGCTCAGCGGCCGTTGCCCGGGCGTTCAGCGACTGGAGCAGTTGTCTCGCGACTGTGCCGTCGAGGCTCGCGTAGAGCGCCGCGCGGCGCAGGGTCTCCATCCGCACGATGACCGGCGCCGTGGGTGTGAGGATCGCTGCGGTATCAGCGACCAGGTTCGCCACGTTGTAGTCGCTCCGGCCCTGCGACCAGTCTGGTCCCCAGGGCAGTGATCGGGCATCGCCGATATCGAATGGATGGCAGAGCAGCGGTGGCCCGGCCAGCACCGGCGCCACCGTCGCGAACAGTGCAAACACCCCAAGCGGAATGACATGACGTCGTCGAAGCATGTGACTGACCTCCTTGCAGCAGAGGACGCGGGGCGCACCAGACCGTTAACATCGGCCGGGGCTGAAATGACAGAATGGACCCGTGCCTGCACCCTTGACGATCTTCTGCATCGCGACGTACCGGAAGGGCGATGAGTTTCTTCGGGAATGCCGGCGGCAGGGCTGCAAGGTACTGCTCCTGACGGAAGAGAAGCTGCGCGATTCGGATTGGCCGCGTGAGGCGGTCGACGAGTTCTTCTACCTGCGCCGTGACATGCCGGTTGCCGAGGTCCGCAAGGGAATTGCTCACGTCGGGCGGACCCATCAGATCGATCGAATTGTTGCCCTCGACGATTTCGATGTCGAGCTGGCTGCCGGTCTCCGCGAGTACCTGCGGATTCCCGGAATGGGGGAAACCACTGCCAGGGCGTTTCGCGACAAGCTCACGATGCGCAGCCGTGCCCGGGCGGCGGGCATCAAGTGTCCCGAGTTCATCCATGTGCTCAACCACCAGGCGATCACCAGCTGGAGCGCCCGGGTTGCCCCCCCGTGGGTGATCAAGCCGCGATCGCAGGCGGCGGCGGTCGGGATTCGCAAGGTCGATTCGATCGAGGAGCTCTGGTCGGCGATCGGGATGCTCGGCGACGCTCATGCCGACTACGTGCTCGAGCAGTTCGTCTCCGGCGACGTCTACCACGTGGATTCGATCTTCTTCCGGCGCCGCCCGCAGTTCGCTGCGGTGAGCCGCTACGCCACGCCGCCGATGGCCGTCGCACACGAGGGAGGCATCTTCGTCACCCGGACGCTGCCCGACGAAGACCCCGCCGTGGCGCCCTTGCGGGAGATCAACGCCAAAGTTCTGAAGGCATTCGGGCTTGAACAGGGCGTCTCGCACACCGAGTTCATTCGGGGTGACGATGACCAGTGGTACTTCCTCGAGACCTCCGCGCGCGTCGGCGGCGCCTTCATCGTCGACGTGATCGAGGCCGCCACCGGCGTGAACCTGTGGCGCGAGTGGGCGAAGGTCGAGATCGCAGGGGAGAAGGGCCCCTACGAGCCGCCACTGCTCAACAACCTGCAGGCCGGCATCGTGCTGTCACTGGCGCGCCAGGAGCACCCCGACACCAGCGCGTACACGGCACCGGAGATCGTTCAGCGGATCCGGAAACGCCATCACGCAGGCCTGATCGTCGCCTCACCGGATGCGGCACGGGTCTCGGAGCTGCTCGAGGAGCACGTGCGGCGGTTCTACGCCGATTTTCACGCGTCGGCGCCGGCGCCGGACAGGCCGATGGACTAGGCCGCCGCCTTGGGCGTTGGGAGTTGACCTGGAACCAATCCACGCGTACAAGGCACCCCATGACCGCCTTGCGTTCTGTCCGACACATCGTCCTGTCTTCGTCCATCGTCGCTGCTGTATGCGCGCTCGGGGCGCAGGAGCGGCCCATGCGGTCGCCGGCTCCGCCGGCGCTCCAGCCGCTGGCGCAGCAGGTCAGGCGCCTGGAGACTGCACTCAGGTATCTTGGCGAACCCTTGAGCGACGCCGATCACACCGCATTGGACGATGCGATCGGGATGAGTGATGAGGCGGCAGCCGTCGCCCGGATTCAGCAGGTCCTGGATCCCCACGCCCTCATCACCGTCCACATCAGTCCGGAGAGCCGCGTCCGGCTGGAGCAGGGCGCGGCGCCGCCTGAGCTGGTGCAGGGCGGCGCGCGCCTGTTCCTGGTGAAGGTGCTCAACGACGCAGGCGTGACGGCGCCGCTCGCGCTCAAGAGCCCGAACGTCGGCAACGTCTACATCCCTTCGGGCGCCAGCGGGGGATCTCCCGAGCCGAAGAAGGTGCTGACCGACGCGGACGCGCGCGACCGGTGGGCTGAGATGTCCTTCTACACCCAGTCGCCGATGCGGCCGCGGCTATCCGGACTGGCAGTCGAGTACGCGATCCTGCAGGTCACGAGCCGCGACGCCGGAAAGCGGTCGGCGCTCGTCGGGATCAACGTCGGACAGGGCAGCCAGGACGTGGGGTTCCGCAACGACGTCGACGTGCTGTTCGATGCACGGCCATCGCATCCGGTCGTGGTGCGGGTGAGGGACGAGCACGGCCAGCCCACGACCGCCGGCTTTCTCGTGAAAGACCGGCTCGATCGACTCTACCCGACGGTGTCGAAGCGCCTGGCGCCGGACTTCTACTTCCAGCCGCAGGTCTACCGGCACGACGGCCAGTCGATCGCGCTGCCCGCCGGGGATTTCACGGTCACAGTCTCGCGGGGGCCTGAGTACCTGGCGCAGACGCGGCGCTTCTCAGTGAAAGGCGCGAGCGAGTTGATCTTCGATTTGCTCCGGTGGATCGATCCGGCGCAGTACGGCTGGTATTCCGGCGATCATCACATCCACTCATCCGGTTGCTCGCACTACGAGAACCCGACCGAAGGCGTCCGTCCGGAAGATATGTGGCCGCAGATCGACGGCGAAGCGCTCAACCTCGCGTCGGTGCTGACCTGGGGACCCTCCTACTACTTTCAGAAGCAGTTCTTCAGCGGCGCCGATCATCCGCTCTCGACCTCGTCCCGCCTGATGCACTACGACCTCGAGGTGTCCGGCTTTCCCTCCAGCCATGCTGGTCACCTGGTGCTGTTGGGACTGAAGGATCAGGACTATCCCGGCACGAAACGCCTCGAGGACTGGCCCACATGGACGAAGCCGATCCTCAAGTGGGGGAGGGATCAGGGAGCCGTCGTCGGGTTCGCGCATTCGGGCTGGGGACTCGAGGTGAAGAGCAGCGAGCTCCCCAACTACGAGATGCCAGGTTTCGACGGCATTGGGGCCAATGAGTTCATCGTCGATGTCACGCACCCGGATACCGTCGATTTCATCTCAGCCGGCGATACGCCGTACGTCTGGGAGCTCAACATCTGGTACCACACGCTCAACAGCGGATTCCGCACGCGGATCAGCGGCGAGACCGATTTCCCGTGCATCTTCGACGACAAGGTGGGCCTTGCGCGGTCCTACGCCAAGGTCGAGGGCCCGCTCACGTACCGCAAGTGGCTCGACGCCGTCCGCGCGGGCCGGAGTTATGTCTCGGACGGGAAGAGCCACTTGATGGACTTCACCGTCAACGGCACCCTGGCGGGCGCCGCTGAGAGCGAAGTGCGCCTCGCCTCGCCGGGCCGGGTCAGCCTGTCGGTGAAGGCCGCTGCGAATCTCGATCCGCAGCCCAACGAGGCGATCCGGAATCTGCGGTACGACGACAAGCCGTACTGGGACCTCGAACGCGCCCGCATCGGCGTCACCCGCACGGTCCCGGTCGAGGTGATCGTGAACGGCGAACGCGCGGCGGTGCAGAACCTCGTCGCCGACGGCAAGGTGCGGACGTTGACCTTCGATCTCAAGCTCGATCGGAGCAGCTGGGTCGCCCTGCGGGTGCTGCCGTCCGCGCACACCAACCCGGTGTTCGTGCTGGTTGGCGGAAAGCCGATCCGCGCCTCACGCCGCAGCGCCCAGTGGTGCCTGGACGCGGTCAACCAGTGCTGGACGCAGAAGGCCGCACGGATTCGGGCCTCGGAGATCGCGGCGGCGCGCGCGGCCTACGACCACGCGCGTGAGGTGTACAGGCAGAGGATTGCGGAGGCTGAGGGACGGTAGAAGCCGGCAGAGGGGTTGGTCGGGGGACTGGATCAGCATTTATTAGTTTGCGTCGCGGGGCCCCACCCCCGCGACGCCGCGTGGGGCCCCACCCCCACGCGCTGCCAGCGCTCGCTTCGCTCGCGCCGGTGGTCAGCAACCCTTTGCCGCTTGGACTAGCAATCTGGTCGGCGTCACTGCCCACAGAACTGCTCAATCCAGCACTGTCGTTGATCTCTGCCCACAGAATGCTGATCCAAGCGGCAAAGGGTTGCTGACCAGCGGCGCCGAGCGTAGCGAGGCGCTGGCAGCTGTGGGGGTGGGGCCCCGCGAAACAAATTAAGAATGCAGACGCAGTCCTCTCAGAACAGCGACCGAATCAAATCTCTCACCACGAAGTACGCAAAGAACGCATAGAACGCCGAACAGGCCAGCAGCCCGAGCTCGCGCCACAGTGGCGGGCGCACGGCGCGGGGCAGAAAACGGCGGTTGACCAGGAAGATCTGCACCCCCGCGATCATCAGCACGATGCCCGCCATGTTCGCGAGGATCTTGAACAGCTGGAACGGCGACGCCGATCGGATCACGATGACGCCCCAGATCGAAAAGACCAGCAGGATGCCGTAGTAGATCGACCGGATGCCCATCTTCCATTCCCGCGCCCGGCTGCTCGACATCCACAGCGCGTCGGTGATGGTGCGCACCAGGATGTCGGTGTTGCCGAGCTGCGTCTTGAACAGGATCCAGAATCCGTTGAACAAGGTGAGGAACCAGAATCCCGGCCAGATCTTCGCGAGATATTCCGCCTGATAGGCGCCGGCGGCGAGTCCCTGCAGGTCCGTGCCGTGAGGAATGATCGCGGTGGCGAGGTTCACGTTCAGGAACATGCCGAGGAAACAGAACAGCCCCCACACCCAGAGCTGATCGGCGTGAACGTAGCGGAGCCACTCGCGCCAGCGCGCCAGGTTGGCTTCGGTCACGGGAAACACGGTGCCGACGTGACTCAGCTTGATTTCCACGCCGCCGACCGCGCTCGGGATCGCCCCGACCTTGGAGCCCATCCCGAAGCCCTTGTCGCGCACCCAGTTGGTCACCGTGAGATTGCCGATCCCGCCAGAACCAGCGGTTGCCGCGAGCGCGCCGATGAGGCCCCAGTCGATCGGGTGTGGAAGACCGGACAGGCGGAAGAACCCGAGAAACGTTTCCCCCCAGTGTGCGAACGGCACGAACGCCACGTTGACGATCACCAGGAACGTGAACACCACGGCCAGCATCGTCCAGGCGAAATACTCGAGCATCCGTTCGATGGTGCCGCCGAACGACAGGATCGCGACGATGCCGATGATGAGGCCGGTGGCGATCCAGGCCTGCGTGGATTGATCCGGCGCACCCGGCATGCGGCCCATCCACGCGCCGAACAGTGTTGCGGCCGCGCTGCCGGCCAGGGCCGGCCATCCGAGCTGGAAGAAGCCCATGAAGGCATAGAAGGCGGCCCAGAAGCGCGGGCCCGGTTTGAGCCGCATAATGCCGCCGTAGATCGGTTCGCCGGTGTAGAGCGTGTACCTGATCGCCTCGAGATTGAAGATGACCTGCAGGACGATCGCGATGGTCGCGATCAGAAAGATCGCCGAGGAGTACTTGACCGCCGCGGCCGGACCGACCAGCCATTCGCCACCGCCGATCGACGTCGCCGCCATCACGGCGCCGGGGCCGATCACCTTGAGCAGGTTGCGGCCGCTGAAGGGCAGAGGAGCGGGGAGATCCGACACCTCCCAGCGGGGGAGCTCGCCGTGGTCGGTTGGAAGTGCGCCCTCGGTCGTGGGCATACGGGATGGTCTCCTGGTCATCAGATCTCAGCTCTCTCTCTGTCTATTTTGCTATGCTGCCGCGAATGTTCGCCAAAGGCTTCGCGATCGCGCTGGCAACGGTGCTGATGACCGCAAGTCGTCTGGCCGCCGACTGGCCCCAGTTCCTCGGCCCTGAGAGGAACGGCGCCTATCGCGGTGCGCCGATAGCCAGCACCTTTCCCAGGACCGGTCCGAACGTCGTCTGGTCGCGGAAGGTCGGGCAGGGCCTCAGCGGTCCGGTCGTCGTCGGCAACCGGCTGATCCTGTTTCATCGCGTCGGCGATCGCGAAGTGGTCGAGTCGCTCGATGTCGCCAGCGGAAAGACGCAGTGGCAGTACGGCTATCCGACCGCCTACCGCGACGACTTCGGCTTCGACGAGGGGCCGCGCGCGGTTCCGGTGGTCGTCGACGGGGTGGTCTACACCTTCGGGGCTGAAGGGCAGCTGCACGCGATCGGCCTGGATCGCGGCGAGCGGCTGTGGTCCGAGAACACCGCCCAGACGTTCGGCGTACCGAAGGGCTTCTTCGGCGCGGCGGGTTCACCGCTCGTCGAGAATGGCCGTGTGATGGCCAATGTCGGGGGGGCGAAGGCCGGCATCGTCGCCTTCAACGCGAAGACGGGAAAGGTCGAGTGGACGGCGACCGGAGACGCGGCCAGCTATTCCTCACCGGTGGCGGCCACAATCGCCGGTCAGCGCTATGCGGTGTTCCTGACGCGCGCCGGGCTGGCGGGGGTGGATCCGGGCAGCGGCGCGGTCAAGTTCCAGCGGGCCTGGCGGGCGCGCGCCAATGCGTCGGTGAACGCCGCGACGCCGTCCGTCGTCGACAACCTGATCTTCATCTCGGCGGAATATGGCCCAGGCGCTGGCGTCTTCCGCCTCGATGGGTCGACCCTGACCGAGGTCTGGTCGTCGAACGACGTGCTATCCAACCACTACGCCACGAGCGTCTACACCGACGGTGTCCTGTATGGCTTTCACGGCCGCCAGGAGTTCGGGCAGGCACTGCGTGCCGTCGATTTCCGGACGGGCCGGGTTCGATGGTCGGAGGAGAAATTTGGGGCGGGCACGGTGACTCTCGCCGGCGATCAGCTGATCGTGATGCGCGAGGACGGTGAGCTGGTGCTCGCACCGGTGACGCCCGCAGGATTCAAGCCGACTGCGCGAGCCCGCGTGCTGCCCGCCACGGTCCGCGCGTATCCGGCCATCGATTCCGGGTTCTTCTTCGTCCGAAACGACAACACGCTGATCTGTCTCGATCTGCGCCGCTGACTCCGCGGTTCGCGGGCTCGCCCCTCGACGATGCTCGGGGCGACCCTGAGCAAAGTCGAAGGGTCGCGGGTTCGCGGTTCGTAACTTGGCTGGTTCGAGCGCCGGGGTCCATTCGAAAGCGAACCCGCGAACCCGCGAACCTGCGAACCTGCGAACCCGCGAACCCGCGAACCCGCGGTTTTTGAGGTAACGATGTTTCAACTGCTGCTCGCGCTGTTCTTCGTCTCGACGCAGGGTGTCTCGGCTGCCGCGGTTCGGAGCCGTCCCGCTGACATTGCGTTCAACGTAGAAATGATCGACCCCGGCTTCAGCGAGAGCGTCGCGGTCGCCGATTTCAACAAGGACGGCCGCCTCGACATCCTCTCCGCCGAGCACTGGTACGAAGCGCCCGCCTGGACGAAGCACAAGATTCGCGACATCGCGTTCAACGGCAGCTACATCGACAACTTCAGCGATCTGCCGGTCGACGTCGATGGCGATGGCTTCACCGACATCGTCCAGATCGCCTATTTCGCACGCCGGATTGTCTGGCTGAAGAATCCCGGGAAGACGGGGAAGACCTGGACCGAGACGGAGATCGATGCCGTCGGACCCACCGAGTTCGCCTTTCTCGTGGATCTCAACAACGACGGGCGCGCGCTCGAAGTGCTGCCGCAGTTCACAGGCGCGGCCAAAGCGGGGCTGACATGGTACGAGCTCGCAAACGGCAAATGGGAGAAGCACGTGGTCAGCGGCCAGAGTCACGGCCACGGCATCGGTGTCGGTGACATCAACGGCGACAAGCGGAACGACATCATCACCCCTGCCGGATGGCTCGAGGCGCCCCCCGATGTCCGGGCTGCTGGCGAATGGACGCTGCACCCGGCGGACTGGGGCAGCCTTCCGCCGCAGCTTGCGGTGGGTCCCGCGGCGGCGCCAGTTCCCGCCTCGCCGTCACCCGCCGGACCTCGCCCGGCGGAATACGCGTTCATGCACGTCATCGATGTCAACCGCGACGGCCGCAACGACATCGTCACGACGATGGCGCACAGCTATGGCGTGTTGTGGTTCGAGCAGCGTCCCGATGGCGGGTGGATACCCCGGCCGATTGACACGACCTGGGCCAACGCGCACTCGACGGCGATGGCCGATCTGAACGGCGACGGCCAGCTCGATCTGATCGCGGCAAAGCGGTACTGGGGGCGGACCGGTACCGAACCAGCCGAGCGCGAGCCGATGGGCATCTACTGGTACGAATTCCGGCCAGGCCTGAAGGACACCGTCGAGTGGATCCGCCACATCGTCGACTACGGCGGCCGCGCGGGCGGCGGTCTTCAGATGGTGGTCGTGGACATCGACGGCGACAACGATCGCGACATCATCACGCCGGGGAAGACGGGGCTGTTTCTTTCGGAGAATCTGACCCGCAGTCCCCGGCCGGCTGTCCGATGATTGGCGAGTGGGGTTATCCGGAGGACTCGATCAGCATTACTTGGTTGCGCGCCGGGGCCCCACCCCCGGCGCGCGCCGCGGGGCCCCACCCCCGCGGCCTGCCAGCGCTCGCTTCGCTCGCGCCGATGATTACTCACATCGAGCCGCTTGGATTGGCAATCTGGTCGGCGTCTCTGTCCACAGAACTGCTCAATCCAGCACTGTCGTTGATCTCTGCCGACGGAATGCTGATCCAAGCGGCTAAGGGCTGCTGAACAGCGGCGCCGAGCGCAGCGAGGCGCTGGCAGCGCGTGGGGGTGGGGCCCCCACGCGGCGTCGCGGGGGTGGGGCCCCGCGACGCAAACCAAATAATGCTGATCCAGTCGTCCGAGCAACCCCACTGCCCGAACAGCCCCGAGCCCTGACTATTTGAAGATCCCCTTCGCCATCTTCACGTGCACTCCGTAAACCGGCTTGTCCACGAGCTGTGTGATCGCCACGTGGCCGGCGATGCTCACCAGCTGATAGGCCTCGTGTTTGGTCAGGCCCTTTGTTGCCGCCAGAAAGTCGATCATCTCCTGGATGGCGATCGTCGTGGCCACCTTGAGATCCTCGTCTGACGCCATGCTGATGAAGTCCGTCGACGTCTCCGCTCGCGGCCAGACCAGCTTCATGTCCTTGCGCACGGTGAGCTGCACCCGGCCGCGCAGCGACGTTTCGATGGCCGTCTGATCGACTTCGCCGTCTCCCTGCGCGGCGTGCCCGTCGCCGATCTCGAAGAGCGCACCGCGGACGAAGACCGGAATGAACAAGGTGCTCCCGGCAATCAGCTCGCGGTTGTCCAGGTTGCCGGCGTGCTTGCCCGGAGGATTGCTGCTGACCCGCCCCAGCTCCGGCGCCGGCGCGACGCCCATGCTGCCGAAGAATGGCTTGAGCGGAACCACGATGCCTGGCTTGAACTCCGCGGTCATCGCCTTGCGATCGAGCTTCATGATCCGCGCGGGCAGCGAGCGATCGCAGTTTGCGGGCACGAAGCCGGCGCACCCGTTGTAGCCGTAGTCCAGCGGCAGGTCGATGGAGAGGACCTTCACCTCGAGCACATCCCCAGGTTCGGCCCCTTCGATGTAGACCGGCCCGGTGAGGATATGACCTCCCGGTCCCCGCCGGCTGCCGGTCACCTCGGTGACGATCGCCTTGAGCGACGCCTGAATCTGGTCCGCCGCGATCCCCGCCCGCTGCAGCCCGGCCGGCGTATTGGTCAGCAGCGTGTCGACGTCGATGACGTCCCCGGACGCGACCCGCAGCACCGGGATCGCCTCGGACCAGTAGTAGCCGTAGGCGATGGTCGACGGTGTCGCTTCGAGGCGATGCGTGCGCTGGCGCGCGGTTGCGGTGGAAAGGAGCAGGACGGCGAGGGCGATGATGAGGGCGGCCTCACGCAAGGATGACATGGGGGGAGATCGTAACCGGTGATCGCGAACCCGCGAATCTACTTGAACATCCCATTCACCGTCCCCCCCGGCACACCGCGGGCGAGGGCGGTGAACGTGCCGCTGCCGGCGATCTCGGAGGCGGCCTCGAGGAACCCGGTCCACGCGGTGCGTGCGAGTGCGCCGCCAACGCTGATCCGGCGCACGCCGAGCGCCCTCAACGCCTCGACGGTCGTGAAGTCGGTGCCGACCCCCACGTTCACGGCTTTCGGTGCGACGGCCTGCACGACGGCGGCGATGTGCTCCGTCGTCCTGATCCCTGGCGCGTACAGACAATCAGCACCGGCTTCGGCGTAGGCGGTGAGGCGACGAATCGTCTCCGCGATGTCGGGCCGTCCGACGATGAAGCCTTCGGAGCGTGCGACGAACACCAGTGGGACGCCGCTCGCGTCGATCGCGCGCCTGGCGGCGGCCACCCGCTCGACCGAGAGGGCGAAATCGAACAGCGGATCGTCGGGGTCGTGCGTCGAGTCTTCGATCGACAGCCCCGCGATCCCCGTGCGCACCGCAAGCGTCACATGACTGGCGACATCGGCCGGCTCGACGGCGAAGCCCCCCTCGAAGTCCGCCGACACTGGAACGGTGACCGCCTCCGCCATCGTGCGGAAGTGCGCGAGCGCCTGGTCGAGCGCGATGTGATTGTCAGCGCGGCCCACCGACCAGGCGAATCCCGCACTCGTCGTGGCGAGCGCCGGGAAGCCGAGGTGCTCGAGTGTGCGGGCACTGCCGACGTCCCACGGGTTCGGAATCACGAAGCAGCCGGACGCGTGGAGCTCATGAAAAACACGACAACGCTCCTGCACCGGGTCGGGAGTGTTCATCTCGGCGCTCTTTCTGTAAACGATCAGTGTGATTTCTTTCTGACCGTCTCGGCCGCCGGAGCCGGCGGCTTGATCGCTTCTGTCAGGACGCGTCCTGACGATCCGGACGGCGGCTGCACGTTGAGGATGGTGGCCAGCGTCGGCGCGAGATCGTTCAGCGCCACCGGGTCGGAATAAACCCCGGCCTTGATCGGCGGGCCCATGAGGACCAGCGGAATGTGGGCGTCGTAGTTGTAGGGTGTGCCGTGAGTGGTGCCCGACGTGGCCCGCATCCAGAACGGCTCGAGGATGATCTCGAGGTCGCCCGAGCGTTGCACGTTGAAACCGCGGACGACGCGGCGGCCGATGCGATCGTCGCCGACATCACCGCGCAGGAGCTGGTCGCGGGTGTAGACGCGAGTGACGTGCGGCACGGCGAGCGCGGCCTCGGCGGCAACGCGGCGGACCTCCTCGGGATGCAGCTTCTTCTGGGCGATGAGCGCGTAATTGAGATACGGCGAGGATCCGGCCGTGGACGCCAGCCACTCGCCGGGCCCGAATTTCGCTTCGAGTCCCTTCTGAATGGCGCCGAACAACTCCTTGTTCACCATTCGCCCGCCCGGCATGGACCTGGCGGCGAGATTTTCTGGCAGAGGCGCGACGCCATGGTCGGCGGTGAGCGCAATCAGCGTGTGCTGCAGGCCGACCGCCTTGTCAACCCGCTCGAGCAGCTGGCCGATGACTCGATCGGTACGAATGGTGATGTCGCGCACCTGCGGCGACTCCGGGCCGTAGGTGTGGCCGACCGAATCGTTCGACGAGAAGCTGACCGACATCAGATCGGTGACGCCCCGCTGCCCCATGCGTTCGTGGGTGAGGGCGTTGGTGGCGAACTCGAGCAGCAGATCGTTGCCAAATGGGCTGCCGAACACCGCTTCATAGAACGGCGTGCCGAGCTCCTTCGGCATCTGCTTGAGCGATACGGATGGTGGCGAGAGCGGTGTCCAGTCCTTTCCGAGATGCGAGTCGGCCAGGTGGCGCGCGTTGAATGCCTTGACCCACGCGGGGACGTCCGGCATGTAGTAGGTGCTCGAAACAAACGCGCCGGACTTGGTGTCGAGCCAGTAGGCCGCGTCCGCTGCACGACCTGCCGGCATGACCGCGGAGCGATCCTTGAGCGACAGCCCGATCACGCGCGGCGCCGTCTCGGACCCCTTTGGCGCCCCGGAGGCGAGCTTGAGCTCGTCTCCCAGCGTGCTCACGAGCAATCGCCGCGGGGAGGCGGTCGCCGCATCGGGCGCACCGATCGGTTTCACCGTCGTATCGGTGATGCTCTGCACCTGCGTGCCGGTTTCCCGATCGAACCAGTCGTTGCCGATGATGCCGCTCACGCTCGGCGTGGCTCCCGACAGCATCGTGGCATGACCAATCGCCGTGACCGTCGGATAGTGCTCGAGGTTCGCGTCGGTGAAGACCGCGCCCTCGGCGAGCAGCCGCTTGAACCCGCTGGTGAAGTCGCCGCGGAACCTGGTCAGGTAGTCGTACCGGAACTGGTCGACCGCGATGAGGAGAACGAGCCGGATGTGCGGCGGGGCAGGCTTTGGCGCCGGGGCTTGCGGGGCCGCAGCGAGCGATGACAACGCGACAATCAGGGCGAGCAGCTTTTTCATGAAACCTTGTCCGCCGGTCGGCGGCTGGGACGCAGAAGACCACCTGGAGTGTACAACGGTGGTCGGGCCATGCGCACGCTCGCGCCAGCCTTCCGGCTGAAGCCGGAAGCCACACCAATCCCGGACCACACCAATCCCGGACCACACCAATCTCGGACGGGTGGCTTCCGCCTTCAGGCGGAAGGAAGCTGCAGGGCGCCGGCAAGTCGCGCTTTCGTGAACGGCACGCGCCGCAACCTGACCCCGGTCGCATCGAAGACCGCGTTCCCCAACGCCGCAGCCACCGGCACGGCGGCGGCCTCGCCGGCACCCCACAGCGGCTGGTCCCGCCGCTCGATCAGGATCACTTCGATTGCGGGCGCTTCGGTGACGCGCAGAATCGGGTAGCTGGCCCAGTCCACGCTCGTCACGCGAGACGAGTCGAACTGCACTTCTTCATGCAGCGCGCGGCTCAACGTCTGGGTGATCGCGCCTTCGATCTGATTCCTGAGCGCGTCCGGGTTGACCACGAGACCGCAGTCGTGCGCGCAGACGACGCGCTTTACCCTGATCGCGCCGGTCGTTCGATCGACGGCGACCTCCATGAAGGTGGCGACGTAATTCTCCGCTTGCTTGTAGCGGATGTACGCCATGCCGCGGCCGGACCCTTGCTCGCGCTTCGGGTTCGGTGATGGCCGCGAATCCCACCCGAATGCCGTTGCGGCCCGCTTGATCACCTCGAGAGCACGGGGATCGCTGAGCCGCTGCAGCCGGAAGGCGAGAGGATCGGCGCCGGCCGCCGCCGCGATCTCGTCGATGAAGCTCTCGACGGCAAAGACGTTTCCTGGTTTGCCCGGCGCGCGCAGGTTCGAGGTGTTGAGCGGCGTATCACGCAGCCAGTGCCCGAGCACGCGGACGTGATCCACGGCGTAGGACGGATCGCCGTTCTCATAGATCGCCGCGGCGTCGCGGCCGCTGTCCTGCGGGATGCGCGCCGCGTCAGCCGCGAGCAGCATGCGCGCCCCCCGATGATTGGCCGGGATCCACATCTCGGTCTGCCACGCGGAAAGATTGCCGGCGGCGTCGAGACCGGCGCGCAGATCGAGCAGCTGCTGCGGGCCTTTCGGATCCCAGGCGAGCTCGTCCTGCCGGGACCACTGCACGCGTACCGGCCGGCCGAGCGTTTTCGAGAGCAGCAGCGCGTCGGCAGCGGCGTGGTCGGCGCCATTCGTGCCGTAGGAGCCCGAGCCTTCGACGAAGATCACGCGCATCGACTCGACCGGCAGCGCGAACACGCGCGCCAGGGTCGCCCGCAAGCCGTAGGTGACCTGTGACGACGTCCACACGGTGGTGCCTTCCGGCCGCACATCAGCCAGCGCGCACGAAGGTCCGAGCGACGCGTGGCTCTGATTCGGCCAGAAATACGTCGCCGCCATCGTCTTTGCGGCGGAGCCGAGTGCGTTCGAGACGTCGCCGCGATCGACGAACGTCTGATCGCGTTCGACGACGCCCTGGCGGAGGTAGGGCTCGAGCTTGTCGTGGCCGGGCAGTCGATGCGACTCGGTCCAGGTCGCCTTCAGCTGGTTCGCCGCCCTCACGGTTGCCCACTCGTTCTCCGAGACCACGGCCAGGAAGCTTTCGATCCGGATCACCCGGACGCCCGGAAGTGTAGAAATGGACGACTCGTCGACCGAGGTGAGGGTGGCGCCAACCGCCGGCGGACGCAGCACCTTCGCATGGAGCATGCCGGGAACGGTGACGTCCTGGATGTAGGTGTAGCGGCCCGTACACTTCGCTGGCACGTCGGGCCGCCGCGGCGAGGTGCCGACGACCGAGTAGCCCGATGGTTGCGCCAGCGGCGCGTCGGCGTCGACCTGCACCTGGAGCTGGCGGCCGCCCACGAGCCGGCCGATGCCGATGGCGCGTGAGCTGGAGTTGTGCCGCACCTCGCCGTCGGCGAGCGTGAGCTGGTCGACCGGCACGTTCAGTCGTTCCGAGCCGAGCCGTAGCAGCGCCTGCCGCGCGCTGGCCGCTGCCTGGCGCACCGCGGTGCCACCCCGGGTCAGCCCGGTGCTGCCTCCGGTGCCGCCGTTGTTCGGACATCGCGCGGTGTCGCCGTCCACCAGCGTAAGGCGCCCGATCGGAATCCCGAGCTCTTCGGCCGCCATCTGCGCGATCGCGATCCGCATCCCGGTGCCGACATCCACCTTGCTCGTGTAGATCGTGACGGCGCCGTCGGGATGGATCGCGAGGAAGCTGTCGACCTCCTTGACGTCGAGAGGAGAACGGCGGACTCCGGCTTCCGGTGAGGACTGCCGCGCCGCGGCTTCGCGTGGATCGAGAGCGAAGCTCACGAGGACCGCGGCTGACTGCACGAAGGCTCGACGAGTCAGGTCTTGGTAGTTGCTCATGTCAAATCCCAAGATCCAAGCTCCAAATCCCAACGCACCCCCAATTCCCAAATCCCAAGCTAACTCCCACGCTAACGCCCAACCTGACTCTCAGGCTGAGTTCCACGGACCTCGCGAATGTCCGCCGACGCACTGAGTGGGTCATGGCGTTTTGGCTTGGAGCTTGGGCGTTGGGTGTCCGTTGGGATTTGGAGCTTGGAGCTTGGGATTTGACATAGGTCACCGAGCAGCCCGCATGACCGCGCGCAGGATCCGCGTGTACGCGCCGCACCGGCACAGATTCCCTGCGAGAGCCTGTTTGACCTGGTCCTCGGTCGGGTGAGGCGTCTTCAGCAGCAGGGCCCGCGCGCCCATGATCATGCCGCTGGTGCAATAGCCGCACTGCGCGGCCTGCTCGGCGATGAACGCCGCCTGCAAGGCATCGGGTTTCTCCGGGGTCCCGAGGCCTTCGACCGTCGTGATCCGGCGTCCCGCGGCCGAACTCACCGGCACCATGCAGGCGCGGGTGGCCTGATCGTCGACGAGCACCGTGCAGCTGCCGCATTGGCCGAGGCCGCATCCGAGCTTCGCGCCGGTGAGGCCGAGGGGGCCGCGCAGCGCGTAGAGCAGCGGCTGCGACGGATCGAAAACGTCAACCCATCGTCGCTCGCGGTTCACCTGGAATGTATAAGTTGGCACCTGCCCACGATCCGGATGTTTGGACGAATGGTAACGCGGAAGGGCGACGGCCGCGTCGGCTCACCACCCAAAAACCGGTTCGACAGCCCAGCATTCCGGGGATTCGCGGACGCGGGCCCGGATCGGAGATTCGGGATCGGGCATCCGGGATTTGGGATCGCGATCGGGGGCCGTTCACGCGATTGTTAAACCCTGCGGGAGGGTGTAAGGTTACGGACGGCTAAATTGTGAAAATGGCTTGATCTTTAGCGGTCAAGAAGGAGGAGTGAGTATGGGTGAGGGATTGCACCCCCAGCGGAGGCTCGGCCGCGTCGCGGCGTGGGCGCTCGTGCTGTTGGTGGCGAGCGCAACCAGTGCGGTCGCACAGCTCGACCGGGGCACGGTCTCCGGCACTATCAAGGATGCGCAGGGCGGCGTCATTCCCGGCGTGACCGTTACCGCGACGTCAACGCAGACGCAGCAGGCCCGCACGACCGTCACCGACGGCAGCGGCTTCTACACGCTTCCGAACCTCCTTCCTGGGCGCTACGACATCGTCGTCGAGCTCCAGGGGTTCAAGAAGGTCAACCGGACCGGCGTCCAGGTGGACGCGGCCTCCGCATTCAATCTCGATTTCGCGCTCGAGACCGGCAACCTGACCGAAGAGGTGACGGTTACCGCTGAAGCGTCGGTGCTCCAGACCGACGTAGCGGTGCGCAAGACGATTGAGGCCAAGGACATCGAGCAGCTGTCCTTCCTCGGCCGCAACCCGATCGGCGTGCCCGCGCTCAAGGCCGGCGTCGTCGGGGGCAACTTCAACAACGCCGGCGGCATGTCGCTGACCAACGGCGGCTTCAGCATCAACGGCGGCCGCGGCGACGAGAACGTGATCTACGTCGACGGCGCGGTCGCGATCAGGACCCGTTCGGCCGGCGCGATCATCGGCGTGCAGAACGCGGATGCCGTCCAGGAAGTCCAGGTCCTGACCGCCAACTACATGCCCGAGTACGGGCGCGCGAGCGGCGGCCAGATCCGTTTCGTGACCAAGAGCGGCAGCAACCGTTTCTCCGGCAACGCCTCGATGTTCTACCGCGACGAATCGCTCCAGGCGAATACCTGGGCACGCAACCGCAGCACCGTCGCCACGGAGAACTCGGGCCCGGCGGCGTTCGATTACAAGCAGTACGGCTACTCCTTCGGCGGCCCGATCCCGGTCGGGATGTTCAAGGACAAGCTGTTCTTCTTCGGCGCCCAGGAGTGGATCGACAACTTCCAGATCGCGACCAATGCCGTCACCGTGCCGTCCGAGGCGATGCGGCGGGGCGACTTCAGCGAGCTGCTCGGGGCCAACAACTTCTTCAGCTCGGCGCAGATCATCCGCGACCCGCTCACCGGCCAGCCCTTCCCGGGCAACATCATCCCGACCAGTCGCCTGTCGCGGAATGGCATGGCGATCATGGGACTGTATCCGCTCCCGACGGCGGGTTTCCGGCAGGGCACCAACAATGCCACGGTCAGCAGCGACAACCCGCAGGATCAGCGGAAGGACAATATCCGCTTCGATTACCGCCTCAACGACAAGAACCAGTTCAACTACCGCTATTCGCGATCGAACTGGGTGGCGATCGACGCGTTCCGCGGGTCCTTCCCGTTCGCGCGCACCGATTGGGAGCGGCCGAACGCGACCCAGAACTTCAACTGGACCAGCACGCTGTCCAACAACCTGATCAACGAGTTGAGCTTCACGCACTCGAAGGATGACGTCTTCATCAACGTTTTCACGGAGAGTGGACTCCACAAGCGCAGCCGCACCGGGATCGACTATCCCTATATCTTCCCGGTGGGCAAGGAGATCGAGGACAAGATCCCGACCGTCAACGTCGACAACTTCACCGGCTTCGACGGCGGTCCGTATCCGTCCTCGTCGAGCGGGCCGATCACCACGTTCTCGAACGCCACCACCTACGTGCGCGGCCGCCACACCTTCAAGGCCGGCCTGGTGCTGGAGTACTCCGGCGAGGACGATTTCGACCAGATCAACGTCAACTCGATTCCCGGCGGCACCAACAACCAGAACGGCCAGTTCGCGTTCCGCAACAGCACGTCGGCGCGCACTGGCGTCGGCATGGCGGACATGGCCCTCGGCGTCTTCACCGACTACGCCGAGCTCGGCGAGCGCGCCTTCACCAAGTGGCGCGCGTTGGCGACCGACATCTTCATCCAGGACTCCTGGAAGCCCTCGGCGCACATGACGATCGAAGGCGGTGTCCGCTATGTGATCTGGCCGCCGTGGTACTCGACGACCAACAACATCGCGAACTTCGATTCGCGCTATTACGACCCGGCCAAGGCGCCGACGATCGTGGCCGGCCGCCTCGTCGGCGGCGACCGCTACAACGGCATCGTCCTCGCCGGCGACGGCTTCGAGAACGAGGGCAGCGATCTCGGGGTCGCCCAGGATCCGAGAGTGCTCGGGCTGTTCAGGGGCGAGCCCCGCGGCTTCTCGAAGACCCACTACAACGTGTTCGAGCCGCGGCTCGGCGTGTCGTACTCGCTGAACGACAAGACCATCACGCGCTTCAGCACCGGCGTCTTCCACAACCGCGTCACGCTGAACGACTCGCTGCTGCTCGGCGGCAACCCGCCGTTCCAGCCGATGGTGGTCGTGTCGAACGGCAATGTGGACAACCCGGGCGGCGTCAGCGGCGCCAACGACCTGCCGTTCGCGATGCAGGCGATCGATCTCGAGT
>Ga0209382_10001695_pt1 | contig 34093 bp, 28 predicted proteins | sample SoiMetdeltSBSDD5_FD_187599 | JGI IMG/M metagenome (GOLD analysis project Ga0209382, IMG submission 187599) | Bulk soil microbial communities from a Populus tree surrounding site in Tennessee, USA - Soil MetaG P. deltoides SBSDD5 (SPAdes) (version 2) | ecosystem: Environmental > Terrestrial >... | reverse complement strand
TTCGGCACCCTTACCAATTGGCGGGAAGGCTAAGGCTTTTCAACCGGCGAGGCCGGCCGCGGAAGCGAGTCCCAAGAACACCAGGAAGCCCATTGAGTCGGTGACCATGGTCACGAATACGGATGATGCGACCGCGGGGTCGGCACCGGCCTGCTCCAGCCCCAAGGGGACCAGTACGCCGGCGAGGCCGGCAATGACGATGTTGGTCAGCATCGCCGCGGCGATCACGCCGCCCAATTCGGCCGATCCCAGCACGACGGTGACGCCGATTCCGATCAGAACCGCGATCGTCAGCCCGTTCATCATCGCGACGCGGATCTCGCGCCACACCGCGCGCCAATGGTTGGAGCCGGTCAGCTGGTTGGTGGCGATGGCACGGACGGTCACCGCCAGGGTCTGGGTGCCGGCATTGCCGCCGACGCCCGCGACGATCGGCATCAGCGCTGCCAGCACCGCCATGCGTTCGATCGACGCCTCAAACCGGCTGATGACAAGTGATGCGACCAGCGCGGTCAGCAGGTTGGCCGCTAGCCAACGCACGCGCGCCTTGTAGGTGTCGACCAGCGGCTCGTTGATGTCGCCCTCACCGGCGCCGGACAGCAGCAGCACGTCCTCTCCGGCCTCTTCCTGGATGATGTGGACGATGTCATCGACGGTGATCATGCCGACCAGCCGGCCGTTGGGATCGACCACCGCCGCCGAAATCAGCGCATATTTCTGGAAGCGAAGCGCCACCTCTTCCTGGTCCATATCGACCGGGATCAGGGTCTGGTCCTCGACCATGATGTCGCCGACCGGAGTCGACCGCGGCGACCGCAGGATCGTAGACAATTTGCAGGTGCCGACCGGGTGGTGGTCGGGCGAGACGACAAACACTTCCCAGAAATCGGTCGCCAGTTCGTCGGTCTGGCGGAGGTAATCGATGACCTGGCCGACCTTCCAATGTTCGGGCACCGCGATCAAGTCGCGTTGCATCAGACGGCCAGCGGTCTCCTCCGGATAGGTGAGTGCGTCCTCGACCGCGGCGCGGTCGTCCGGCTCCATCCGTTCAAGGACAGCGCGCTGCTCATCCTCTTCGAGGTCTTCGATGATCGCGACGGCGTCGTCGGTGTCGAGCTGGCCAGCGAGATCGGCGACCTGCTCCGGCTCCATCTCTTCGATCAGCGTCTCGCGGACGTGCTCGTTGAGTTCGGCATAGACATCGGCGTCGACGATGTCGGCGAGCGCCGCGACCAGGCCTTCGCGCTCGTCGTAAGCCGCGAGCTCGATGAGGTCGGCAACGTCGGCGGGGTGGAGCGGCTCGACCAGCTTCTTGGCGGTCTCGTGATCGCCGGCTTCGACCGCGTCCAGTACGCGCTCGACGAAGTCCGTCCGGAGCCGGTCCTCCTTGTCGTGAATGCGGTCCTCGGCGGGAGCGGCCTCGGGCTCATGCAGCGGGGTGGCGATGTTTTCGCTCTCGCTCATGCCATCGCTCCCTGAATCCGATTTGCAGCTTGCGCGCCTCCCTATGCCCCAAGGCCCACTGGCGCAACCCGGTGAAGGAGCCTAGATGGCGCCGAAATCCCCAACCCAAGGACTATGATGATGGCCGACGCCGAAACCCTTACCTTCACCCTTTCGAGCGGCGGCGACGTCGTCATCAAATTGCGGCCCGACCTGGCGCCCGGCCATGTCGAGCGGATCACGGGGCTGGTCAAAGACGGCTTTTATGACGGCGTGGTATTCCATCGCGTCATCCCCGGCTTCATGGCCCAGGGCGGCGACCCGACCGGGACTGGGACCGGCGGCAGCGAGCTTCCCGACCTGCAAGCCGAATTTTCGAGCGAGCCGCACGTCCGCGGCACCTGCTCGATGGCGCGCACCAGCTATCCGCACAGCGCCAACAGCCAATTCTTCATTTGCTTCGATGACGCACGATTCCTCGACAATCAGTATACCGTCTGGGGCCAGGTCGAGAGCGGCATGGAATTTGTCGATGCGCTGCCGGTCGGCGAACCGCCGCGAGAGCCGGGTAAGATCGTCAAGGCGGCGGTTGCCTAAATGACCGCGCCGGTTGCACTGATCACTGGCGCATCGGCCGGGCTGGGTGTCGATTTTGCCCGCCAGCTCAGCGCCAAGGGGCAGCGGCTGGTACTGGTGGCCCGCCGCAAGGAACGGCTCGATGCGCTGGCGACGGAGCTGGGCAACGCACGTGCGGTCGAGATGGACCTCAGTGAGGCAGGCGCTGCCGACCGGCTGATGGCCAACGTCGCCGCGCATGGCGAGCATGTCGAGCTGTTGGTCAACAACGCCGGCTTCGGCTTGACCGGCCGCTTCGCAGAGCTGGACGGTCAGCGGCAGCGGCAGATGATCGACCTCAATTGCGGCGCGCTGGTCGAGCTCACCCATGCGGTGTTGCCAGGGATGATCGGGCGGAAGCAGGGCCAGATCCTCAATGTTGCCTCGACCGCCGCCTTCCAGCCCGGTCCTGGCATGGCGGTCTATTTCGCTACCAAAGCCTTCGTCCTGTCGTTCAGCGAGGCGCTGCACGAGGAAGTGAAGAAGCAGGGCGTGGTGGTTTCAGCACTCTGCCCCGGGCCGACAGCGACCGAGTTCGGCGAAGTCGCCGGCTTTGGTCCCAGCAATCTGCTGGACAAGGTCGCCGCCGACAGCCCCTCGGTGGTACGGGCCGGCCTGGACGGCCTGGAAAGAGGCAAGGCGATCGTCGTTCCCGGGCTGATGAACAAGGCCACAGCCCAGGCCAACCGCTTCTTTCCGCGCAGCATGGTTCGCAAGGCAGCGGGGCTGCTCAAGCCGTAGGCTGGGGCAGTTTCGCGATCCTTTCGTTGAGGAATTCCAGGAACCGCGCGTAACGTCGCCCTCGACGATGACGTCGTCGAGATTGATGCCGACCCGATATTCGATCCGCCGGTCCTCGGGCACGTCGGCGTTGCGCCCAGGCATCGCGCGCTGGATCGCCGCCGCGCACTCGACGGCACTGCACACGCTCGAAAATTCGACGAGTGCGCCGTCGCCCGTCAACTTGACGATCCGGCCGCCATGCTTGGTGATTTCAGGGCCTACCAGCTCGGCCTGGTGCTGTTGCAGGGCCTGCAAGGTCGCAACTTCATTGGCGCCCATCAGTCTACTGTAGCCGACAACGTCGGCCGCGAGGATGGCAGTTAGGCGACGTTCCATCTGGCAATTGCCCCCAGCAGAACGATGATCCCCTAGCACAAAGCGGCGCGACGGGCCTAGGCGGCGCTCAAGCCCAAAGTTGAATACCTATTCATGTTGCACTTGCGATTTTGCACTTGCGAAGTCAATTGTGCAGTGCGATAAGAAACATGCCTTTTCGAAGGCATCCTCTCCTGATCCTGGGCCGGGCGGCGACGCCCGGCCTTTTTTTCTGCTCGTTTCGCCCCCAGATTGAACCTCATTGCCCCGTCGCCGTTCCTTAGGCGCGATTCCGGGGGCCTGTCCGAAACAGTGAAGAGGTTGTTTGATGGCGACGGTTGATACTCTGGTCCGGCGTGTGCAGGTTGCCCATCTGCCCCCGATCGATAGCGGCCATGGCATAGCACGCCTGCCCGTCCAGCTGATGAAGGAGCTGGGCCTCAGCGAAGGCGACGTCATCGAAATCGTCGGCAAGCGAGCCACCGCGGCGCGGGCGCTCGGGCCCTACAGCGAGGATGCGGGACTCGACATCATTCGCCTCGACGGCCTGCAGCGGGCCAATGCCGGCGTGGGATCGGGCGACTATGTCGAAGTGCAACGCGCCAGATCCAAGCCGGCGACCAAGGTCGTTTTCGCTCCCGCACAGAACAATGTCCGGCTGCACGGGTCCTCCCAGGCGCTGAAGCGCAGCTTCGCCGGCCGCCCCTTTTGCGAAGGCGATACGGTCGCCACCGCCGGCCACCAGCGGGTCAATGCCGAAATGCCGGAGCATATCCGGCAGCTGATCAACGCCCCCGCATTCGCATTGCAGGAGGTGCGGCTGACGGTCACCTCGACCACGCCCAAGGGCATCGTTCACATCGACGCCAACACGCAAGTCGAACTGCTGCCCGAATATACCGACAAGCGGGACGGCGAACGGCGCGCCGACGTCACCTATGACGACCTTGGCGGCATGAGCGACACCATCGACGCATTGCGCGAGATGGTCGAACTGCCGCTTCGCCATCCCGAACTGTTCCAGCGCCTCGGCGTCGACCCGCCCAAGGGCGTGCTGCTCCACGGACCGCCCGGGACCGGCAAGACAAGGCTGGCGCGTGCGGTCGCCAATGAAAGCGATGCGCAATTCTTCCACATCGCCGGGCCCGAAATCATGGGATCGGCCTATGGCGAGTCCGAAAAGCGCCTCAGGGAAATTTTCGAGGAAGCGGCGAAGAGTGCGCCGTCGATCATCTTCATCGACGAGATCGACTCGATCGCGCCCAAGCGCGGCCAGGTGACGGGCGAAGCGGAAAAGCGGCTGGTGGCCCAGCTGCTGACCCTGATGGACGGGCTGGAGCCGCGGCAGAATCTGGTGGTCATCGCCGCCACCAACCGGCCCGAGGCGATCGACGAGGCGCTGCGCCGTCCCGGCCGCTTCGACCGCGAGATCGTCATCGGCGTCCCGGACGAGCGCGGGCGGCGCGAGATTCTCGGCATCCACACCCGGGGCATGCCGCTGGCCGACGGCGTCAACGTCGACGAGCTGGCAAGGCGCACCTATGGCTTCGTTGGCGCTGACCTAGCGGCCCTGACCCGCGAGGCAGCGCTGGAAGCCGTGCGGCGTATCATGCCCAAGCTGAACCTGGCCGAGGAGACGATCCCGACCGAAGTGCTCGACGCGCTCTCGGTCGAGCCGAGCGATTTCGACAATGCCCTGAAGCGCGTCCAGCCCTCGGCGATGCGCGAAGTGATGGTGCAGGTGCCCAACATCGGCTGGGACGATATCGGCGGCCTCGACGAGGCGCGCGACAAGCTGCGCGAAGGCGTCGAGCTGCCCCTGAAGCATCCGGACGCTTTCCGCCGGTTGGGAATCCGCCCGGCCAAGGGCTTCCTGCTCTATGGCCCGCCGGGCACCGGCAAGACACTGTTGGCCAAGGCCACCGCCCGCGAAAGCGAGGCCAATTTCATCGCCACCAAGTCGAGCGACCTCTTGTCCAAATGGTATGGCGAGAGCGAGCAGCAGATCGCACGCTTGTTCGCCCGCGCCCGGCAAGTTGCGCCGACCGTCATTTTTATCGACGAGCTGGATAGCCTGGTCCCGGCGCGGGGCGGCAGCTTCGGCGAGCCGCAGGTCACCGAGCGGGTGGTCAATACCATCCTGGCGGAAATGGACGGCCTTGAAGAGCTCAACAATGTCGTCCTGATCGGTGCCACCAACCGGCCCAATTTGATCGACCCGGCGCTGCTCCGGCCCGGGCGGTTCGATGAGCTGATTTATGTGGGCACGCCGGACACGGCCGGCCGGCGGCGGATACTGGCCATTCACACCAAGGATACGCCGCTGGCCAAGGATGTCGACCTGGAGTCGCTGGCGAGGCGCACCGAGCGATTTACCGGCGCCGACCTGGAGGATCTGGTCCGCAGGGCCGGCCTGACGGCGCTGCGCCGCGGGCTGGATAGCGCCCAGGTGACGATGGCTGACTTCGAGAAGGGGCTCACCGAAACCCGCGCCTCAGTGACCGAGGACATGCTTTCCGATTATGCCCGGATCCAGGAAACGCTGAAGTCCGATGCGGTGAAGCCGGTCGGCGGGATCGGCTTCGTGCTACCCGGAATGCTGCGGCCGAGAACCTCCGGCAAGGGCGGCGCCGGATCAGGCGAGCCGCCCGCGGCCCCATAGGAACAGGCCAAGCAGCAACGCCACACCGGCCGCGAACGGCCAATGCGGATCGGCGGCGTAGAGAAGCATGCCAAGTCCGGGCGCGAGTACATAAGCGGAGCCGTTGGCAGCGGTCACCACGCCGGCAACGCCGCCCTGATCGGCGAGCGGCACGGCGAGGCTTGCGCCGGCGGTAAAGCCAGGCCGAGTGAAGCCGAAACCGAGGCTGCTGATGCCGAAGCCGAGCACGATGCCGTAAAGGTCGCCCGCGGCCATCGTCACTCCCATGCCCGCCGCCGCGATGAGCGAGCCCCACATGATGAGCGAGCGAGGCCCGAGCCTGAGGCGCGGGATCAGCCCCCATTGCGCCGCCAGCGTTCCGGCAGCGCCGGCCATCATGACGATCGAGATCGCCTTTTCCGACCCGTGCGGTTCCAGGTGGAGCCGGTCGATAACGAAAAAGCCAATGCAGGCCAATGTGGCTGCCTGCGCATGACCGGAAATGACGCCGGCCATGACCCAGCGGCGAATCCGGCCGTCGTTCCATTTAAGCGGGCGCCCCTTCGGTCGGGTGGCGGCGATAACGCTGGCGCCGGTCGGAGCGCTGGCCAGCGACGGGTAGCTCATCGCCGCGCCATGGCCGCTGCGACGCCCATGGCGAGGCTTGGTATCGTCAGGCAGGCCAAAGAAAATTGCGGTGAAGACCAGGACTCCAATCGTGGCAAAGGCGAACAGCGGGCCTGCCAGCCCGAAGACCGGCAGGACGAACAGCGGCGCCAGCGCCGGGCCGACAATCGTCCCCAGGCTGAAGCTGCTAGACAGGGCGGACAGGGCCTCGACCCGCGCCGACCGCCGGGTCCGCGAGGCCAGATAGGCCTGGGTGGCGCTGGGCGTCGCCGAGCCAAGCGAGCCATAGATTGCGCGGCAGATGCCGAAGGCGGCAAAGGTAACGCCGCCTGCCAGCAGGCCCTTCAGGCCGGCAAGCAGCGCCAGCCCGCACAGGACCATCGAGGCGATGAACCCGCCAACGCCAAGCAGGGTCAGCGCCTTGCGCCCGTGTTTGTCACTTTGCCGCGCCCACAAAGGCGCCAGCGTCACCCACAGGATCGCCGACCAGGTGTAGGAGACGGTAACCCAGAAATCGCTGATACCGATTTCCCGGCCGATCGCCGGCATAACCGACTGGAGCGCCGTATTTCCGGCCGCGGCGACCAGCATGGCGGCATAGAGCAGCAGGAAATGCGGGGTCGTCAGGGCGCTACCCGCCACTCGCGGCCTATCTGGCAAAAGCTGCATCCCGTCGCACTTAAGCCCGCCGGAGACCGGGCGAAAGCCACCCATTTGCCTTGCCAAGCGCTTGGCGATTTGCGAACGCCTGCCCGATTGATTGAATAGGGAGCCCGTTTTGAACGCCACTCGCGCCAGCCAGCTGAACGGCAAGCGCCGCCATGGTCTTCGTGCCGGTCGCGGCCGCAAGAATCCGCGCTGGCAGTTCTTGCAGGGCTTCTTCAAGCACCCGGTAATGGTCGGCTCGATCATCCCATCAAGCAAAATCCTGATCCAGAAGATGCTGAAGCCAGTCGACTGGAGTAATACTCGGCTGTTCGTCGAATATGGCCCGGGCGTCGGCACGTTCACGCGACCAATTCTCGACCGGATGGGACCCGACTCGAAGCTGATTGCGATCGATACCAACCCCGACTTCATCGAATTCCTCAATGAGGATATCGACGACGACCGATTCATCGCGGTCCATGGTTCAGCCGCCGATGTTGAGAAGATCATCGCCGAGCATGGCTTCGATCATGCCGATTATGTTCTGTCCGGCCTGCCCTTCTCGACCCTGCCGCCCGGCGTGGGCGATGCGATCGGCGCGGCCACCGGCCGTGCCATCCGCGACGGCGGTGCCTTCCTGATCTATCAGTTCAGTCCGAAGGTGAAGGACTTCATTGCGCCGCATTTCGAGCGGATCGATCGTGGCTTCGAATGGGCCAATGTCCCACCCGCAACCCTATTCTGGGCCTGGCGCGAGCGCGAACTCGCCTAAGGGCTAAATCCTGCCGAGGTTCAGCCGGCGCGTGATCGTATAGTCGGCGGTGCTAACCAGGAAGAAGCTGATCGCCTGGACGATCCGCGTCCACCAGCCGGAACGCTTGCGGTGGAGCTCGGCGCTGATCGGCTCGCACTGCCCAAGCTCATGCTCGAAATAGGATCTGAGCAGCATCGCGAACTGAGGATCGTCGACACGCAGTATCATTTCCAGGTTCAGGTACATGCTGCGGATGTCGAAGTTGGACGATCCGATGTGGGCAACGTCGTCGAGGATCAGCAGCTTGGTGTGCAGCTTCTTCGGCTGATATTCAAAGATCTCGACCCCTCGCCTCAGCAGGTTCTTGTAGGTGTAACGCGCCGCCGCGATGGTTGCGTGATTGTCAGATTTGGCGGCGGTAATGACCCGGGCCCTTCGTTGCCGCGGGCGGCTGATTCGCCTCAGCATCGCCCGGGTCGGCGCGAAGTAGGCGGCGATCATGGCGACATCGTTGCTCGACAGCAGGTCGCGGCTGGTCGTTGCGGCCCAGGGCGACAGCCGGGTCATCGGACCACCAAAGATCCATTGCAGCGAGCCATGATGCTCGCTGTGGCGGCGGATCAGCCGGCTGAGCACGCGAATCCTGCCGCCCTTGACCGACGACCAGGCGAAAAACTCGTCATAATATGACGCCAGTCGTCCGGCCGCCGGCCCTTCCACCAGCAGGCCGAGGTCGCGCCAGACCTTTGGACCGGTCGTGCCGAAATAGTCATCCTCGACGTTGAATCCGCCAACCAATGTCCGATCATCGTCGGCCAGCGCCATCTTCTGGTGGCAACGGATCAGGTAGCGGCGGCCCAATGTCGGGTGGAAACGGCAATAGCGGAGGCCCTTGTCGATCAGGGGCGTGAAATATTCGTCGCGCGTATAGGCACCGAAGCCGTCGATCAGCAGCGATACGGAGACGCCGCGGTCGATCGCCCGCTCCATGGCGGCGTAGACCAGCTCTCCCGAGCGATCGTCGCGGTACATATAATAGAGCAGCCGGACCTTATGCTGCGCGCCGTCGATCAGTGCGATCAGCGCATCGAGCCGCTCCGGGCCCTCGGTGAGCAGCGTCAGCCTGTTGCCGTCAACTTCGACGGTTCGATCGCTGGAGGGACATGCGGCTGCGGCCATGGCGGCAGTCTGGAGGCGCGCTGATGCGCTGGCAAGGCGAAGCTCAGCGCGATTTCATTGACTCTTGAGGGCCTTCTCCCTATCTCGCGGCCCTTCCACGGATTTATAAGGCAAGGCGGAGCGACAATGGCGCGCGTGACGGTCGAAGATTGTGTCGACAAGGTATCCAACCGGTTCGACCTGGTATTGATGGCGGCGCAGCGCGCCCGCCAGATTTCCGGTGGCGCCGACCTCACCATTGACCGCGACCGCGACAAGAACCCGGTCGTTGCCCTGCGCGAAATCGCCGAAACGACGGTCAAGCCGAAGCACCTCGAGGAAGCAATCGTCGCCAACCTCCAGCGCGTCCGCATCGACGAGGATGACGAAACCGATGAGCTGGCGAGCCTCAGCGAATCGGCGGAGGCGCTGCGCCTGACCGCCGCCGCACCGCCGCGCCCGACGCCATCGGGCGGCGATTACGAGTGATCGCACTCTAGAACGAGGTTGAAGAGGGCGGCCCACGGGTCGCCCTTTTTATTATTCGAACTTGTCGCCGTGCTTGAGGCTGGCACCGGTCGTTCGATTGATCCACATCATGTCGCCCAGCTTCAGCTCGCGGCCGTCATGGGCCAGGACGCAAATCCGGCGGACCGGCATGCCGTCACGCTTGTCGGCGAGGAACAGCTCCTGGCAGCCGTGGCCCCAATCCTCGCCCCATTGGCGCAGGGCAAGGACAACCGGCAGCAGCGCCTCGCCCTTGGGGCTCAGTGAGTAGATGACCTTGCGCCGGTCGGCCGGATCGGGGTTTCGTTCGAGGATTTCGCCTTCGACCAGCTTTGCCAGCCGATTGGACAGGATGTTGCGGGCAATGCCGAGGCCGGCCTGGAACTGCTCAAAATGTTCGAGCCCGTTCAAGGCACCGCGCAGGATCAAAAATGCCCATTTCTCGCCGATCAGCTCAACCGCTGACGGCAGGGGACAACGCAACGCGGCCGCCTTGAATGCTTCAATGTCCGGCTCGGCCTTGAGAGCCTGATGTCGATTCAATTTTTGACCTCTCCCAACGCCTCTTATGCACGAATGAACGCAAAATAACAGTTGCAAGTTGCAACGTGGTCCTGCTAAATAGTTTCATCCTGAAACGCAAATTTCTGAGGCAAAACATGAATCGCGTCGCTGCCTTCATCGCCGCTGCAAGCTTCCTCGCCGCCCCGGCTTTCGCCGCCACCTATTCGGCCAAGCCGACCACGGCGCCCGCCACCGCCAAAATCATCGGCAAGGACATCAGCTGGTCGTGCGCCGGCGACACTTGCCGCGGTTCGACCGAGGCCAGCCGCCCGGTCATCCTTTGCCAGGACCTGGCCAAGCATGCCGGCCGCATCGAGAGCTTTGTTGCCGACGGCAAGGAGCTCTCCACAGAGCAGCTCGCCAAGTGCAACACCGCCGCCAAGGACGGTCAAACTGCAGAGCTGGCGAAGGTCAATTAAGCTCCCCGAGCCGCGCCGCACGCGCGCGACTCACTCAAAGGGCCGGTCCACCTCCAAGGGCCGGCCCTTTTTTCGCGCTTGCGAACAAGCGCCTACGTCCCCCACACTAGGCCCGTGCTGAGACAGTATGAGCTGGTCGAGAAGATCCGGGCCTATGATCCCGACGCCGACGAGGCGCTGATCAACCGCGCCTATGTCTTCTCGATGAAGGCTCACGGCGCGCAGGTCCGCGCTTCGGGCGATCCCTATTTCTCGCACCCGATCGAAGTCGCCGGCATCCTCACTGACTTGAAGCTCGACGATGAGACCATCGTCACGGCCATCCTTCACGACACGATCGAGGACACGGTCGCGACTCCGGAACAGATCGAAAAATTGTTCGGGACCAACGTCGCCCGCCTGGTCGACGGAGTGACCAAACTATCGAAAATCGAAGCACAATCGGAGAATGAGCGCGCCGCGGAGAACCTCCGCAAGTTCCTCCTCGCGCTGTCCGACGACATCCGCGTGCTGCTGGTGAAGCTGGCCGACCGGCTGCACAACATGCGCACCCTCCATCACATCAAGTCGGAGGAGAAGCGGCGCCGCATCGCCAAGGAGACGATGGATATCTATGCCCCGCTCGCCGAGCGGATCGGCATGTATGAAATCATGAACGAGATGCAGGGGCTGGCCTTCCGACAGCTCGAGCCAGACGCCTATGCATCGATCACCCGACGGTTGAAGCAGCTCCATGAGCAGGGCGGCGACCTGGTCAACCGCATTGGCCTCGGCCTGCAGCTCTACCTTAGCGACCATGGTCTGGAAGCCGAGGTCACCGGCCGCGAGAAACACCCCTTCTCGATCTGGAAAAAGATGGCCGAACGGCACATCAGCTTCGAGCAGCTGTCGGACGTGATGGCATTCCGGGTCATCGTCGGCGATGCGGACGAATGCTACCAGGCCCTCGGCCTCATCCACCAACGCTGGCCGATGGTTCCCGGCCGGTTCAAGGACTATATCTCGACCCCCAAGCGAAACGGCTACCGCTCGCTCCACACCACCGTCATCCACGATTCCAAATCGCGCATCGAAATCCAGATCCGCGATAAGGCGATGCATGCCCAGGCCGAGCGCGGGCTCGCCGCCCACTGGGCCTACAAGGAAAAGAGTCCGGCCGAGGAAGTGAAGATCCCGTGGATCTCCGACCTGGTTGAAATCCTCGACCATGCCGGCAGCCCGGAGGAGCTGCTCGAACATACGCGGATGGCGATGTACCAGGACCGGATCTTCGCTTTCACCCCGCGCGGAGAGCTGATCCAGCTGCCCAAAGGGGCGACCCCGGTCGACTTCGCCTATGCCGTCCACACCGACCTTGGTGACCAGACTGTCGGCGCCAAGGTAAACGGGCGGGTGGTACCGTTGCGCACCATCCTGGAGAATGGCGACCAGGTGGAAATACTGGCGTCGCAGGCCCAGCATCCGCAGCCCAGCTGGCTGCGTTTCGTCGTCACCGGAAAGGCGCGTGCCGGCATCCGCCGCTTCGTCCGCCACAAGGAGCGCGACGAGACGATCGAGCTGGGGCGAAAGATCTACGAAGAGATTGTCGCCCGCCTGCCTGCTCCGCTGGCGGCAGATGCGCCCAAGCGCGCCCTCAAAACGCTCAAGGTGGAAGATGAGGACGCGCTGATGATCAAGATCGCGCGCCGCTCCATTTCCGATCCTGAGCTGATGGAAGCACTGATGCCTGGATCGGCCGGAGGCGACGTCACGCCGCGACCGCTCGGCCAGCGCACCGCCATTTCGATCAAGGGACTGACGCCTGGAGTGGCTTACGACCTCGCGTCATGCTGCCACCCCATTCCGGGCGATCGCATCGTCGGCCTCAGGCGCGAGGATGAGGGCATCGAGGTCCATGTCATCGGCTGCGACAAGCTGGCGAGCGGGGTCGATGCCGACTGGCTCGACCTTGCATGGGGCGACGGATCGGACGGCGGCACGGCACGACTGATGATCATCCTGCGCGACGTCGCGGGCGCATTGGGCGAGATGGCCAGCATCCTGGGCGCCAAGGGCGCCAACATCGTCAACCTGGTGTTGGCGCACCGCGACGGCAGCTTCCACACTTTCCATGTCGACGTCGAAGTGCACGACCTCGCGCATTTGCACGGACTGATCGCCGCGCTTCGCGCCGCCGACGGCGTCAGCCAGGTCGAACGGATCTAGCTCAGCCGAGGCCGAGCACGACGGTCCAACGGAACGCCAGCGCCTGCGGATCGCCCGACAAGCGGTCGATGGCTTCGGCAATCAGGCTTTCGCGTGGCTCGGCAACTTTCAGCAGGAAATCGACGTCGTTAAGCGGCTCGCCCGGGAAATACATTTGCGTGACCAGCCGATCCGAAGGACCGCGAATGTCGAAGTGGATGTGCGGCGTTCGAACTCCGATCGGCGTGTTATAGTCCTTGGGCTTGATCGACCGGAACTTGAACTGACCGTCGCGGTCGGTGGCCAGTCGCGCAAATCCCTGGAAGTTGGGATCGAGCGCAGCCGGATTGGCACGGTCACCCGGATGGTCGTAGCGGCCGGCGGCATTGCATTGCCAAAGCTCAAGCTGGGCATTGCGAACCGGATTGCCGCGCAGGTCAACAATGCGGCCGATCACATTGATCGGCTGGCCCATCGCCGTGGCATTCCTACCCTTCACGCGGGTCAGATCGGCGTCATGGTCGGCCAGCCTTAGAATTGGATAGAAGGGTCCCATTTCCTGGCCGGCAGTCGGAACAAGCTTCTGGGCCTTCGCCGCGGAAACGGACGCAACTGCCGCAGCGCCGACAACGAGGTGGCGCCTGGTAACGAACATGATGAGTCTCCCCCAACGGGAAGAAGACTCATTACTCCTGCAAGGAATGCCGCGCTATGCTTTCGCTGCTCGCTCCGGAACTTTACGGATCGCGTCGGCGCCGCCCCCCGCCAGCACCGCCAGCGTCACCAAGTCTGACGCGGTCGCAGTCATCGATGCAATCTGCACTGGCAGGTTCATCCCCATGAGGTAGGGCCCGAGCGCGATTTCGCCGCCCAGAGCCCGAATCAGCTTCGAGCTGATGTTGGCCGACTGAAGCCCCGGCATGACCAGGATATTGGCCGGCCCGGTGAGGCGGCTGAATGGATAATATTTGACCTGGGCCTCGTGGTTGAGGGCCACGTCCGGTCCCATTTCGCCTTCATATTCGAAATCGGTCTCGAGCGTGTCGAGCAGCTTCACGGCATCGCGCAGCTCCTCGATGTGGCGGCCCGGAGGATTGCCGAAGGTGGTGTAGCTGATGAAGGCGATGCGCGGTTCCTGGCCCATGCGGCGGGCAAAGGCCGCCGAGCGGATGGCGATTGCCGCATATTGCTCGGCGGTCGGGCGTTCGGTGACGGCCGTGTCGGCGATCATGACGGTCCGGCCACGCGCCGACACAACGTGAATCCCGAACGGCGTCGCGCAATCGTCGGTATCGATCACCCAGCGGACCTGGCGCAGCGACTCGCTGAACGGCCGGGTGGTGCCGGTGATCATGGCATCGCCCTCACCCAGCGCGAGCATCGCCGCAGCGAACGTGTTGCGGTCCTGGTTCACCATCCGCTCGACGGCGCGGCGCAGCAACCCGTGCCGCTGATGCTTTTCGTAAATGAAATCGACCGCCCGGCCGACCAGCGGCGAATTGCGGCTGTTGAGGACCTCATAGCTCAGCGGATCATCGACCCCGAGCGCCGCCAGCTTGTCATAGACATCCTCGCGCCCGACCAGCACCGGCGTGCCGTAGCCGCCATCCTTGAATGCGATGGCGGCGCGCAGGACATTTTCCTCTTCGCCCTCCGCAAACAGAACGCGCTTGGGGTTGGATCGCGCGGCCTCGTAGGCGAGGTTGAGAATCGACGCGGTCGGGTCGAGCCTTGCACGCAGCGACTGGCGGTAGACCTCCATGTCTTCGATCGGACGCTGGGCAACGCCGGTTTCCATTGCCGCAAGGGCGACGGCGGACGGCACGATCTCGATCAGCCGAGGGTCGAACGGCGCCGGTATGATGTAATCGGGCCCGAAGGTGTGGCTGACCCCGCCATAGGCTGCCGCTACTTCCTCCGGCACCGCCGCGCGAGCCAACTCGGCCAGCGCGTGCGCGGCGGCGATCTTCATCTCCTCATTGATTGCCGTGGCGCGAACGTCGAGTGCCCCGCGGAAGATGAAGGGGAAGCCAAGGACATTGTTGACCTGGTTGGGATAGTCGGACCGGCCGGTGGCGACAATCGCGTCAGGCCGGGCCTTCTTGGCGTCGGGTGGCGTAATTTCCGGGTCGGGGTTGGCCATGGCGAAGATGATCGGCTGGGCCGCCATATCCTTGACCATTTCGGGCTTCAGCGCTCCGGCAGCGGAAAGCCCGAGAAATACATCGGCGCCAACCAGCGCTTCCGTGAGGCTGCGCGCTTCGGTCGGCACGGCATGGGCCGACTTGAACTGGTCCATGTCGCCGCGCTCGGGATAGAGCGGACCCTTTCGGTCGCACATGATGACATTGGCATGGGGCACGCCCATCGCCTTGATGAGCTCTGTACAGGCGATCGCTGCCGCACCAGCGCCGTTGACCACCACCTTGATCGACTTGAACTCACGGCCAGTGAGATGGCAGGCGTTGATCAGTCCCGCCGCGGTGATGACCGCCGTACCATGCTGGTCGTCATGGAAGACCGGGATGTTCATCCGCTCTTTCAGCGCCTGCTCGATGATGAAGCAATCAGGCGCGGCGATGTCTTCGAGGTTGATCCCGCCGAAGCTCGGACCGAGCAGCTCGACGGCTTCTATAAAGCGCTGAGCATCGGTGGTGTCGACCTCCAGGTCGATCGAGTCGACGTCGGCAAAGCGCTTGAACAGCACCGCCTTGCCTTCCATCACCGGCTTCGACGCTAGCGCGCCGAGATTACCGAGCCCCAGAATCGCGGTGCCGTTGGAAATGACGGCGACGAGATTGCCCTTGGCAGTCAGGTCATAGGCCTTGCCCGGGTCGGCCGCGATCTCTTCGACCGGGACCGCCACGCCGGGCGAATAAGCAAGGCTGAGGTCGCGCTGCGTCGCCATCGGCTTCGACGCGATGATCTCGATCTTTCCCGGCCGCCCGCGTGCGTGGAAATCCAGCGCCTCATCGCGCGTGAATTTGACGTTGCTCTCGCTCATTCACTCTCCTGTTGAGGCGCTTTAGGCGGGGCTGTGACGCTAGGGCAAGGCCGACAAGGTCAGAACGTAATGCCGGGCCTCAGCACCAGCTGGAAAATTGCCAGCAGCGCGGCCGCTGCCAACAGCAGCGGAATCACTGCTTCCGGCCTCGACCCCCTCGCCCTGGCGACGCCCGGGCTGAAGGCCGCGAGCTGGAGCCAGCCATAGCCGAACAGCGGCACGAGGACCGGCGGCGCGATCACTTCGATCAATTCGCGCGGCACGCGAAACAGGATGATGATGAGCAGCGCCGCCAGTGCCGGAAGGCCGGCGATCCGAAGCAGGAAGCCGAATCGGCAGCAGTAGCTGCCAAGTTGGCGCTGGTCCCAGGCCGCGGCCAGGAACTGCCTCCCGAGCCAAATGCCCGCGACCGGCATGGCTGCCAACGCCACCAGGGCCAGCAGCAGCTCGCCGGCGGGGCCGATGCCGAGATAATCGTAGGCGCGGCCCATATCGTTCCCAGGCATGATCGCGCCGACGATGAATTGCGGAAGCGCTTGGAACAGGCCGTTGAACGCCATCCACAGGATGAACAATGACGGCTTCTTCCTGCGCGTAGCGATGAAGGAGAAAATGAGGCCGCTCGTCAGGATCGCTAGGCCGCCCGTGCCCTGGAACAGCTCGGCAATCGGCGCGTCACCGGTCCAGTCGTGGTCGTTGTGGTAGAGCGTGGCCTTGAGCCCAGGAACCATCGACTTCGGCAGCACCAGGAACAGTTCCTGGATGAAAAAGGTGATGTTGAAAGCCAGGACATAGGCAAGCATCGAATGGACGATCGGCTGCCAGCCCATGCGGCCGACGAAAACCTCTGCGCCCATTGCCCTTAGGCGAAGCGCCAGCGTCGTAATCCATGGCAGCAACAGCCCAAAGGCCAGGAACAGGACGGTGAGGCCGGTTTCGATCATGGCCGGATGCTTAAGCCATTCCGCTCGCCGGCGTTAGACCTTACGGTAGCGATATGAGCGAGCCGCAGCCAAAAGCGCCCGCGCCGATTCCGGAGCGCCTGATCAAATATCTGCCGGTGATGATGGTCGGCCATTTGCTGGTCACCATCCCAACCTTCGTCATCTCGTTGGCGCTGGCCTATGCAACCTTCGTTCAGGCCGACGCGACGCGGAAAATCCAACAGTCCGAAACCTGGCCATATGTGTCTTACGGAACCAGCGACATCACCGACGAAGGGGTCGACGAGATTTCCTTTGCACTCGGCAATGACGGAGTCGGTCCGGCGCGGCTCAAGCAACTTGAGTTTCTTTACGACGGCAAGCCGATGGAAAGCCCGCGCAAGTTCCTCCAGGCTTGCTGCGGTGACGTGCCCGAGCATCCCACCCCATTCATGAGCTCGAAATTTGAAGTCGTCCTTCGCCCGGGCGAGGCGACCAAATTTATCCGTCTGGTTAAGCGGCCTGACAATCTAGCCGTATGGGACCGGCTCGAGGTCGAGCGGTGGAAGGTCGCGGTGCGGGCCTGCTATTGCTCGATCTTCGACGATTGCTGGGCGCTGGACAGCCGCAAGGCCGACCCCGAACCGATCAAGGTCTGCCCAGCAGATTGGGCAAGGTTCGAGGAGCGGCCGGCTCCAACCGCCAGACCAGCTGCACGAAACTAGTCCAAGACTCCTCTCGCCCGCGTCCGTAATTCGCTCTACCAAATGGGCGATGGCCCGAGCCGACGATCCCTCGCCCAAGCAGACGCCGATGATGGCGCAATATCACCGCCTCAAGGCCGAGGCGGGCGATGCGCTGCTGTTCTACCGGATGGGCGATTTCTTCGAACTATTCTTTGACGATGCCAAGGCGGCCGCGGCCTGCCTCGACATTGCGCTGACCAAACGGGGCGCGGACGGCGGGGAACCGGTACCGATGTGTGGCGTGCCGGTGCATGCCGCCGAATCCTACCTCGCCCGGCTGATCCGCGCCGGCCACCGCGTTGCCATCGCCGAGCAGACCGAGAGCCCGGCCGAAGCTCGCAAGGCACGCGGGTCGAAGGCACTGGTAGAGCGCGCAATCATTCGGCTGGTGACGCCTGGAACGCTGACCGAGGATACCTTGCTCGACAGTGGCAGCACCAACTGGCTGGCGGCGGTCGGCCGTGCCGGTGACGAATGGGCAATTGCCGCTGCCGATATTTCGACCGGCCGATTTGAGCTGGTGGCATGCGGGCCAGGCGAACTTCAGGCCGAGCTGGCACGACTGTCGCCGGCCGAGATCATTGCCGCCGACAAGGTGCCGGGCATTAAGGCCACCGCCGGTAAGGGCGGGTTCGACAGCATCGTCGGCGAGCGGACGCTGAAAGCCCGGTTCGGCGTTGCAACGCTTGACGGCTTCGGCGCACCGGGCCGGGCGGAGCTGGCCGCTGCTGGCGGCCTGCTGACCTATCTTGAGGCGACCCAGAAGGAATCCGCAGCCTTCCTTGCCGGCCCGAGACGCGTTCAGCGTGCCGGACATATGGCGATCGATCCCGCCACCCGCGACAGCCTGGAGATTTGCCGCACCCAGACGGGCAGCTTGGCCGGCAGCCTGCTGGGCTGCATCGACCGTTGTGTGACGGCGCCTGGCCGCCGCCTCCTTGCCGCCGACCTCGGCGCGCCACTGACCCATGCGCACACGATCGAGGCGAGGTTGGCGCTCGTCCAATGGCTGCATGAAGCGCCCCTCCGCCGGACAAGGGTGCGCGATGCGCTGAAAGCTATGCCTGACATTGGCCGGGCGCTGGGCCGGCTGGTTGCCGGCCGCGGATCCCCGCGTGACCTTGCACTGCTGCGCGATGGTTTGCAGGCCAGCGCGGCGCTCAAAGCCGAGCTGGAGGCAGAGCCCGACCGGCCCGACCTGCTGCGCTCCCTCCTTCCGGACCTGGGCGGGCACGCCGCAATGACCGACAGGCTGGCTGCCGCGCTGGTCGGCGCGCCGCCGCTCGACGCAAGCAAGGGCGGGTACATCGCCGATGGCTTTGACGCCGCGCTCGATGCGCTGCGCGTCGCAAGCCAGGACGGCCGCCGGGCAATTGCGGCACTGGAAGCGCGCTATCGTGAGCTGACCGGCGTTGCGACTCTGAGGATCCGTCACAATGCCGTCCTCGGCTATCACATCGAAGTCGGTGCCAGGCATGCCGACCGGCTGATGGCGCCCGATTCCGGCTTCACCCATCGCCAGACCTTGGCCGGAGTGGTGCGATTCAATTCGCCCGACCTTCATGCCGAGGCGAGCCGCGTCGTGGAGGCCGGCGCCCATGCGCTTGCGGCCGAGGCAGCCCATTTCGAGGAGCTGACCGCCCTTGCTGTCGCCGCCGCCCCGCGAATTGCCGCGACTGCCGATGCCATCGCCCGGATCGATGTCGCGGCCAGCCACGCCGCGCGCGCGGCGGAAGGTGGCTGGTGCCTGCCCCACCTTGCCGACCAACCGTGCATCGAGCTGGAGGGCTCGCGCCACCCGGTCGTCGAGGATGCACTTGCCCAGGAAGGCGAGCGTTTCGTCGCCAATGATTGCGCACTTGGGGCCGGCGATCGCCTGTGGCTGATTACCGGGCCCAATATGGGCGGCAAATCGACCTTCCTGCGGCAGGTGGCGATCGCCGCCCTGCTGGCGCAGGCAGGCAGCTATGTCCCGGCTACGCGAGCCAAGATCGGGATCGTCGACAAGCTGTTCTCGCGGGTCGGCGCCGCCGACAATCTCGCCCGCGGCCGATCGACGTTCATGGTCGAGATGGTCGAGACGGCGGCAATCCTTGCCCAGGCGACGCCGAACAGCCTCATCATCCTCGACGAGATCGGGCGCGGCACGTCGACCTACGACGGGCTGGCGATCGCCTGGGCGGTGGTCGAGGCAATGCACGACCAGGTCAAGGCTCGCACCCTCTTTGCAACCCATTATCATGAGCTGACTCGCCTGGCCGACAGGCTCGAGGCGCTGTCGCTGCATCATGTCCGCGCCCGCGAGTGGAAGGGCGAGTTGGTGCTGCTCCATGAGGTTGGCGAAGGGCCGGCAGACCGCAGTTACGGCATCGCTGTTGCCAAGCTCGCGGGCCTGCCGCCGCTGGTGCTGGCCAGGGCAAAAGCCGTGCTGGCCAAGCTGGAGGCAGGCCGAGATGCGACCGGCGGGATCGCCGCGGGCCTCGATGACCTGCCGCTATTCGCCAACCAGCAGGTAGAAGTGCCGGCAACCGATCCGCTGGCTGAGGCGCTTGCCGAGATTGAGCCGGATGCCTTGACGCCGCGCGAAGCATTGGAGGCGCTGTACGCGCTGAAGCGTCTCGCTGCCGACGGATGAGGCAGCCAACCCGATTTGCGCTGATCCCCGACAGGCGCGTCATTATCGACCGCCGCGCGCTGGCGGAACAGCTGCGGAAGCTTCCAGCCGACAGGCTTCGCGAAGAGACGACTATCTTATTGCAGGGCGCGCTGGACAGTGGGCGGGAGGAGATCGCCCGCCGCTTCGCCCTGGAGCCGGGGCGTGGCCGCGTCATCGCCGCTTCCTATTGCTTCCTCGCCGACCAGCTTGTCCGCCTCGCCTACGACCTGGTTACGCTGCGCATCCACCCGCGCCCCACGGGGTCGTCCTGCCGGGTATCGATCGTCGGGCTTGGCGGTACGGGGCGGGGCGAAATGGCACCCTATAGCGACCTCGACCTGATGTTCCTGGTGCCTGAACGGGGATCGCCCTGGTGCGAGCAAGTGATCGAAGCCCTGCTCTACATTTTGTGGGACCTGAAATTGAAGGTGGGTCAGTCGGTCCGCACGCCCAACCAGATGCTCGCCGCGGCAAAGGAGGACGTCACGGTTCGCACCGCATTGCTGGAGGCGCGGTGGATCTGGGGCGATGAGGATCTTCACGACGAGGCGATGAAGCGGTTCCGTACTGACATCGTGGCCGGTACCGCGCGCGATTATGTCGCCGCCAAATTGGCCGAGCGCGACACGCGACACCAGCGGATGGGCGACAGCCGCTATGTTGTCGAACCCAACGTCAAGGACGGCAAGGGCGGGCTGCGTGACCTCCACACCCTCTATTGGATCGGCCAATATGTGTTCGGGGTCGAGCGACCGGCCGAACTGGTCGAAAAGGGGCTGTTCAGTGCCGCCGAGTATCGCCGGTTCGAGCGGGCAGAGCGCTTCTTTTGGTCCGTCCGCTGCCACCTTCATTTGATCGCCGGCCGCGCCGAGGAGCGGCTAGGATTCCACATGCAGCGGCAGATTGCCGAGGCCATGCGCTACGCCGACCGGCCGGGCAAATCCGCGGTCGAGCGGTTCATGCAATTCTATTTCCTGAATGCGAAGACGGTCGGCGACCTGACCGGCCTCTTCCTTGCCCAGCTCGACCAGCAGATGGGCGTGAAGGGACGGCGTTTCGCGCTGCCGACATTCCGGCGGCGGCCTAAGCATCTCAACGGCTTCACCATTGATCGCGGTCGGCTGTCGATCCCCGCCGACGACTGGTTCAGTGCGGACCCGGCCCGCCTGCTCGAATTGTTTGCGCTCGCCGCCAGGGAGGGGATGGAGATACACCCCAATGCGATGCGCGCCGCGACGCGCGATGCAAGGCTGGTCGACCAAGTCCGGGACGACGGCAGGGCGAACGCCCTCTTCCTGGATGTGCTGACGGCCAAGCTGAAGCCGGACCTGGCACTGCGCTGGATGAACGAGACGGGGGTGTTCGGCCGCTTCGTTCCCGACTTTGGCCGCGTCGTCGCCCAAATGCAGTTCGACATGTACCATCATTATACGGTCGACGAGCATTCGATCCGGGCGATCGGCCTCTTGTCGCGGATCGAGCGCGGAGAACTGGCCAACGACCATCCGTTGTCGACCGCGCTGTTCCAGCAAATTGCCTCGCGCCGAGTGCTCTATGTCGCGGTCCTGCTGCACGACATCGCCAAGGGCCGGGGCGGCGACCATAGCGTGTTGGGCGCCGAAGTGGCGATGCAGCTCGGTCCGCGGTTCGGGCTGGACGAGGCCGAGACCGAGACGGTCGCCTGGCTGGTCCGCTATCACCTGCTGCTGTCGAACACCGCCTTCCGCCGCGACCTGGCCGACCCAAAGACGGTCGAAGTCTTCGTCCGTACGGTGCAAAGCCCGGAGCGATTGCGGCTGCTATTGATCCTGACCGTGGTCGACATTCGCGCGGTGGGCCCAAGCACCTGGAACGATTGGAAGCGGCAACTCTTGAGGGCCCTGTTCGACGCTGCGGAGGAGCGGTTAAGGCTCGGCCACAAGCAGCGCGGCCGGCACGAGCAGGTCGAGGCGCGTCAATTGCAACTGGCCGATGCCTTGCCGTGGAAGGCTTCAGCGATTCGCGCCCATACAAGGCGCCTGCCCGACAGCTATTGGCTAGCTGAGCCGCCGGAGTGGCAACACGCCAATGCGCTGCAGGTCGCGGCGGCCGAGGCCCATTTCGGCGACGCAGAGCCGTCGATCGTGACGGCGCCCGATCCGGTGTCGGGCATGACCCGCGTCTCCATCTTCGCGCCGGACAGGCCCGGCTTATTCTTTCGCATTGCTGCAGCGTTGAGCGCGGCCGGCGCCTCGATCGTCGACGCGCGAATCCACACGACGCGCGACGGCATGGCGCTCGACAACCTCCTGGTCACAGACGCCAGGGGCAAGGCCTATGAGGATTCGCGGCTAAGGAAGCGGCTGGCCACTGCGGTCGACAAGGCACTCCGAGTTGCGGAAGAGCCGCCGCTTCCGGCGATGGATAAATTGCCCAGCCGGCAGCAGGCTTTCCGCGTCGCGCCGCGTGTGCTGGTATCGGACAAGGCGTCGAGCCGGACGACCGTGGTCGAGGTCAATGCCCGCGACCGGCCCGGGCTGCTCGCCCGGCTCGCGCATGTAATCCATAGCGCCGGGCTTGAGCTGCATTCGGCCCATATCGCCACCTATGGCGAGCGCGCGGTCGACGTCTTCTACCTGACCGATCTCGACGGGAAGAAGCTCAGTGAGGAGGGTGGTCAGTTGCTCCGCACGAAACTACTGACCGCCGCCGCGACCGGCGGCTGAATGAAAAAGGGCCCGCCGAACGACGGGCCCTTTAGTATCAACCTGCAATCGGCTTAGAATTTGCCGCGCAAAGTCACGCCCCAGGTGCGCGGCTCGCCGAGGAAGGCGCCGAACAGCTGGGTCGAGGCCGGGTAGAAGCCGGCTTCGACACCGCGGGTCGTGCCAGAGCCCTGGATCGGGGCGTCGAACGCAACCTGCATGAAATCCTTGTCGAACAGGTTCTGCGCCCACAGCTCGACCGCCCAGCGATCGTCCGGACCACGGATGCCGACACGGGCATTCACGACCGTGAAGCTCTCCTGGACCTTTTCGATGTCGAGGTCCGAACCAGTATTGAAGTGGCTCTGGTGGCGAGCGTCGACATAGATGAGGCCGCGCAGGCCGCTTGTGCCGATCGGCGGCATCCATGATGCCGAGCCGGTTAGGGTGACGGCGTTCGAGTTGGAAATGCGCCGGCCCGGCAGCTGGAACAGCGCATTGGTCAGCGGCCGCCCGTCCGATCCGACCAGGTCGTCGCGGTAGCGGGTGCTGGCGTAGACGAAGCCGAAGTTGGCCGTGACATTCTCAATCGGCCGCGTGAACGCCTCGATCTCAACGCCGTAACTCTTGACGCCGGCGCGGGTATCGCCGTCGCAGGCACCGGTCGCCGCGCTGTTGTCCTCGTCTGCATCGCCAAGATCATGTTCACAGCTGTTGATATTCTCGACGATGAAGTTGAGGCCATTGAAGGTGTTCAGCTGGAAGTCGCGGAACAGCTGGTGGAACAGCGCGACGTTCACGTCGAGGCCGCGGCCGTTATATTTCAAGCCGAGCTCAAGCGCGTCGTTGATTTCCGGCTTGAACTTCAGCTCCTCAAGGCTGGCGACGATGCCGCCGCAGCCCGGCTGCGCGACCGACATACAGATTGCGCCATTGCCTCCACCACGGCGGAGAGCGGCACGATCCAAGTTGAAGCCGCCGGCCTTATAGCCGCGCGAATAGCTGATGTAGGTCAGGACGTTGTCAGTCGGCTTAAAGCTGAGGACCACAGTGCCCGACAATTTCCCTTCGCTCTTGCTGTCAGAAGCGACAAAGCTGCCGCCAGGGATGCTTGGGCTGACGCAGGGCAGGGCCTGCAGGGCGGCCAACGGGCTGGTCGAAAAGACGGTGCATAGCGCATTGGTATCGGACAGATCGGCCCTGAGCTTCTTCTTCTCATGGGTGTAGCGAGCACCGACCGTCAGGCTCAACCGATCGGTGATGTCGATGATGTTATGCGTGAACAGTGCCCAATTGCTGCTGCTCTGGCTCCATGAATCGTCGATCGCTTGACCGTTTAGCGTCAACCCGGGCGCGCCCAGTAACGTCGCAAGGTTAGTAAAGCCGCTGTTGGTGAGGAACGGCGCTACCGAGAAATTGGGCAGGCCAAATGGGTTGCCATTGACTTGCGCGAAAGCCGCCAGCGGCAGCTTTTGCGACGCCGGGAAGAGCGGCGATGCCAGCAAGGCGTTCGCAACCAACGGATTGAAACATGTCGGCGATGCGCCCGGGGCCAGGAGGGTTGGCGCCGCGGCAGCAAAGCTGGCCGCAACCAAGCAATTGGCATAGCGGGCATAATCATCGCCGTAGGACAGGTTGTCGTCGACCCGTAGCTTCTCGTTGGCGTAATAGCCGCCGACCAGCCAGTCGAGCTTGCCGCCGAACGCCTCGCCCTGCAGCCGCAGTTCCTGGGTGAAGGTCTTGAAGCGGTTGAACGCCGTCCCATCGTCTTCGCGGAAGAGGATGTCGAGGTCGTTGAAGTCGGCATCCTGGCCGCGAATATACTTGTTGTAGCGATAGGCGGTGATCGAGGTCAGCTCAGCGCCGCCAAGATCGTAAACGATCTCACCCGACAGGCCATAATCCTTGACGTCGGCGCGATAGCTGCGGCCCGGCGTGATCGCCGTGTCGCGCGCAAACGTATCGTCGCTGATCGTCGCGCCCAGCGCGCGCTCGATCGCGGCGATGGTTGACGGCCCTTCGCCGGCCGCGGTGACGTTATGCGCCGGCAGGTAGGGCGCGCCGCAGCATTCTTCGTCGCGCTTGGAATAATCGCCGACGATGCGGATCGACAGGTCACTCGACGGTTCGAACAGCAGCTGGCCGCGCAGCATCCAGCGGTCGCGATTGTTGATGTCGCGCCCGGAGATCACATCCTCAAGGAAGCCATCGCGCTTCATCCACACGCCGTCGATGCGGGCGGCAATCGTGTCGGTGAGCCCGCCGGTGGCATAGGCCTCGGCCCGGCGCATGTCGTAATTGCCGACCGACAATTCGCCGCCGATTTCGGTCTTGAACTTGGGCTTGGCGGTGATGATCGAGATGAGGCCGGCCGAAGCGTTGCGACCGAACAGCGTGCCCTGCGGACCGCGCAGAACCTCGATTCGGTCGACCGCGCCCAGCTCGGTCAGGCCGACACCGGTACGCGAGCGATAGACGCCGTCGATGAACACCGCGACCGAGCTTTCAAGGCCCGGGTTGTCGCCGACCGTGCCGATACCGCGGATGCGGGCGACGCCCGCGCCGGCTTCCGACGATGTTGAAGAAACGAGCAGCGATGGGCTGACCTGAGTCAGTTGGCGAATATCGTTGGCGCCCGAATTTTGCAGCGTTTCAGCGGTGACGGCTGAAACGGCGAGAGGGACGTCGGACAGCGCTTCGTTGCGGCGGGTCGCCGTGACGACGATTTCGCTCGTGTCCTGACTGGCGCTATCCTGGTTGTCGACAGCGGCCGCCTGGGCGGTGGAACCCTCGGGTTGCTGGGACTCGCTGGTGGTTTCCTGGGCATAAGCCGGCATCGAAAGCGCGAACAGGCCAGCCGAAAGCAGCCACGTCGACTTGCGCATCATCATCCTCCCCGTTTGGATTTCTTTTCTTTGGTAAAAGGATTAGTCGAGTGGCGCTCGGCTGCAAAGCAAACCGCTTCGCGGCAGGGATAAAACGGCAGACTTGCGACAGAAATGTCACATGTCGCAGCGCAACATGAAAAAGGCGCGGCTGCCGTAGGGGCAACTCGCGCCTTTTTGAACCAAATAGGTTCTCGTCGTTACTTGGGCGCAATCACCATCAGCATTTGCCGGCCTTCCATGCGCGGATGCTGTTCGATCTTGGCTTTCTCGGCGGTGTCCTCAGCGACCCGCTGCAGAACCGCCATGCCCAGCTGGTTGTGCGCCATTTCACGGCCCCGGAAGCGCAAGGTCAGCTTCACCTTGTCGCCTTCCTCGAGAAACTCGAACACCTTACGCATCTTCACTTGATAATCATGGTCGTCGATGTTCGGACGCATTTTGATCTCCTTGATCTCCTGCGTCTTCTGGCGCTTGCGCTGCTCGTTGGCCTTTTTCTGAGCCTCATATTTGTAGCGGCCAATGTCGAGAAATTTGGCAACCGGCGGATCGGCGCCGGGACTGATTTCGACCAAATCAAGGCCCACTTCCTGGGCCTGTTCGAAGGCTTCACGCGTATACATTACGCCCAGATTTTCGCCATTTTCATCGATCACACGCACCTTGGGCGCCTGAATGAACTGATTATAGCGGGGGCCGGTCATTTGCGGCGGCGCCATGGGTCGGCGCGGGGTGGGCGGTGGTATAGCGCAATCTCCTAGAGTCGTTGGTTTAAGCGCGCGAATTAGGGGTTTCCCCCTCTCTTGAAAAGGGCATGGCCGCGCTCGGCCCGTATTTTCACGACAGTATGTGGCGGCGAGGTGTCGAAAATCAGCGCAAATCCGGTGGCAGCGCCTCGGCGGCAAACAGGGCCACCGCTTCGTCGAGGCTAATCACCTTCTGATGATCGTCGGAGCCGAGCCGGCGCACCGCCACGGTGCCCTCCTCGGCCTCGCGCTTCCCAACCACCAGGAGCAGCGGGACCTTGGCGAGGCTGTGCTCGCGCACCTTGTAATTGATTTTCTCGTTGCGAAGATCCGCCTCAGCCCGCAGGCCGGCTGCCTGGAGCTTCGCCACGACCCGGCTGGCATAATGGTCGGCGTCCGACACGATGGTTGCGACCACCGCCTGGACCGGCGCCAGCCACAGCGGGAATTTGCCGGCGTGATGCTCGATCAGAATGCCTATGAACCGTTCGAATGTCCCCAATATGGCACGGTGAAGCATAACTGGCCGGTGGCGTTGGCCGTCCTCGCCAATGTAGGCCGCGTCCAGCCGTTCCGGCAGCACGCGGTCGGACTGCATGGTCCCGACTTGCCAGGTGCGGCCGATCGCATCGGTCAGATGATACTCCAGCTTGGGCGCATAGAAGGCGCCCTCGCCGGGCAGTTCTTCCCAGCCATATTCCTCGGTTGCGCGCCCGGACCCGACAACGGCATCCCGCAATTCGCCCTCTGCCTGATCCCACAACTCGTCGCTGCCGAAACGCTTGTCCGGCCGGAGCGCCAGCTTGATCGCATATTTGTCGAACCCGAGGTCCTTGTAGATGCCGTCAAGCAGGTCGCCGAAGCGCTGCACCTCATCGACGATCTGGTCCTCGCGGCAGAAAATGTGGGCGTCGTCCTGGGTGAACTGGCGCACCCGCATGATGCCGTGCAGCGCACCGTGCGGCTCGTTGCGGTGGCAGCAGCCGAACTCGGCGAGGCGGATCGGCAACTCCTTGTAGCTGGTAATGCCCTGCTTGAAGACCAGCACATGGGCCGGGCAGTTCATCGGCTTCAGCGCCATCCAGTCGCCCTCACCAGAAATCACCGGGCCTTCTTCCTCGGTGTTCGGGATCTCATCGGGGACGACGAACATATTCTCGCGATATTTGCCCCAGTGGCCGCTCTTCTCCCACTGGCGGGCGTCCATCAGCTGCGGGGTCTTGATCTCGACGTAGCCGGCGGCATCGAGCTTGCGGCGCATATAGGCCTCGAGCTGGCGCCAGATGACGAAGCCGTTGGGGTGCCAGAAGACGCTGCCATGAGCTTCGGCCTGGAGATGGAACAGGTCCATTTCCTTGCCGATCTTGCGATGGTCACGCTTGGCGGCCTCCTCGAGGCGGATGAGATGCTCGGCGAGTTGCTTCTTGTTGAGCCAGGCCGTGCCGTAGATGCGCGAGAGCATCGGGTTGTTCTGGTCGCCGCGCCAATAGGCGCCGGACACATGGGTCAGCTTGAACGCCTGCGGGTCGAGCTTGCCGGTCGAGGCGAGATGCGGGCCGCGGCACAGGTCGATCCAGGCATCTGCGCCTTGGCCAGACCGGTACATGGTGATCGGCTCGCCTTCCGGCAGCTCCATCACCCACTCGGCCTTGAAACGCTCGCCCTGCCTTTCGAACAGGGCGCGCACGTCCTCGCGCCGCCACACTTCACGGATGAGGTGGAGGTCCTCGGCGATGATCCGCCGCATTTCCTCCTCGATGACAGGCAAATCCTCGTCGGTGAAAGGACCGCGGTCCGGAGCGGGTGCGAAGTCGTAGTAGAAGCCGTCGTCTGTGGCCGGCCCGAAGGTGATCTGGGTGCCCGGGTACAGCCGCTGTACCGCCTCTGCGAGCACATGGGCGAAGTCGTGCCGGACCAGCTCGAGTGCGTCCTTTTCGTCCCGCGACGTAACCAGCGCCAGATCGGAATCACCTTCGAACGGACGGGTAATGTCGCGCAGCTCGCCATTGACGCGCGCCGCCAGCGCCGCCTTGGCGAGGCCAGGCCCGATCGCCGCGGCGACATCGGCCGGGGTCGAGCCCTCGGGCATTTCGCGTGACGAACCGTCGGGAAGCTTGATTTTGAACATCTCGGACATGGCGCCAGCCCTAGTGCAGCGCAGCATGGGCTTCAAGCATGGCGAAATTCAAGCTTACCTGACAAAAAGTAAAGCTCACTTGACAATACTGGCGACTCATGTAAAGCTTCCTTGACTTCAATGAAGGAGATTTGGCCATGTCCGCCTATCGCAGCCCGGCCATCCGTCGATATTTGATACGGATCATCGTGCTCGTGATCCTCTACCTCGGCTTCCTGATTGCCGCTGTCACGGCGTTCAAGGCCCACGCCGTGTCGGGGATCGCGGCATATGGACTTGCCGTCCTGCCCGCGCTGCCGGTCATCGGCGTGTTCTGGGCGGTGATGCGCATGCTGGTCGAGGAGACCGACGAGTTCCTCCGCTTGCTGCACGTCCGCCAGTGCCTGTTCGCCACCGGATTTTGCCTGACCGTCATGACGATCTGGGAATTCTTGCAGAATTTCGACCTCGTGCCGCCGGGCAACGGCGGGTTCGGCGCTGCCTTCTTCTGGTTTGTCGGCCTCGGTTTGGGGGGACTCTACAACCGCTTCACCTTGGGCACGGCAGGCTGCGCATGAACAACCGGCTGAAAGTGCTGCGCGCCGAACGCGACTGGAGCCAGCAGGACCTGGCCGAGCGGCTCCAGGTCTCGCGGCAGAGCGTCAATGCCATCGAGACCGGTAAATATGATCCCTCGCTGCCGCTCGCCTTCCGCATCGCCGAGCTGTTTGGCCTGGCCATCGAGGCGGTATTCACGTCACCGTCGAAGGGTTGAGCTTCCCTTCCCGGCGCGCGACGCTAGGGAGTCGCCATGCAGCCAACCGAGTTCACCCCGGCCGACCTTGCCTATTTCGATCCCGGCGACGGCCGCCGCATCGCCTATCGCTTCCGCGAACCGAAGCCTGGCAGCCCGACCATCTTGTTCCTGCCCGGCTATGCCTCCGATATGGAGGGGGCCAAGGCGGAAGCGATTGACGCCTTTTGCGCGCCGCGCGGCGCCGGCTGCCTGCGCTTCGACTATTCGGGCACTGGCTCGTCAGGCGGCAATTTCGCCGACGGAACGCTGACCCGCTGGCTCGCGGAGGTGCTCGCGGCCATCGATCTCTTGACCGAGGGCCCGCTGATCCTCGCCGGTTCGTCAATGGGCGGTTGGCTGGCGCTGCACGCCGCACTTCTTCGCAAGGAGCGGGTGAAAGGGCTGCTCGGCATTGCGGCGGCACCCGACTTCACCGATTGGGGCTACAGTAAGGAAGAGCAGGAAACGCTCATTCGGGAAGGCAAGCTTGAGAAGGCTAATCCCTATGGGCCGGAGCCTTCGATAACCTGGCGCGGTTTTTGGGAATCCGGTTCCTTCCATCGCCTTCTGTACAATCCCATCGACCTCATCATTCCGGTGCGTCTGGTTCATGGCGAAAAGGACCAGGAGGTGCCGATGGGTGTACCGATCAAACTGATGGCCGACCTGCGTTCAGCCGACGTCCAGCTTCGACTGATCAAGAACGGCGGCCATCGCCTTAGCGAGCCGCATGAGATCCACGCGATCCTGGTCGAGCTCCACGGCCTCATGGAGCGAATTGCATGATTTTACTGCTTGCAGCAGCCGCCCTTGCGCCGACCGCTACCTGCCCGACGGTGCTAACGCACGAAGCGCAAGCCTGTCGCGCAATCGAGGCGAGCGAAGCGGGACGGTTCGCGGACGCTGCTACCGCATTTGAGCAGGCGGCCGACCTTGCGCCAAGCGGGGACCCCGCCCGCGACCGTGCATTTGCCGCGGCGGGCAATATGTGGATCGCCGCAGGGCAGCCCGGCAAGGCGGCAGCGGTGCTGGACAAGGCGCTCGCCGGGGGCGGGCTGAAGGCTGATCAGCATGGCCTTGCCCTGCTCGACCGGGCGCGAGCGGCTGAGGCCCAGGGCGACCTCAAGACCGCGCGGGCGAAGATCAACGAAGCCGCCAAGACGATCGGCGAGGACCCCTATCTCTGGTTTTTCTCGGCCGCCGTCTCGTTGCGCGAAGAGGACATTGCCGCAGCGAAATCGTCGATCAACCGGGCCCTGGCGATGGCGCCCACTTCGGCTGAAGTGCTGTTCGAGGCCGGACATATCGCCAAGGCCGGAGGCGAGGATGCCCAGGCCCGCGACTATTGGACCAGGGCGATCGCCGCCGACCCCAACGGCCCGACCGCTAAGGCGGCGCGCCAGGCCTTGGCGATGACCGACGCGCCGCTCACTGTCACCAATCAGGTCGCGACGCGGCCTGATGGCGACGGCGAGGGTGGTAAGGCTCCCGAGAAGAATTAGCCGGCGTCGATGTCGTAATCGACGGTCGTCACGACACGGACCTTCTGGAAGGGCGAGCTGCTGCCGTCCCCATCCTCATTGTCAGATCCGTCACGGGGGCCGACCGAGAAATAGCCCTGGCTTGCACTTTGAATGGAGCCAACGCTTGCGCCGCTATCCTTAGCGAACTGCTCCGCACTTTCACGGGCATGCTTGGTCGCTTCGGCGATCATCATTGGCTTCAGATCATTGAGCTTGGTGAAGTTGTAGCTGATGCTGCTTCCAGAAAGCTCGACTCCATTGCGCAACAACTCGGCCTGTGCGGCATAGGCCGCGCGAGCCTTCATCACCTCATTCGTTCTCAGCTCAATCGAGCGGCGCACCGTTAGCTTTCGTGGCCCGACCGGATTGCCGTCATTGTCCGTCGGCTGTTCACGGCTAAGCGATATATCGCTGTCGGTGACGTCCGCGGGCCGGAAGCCGGCGCGTTCGAAGAAAGCGCGCACCGACCGAGCCTGCTGGTCGACCGATTGTTGGACGGAGCCGAGCTCGCTCCCCTCGTGCGCAAATGAAATTGACCAGGTTGCAAGATCGGCAGTGACGTCGCGTTCGGAAACGCCGCGCACCTGAATCGATCTCTGCTCCGCCAATTTGTAGCGCCTGAAGCCATCGCCCAGCGCATACCCGCTGGTCGTCAAGCCCACGGCAAAGATTGCCACCGCGCCCAAAAGAACGGCGCGGTCACCTTGAAATCGCTCTAACATGGAACGACTCTCTCGGTTCGTCGTCACTTCAAAGACGGCCACCGGACACAATTGCCGGTCGCGGACCGTCGACGAACCGTGCATATATAGCGACGAATTGAGTGAGGGCGAAGTGAAATTTCTCCATTCCATGCTCCGCGTTTCCGATCCCGATGCCACTGTTGCATTCTTTCAACTATTGGGCCTGGAGGAGCGGCGGCGGATGGACGTTCCGCAAGGCAAATATACGCTGATCTTCATGGGCGTTCCCGGCGATGAAGGCGGGGAGGTGGAGCTCACCCATAATTGGGAGGAGGGCGGCTATGATGGCGGCCGCAACTTCGGCCACCTCGCGTTCCGGGTCGCCAATATCTATGCCACTTGCCAGAAGCTGATGGATCATGGCGTTACCATCAACCGGCCGCCGCGGGACGGCCATATGGCCTTCGTGAGATCTCCTGACGGTATTTCGATCGAGCTCCTCCAGGAGGGACATCTCGAACCCGCCGAGCCCTGGGCCTCGATGCCCAATACGGGCAGCTGGTGAGCCGCTGGCCTGAGAATCGCTTCCTAAGGCTGGTCGGAGCCACGCATCCGATCATCCAGGCGCCCATGGCCAACGGCGGCGGAGTTGACCTTGCCGTTGCGGCGATCGAGGGCGGCGCAGTCGGTTCACTTGCCTGCGGGATTTTGTCCGAAGTGGAGGTGCGCGAGCAGGCTGCGAATGTCCGCAGCCGTGCCAACGGCCCGCTGAACCTCAATTTCTTCTGTCACCGGATGCCCGACCAAGCCGATGATGCTGCATGGCGCGCGCTGCTGCAGCCCTATTACGACAAGATCGGGATCGGGCCTGGAACGCTCGGGCCGACGCGATTGCCGTTCGACGAAGCGGCCTGTGCCGCAGTGGAGGAACTGAAGCCGGAAATCGTCAGCTTCCATTACGGCCTGCCTCTCGATCCCTTGCTGGCCAGGGTCAAGGCGGCCGGAGCCATCGTCCTGTCGAGCGCGACGGCCGTGGCCGAAGCGAAGTGGCTGGAAGAACGCGGAGTGGACATGATCATCGCCCAAGGCTTCGAAGCGGGCGGACATACGGCGCGTTTCCTCGGCTCCGATCCGGCCGAAGCGCTCGGGCTGTTCGCCCTGCTGCCGCAGGTCGTCGACGCCGTATCGGTGCCCGTGATTGCCGCAGGAGGAATCGCCGACGGACGAGGAATTGCGGCTGCTTTCGCGCTCGGCGCCAGCGCGGCGCAAATCGGCACCGCCTATCTGATGACCCCGGAAAGCCTGATCGCGCAGCCCTTCAAGGAGCTATTGCCGGGCCGCCCGACAGTGATGAGCAATCTCTGCAGCGGCGGACTGGCAAGGGCAGCGCGGGGCAGGCTAATCGATGAGCTTGGCGCCGTCCGCGACGAAGCTCCGCCCTTCCCGCTGGCGACCGCGGCGCTATTGCCGCTGTGGCGCGCGGCGCAGGACCGCGGCGATTGGGACTTTCTCCTGCCATTGGCGGGCCAGTCGGCTGCGCAGGCAAGGTCATTGCCTGCCGCGGAGCTGACGCGTCAGTTGGCTGCCGAGGCGCTGGAACTTATTGGGAGCAAGGCCCATGCTTGAAATCGTCGCCGTCCCGGCCTTCGCCGACAATTACCTATGGCTGGTTCACGACGCGGACAGCGGCGACACCGCTGTGGTGGATCCTGGCGATCCCGCCCCCGTCCTCGCCGAGGCGGAGCGCCGCGGCTGGCGGATCGGCAAGATTCTCAACACCCATTGGCATCCCGATCACACCGGCGGGAACCTCAGGATCAAGGACGTTACCGGTGCCACCATCATCGGCCCGGCCGGCGAGAACGGCCGCGTTCCCGGCCTCGACGTCGCACTCAAGGAAGGCGACCGAATGTCGATCGGCAAGCATGATGCCGAGGTATGGGAAGTCCCCGGCCATACGCTCGGCCACATCGCCTATGTTTTCCGCGACGACAGGGTTGCCTTCGTCGGCGACACCATGTTCGCCATGGGCTGCGGCCGCCTGTTCGAAGGCAGCCCCGAGCAGATGCACCATTCGCTGGGCCGCCTCGCCGGCTTGCCCGACGATACCAAGCTCTATTGCGCGCACGAATATACGCTCGCCAACGCGCGGTTCGCCGCTCACGCCTTTCCTGAAAACAAGGAAATTTCGGAACGCCTCCGTCATGTTGAACGGGAACGGTCGCATGCACGCTCGACCGTTCCCACGACCGTCGGCGAAGAACGGGCCACAAACCCGTTCCTGCTAGCCCGCGATGTGGAGCAATTCGCGGATTTGCGGGCAAAAAAGGATAGTTTTCTGTAAGCCGAAGTTCAGGCTGGTGCGTTATAGTGGCCGGATAACCATAGGAGAGTCGTTATGAACCTCCGCATTTCAACGCTGGTGACAGCGATCACCGCAGCGCTGCTTGTTTCGTCGACCGCACCGGCCGAGCAGGGCCGCGGCACCAAGTCGGCCGAGGCGCTGGCCAAGGCCCTCGCCGGACGCACCCCCGGAGCGCCCGTCAGCTGCATTTCCGAACGTTCGCGCATGCAGGTCGTTGACGATTGGACCATTCTCTTCCGTGATCGCGGCGTGGTCTACGTCCAGAAGCCGTACGGGGGCTGCCATGGCCTGTCGAACAATATGTCGCT
>Ga0209382_10001694_pt1 | contig 34106 bp, 33 predicted proteins | sample SoiMetdeltSBSDD5_FD_187599 | JGI IMG/M metagenome (GOLD analysis project Ga0209382, IMG submission 187599) | Bulk soil microbial communities from a Populus tree surrounding site in Tennessee, USA - Soil MetaG P. deltoides SBSDD5 (SPAdes) (version 2) | ecosystem: Environmental > Terrestrial >... | reverse complement strand
CCGCGCGCAGGATGAATCGGTCGTGGAGCAGAGCACCGCGGCGGTCGCGGAGGCTCAGCGTGCTGTCGAGGAGCGCGAACCGCCAGGCCTCGCCGCGGGCGACGCGACCGGCCGCGAACGCGTCGACCACGACCAGCGCGCCGCCCTCTTCGACGTCCGCGCCGAGCACCTGACGGAAGGCGGCACCCGGGAACGGGATCGTATGATCAGGCACCCACTCGAGACGCGCGCCGGCGCCCACACGCAGCGCGACATGCTGGTGCGCTGGCGCGGCCGCGGCGCGATACACCTTGGTCGCCGAGGGCGTGGTGAGGCACGCGTGGGCGCCGGGCGCCACGTCGACCTCGATCTCGAGCGAGTCGCCGCCGACGAGGCCGCCGGTCGGATTCAGGATCGACACGACGCTGGCGGGGTCGTCGAGGGCCATCGGCGCCAGCACCTGAAGGGGCAGCGTGTACCGACAGCGCGCGAGGATCGTCCGGCGACCGCGGGCCTCGAACGCAAGCGCCAGCCGCCCGTCGCGGCCGACACGCGAGGCCGTGATCACGCCGGGATGGGCAGCAACAGCTCGCGACGCGCCCACTCGAGGACCGCGTCGACACCCTCGCCCGTGCGGAGGTTCGTGAAGACGAAGGGCCGATCGCCGCGCTGCCGTTGCGCGTCCCGTGCCATCACCGCGAGATCGGCGCCGACGTGCGGCGCCAAGTCGATCTTGTTGATGACGAGCAGGTCGGAGCGGCGGATTCCCGGTCCGCCCTTCCGCGGGATCTTCTCGCCCTCCGCCACGTCGATGACGTAGATGGTCGCATCGACGAGCTCGGGGCTGAACGTCGCTGCCAGGTTGTCCCCGCCGCTCTCGATCACCAGCAGCTCGAGATCAGGGAACGTTTTCAGCAGCTGATGAACGGCCTCCAGGTTGACCGAGGCGTCCTCTCTGATCGCGGTGTGGGGGCAGCCGCCGGTCTCGACGCCGACGACCCGCTCGGGCGGCAGTGCGCCGCGGCGCACCAGGAACTCCGCGTCCTCCTTCGTATAGATGTCGTTCGTGATCACGGCCATGTCGAGCCGCTCACGCAGGCGCCGGCACAGCGCCTCGGTCAGCGCCGTCTTGCCCGAGCCGACCGGACCGCCGATACCGAGCTTCAGGGGACGGGGCACCGTCGTGACGGTCGTCATGATCGGAACAACCTCATCTCGAGCGCCGCGTGGCGAAGCCCCGCGAGCTCGAGCGCCGGAGTGAAGCTCCACATCTCGGTCACAGGCGTGTTCGCCGCCGTGGCGGCCAGGCGCGCCACCCGCGGCAGGACAGCCGTCACGGCGCGCTGGCCGTCGAGCTGCCCGAGCGAGATGAGTCTCAGTCCTGCCCCCACGAGCAACGCCACCGTCGAGTAGAGAAATGCGGCCGCCGCCGTCTCGGCGTCGACGCCACGTCGGCCCAGCGTGGCGCCGAACACGGCCGCGTGGTGACCCGGCGTCCGAGCATCCTCGATGGCGCGCGCCATCGTCGCGACGAACGGATCCGGCGCCACCGCGGCGGCCACCCGTGCCGTCTGCCGGCCCATCTGGCGGCTCGCCGCGCGAAACTCCGGCACCGTCTTCATCGCCTCCAGCCGGTCGTCGAGGGCGAGCCACGCCGCCTGATCGTCATCGACGGCCGCCCGGAGCGCCGCCGCCACGCCCACCGCGTCCGCCGGCCCCGCCGCCCCCTCGAGGTGCGCGACGACGAACGCCTCCAGACTCGCGCGATCGTGCACGCGCCCCTCCTGCGCATACGTCTCCAGGCCGAACGAGTGGACGAATCCGCCCGCCGGAAACAACCCGTCCGCCAGCGGCAACACGGCCAGCAGCGTGTCAGTGGTCATGCCGATGACTCAGCCCGATCGGAATGAACACCGCCTGAGTCCGCTCGAACGTCACCCCGATCCGCATCAGCAACTGCTCCATGGCCGGATCATCCGCCACCAGCAACCGCTCACCATCGAGCGCCAGGCTGAAATGCCGGTTCCCCACCTCGAACGCCACCTGCAATCCCTCGTCCCTGGACCTCGGCGTCACCGCCAGCACCGCCTCCGGCGCCGCCTCGATGACCACATACCACTCCGCCGCCACATACAAGATCTCCCCCGGCGTCAACACGCTCCCCGTCGGCAACGCCAGCGCCAGCGTCCTCCCCTTCTCCGTCACCACCCGCCGCCGCCCCCACCGCCGCTCCTCCGCCGTCAGCACAAGCCGGTCGCGCTCTCGCCGCGAAAGATCCGCATCATGCACATGCACATGCGCCCGCGTAACCACGATGACCGGCTCCGTCATGCGCAACCCGCAATCGTCCGCCCACACCCCGGGAGGCGCGCGTCCCGGTCCCCGCGTAAACAGAAAAAGTGCCCCCGCGGCCGCGCGAAGCGCGAATGCGCACCCCCACTCGAAAGCCCAGCGAACCGCTCGATGAATGTTGAATCAATCAGGGCTATCAAACCCGCCCAGATGCCAGGCGCGAGGAGGCAACGACGGAGATGGGCGTTGTTCATCGCCCGCTCAAAATAGAAAATACCGCTGGGCCATGGGAAGGACCCTCGCGGGCTCGCACGTCAAGACGACCCCATCCGCGCGCACCTGATACGTCTCGGGATCCACGTCGATCCTCGGCAGCGCGTCATTATGGATCATGTCGCGCTTGCCGATGCCGCGACAGTTCCGCACGGCGAGCGTCCGGCGAAGCCCGAGACGCGCCGGCACGTCACCCGCCAGCGCCGCCGCCGACACGAACGTCACCGCCGTGCTCGCGCGCGCGCGTCCGAGCGCGCCGAACATCGGCCGGTAGAGCACCGGCTGGGGCGTCGGGATCGACGCGTTGGGATCGCCCATGGCCGCCCACGCGATGAGACCGCCCTTCACCACCAGCTCGGGTTTCACGCCGAAGAAGGCGGGACGCCACACCACGAGATCCGCCAGCTTGCCCGCCTCGATGGAGCCCACGTGCTCGGCCAGCCCGTGCGCGATGGCGGGATTGATCGTGTACTTGGCGACGTAGCGTTTCACCCGCGTGTTGTCGTCGCCGGCGCCGTCACCGGGCAGGGCGCCGCGCTGCCGCTTCATCTTGTCGGCGGTCTGCCACGTGCGAATGATCACCTCACCGACGCGGCCCATGGCCTGCGAGTCGGAGGACATCATGCTGATAGCGCCTAGGTCGTGCAGCACGTCCTCGGCGGCGATCGTCTCCGCGCGGATTCGCGACTCCGCGAAGGCAAGGTCTTCCGGGATGGACGGGTTGAGGTGATGACACACCATGAGCATGTCGAGGTGCTCGTCCATCGTGTTCACGGTGAACGGCATCGTCGGATTGGTCGACGACGGCAGGCAGTTCGGTTCGCCGCACACGCGGATGATGTCCGGAGCGTGGCCGCCGCCCGCGCCCTCCGTGTGATACGTGTGGATCGTCCGGCCCTTGAAGGCGCGGATCGAGTCCTCCACGAAGCCCGCCTCGTTCAGCGTGTCGGTGTGAATGGCGACCTGGACGTCGTACTCGTCGGCCACCGACAGCGCGCAGTCGATGGCAGCCGGCGTGGTGCCCCAGTCCTCGTGCAGCTTGAGCCCGAGGGCGCCGGCGGCGATCTGCTCGCGGAGCGGGTCCGGCGCCGACGCGTTGCCCTTGCCGAGAAACCCCAGATTCACGGGGAATGCCTCGGCCGCCTCCAGCATACGGTGGATGTTCCACTCCCCGGGCGTGCACGTGGTGGCGGCCGTGCCGGTGGCGGGACCGGTGCCGCCGCCGAGCAGCGTCGTGAGGCCGGCGCTGATCGCCTCGGTCACGATCTGCGGACAGATGAAGTGGATGTGGGCATCGAGCCCGCCCGCGGTGACGATCCGGCCCTCGCCGGCGATCACCTCGGTCCCCGCTCCGACCGTCATCCCGGACGTCACGCCGGCCATGAGATCGGGGTTGCCCGCCTTGCCGACGGCCACGATCCGGCCGTCGCGGATGCCGATGTCCGCTTTCACGATGCCCCAGTGATCGATGACGATGGCGTTGGTGATGACGCAGTCGAGCACCTGATCGGCGCGGGTCGCATGCGCCGACTGTCCCATGCCGTCACGGATGACCTTGCCACCGCCGAACTTGGCTTCCTCCCCGGGCACGGTGAGATCGCGCTCGATGCGGATCAAGAGCTCGGTGTCGGCGAGGCGGACGCGGTCACCGGTGGTGGGCCCATAGAGGTCGGCGTACTGTCGTCGCGTCAGGCGCAGCGTCATGCGCGCTCCCACTCGGCGAGACGGCGCAGCGCGGCCGCCTGATCGCTGCCGTCGGTCAGGCCGTTCAGCCCGAAGAAGCGGCGCGCCCCGGCCAGCTCGACCAGCGTCACGCGCTTGGCGTCGCCCGGCTCGAAGCGCACGGCGGTGCCCGCGGGGACGTCGAGTCGCATGCCGAATGCCTGCTCGCGGTCGAAGCGCAGGGCGCGGTTGGCCTCGAAGAAGTGGAAGTGCGAGCCGACCTGGATCGGCCGGTCGCCGGTGTTCGCGACGGTGAGCTCGACGGTGCGGCGGCCCGCGTTCGCGACGACGTCGGCGGCTTCGAGCAGATACTCGCCGGGAATCACTCAGCGAATGGGATGATGGATCGTCACGAGCTTCGTGCCGTCCGGAAAGGTTCCCTCCACTTGCACCTCGTCGATCATCTCCGGGACACCGTCCATCACGTCGTCGCGTCGCAGGATGCCGAGGCCCCACTCCATCAGCTCGGAGACGGTGCGGCCATCGCGGATGCCTTCGAGGAGCTCGGCGGTCAGGATGGCCAGCGCCTCGGGATGGTTGAGCTTCAGGCCGCGGGACCGGCGGCGCCGGGCCAGCTCGGCGGCCGTGAAGATCAGCAGCTTCTCCTGCTCTCGTGGCGTGAGGTGCATCGTCGGACCTCGTCAGACAGCGAGATGCTGCTTGACCTGCTCCGGTCGCAGGTCGCGGGTCGCGCCGGCCGCGACCACGGCGCCCTTGGCCATGATCACATAGCCGTCGGCCAGGCGCTCGGCGAACTCGAGATACTGCTCGACGAGCAGAACGGCGAGGCCGAGCTCCGTCTTGATCCGTCGAATGGCCTCCTCGATCTCGAGGATGATCGACGGCTGGATTCCCTCGGTAGGCTCGTCCAGCACGAGGAGCTTGGGGCGGGTCAGCAGCGCCCGCGCGATGGCGAGCATCTGCTGCTCGCCGCCCGAGAGCACGCCGCCCTTGCGCCCCAGCAAGCGCGCGAGCGCCGGAAAGAGCTCGAGCACATCGTCGATGCGCTCCGCGCGGCCGCAGCCCAGCTGCGCGATCCGCAGATTCTCGAGCACGCTGAGGTGCGGAAAGATCTCGCGCCCCTGCGGCACGTAGCCGATCCCGGCCCGCGCACGGCGGTCGGCGGACCAGCGAGTGACATCGACGCCGTCGAGCGTGACCCGACCACTGCGCGCCGGCAGCAGGCCCATCACCGTCTTGAGCACGGTTGTCTTGCCCACGCCGTTACGCCCCATCAGGCACACGACCTCGCCGGCGCCGACGCGCAGGTCGACCCCCCACAGGACCTGGGAGCCCCCGTAGGCGGCGTCGATCCGCTCAACGGTGAGCATCGGCCGTCTCGCGGCGGTGGCCGAGGTAGACCTCGAGCACACGGGGATCCGACTGCACCTGCTTCACCGGCCCCTCGCAGAGCACCGTGCCCTGGTGCAGCACGGTGACCGTGCGCGCGATCCGACGCACGAAGTCCATATCGTGCTCGATCACGAGCACCGAGCGCTCGGTCGCGATCGACTCCAGCAGCTCGCCGGTCCGAGCCGTCTCCTCCTCCGTCATGCCCGCCACCGGCTCGTCCACCAGCAGCAGCTCCGGCTCCTGCGCCATCACCATGCCGATCTCGAGCCATTGCTTCTCGCCGTGCGACAGCGCGCCGGCGCGGAGGCGCCCCTTGCCGCCGAGGCGGACGGTGTCGAGCGTGGCCGCGATACGGTCGCGCTCGGCGCTGCCGTCGCGCTCGAAGAGCGCGGCCAGCACGCCCCTGCCCGCCCGCTTGAGCGACAGCTCGATGTTGTCCCACACGCTCAGGTTGACGAACACCGCCGGCGTCTGAAACTTGCGCCCGATGCCGAGTGCCGCGATCTCGTTCTCTGCGAGCGGCAGCAGATCCGTGCGATTGCCGAAGATCACCCGCCCGCTCTCGGGCTTCGCCCGGCCCGAGATGACGTCCAGCAGCGTGGTCTTGCCGGCGCCGTTCGGGCCGATCACGACGCGCAGCTCGCGGTGCTCCATGAAGAAGTTGAGATGCGACAGCGCGCGGAACCCGTCGTAAGCGACGGTGACGTCCTCGAGATAGACGATGGATCGCCGGCTCATGGCGCCACCTGACGGCCCGCAGGCGCGAGGACGTCGGTGGGCCGGCGGCGGGCGGCGTCGCGGACCCGGCCACCGACGCGCGCCAGCGCGCCCGACACGCCGTCGGGGAAGAACAGCACCGCGCCCATGAAGAGGCCGCCGAGGAAAAGCAGCCAGAGGTCCGGATAGCTCGTCGTCAGCCAGGACTGCATCCAGTTGACCCCGACCGCGCCGCCGACGGCACCAACGAGCGTGCCGCGGCCGCCGGCGGCGACCCAGACCACCATCTCGATCGACGGAAGCACGCCGATCTTGGCCGGCGTGATGATGCCGACCTGCGGCACGTAGAGCGCGCCGGCCACGCCGGCGAGCACCGCAGAGACCACGAAGACGAACAGCTTGTAACGCGCCGGCGAGTAGCCGGAGAAGAGGACGCGCGTCTCGCTGTCGCGGATGGCGATGAGCACTTTCCCCGCGCGGCTGCGAGTGATCCACCGGCAGAGCAGGTAGGCCGCCACCAGCACCACCGCGGTGGCGGTATAGAGCCCGCGCTGCGTCGCCGCCTGGTTCAGCGGATAGCCGAAGATCGTCTTGAAGTCGGCAAGACCGTTGGTACCGCCGAGGTTCATCTCGTTGCGGTTGAACACGAGCCACGCCGACAGCGCAAGCGCCTGCGTGATGATGGAGAAATACACGCCGCGGATCCGGCTCCGGAAGGCGAGGTAGCCGAACGCGAACGCGAAGAGAGCGGGCACGATCACGACGGCCGCCAGCGTGAACGCACCCGAGTAGAACGGCTGCCAGAACACCGGAAGCGCGGTGACGCGATTCCACACCATGAAGTCGGGCAGCGCGCTCTGGTACACGCTCCTGGCACCGATCTCGAGCATGAGATGCATGCCCATCGCGTAGGCGCCGAGACCGAAGAACACGCCATGGCCGAGACTCAGGACGCCCGCATAGCCCCACAGGAGATCGAGGCCGAGCGCCAGGATGGCGTACGCGAGGAACTTGCCGAAGAGGTTCAGCGTGAAGTCGGGAAGGTGCAGCGGCGAGCTCGGCGGCAGCGCGTTGCACACGGGCAGCGCGAAGACGAGGATCGCGGCCACCAGCCCCACCGCGACCAGCTCACGCTTCGGCATTACGACCCCGCACCGCGAAGAGCCCGGCGGGCCGGCGCTGCAGGAACAGAATGACGACGACGAGGATCGCGACCTTGGCGAAGACGGCGCCGAGAGCCGGCTCGATTCCCTTGTTCAGGCCGCCGAGACCGGCGGCGGCCAGGATCGTGCCGGCGATCTTCCCCACGCCGCCCGTCACCACGACCATGAACGAATCGACGATGTAGTTCTGGCCGAGCGAGGGGCCCACGTTGCCGATCTGCGTGAGCGCGCAGCCGGCGAGGCCGGCGAGGCCGGCGCCGACGCCGAACGTCGCCGCGTCGACCCATCCCGCGCGCACGCCAAGACAGCCGGCCATGGCGCGGTTCTGCGTGACCGCCCGGATGCGGAGCCCGGCGGCGGTGCGGAAGAGCAGCCAGTACATCGCGGCCACCGCAAGCGTCGCCAGCCCGATGATGAACACACGGTTGTAGGGCAGCGTGAGATCCGCCATGACCGGCACGCCGCCCGACAGCCACCGGGGCGAAGCCACGTCGACGTTGGCCGCGCCGAACCAGAGGCGCAGCGCCTGCTGGATGATCAGCGAGGCGCCCCACGTGAGCAGCAGCGTCTCGAGCGGTCGACCATAGAGTCGCCGGATCACCCCGCGCTCGAGGACGACGCCGACGGCGGCGGCGACGAGAAACGACACGGGAAGCGCGACCAGGAAGTAGTAATCGAAAGCGCCCGGCCAGCTCGCGCGAAAGACATTCTGCACCACGTACGTCGCGTACGCGCCCAGCGCCATGAGCTCGCCGTGCGCCATGTTGATCACGCCCATCAGCCCGAAGACGATCGCCAGGCCGAGGGCCATCAGCAACAGGATCGACGCCAGCGACGCGCCCTGGAACAGCGTCTCCACGGTCGCCGTGAGCATCGCCCACCGCTCGATCTGGCCGGTGGCGCGCTCGGCGACGGCGCGCAGCGTGGGCGGCGTCGCCGTGTCGCGCGCCAGCGCGCGCAGCGCCGGCAAGGCCGTCGCCGAGTGGAGATTGCCGAGCGTGCGCGCGGCGTCCACGCGCGCCGGTGTCTCGGTACCGCCAAGCCGGATGAGGGCCAGCGCCTCGGCGAGCGCGTGCCGCGCCCACCGGTCCGCTTCCTCCGCGAGCGCGGCCTCGACCACGCCGGCCGAGCGCGGGTCCGCCCGATTGCCAAGCTTGATGGCGGCGCCGCGGCGCACAGCCGGGTCCGGGTCGGCCAGCTGGAGCTTCGTCTCGTCGGCGTCGAGAAAGGGCTTGATCGCCACGCGAAGCCGCCGATCGGCGGCCACTTCCTTGAGCGAACTGAGCGGCGCGTCGCCGCGAGCAGCGCCGTCGTACGGAGTCTTGAGCTCGATCACGTCGTGATCGCCGCGGGTCGAGCGGGCGCCACCGACGAGGACTTCGGTGACGCCGCTCTTCGTTCGCACGTAGACGTTGCCGTCGCGGAAGGCCGCGAGGAACTCGAGCCATTTCGGATCTCCGGTGCCGCCGAGCGCGGCAACGGCGGCCTCACGCCGATCGCCGTCGTCGCTCGCGAGCGCCTGCAGCGTGCGCTCGGCCTCCGCCGGCGACAATGACGCGGCCTGGCCCGCCGCGGGCGCGGCGAGCCAGGCGATGAAGAGCACGCAGAGCAGTCGGCGCATCACACCTTCTTCGGGTACGTCCCCTGGTGGCCGACCCAGTCGCAGCCCTTGTCGGGGCTCGTGTACTTCGACCAGGGCTCGGGCTCCACCAGGCCCTTCGTGCGCGACACGACCTTGAACTGGCCGTTCTTCAAGATCTCGCCGATGAGGACCGGCTTGTAGGCGTGATGGTTGTTCTCGTGCATCTTGATCTTGCCGCCGGGGGCGAGGAACTCCTGCCCGTACACCGCCTTTCGCACGGCGTCGACGTCGGTGGTCTTCGCCTTCTCCACCGCTTGCCTCCAGATGTTGACCCCGAAGTACGCGGCCTCCATCGGATCGTCGGTCACCCGCTTGTCGCCGCCGGGCAGATTGCTCTTCTTCGCATAGGCCTTGAACGCGTTCACGAACTTCGCGTTCTGCGGCGACTCGACCGACTGGTAGTAGTTCCACGCGGCGAGATGGCCGACCAGCGACGAGGTGTCCATGCCGCGCAGCTCGTCCTCGGCCACGCTGAACGCCATGATCGGCGCGTTCTCTGCGCGCATGCCCTGGTTGGCGAACTCCTTGTAGAAGGGGACGTTGCTGTCGCCGTTGATCGTCGACAGCACGGCCGCGCTGCCGCCGGACGAGAAGCGTTTGATCTTGCCCACGATCGTCTGGTAGTCCTGATGATTGAACGGCGTGTACTCCTCCGCGATGCTGTCGGCAGGCACGCCCTTGGCGAGCAGGAACGCGCGCAAGATCTTGTTCGCCGTGCGCGGGAACACGTAATCGGTGCCGAGCAGGTAAAACTTCTTGTAGCCGCCGCCCTCCTTCGACATCAGATACTCGGCGCCGGGAATGAGCTGCTGGTTCGGGGTGGCGCCGGTGTAGAACACGTTCTTGCTGCACTCCTCGCCTTCGTATTGCACGGGATAGAAGAGCAGGCCATTGTTGTTCTCGAAGACCGGCAGCACCGACTTGCGGCTCACCGACGTCCAGCAGCCGAACACCACGGCCACCTTGTCTTGCAGGAGCAGCTGCTTGGCCTTCTCGGCGAACAGATCCCAGTTCGACGCGGGATCGACCACGACCGGCTGGAGCCTGCGTCCGAGCACGCCGCCCTTGGCGTTGATCTCCTCGGTCGCCATCAGCACGACATCGCGCAGCGAGACCTCGCTGATGGCCATCGTCCCCGAGAGCGAATGGAGCACGCCGATCTTGATTGGCTCCTTGGACTGCGCGGTGACGATGGACGGCAGTCCGTGACCGGCGGCGACGCCGGCGCCGGCGGCGACCAGCGTCGTCTTCAAGAACTGTCTGCGCGAGTACGTGGACATGGCATCTCCTCTGGGTCGGGTTGGCTCCGTGATCGGCGGCGCCATTGCCACCAGGTATGTGGACGCCGTTGTCCGGTGGAGGGTCACGGCTTTGCGACAGTCTCCGAGACGAGCAGCGCGTTGGCCACGTCGACCATGGGCCGGCGGCTATCCATGGCCGCGCGGCGCAGCCGACGGAATGCCTCGTCCTCGCTGAGCCCGAGCCGCGCCATCAGCGTCCCCTTCGCGCGCTCGATGACCTTGCGTCCTTCGAGCGACTGCTTGAGCTGTCGGTTGTCCTGAAAGCGCGCGATGGCGAGGTCGATCACCGGCGCGAGCTCCCGGGGACGAAGGGGCTTCAGCAGAAATCCCATGATGCCGGCGGCGCGCGCACGTTCCACGAGCGCCTCGTCGGTGTGGCTGGTGAACAGCACCACCGGACAGTCGAGGCGCGCGGCCTGCGCCGCCGCGTGGACGCCATCACCGTCGGGGAGCCCGGCCGCGCACACGAGCACGTCGGGCGACGCGCGACGCACCATGGCGAGCGCGTCGCTGCAGCGCACGGACTCTCCGACGATGGCGCCGCCCGCCGCCTGCACCGCGCTGCGAAGCGCCGTCCGTGAGGGCTCGTGATCGTCCACGATGGCGACCCGCCATCGCGCGTTGCCGTCGGCGACCTTCGGCGGGCTCATGGCGACACACCACGGGCAAGCGCAGTGCCATATTCGCGTGACACGAAATCAACGCCTTAGCGGCGCGCGCCTCGCGCGCGCTGCTCACGGCCCCGGCATGCGCGCCGGATGCTGCTCAAAATCACGGCACGCGCAGACAAGAACGCGGCGGTCGGGGCCTCCCGACCGCCGCGGCGTCGTTGCGCGTTCGATGCGAACTCAGTACGTGAACGCCAGACCGATGGTGCCGATCACCTCCGTACGGTCGTTGTTGTTCACGGCCTTGAGATTGTCCCCGAGATGCAACACGTTGAGGCTTCCCTTGATCGTCCACGACCCGAACGAGGCGGGAATGAACGCGAGTGGCACCGCCACGCCGACGCCGCCCTGGAAGAATCCGAAAGTGTCGTCGTCACCGGTGCCGAACTCGTAATACTCGCTGAGGCTCAGACCGACCAGGAGAGGCACCGTGAGCGTCACCGGGTACGTGCCCTTGGCGTTGAACGTGTAACCCGGTGTGATGCCGGCCTGAAGATAGACACCGCGATGACGGCCGGCGTCGGCCTGGCCCTTGATCTCGAACGCCACCAGCATGCTGGGGTTGAGCGCGAAGGGACCGAGCAGCTTGCTGTCGTTGTAGCCGAGGCTGAAGGCGAGTTCCTGCACGGTGCCGAAGCTGTCGTTGGGGCTCATGTACGCCGTGTAGGTGATCGCCGAAGAGAAATCCTCGAGGAACGTCCAGCCGAGCTTCGTGTAGAAGTCCGACTCGTACCACAGATCGGGATCGGTTCTGTTGCCATCGACGCCGGTCGGCCCGCCGTGCAGGCTGTTCCAGAGGCCGACGGTGAGTCCGAGATTGCCGAGGGCCGGCGTCCCCTCGACGAGCTTGAAGGTGAGGTCGCCGTACGGCTGGAAGATCCAGTCCTTGTCCTCCTGGCGGATGCCTCGGAAGTAATAATCCGTGGTCCAGTCGACACCGGCGCTGAGCGAGACCCGCCCCGTGTTCGGCTTCGTCTCCGCCGTCTCCGCCGCCGCCGCCGGTGCCTGCGCATACGTCGGCGCCGCCACTGCCACGACGCTAACCGCCAGCGCGGCGACCGCGCACCGGATGCTGCTCGTTCCCTGTCGTGCCATCGTCCGTGTCCTCCGTAGGATGTCGGCACGCGACGCTCCCGGCGCGCGCGCTGACTCGCCGCATCCGCGAGCGGAGCAAGCGACATGCCGCACCGCACACGCGCGGACACACGCAGTTACGCGGCCCGGGCGCCATCGCGCAGCGCAACACATGAGCACCACCGCTTCGGCGTGCCTGTTCCGCAGGCAAGTCACACGACGCAGGAGAGAGGAACAACGAAAAGAGCAAGCGCGAGATAGAAAAGCGCCCCGGTTCACCCGGGGCGCTTCGAAGGTCGGGGGGCTTGGGGGACCCTTCGAGGCCCCCCAAGACGGTCAGATATCGAAATAGAGCGCGAATTCCCACGGGTGCGGGCGGAGCCGCACGGCGTCGACTTCGTTCTTCCGCTTGTACTCGATCCACGTCTCGATCACGTCCGGCGTGAAGACGTCGCCCTTCAGCAGCCAGTCGTGCGAGTTCTCCAGGTTGTCGAGCACGATGGACAGGTCGCCGGGCAGCTGCTTGATCTTCTTCTGCTCGGCCGGTGGCAGCTCGTAGAGGTCCTTGTCGACGGGCTTGCCGGGATCGATCTTGTTCGCGATGCCGTCGAGGCCGGCCATGACGCAGGCCGCGAACGACAGGTAGGGATTGCACGTCGGGTCCGGAGTGCGGAACTCGATCCGCTTGGCGCCCTCCGACTTCGAGTACATGGGAATCCGGATGGCGGCCGAGCGATTGCGCTGGCTGTACACCAGATTGATCGGCGCCTCGTAGCCCGGGACGAGCCGCTTGTACGAGTTCGTCGAGGGCGCGATCAGGGCCAGCAGCGCCGGCGCATGCTTCAGGATGCCGCCGATATAGTAGAGACAGTTTTTCGAGATGTCGGCATAGCCACCGCGCTCGTAGAAGAGGTTCTTGCCGCCTTTCCACAGCGACTGGTGCGTGTGCATGCCGGAGCCGTTGTCCTGGAACAGCGGCTTCGGCATGAACGTCGCCGTCTTGCCCCACTTGCGCGCGGTATTCTTCGCGCAGTACTTGTACCAGAGGACCTTGTCGGCCATCTTCGTGAGCGTGTCGTAGCGCATGTCGATCTCGGTCTGTCCACCCGTGGCCACCTCGTGGTGGTGGACCTCAACACGCACGCCGACACTCTCCAGCGCGAGCACCATGTCCGACCGGATGTCCTGGAACTTGTCCATCGGCGGAACCGGAAAGTAGCCCTGCTTGTAGCGCGGCTTGTAGCCGAGGTTGGGCCGATCCAGCGAGCCCTCGAGACCGCTGTTCCACGCGCCCGCCTCGGAATCGATGAAGTAGTAGCCGCTCTGATAGTTCTGGTCGAACCGGATCGAGTCGAAGAAGAAGAACTCGAGCTCGGGGCCGATGTACACGGTATCGGCGACGCCGGTCTTCTTGACGTACGCCTCGGCCTTCTGCGCGATGTAGCGGGGGTCCCGCGTGTACGGCTTGCCGGTGACGGGGTCCTTCACGTTGCAGATGAGGACGAGCGTCGGGACCGCCGTGAATGGATCCATGACGGCCGTGCTGGGATCCGGGATCAGCAGCATGTCGGACTCGTCGATGGTCTGGAAGCCTCGAATGGACGAGCCGTCGAAGCCGAGACCGTCCTCGAAGATGTCCTCCTTCAGCTCCGAGATCGGAATCGAGAAGTGCTGCCAGAGGCCTGGCAGGTCGATGAAACGGAGATCGACGATCTTGGCGCCTTTCTCCTTGGCCAGCTTGAGGACATCCTTCGGGTTCATTCGCCGCTCCTTCTCCCTCTCCGGTTGAGTGTGTCGGAAAAACTCGGAGCCGACGGCGCCATCCCGCGCCGTCGGCCCGCCTACCCTAAGCGAACTCGCCGCGCGAAATCAAGGCGGCTAATGCGCGACGCGCGGCTTGGCTTCCGCGCTCCGCATCGCCTCGGCGAATGCGCCCGAGGTGCTCGAGAACTCTCCGTACTGACCACCGCCCATCGCATAGGCCGTCTCCGAGTGCTGCGAGAGGTCCAGGCCCACGATCTCGTCCTCGTCGCTGACGCGCAGTCCGACGAGCGCATCCACCACTTTCAAGATGGCGTAGGTCGCGACGATCGCGAGCACGTAGGTCGCCGCGATGGCCACGATCTGCGTCCACAGCTGACCGGGGTTACCGAAGAACAGGCCGTCACCGCCGGCGTCGTTGACCGCCTTCGAGGCGAACAGGCCGGTGGCGATGGCGCCCCACGTCCCGCCCACGCCGTGCACGCCCACCACGTCCAGCGAATCGTCGTAGCCGAGCTTCGACTTGAAGTTGCAGGCCGCGTAGCAGAGCGCGCCGGCCACGCCGCCGATGATGATCGACGACACGGGCCCGACGTAGCCGGACGCCGGCGTGATGGCCACCAGGCCGGCCACGGCGCCCGACGCCGCGCCGAGGACGGTCGGCTTGCCGCGCGTCGCCCACTCGGTGAACATCCAGCCGAGCGCGGCGGCGGCGGCCCCGGTGTTCGTGGCGAGGAACGCGCTGACGGCCAGCGCATTGGCCTCGAGCGCGCTGCCCGCGTTGAAGCCGAACCAGCCGAACCACAGCAAGCCGGCGCCCATGACGGTCATCGGCAGGTTGTGGGGCTGCATCGGCTGATGTCCGTATCCCTTGCGCCGGCCGAGCACGATGGCGCACACGAGCGCGGAGACACCGGACGAGATGTGCACGACCGTCCCCCCCGCGAAGTCCAGCGCGCCGAGCTTCTTCAGCCAGCCGCCGTCGCCCCACACCCAGTGCGCGAGCGGGTCGTACACGACGGTCGCCCACAGCACCGTGAACAGCAGGAAGGCGGAGAACTTCTTGCGCTCGGCAAAGGCGCCGGTGATGAGGGCGGGCGTGATGATCGCGAACATCATCTGGAAGAGCATGAACGCCTGGTGCGGAATCGTCTTCGAGTATGCGTCGAACGGCTCGCCGCCGACGCCGCGCAGGCCGATCCAGTCCAGGCCGCCGATGATCCCGCCGTGGTCGGGAGCGAAGGCGAGGCTGTAGCCCCACAGGACCCACTGGACCGAGATGATGGCCATGATGATGAACGACTGCATCAGGGTGGCGAGCGCGTTCTTCTGCCGGACCATGCCACCGTAGAACAGCGCGAGACCCGGCGCCGTCATCAGCAGCACGAGCGCGGAGGAGGTCAGCATCCACGCCGTGTCGCCCTTGTCGATCTTTGACACGGGCGCGGGCGCGGCGGCGGCCGGCGCGGCCGGCTGCTGAGCCATCACCAGCGTCGCGGTGGCGCCGAGCACGAGCACTGTGGCCAGGACGAGACTGAGTCGCTTCACGAGACTCTCCTTTCGGTCCGTTGCGCTAGAGGGCCGACTGATCGCGCTCGCCCGTGCGGATCCGGATGGCCGTCTCCACCGGCGTCACGAAGATCTTCCCGTCCCCGATGTTGCCTGTCTTGGCGGCGGCGGCGACGACGTCGGCCACCTTGTCGACGAAGTGATCAGGGACGACGACCTCCACCTTGATCTTCGGGAGGAAATCCACCGTGTACTCACCGCCGCGGTACAGCTCGGTGTGGCCCTTCTGACGCCCGAAGCCGCGCACCTCCGACACCGTCATGCCGATGACGCCGATCCCGGTCAGGGCTTCCTTGACGTCGTCGAGCTTGAACGGCTTGATGATCGCCTCGATCTTTTTCATCGCGTCCTCCCCAGATGCCATGCCTTCAGCAACGGCCATGCCGGACTTTCGGCGCCGTCGGCCCCGATGAATCGCGCAGTTAGCGGCGCGAGGCGAGAGGCTGCTGCTCAACCGTTGAGCAGCGCCGGGGGGGCTGCCCAGCATTCGGGCGGCCGGGCCGGCGGTGCTTACGAGGCGCGGGACGTCGCGAGCAGGACGATGCCGCCGGTGGCGACGACGGCCACGCCGAGCAGGGCGCCGAAGCCCGTGTAGACCAGGCTCGAGTAGAGCAAGTACGCGCAGGTCGCGCAGAACACGAGCGGCGTGAGCGGATAGAACGGCACCCGGAACGGCCGGGGCCGCGTCGGCTCGCGCCGGCGCAGCACGAAGAGCGCGATGCCGGCCAGGAGGATGAAGGTCCAGAAGACCGGCGCCGTGTACTCGACCATCGTCTCGAAACCGCGGCGCGTGAGCGTGCCGACGACGATCAGGAGCAACGCGATGATGGCCTGGACGGCGAGCGCGTTCACCGGCGCCTGTCGGCCCCCGTGCCAGCGTCCCAGCAGGCGGAACGGCCGAAAGTCACGACCCACGGCGTAGGCGCTGCGGGCGCCCGTGAAGATCGTCGCGTTCACCGACGTCAGCGTCGAGATGACGACGATGACGCTGACGAGGACGGCGGTCGCGCGGCCGCTCATTTTCTGAAGGAGGTCGGCGGCGGGGGCCTTGGAGGCGGCGAGGCCGGCCTGCCCCAGCCCCCGGACGAGCCCGATGTTGACGACGACGTAGAGCGCGGTGATCAGCACAATGCTGATCACGAGCGCTCGCACCATGTTGCGCCCCGGGTCGCGCACCTCGGCCGACACGTACGACGCCTCGTTCCAGCCGCCGTAGGTCAAGAGGACGAACACCATGACGAGCCCGAAGCCGGCCGAGGTCGACGTCGCGCCGGCCGCGACCGGAGCCGCGCTCGGACCGAACAGCCCGACGAACGCCACGAGCAGCACGCCGAGGATCTCGAACGAGGTCAGCAGATTCTGGGCGAACGCCGTCTTCGGCCTGCCCGCGATGTGCAGGGCGGTCAGCGCCGTCACGACGAGCGCCGCGTACAGCGGCGTCGAGTACGAGCCGAGCGGGACCACCGCGGAGGCGTAGTCGCCCAGGACGAAGGCCAGCAGCGCGATCGATCCGGTCTGGATCACCGTCAGCCGCCCCCAGGCGAACAGGAACGACAGGCGCTGGCCGAACGCGCGTGTGAGGAAGTGGTAGTCACCACCCGCGTCCGGGTACGTCGACGCGAGCTCGGCGTAGCACAGCGCGCCGATCAGCGAGATCACCCCGCCGAGCATCCATGCCAGCACGAGCATGGCGGTGCCGTCCACGTTGCCGGCGACGAGCGCGGGCGTCTTGAAGATGCCAGCGCCGATGATGATCCCGACGATGATGCCGACGGCGTCCGCGAGGCTGAGCGTCGGCCGCGGCACGGCCACCGCCGTCGAGGCGGGGGAGACGACGGGACTCGTCATGGCGGAGGCCCCTATGGACGGCGCTGCGGGATGTTGTGCTTGCGCATCTTCGAGTACAGCGTCGGGCGGCGCAGCCCGAGCAGCGCGGCCGCCGCCTGCTTGTTCCAGCGCGTGGACTCGAGCGCCTTGAGAATCGAGGCGCGCTCGATCTCCTCGAGGGAGCCGGCGGGCACCTCCGACGGTGCGATGGTGGACGACGCCCCCGTTTCGGCCGCCGCGTGCGCCAGCGACTCCGGCAGGTCGGCCAGCGTGATCTCCTTGCCGCGCGCGATCAGCACGGCGCGCTCGATGGCGTGCTGCAGCTCGCGCACGTTGCCGGGCCACGCGTACGACAGCATGCGGCGATACGCCTCGGGCTCGATGGCATCCACCGCCCGCTGGTGCTTGGCCCGATACCGGTCGAGGAACGCGCGCACGAGGATGGGAATATCATCACGCCGCTCTCGCAGCGGCGGCACCGCGATGGTGACGGTGTTGATGCGGAAGTAAAGGTCCTGTCGCAGGTGGCCGTCCTTCACCGCCTGCTCGGCGCTGCGGTTCGTGGACGACAGCAGGCGGAACTCGACCGGAATGGATTTCGCGCCGCCCAGGCGGCGCACGACGCGCTCTTCCAGCACCCGGAGCAGCTTGGCCTGCAGGTCGACGGGCATCTCCGTGATCTCGTCGAGCAGAAGCGAGCCCTTGTGCGCTTCCTCGAGCAGGCCGACCTTCTCGGTGGTGGCGCCGGTGAACGAGCCCTTCGTGTGGCCGAAGAGCTCGGACTCGATCAGGTCCTTCGGCAGCGCCGCGCAGTTGATCTTCACGAACGGCCCTTCGCGCCGCCCGGAGCGCTCGTGCAGCGCGTTGGCGATGAGCTCCTTGCCGGTGCCGCTCTCACCGAGGATCAGCACATTGGCGTCCGCATCGGCCACCGACGCGATGGTCTCCAGCACGCGCTGGATCCCGGGCGCGCTGCCGAGGATCTCGCTGTCGGCCGCCTGCTCGGCCAGACGGCGGCGCAGCTCGGAGTTCTCGACGACGAGCTTGCGCCGCTCGAAGGCGTTGCGCACGAGGCCGATCACCTCGTCGGGGTCGAACGGCTTCTCCACCACGTGAAAGGCGCCGGCGCCCTTGGTGGCCTCCATCGCCTTGCGCACCGACCCGTACGCGGTGATGACGATGACCTCGATCGCGGGGTCCCGCGCCTTGAGCTCCTTGGTGAGCGTGAGCCCGTCGCCGTCGGGCAGCATCAGGTCCACGATGGCGGCGTGGACGTCCGTCTGCGCGACCACCGCCAGCGCCGTCCGCACGCTGCCGGCCAGGCGCACGCTCATCCCCTCCGCCTCGAGGGTCAGCCGGAGGCCGTCGGCGATCGAGGCTTCGTCGTCGACGACGAGGACCGTCTGTCTCATGCGGGGACGCCGATCGGCAGCCGGGCCGTCACGCGCGTGCCCTGGCCCGGGGAGCTGTGGATGGTCAGCTCGCCGCCGTGCAGGTCGATGACGGACCGGGCGATGGCCATGCCCAGACCGGTTCCCTGCGGCTTGGTCGTGAAGAACAGGTCGAACATGCGTGACACCGTCTCCTCGCTCATGCCGCTGCCCGTGTCCTCCACGACGACGGTGAGCGACTTCGTGGCCGGCGCGTAGCTGGTGGTGACGGTCAGACGTCCGCCCGGCGACAGCGACTCGAGCGCGTTCAGGATCAGGTTCAGGAAGGCCTTGCGGAGCTCGCGCGCGTCGAGCATGGCATCGGCGGGACAGGTGTCGTCGTAGGCGCGGACGATCTCGATGCCCTCGGTGCCCGTGCGCGCCTCGGCGAACGACAGGCACTCGTCGAGCAGCGCGTGAATCGCCACCGGCGCGCGGTGCAAGTCCGGTGGCCGTCCGAAGGCGGTGATCTCGGTCACCGTCGCCGCCAGGTGGTCGACGGTGCCCGAGATCTTTTGCGCGAGCCCGGCGCCGTCGCTATCGCCGTTCTTGGCCAGGCGGCCCTCGAGATGCCGCGCGTACAGGCGCAGCCCGGCCAGCGGATTCTTCAGCTCGTGCGCGACCTGGGTGGCCATGCGGCCGAGCGCGGCCAGGGCGCCGCTGCGCAGCCGCTCGAGCTCGTGCGTGTTGCGGATCGCCACCGCCGCCTGCGAGGAGAAGAGCGCGAGCAGCTCCAGATCGTCCTCGTCGGGCTCGACGCGATCGGAGGTCTCGATGACGAGGGCGCCGGCCGGTCCCTTCTGGACCACCAGCGGCGCGGCCACGATGGCGCCCGTCTCGCTGCCCGGGAACGTGGCCGGTACGCCCTTCTCCATGGCCGCGCGCGCCGCCGCCTCGAGCGCGTTCCACGAGGGCGGCGGCGTGCCTGCACTGGCCATCGGCATGAGACGGCCTCGCTGGAGCTGGAAGACCACGCAGCGCTCGGCCTCCGTCGTCTCGACGGTCGCCTGCGCCACCGCGTCGAGGACGCGCTCCATGATCCCGGACGAGGCCAGCGTCTGTCCGACGGCGAGCAGCCGCTCGCGGTCTCGCGCCCAGCGTCGGGTCTCGAGCGCGCGGCCGATCTTGGCGCGCAGCTCGTCGCGCACGAACGGCTTCGTGAGGTAGTCGAAGGCGCCGCGCTGCACGGCGTCGACGGCGGTCTCGATGGTGCCGTGCGCGGTCATGATCAGGACCGGGAGCCGTGGCTGGCGCGCGTGCAGCGATTCCATGAGGCGGATGCCGTCCATCGGCTCCATCCGCAGGTCTACCAGCGCGAGATCGTACCGCCCGGCGTCGACGTGGCGCTGCGCCTCGTGCGGGTCACCGGTGGCCGTGACATCGAAGCCCATCGCCGTGAGGCGCATCTCGAGGACCTCGAGAATGGCCGCGTCGTCGTCCACGACCAGGACCTTCCTGGTCATCGCTTCTTGCGCTCGAGGTTCAGGTCGACCTCCTTCAGCTTCTCCAGGTCGGCGCGCAGGCGCTCCGTCTCCTGACGCAGGCGGGCGAGCTCGCCGTCGCGCGCGGCCACCTCGCTGCGCAGCCGCGCCAGCTCGGCGCGCGCCGTCACGATGGAGACGAGGGTATCGCGGCTCTTGAGCGCGCGCGGCGCCGCCGGATCCGTTGGATAGCGCGCGAGGAACTCGTCGTAGGCCCGAACGGCCGGCTCGTACTGCTGACGGTCGGCGAGACGGTCGGCCCGCGCCAGCAGCGACGCGGAGCCGTTGAAGGGCCAGTCCGAGCTGGCACAGCCTCCGCCCAGGACGACGGCGGCCAGCAAGACGACGATGGCGTCTCTCATCCGGCGGACCGCGGCAGGAGCACGCTGAAGCGGCTGCCCTTGCCCTCGTGGGATTCCACCGTCACACGCCCGTGATGCGCTTGCACGATGCCGCGGACGACGGCCAGCCCGAGCCCGGTGCCGCCGCGGTCGCGATGCGCCTGCCGCCACGACTCGAAGATGTGGGGCAGCGCGGCCGGCGGAATGCCGACGCCCGAATCCTCGACCTGCACCTCCAGCTCCTCATCGGCATCGACGAGCCGCACGGCGACCCGCCCGCCGCGCGGCGTGAAGCGCACGGCGTTGGCGACGAGGTTGACCACGACCTGCAGCAGTCGATCCTCGTCGCCGATGCACTCGAAGCGCGTGCCGACGCGCTCGCGCTCGAGGGTGAGGCCGGCTTCCTCGGCCTGCGGCCTGAGCTCCTCGACGGCGCGCCCCACGATCTGCGCCATGTCGACCGTCTGGCGCGCCAGCGGCAGCACGCCGGCGCGCAGACGGCTGAGCTCCAGGATCTGGTTCACGAGACGAAGCAACCGATCGGTGGAGCGACTGATGAGCGTCACCAGGCGCATCTGCTTCGCATTCAGCGGTCCCGGCACACCGTCACGCAAGAGGTGCGCCGCCTCGCGCACGGACGTCAGCGGCGAGCGCAGCTCGTGCGAGAGCGTGGCGAAGAACTCCTCCTTGGTCTCGTCCATGCGGCGCAGCTGGGCCGCCATCGCGTTGAACGAGCGCGCCAGGGCGCCGATCTCATCACGCGCCGAGGCATCGATGGGATCGCGGAACGAGCCGGCGGCCACCGCCGCCGTCGCCTCCGAGAGGCGCCGCAGCGAATCGGTCATGCGGAACGCGAGCAGGCCGGTGCCGATGAGCGCCAGGACGACGGCGGTACCGACGGCCGCCATGACGCCCGTCCACGTGCGCGTCTCCAGGCGCGCCGCCTCCGCCTGCGCGGCCATCACCCGCGCATACGTCGCCTCCACCAGGCCGTCGAGCGCGCGCTCCACGCGCTCGGCCTCCGGGCGCGCGTCGAGCTCCGTCGGCGACTTGCGATCCTTCAGCAGGCGCGCGTGCTCGGCGGCGGCGCCCGTGCGGTACGCGTCGAAGGCGACGGAGGCCTCGGCGAGATGCGCGCGCTCGCGCGTCGTGTGCACGAGATCGCCCAGCCGATCGAGACCGTGCCGGACGCGCGTGGCCCGCTCGTCCCAGAGCGCGCCGTACCTCGGATCGCGCAGGATCAGCACGCGCGCCTCCAGCCGCGCCAACGCGCCGAGCTCCTCGTGGAGCGCGGTCGTGAGCCGCAGCGCGGGGACGGTCTCCATCGTGATCTCACGGTTCACCGATACCAGACGACCGACCGCCCGCAGGCTGAGAACGCCCACGCCGGCGAGCACAGCAATCACCAGCGAGAACGTCAGGAAGATCTTGGAGGCGAGCCGCATGGACTGTCGTCGGCCCTCTACCGCCCCGCCGCAGACGCCAGCACGGCCGCCGGGAGTGCCGGCGTCAAGAGCGCCACGCCCGACAGGGTGCTACGTTTCGCCGTTTCGATCAAGTATGCAGCCGTCGCCGCCGGCTCACGGCGCGGCTCACGAGGCGCGCCACGGCTCCGCCGGGGGCGCCTCCGAGCGATGGGGGGTGTGGGGGGCCATATCGGGGCCCCCACGTCACTAGACGCCATCGGCGAGCTGCCTCCAGACGTTGCGACCGCGCGTTTCCCGCAAGAGCAGGCTCAGGAGCGCCGCCGCCAGCACGAGCAGCGCGCAGATGCCGAAGGCCGCCCGGTACGCCTCCACCGGGTACGCGCGGGCGCCGCCCACCATCGAGCCCGCCCAGCGTGCGTCGAGCACGGCGCCCACCGGCCCCTGCGTCACCGCGGCGCCGACGAAGCCGCCGAGATTGCTGACCGCCACCGCCACGCCGGCCAGCTCCGGCGGATTCACCTCGCGTCCGATCGGCCACGTGAGGACGAACGCGGCGCCGAACAGACCCATGCCGAACAGCAAGCCGGTCACCGCCCACAGCGGCACCGCGCCCAGCGTCGCGACGAAGACCGCCCACGTCCCGAAGCACGTCACGCAGAGCACGGTGTACGGCAGCTTGCGACGATGGAGCACCGCGTCGGAGACGTACCCGGTGAGCGGCGCGGCGACGATGAGGGCAATGGAGGTCGCGGCCGCGATCGTGGCCGCCCGCGTGGTGGGCAGGCCATGCACATCGCGCAGGTAGGGCACCGCCCACAGATAGAGGTTGCCGACGGCGGCGTAGAGGCAGAAGAAGGTGAGGAACGGCGGCCAGGTGTGCCGGTTGGCCAGCACGCGCCGCATGCCGCCCAGCACGGCGCCGAGCGACGGCGTGATCGCCCGCGGCGCGTCCACCGGCGCGTTGCGCACGAAGGCTAGGCACAGCGCCGCGCAGAGGAGCGTGACGCCGCCCACGGTGAAGAATGCGCCACGCCAGCCGAGGCGCGCGATGAGGGCCGCGAGCGGCGCCGTCGCCACGAGCGCGCCGAACACGCCGACGGTGGCGGTGACGGCGGAGATCACCGCGAACCGCTCGGGCGGAAACCAGGCCGCCGCGATCTTCAGCGCGCCAATGAACGTCACCGTGGCGCCGAGCCCGACGGCGAACCGTCCGGCGAAGAGCATCGGCGTGCTCGCGGCCGCGCCCATGGCGACCGTACCGCACCCCATGACCACGCCGCCCACCGCCAGCACGGTGCGCGCGCCGAACGCGTCGATGAAGAGCCCCGCCGGCACCATGAATCCCGCGTACGAGTAGAAGTAGGTCGCGGACAGCAGACCGACCACGGCGCCCGTGATGCCGAAGGCCCCCATCAGCTCGTGGGCGATGACGCCGGGCGCCGCGCGATGGAAGAACGCGATGAGGAAGAGCGCGGCCGGCAACGACCACATGCGCCACGCGTGCGCCCTCCGCACACGAGTCGCGACGCTCACCCGGCGACGGCGGGAACGGGGGCCAGGCGGTGACACCACACAGCGAGAATCGAGAGCGCCGCCGGCGTGACGCCGGGAATGCGCGAGGCTTGCCCGAGCGAGCGCGGCTGCACGGCGGCCAACCGCTCGCGGATCTCCGTCGAGAGCCCCGGGACCGTCGCATAGTCGAGCGCCTCGGGAATGTGCCGGCCCTCGTCGGCCTTGAAGCGCGCCACGTCGGCCAGCATGCGGCGCACGTAGCCGTCGTAGCGCGCGCCGATCTCCACGTCGCGCACGAGGGCCGGCTCGGCCAGCGGCTCGGGGTCGTGAGGCGCGATCTCCGCGTAGCTCGCGCCGGGCCGGCGGAGCCGCTGCAGGAGAGAGACACCGCCCGTATGCGTGCGCGACAGTCGCCCGAGCGCCACTTCGCACGCGGCGCGGCGCCGCTCCACCGCCGCCCAGCGCGCGTCGTCGACGAGGCCCAGTCGCCGGCCGTAGCCGACGAGACGCGTGTCGGCGTTGTCCTCGCGGAGCAGCAGCCGGTATTCCGCGCGCGACGTGAACATCCGGTACGGCTCGAGCGTGCCGCGGGTGACGAGATCGTCGACGAGCACCGCCATGTAGCACTCGGAGCGATCGGGCAGGAACGGCTCGCGCTCGCGGACGGCGCACGCGGCGTTGATCCCCGCCCACAGCCCGAGGGCGGCCGCCTCCTCGTAGCCGGTGGTGCCGTTCACCTGCCCGGCCAGCCACAGTCCCGGCACGTCCCGGCACTCCAGCGTTGGCCGGAGCTGCGTCGGATGGATGAAGTCGTACTCGATGGCGTATCCCGGTCTCATGATCTCCGCGTCCTCGAGACCGGGAATCGCGTGCACCAGCCGCTCCTGCACGTCGAGCGGCAGCGACGTCGAGATCCCGTTGGCGTAGATCTCCTCGGTGTCGAGGCCGTCCGGCTCCAGGATCACCTGGTGGCGCTCGCGATCGGCGAAGCGGACCACCTTGTCCTCGATCGAAGGACAGTAGCGGACTCCCGTCGCGTCGATGACGCCGGAATAGAGCGGCGAGCGATCGAGATTATCGCGGATGATCGCGTGCGTGGCGAGTGTCGTCCACGTCACGTGGCACGCCACCTGCCGCAGCGGCAGGCGCGTGGTGGCCCAGTGAAACGGCCACGGGCGCTCATCGCCCCACGTGGCCTCGAGTCGCTCCCACGCGATCGAGCCACGACGCAGGCGCGGCGACGTCCCGGTCTTGAGCCGCCCGAGCGTCAGGCCCAGCTCGCGCAGCGCATCGGACAGATCGATGGCGGCGAGCTCTCCCGCCCGCCCCGCGCTCTGCCGGCGCAGTCCAACGTGGATGAGACCGCGAAGGAAGGTGCCCGCGGTGACGATGACCGCGCGGGCACCATAGCGGGCGCCATCCTGGTCATCGACGCCCACGACGCGCGCGCCCTCGACACGCAGGCGCGTGACGTGCGCCTGACGCACTTCGAGACCGGGCTCCGTCTCGATCGTCTGCGTCTGGGCCGCGCGATAGCGCGCACGATCGCACTGCGCGCGTGTCGCGCGCACGGCCGGGCCCCGCGAGGCGTTGAGCGTCTTCAGCTGGATGGCGGCGCGATCGGCCGTCCGCCCCATCTCACCGCCGAGGGCGTCGATCTCGCGCACGAGATGCCCCTTGGCCGTGCCGCCGATGGCGGGATTGCACGACATCTGTCCGATGCCGTCCCGATTCATGGTGAGGAGCAGCGTGCGGCAGCCCATTCGCGCGGCGGCGAGCGCCGCCTCGCACCCCGCGTGACCGGCGCCGACGACGATGACGTCCCAGCCCTGCATGACGTCCCATGATTGCACACCTCGCGCGGGGGCCGCGATTGCAAAGGCCTGGGGCGTGGCATAGGATGAGCGCCGCCATGGAATTCGGCGTCTCGCTCCCCGGTCGCGGTCCGCTCGCGACGCCCGATTCCATCCTGCGGCTCGCCACCACAGCGGACGCGCTCGGCTTCGATTCAGTCTTCGTGACCGATCACGTGGTGCTGCCCACGTCGATGGCGCGCTCGGTCTATCCGTACTCCACCACCGGACAGCTGCCGGGCGGCGCCGCCCAGGATTATCTCGAGCCGCTGGCGGTGCTCGGCTGGCTCGCGCACGTGACGAAGCGGGTCCGCATCGGCACCAGCGTGCTGGTGGTGCCGTACCGCAATCCCGTGGTCACGGCCAAGACACTGGCGACCATCGATCGCCTCTCGAACGGCCGCGTGATCCTCGGCGCCGGAGTGGGCTGGCTCCGTGAGGAGTTCGAGGCGCTGGCGGCGCCGCCCTTCGAGGCACGCGGCGCCGTCACCGACGAGTACCTCCGGGTGATGCGCGCGACGTGGACGACCGATCCCGTGCGGTTCGAGGGCGCGCATTACACCGTGCGCGACGTGCACGCGCTTCCGAAGCCCGTGCAACCGAACGGCATTCCGATCTGGATCGGTGGTCACACGGACGCCGCGGTCAGGCGCGCGGCCACGCTCGGCGACGCCTGGCATCCCATCGCGCTCCGTCCGCCCGGATTGCTGCTGCCGTCGGAGTACGCGACCCGTGTGAAGCAGCTGCACGCGTGGGCGAAGCGCGCCGGCCGCGATCCGAAGGCGGTCGCGTTGACGCTGCGCGTCCCGATGGAAGTGCGCGCGAAGATGGCCAAGGCGCCGGCGGGCGATCGGCCGATGTTCCAGGGCACACCAGCGGAGATCGGCGACGATCTCCAGGCCTACGCGACGCTCGGCGTGAGCCATGTCATCTTCGACGCCGCGCATTCCGATCTGAAATCGGTGCTCCAGAACATGGAGCGGTTCGCGCAGGACGTGCGGCCTGTGGTCGCGAGTGCGGCGAAGTCGGCTCCCGCCGCGGGGGGGTTGCTCGGGAAGCGGCGTGGCTCTGTTGTAGCGAGTGGGGCGAGGCCGGCTCGAGCCGCGGGTGGGCCGAGCCAGAAGCGGCGTGGCTCCGCATCGAAGAGGCGCGGATGATCACGCAGAGCGAAGCGTATGGGCTGATCGACGGCGTTGCCGACACCCTGCCAGAGCTGGTCGCACGCGCGGGCGAGGTCCGCGACGCCGGGCGCGGGCGCACCGTCACGTTCTCCGCGAAGGTGTTCGTGCCGCTCACCACGCTGTGTCGCGACTACTGCCGCTACTGCACGTTCCGCCGCGATCCGGGCGAGCCCGGCGCCCACACGATGACGCCGGAGGAAGTGGTCGCGCTGGCGCAGGCGGGGGCGAGGCTGGGCGCCAAGGAAGCGCTGTTCTCGCTCGGCGACCGTCCCGAGGCGCGCTTTGCCGCGCACCGCGAGTTCCTCCGCGCGCGCGGGCACGGCAGCACGCTCGCGTACCTGCGCGAGGTGTGCGAGACCACGCTGGCGCAGTCGGCGCTTCTTCCCCACGTCAATCCCGGCGTCATGGGTGAGCGCGACCTCGCCGCGCTGCGCGAGGTCAGCGTCAGCATGGGGCTGATGCTCGAGAGCGTCTCCGAGCGGCTGCTGGCGCCGGGCGGCGCCCATGACCACGCGCCCGACAAGGTGCCGGCCCGGCGACTCCGGACGCTCGAGCTCGCGGGCAAGCTCGCCATCCCCTTCACGACCGGGATCCTGATGGGCATCGGTGAGACGCCACGTGAGCGCGTGGACGCCCTGCTCGCCATCCGCGACCTCCACGAGCGCTACGGTCACGTCCAGGAAGTCATCATCCAGAACTTCCGCGCGAAGCCGCGCATCCCGATGCGCGACGCGCCGGAGCCCAGCCTCGACGACCTCGTCCGCACGCTGGCCGTCGCGCGGCTGCTGTTCGGCGGCGACATGAACCTCCAGGCGCCGCCGAATTTGAGCCCGGGCGCATACGCATCGCTGCTCGCGGCCGGCCTCAACGACTGGGGCGGTGTGTCGCCACTCACCCTGGATCACATCAACCCCGAGCGCCCGTGGCCGGGTCTCGTCACGCTGCGGGCGGCGACGGAGACGGACGGCTTCATCTTCCGAGAGCGCCTCGCGGTCTATCCCGAGTACGCCACGCGCGCGGAGTTCGTCGACGAGAAACTCCGGGCCCGCGTGACCGCGCTCGTGGACGACGACGGCCTGGTCAAGGAGTGCCATGAGCACTGGCGACGCTGGTAGCCTCCACGCGGCCTTCGATCGCGTCCCCCGTGACATGCGCCGCGTGCTCGACGCCGCGCTGGCGGGTGCGGAGGTGTCGCCAGCCGACGGAGAACGTCTCGCGCGCGTGACCGGCCGCGAGCTGGCGGCCCTCACGCTCACCGCCGACGAGCTGCGGCGCCGACAGGTCGGCGACGTCGTGACGTTCGTGGTGAACCGCAACATCAACTTCACCAACGTCTGCATCAAGCACTGCGGCTTCTGCGCGTTCAGCCGCGATCACCGCGAGGAAGAGGGCTATCTGCTGCCCGTCGAGGAGGTGGTGCGGCGCGCCCGCGAGGCGGCCGACATGGGCGCCACCGAGGTGTGCATCCAGGCCGGACTGCCGCCGAAGCTCGACGGCCGTTTCTATATCGACCTCACCCGCGCCATCAAGGCCGCGCTGCCCGACCTCCATATCCACGCGTTCTCTCCCGAGGAGGTGCTCTACGGGAGCGTGCGGTCGGGCCTGCCGATCAAGGAGTACCTGGCGGAGCTCAAAGATGCCGGCCTCGGCACGCTGCCGGGCACCTCGGCCGAGATTCTCGATCAGGAGATCCGCGACGTCATCGCGCGCGGCCGCATCAGCGTCGATCAGTGGGTGGAGGTCATCACCACGGCGCACGCGCTCGGCATCCGCACCACCTCCACCATCATGTACGGCCACGTGGAGACGCCCGCGCACTGGGTGCGGCACATGGCGCTGCTGCGGGCCATCCAGAAGGACACCGGCGGCTTCACCGAATTCGTGCCTTTGTCGCTGATCCACTCGGAGGCGCCGATGTACCAGAAGCGCCTCGTGCCGGGCGTGCGAGCCGGCGCCACCGGCGTGGAGGTCGTGCGCATGCACGCGCTCGCCCGCGTGATGCTCGGCGCCGTCATCCCGAATCTCCAGTGCTCCTGGGTGAAGGAGGGACCGAAGCTGCTGCAGCTCTTGCTCGACGCGGGCGCCAACGACGTCGGCGGCACGCTCATCAACGAGTCGATCTCCACGTCGGCGGGGGCGGCCTTCGGTCAGCTGGTGGGGCCGACGGAGCTGTGCCGGCTCATTCGCGACGCGGGCCGCGTCCCGGCCGAGCGGGACACCCTCTATAGACGTCGGCGCGTGTACGGCGACGGCGAGATGCCCGCGTCGCCGCTCGACGCGGTGGACGACGCGGAGGCACGCTTCGGCTCGTATCGCCGGCTCATCGCATCAGGCGAATTTCGGTTCCGGCAGCGGTAGCCGTCGTCGGGCGTTTCGTGGTATCAATGCACTCCACCTTCCATTCCACTCCATTCGATCGACAGGAGGACGACCTGTGGCGAAGATGATGAGCAAGTCCGCCGTCCTGGCGCACATCGCCGGCAAGACCAACCTCTCCAAGCGGCAGATCGGCGAGATCTTCGACGAGACTCTGGCGCTCGCGTGCAAGGAAGCGAAGAACGGTTTCGTGCTTCCTGGCTTCGGAAAGCTGGTGCTGGCGAATCGCAAGGCGCGGGTCGGGCGCAATCCGCAGACGGGTGAGCCCATCAAGATTCCGGCGAAGCGGGTGTGCAAGTTCCGCCTGGCCAAGAGCGTGAAGGACGCGGTGCTTGGGAAGAAGTAGGTCCCGTCGCCCATCACCGGACCTTCAACCTTCTTCTCCGGAGACCGTGCGGCCGGGCGCCCCGTCGCTCGCGTCAGCCACGCTGCCGCGCGTCTGGCAGGGTATCGGCTATCGGCCCCTGCCCGACGCCGCGGCGGCCCGCCCCCTGTTCGACTTTGCCGCGGTCCCATGGCCGAGCGCGTCCGAGCTGGCGCTGGCGTGGGGCGCGTGGACGGCTGGCCCGCGCGGCGAGACGCTCGTCGGGGCCGTGATCGGCGAGCGCAGCCGCAGCGACGCGCTGCTGCACGGCCCGGTCGTCCGCACCGACGCGGATGCGCCCGACGATCCTCTCGAGGTGGCGGCCCAGCTCCTGGCCGTCACCCTCGACAACGCCACCGCCCTCGGCGTCATCACGGTCTTCGCCCGTCCGGGCGGCCTCGACCGCGTGTGGGTCCGCTTTGGCTTCATCCCGGTTCCCGAGGTGACGCTGCCCGGCCCGCTGTCCGGACGCCCGGGCGTCGGCCTCTACGCGTGGCGCGGAGGCAGCGCGCTCTGGACGCTCCGCGAAGCGACAATATAGATGGGGGCCCCGAAGTGGCCCCCATACCCCCTCCGCTCGGGAGCGGCCCAGCTTAGCTGGGCCGCTCCTCGATGACGCACTGAGGGACACGTGCGGATCACGGCCCTCGCGGGTGGTACGGGCGCGGCGAAGCTTTTGCGCGGTCTCTCCGCCTGCGTCGATCCCGCCGCCCTCACTATCATCGGCAACACCGGCGACGACGCCGAGATCTGGGGACTGCACGTCTCGCCCGACCTCGACTCGGTCATGTATGCGCTGGCCGGCGTCCTGGACACCGGGCGCGGCTGGGGTCGCGCGAGCGAGACGTTCCACTGCCTGGCCGCCATCGCGAGCTTTGGCGCGCCCACCTGGTTCGGCCTCGGTGATCGCGATCTCGCCACGCACATCACGCGCACGCACGCGCTCGGTGCCGGGCAATCGCTCTCGGACATCACCGAGCGTCTCGCGCGCGGACTCGGCGTGCGCGCACGGCTGCTGCCCATGAGCGACGACCGCGTGCGGACCACCATCCGGACGCCCCACGGCAGGCTGACCTTTCAGGAATACTTCGTGCGCGACAAGGCGATGGTCGAGGTCATCGGCGTCGAGTACGACGGCGCGGCCACGGCACGCCCGGCCCCCGGCGTGCGCGAGGCGATCACCGACGCCGACGTGGTGGTCGTGTGTCCGTCGAATCCGATGACCTCGATCGGTCCCCTGCTTGCCGTGCCGGGCATCGCCCTGGCGCTCACCTCGACGCGGGCGCCGGTGATCGGCGTGAGCCCGATCGTCAACGGCGCCGCTGTCAGCGGCCCGGCGGCTGCGCTCATGCGTGCGTGCGGTCTGCCGGCCTCCACGCTCGGCGTTGCCCGCGCGTACGCGCCGTGGCTCCGCCATCTTCTCATCGACCCGCGCGATGCCGCCGACACCGCCGCTCTCGCCGACCTCGACGTCGCCGCTGTCCCTACCGACATCATGATGCCCGACCGCGAGTCGGAGATATCGCTGGCCCGGCGCGTGCTCGCGCTGACCGCATGATCGTCGCCGCCGTGCCCGTCAAAGATCTCGAGACCGCCAAGCAGCGGCTGGTGCGGCTGCTCACACCGGGCGAGCGCAGTGAGCTCGCGCGCGCCATGCTCCGCGACGTGCTCCGCGCGCTGAAAGCGGCGCGGCTCGATCGCGTGTGGGTGGTGACGCGCGAGATGGCGGTGGCCATGATCGCGCACCCGCTCGGCGCGCAGCCGCTGGCCGAGGAGGACAATCGCGGCCACACGGCGGCCGTCGCGCGCGCGCAGACGGCGGCGACGCAACTCGGCGCGTCGGTGTTCATCACCGTGCCCGGCGACGTGCCGTGCGTCACCGCCGAGGAGATCCGCGCGCTCGCGGACGCCGCCGGCGCCGCGCGCGCGGCCGTGTTCGCGCCGTCGCGCTCGGGGCTCGGCACCAACGGCGTGGCGCTGAAGCCGCCCGACGCGATGCGCCTGCGGTTCGGCGAGCCCTCGTTCGAGAACCACCTGGCGGCGGCGCGCGCCCTCGGCCTGGCGCCATGTACTCTCACGCTGCCCGGCCTCGCGCTCGACATCGACGCGCCCGATGACATCGCCGCGCTCCTCGACCGGTCGGCCGCCACCGAGACGCGGCGCGTGCTGTCAGGCTGGCGCCTTCCCGAGCGACTCGCCGCCGCCGGCGCCGTGCGATCCGGCTGACCATGGCCCCGCGCTACGAGGTCATCGGCGTGGAGGGCATCGGCGAGGTCCGGCCGCGCGACGACGTCGCCGCCGTCGTGATCGAGGCCGCCGCGCGGCAGGGCACGCCCCTGCGCGCGGCGGACGTGCTCGTGATCAGCCAGAAAATCGTGTCCAAGTCGGAGGGCCGGCTGCTGCGCCTGGCCGACGTCACGCCGTCGGCGGTCGCGACCACCATGGCCGCCGGCCTCGGCCGCGACCCGCGGCTCGTGGAGGTGATCCTGCGCGAGTCGCGGCGCGTGGTGCGGATGGATCGGGGCGTGCTGGTGACCGAGACGCACCACGGCTGGGTCTGCGCGAACGCGGGCGTCGATCAGTCGAACGTCGACGCCGAGATGGTCGCGCTGCTGCCGGAAGATCCCGATCGCTCGGCGCGGGCGCTGGGTGACCGTTTCCGCGAGGCGGCGGGCGGCGACGTCGCCGTCATCGTGGCCGACACGTTCGGCCGCCCGTGGCGCGAGGGTCTCACCAACATCGCCATCGGTGTGGCCGGCATGGCGCCGCTGAAGAGCTACCTGGGCGAGCGCGATCCGGCCGGGCGACCGCTGCAGGCGACCATCCTCGCCGTGGCCGACGAGCTCGCGTCGGCGGCCGAGCCCGTCATGGGCAAGCTGGACCGGATTCCCGCGGCCATCATTCGCGGGCTCGTGGTGGCGCCGGACGACGGCAGCGGCAGCAAGTCGCTGCTGCGCGATCCCAACCGGGACCTCTTTCGATGAAGGACACGCGCGCATGAACATCGCGATCCTCGGCGGCACCGGCAAGGAAGGCGCAGGCCTCGCCACACGATGGGCGATCGCCGGCCACTCCATCATCATCGGCTCGCGTGATCCCGGACGCGCCCACGACAAGGCGGTCGAGTTGCGGGACAAAGCCCACAAGATCCCGATCGTCGGCCACAGCAATCGCGAGGCGGCGGCGCTGGGCGAGGTCGTGGTGGTCGCGCTCCCGGCCACGGGGCTCGCCGCCACCTTGCCCGAGCTGCGCGCGGAGTGTCGGGGCAAGGTCGTCATCAGCACGGTGGTACCGCTGACGTTCGGGGGTCCGCGATTGTTCACGCCGCCCGCCGAAGGCTCGGCCGCCGAGCAGGTGCAGGCCCTGCTGCCCGACGCCCGCGTGGTGGCGGCGTTCCATCACATCGCCGCCCACGAGCTGTCGTCGTCCGATCACCCGATCGAGTGCGACCTGCTCGCCTGCGGCGGTGACGCCCACGCCAAGAACGTCGTCACCGCGCTCGGCCAAGCCATGGGCCTGCGCTTCCTCGACGTCGGTGCCCTCTCCAACGCCGGCGCCATCGAGGGGATCACCGCCGTGCTCGCCACCATCAACCGTCGCTACAAGCTGAAGAACTCCGGAGTCAAGATCACCGGGCTGTAGGGAGATCGCTCATGGCCGAGACCGCCGTTGTCGTGACCGAGTCACGCCTCACCGCTTTCCTCGTCGATGCGCTGCACGCCATGAAGATGCCGCGCGATCGGGCGGTCATCACCGCCGGCTTGATGGTGCGCACCGATCTCCGCGGCGTCGACTCGCACGGCATCGACATGCTGCCGCGGTATCACGAGCTGTGGCAGGCGGGTTTCATCGTGATGGACGCCGATCCCGTCCTCGTGAAGGACAGCATGGCCACCGGGCTCTACGACGGCGCCAAGGGACTCGGTCATTACGTGTCCACGCTCGCCATGCGCCTCGCCATCGACAAGGCGCGCACGTACGGCGTCGGGGTAGTCGGCGTGCGGAACTCGGGCCACTTCGGGGCCGCCGCCAACTACTCGATGATGGCGCTCGAGCACGACATGATCGGTGTCAGCACCACGAACTCGCCCTACGTGGCGATGGTGCCGACCTTCGGGCGCGAGGCGAAGATCTCGACGAACCCGCTGTCGTTCGCGGCACCGGCCGGACGCCACGCGCCGTTCGTGCTCGACATGGCCACCACCACGGTGGCGTTCGGCAAGCTCAGGCTCGCGAGTCGGTGGGGCAAGCCGATTCCTTCCGGCTGGGCGCTCGACGCCAGCGGCGAGCCGACCACGGACGCCGACAAGGCGGTGAAGCATCGCCTGCAGACGCCGCTTGGCGGGACGCGCGAGCTCGGCAGCCACAAGGGCTACGGCCTCGGCATGATGGTCGACATCCTCTCCGGCATCCTGCCCGGCGCCGTCTATGGCGATCTGTTCTTCCGCACCGACCGCCAGGCGCGCCGCCTTCAGGACGTCGGGCACTGCTTCATCGCGCTCGATCCGGCGCGCTTTCGCCCGATCGAGGAATTCAAGCGGGACATGGATGATTACTTCGACTCGCTGAAGTCGACACCGCGCGCGGAAGGTCACGACCGCATCTACGTCGCCGGCGAGCCCGAGGCGGAGTCCGAGATCCGCCGCCGTCGCGACGGCATCCCGCTCTCCCCGGCGCTCATGACGCGCGTCGACGACATCGCCCGCGAGCTCAACATCACGCCGCTGGCTCGCGGATAGCGTTTTCGAGGCGCGCCACGGCTTTGCCGGGGCGCGCCGAGCGTCGGGGGGGTGTGGGGGG
>Ga0209382_10001692_pt1 | contig 34123 bp, 27 predicted proteins | sample SoiMetdeltSBSDD5_FD_187599 | JGI IMG/M metagenome (GOLD analysis project Ga0209382, IMG submission 187599) | Bulk soil microbial communities from a Populus tree surrounding site in Tennessee, USA - Soil MetaG P. deltoides SBSDD5 (SPAdes) (version 2) | ecosystem: Environmental > Terrestrial >... | reverse complement strand
AAGGGGCGCGGCGGCGGACACTGCATGACCTGCCCGCTTCACCGCGACCCGCTCTAGAAGGCGGGTGATGGACATGGACGATACCCGAAGGTGGGTGCCGCTGGTCGTGCTGGTCCTGGTGCTTGTGGGCCTGATCGCGTCCGCCCGGGGGCCGGACCACCACCACGGCCCCCCAGCAGGTCGGGGCGCACGCCGAGGGCGCTCCGACCGCTTCGGCATGAGGGGGCCAGCATGGCGGACACCTCCGAGCCACCCGCGGGCGTCGAGGCCGACGCGTCTCCGAGTCCAGGCCGCCGGCCGCCGCGGCCACCGAGCCTGCTGGACGCGCTCCTTCCCGTCATCGTCCTGATCGGTCTGCTCGCCCTCACCATCGCCTTCTTCGGGATCGACGCGACCAACGGGGCGAGGTGGTCTGCGTCGTCACGGTGCGCACCCTGGCCCATCCGCTGCACTCAGGAGAGTTCGGCGGCCCCGCCCCCGACGCGATGATCGCGCTGGCCCGGCTGCTGGCGACCTTGCACGACGAGGAGGGCAACGTCGCCGTCGACGGGGTGTCCGGCTTCGCCTGGGACGGCGCGGACCTGTCAGCCGAGGAGTTCCGGTCCATCGCCGACCTGCTGGCTGGCGTGGGCCTGAGCGGGTCGGGTCCGGTTGGGGAGCGGCTGTGGTCCAGGCCGTCGGTGTCGGCCATCGGCATCGACACGACGAGTGTCGCCGGCTCCTCCAACGTGCTCATTCCGGAGGCGCGGGCCAAGCTGTCGATGCGGATCGTGCCCGGATCGGATCCGGAACGGGAGCTGGACGCGCTGGTCCGCCACCTGGAGTCCCATGGCCCCTGGGGTGCCCAGGTGGAGGTCGAGCGGGTCGACGCAGTGCCTGGGTTCCGCTGTGCGACCGACGGTCCCGCCTATGCCGCCGCCCGGCGCGCCCTGGAGGAGGCCTACGGCAAGCCGCCCGGGTGAGGCCGGCAGCGGCGGCTCGATCCCGCTGCTGCAGACCCTGCAGCAGGTCGCCCCGAACGCCGAGTTCGTCCTCTGGGGTCCGAGGACCTGGCGGCCGCGCGGATCCACGCCTCGGACGAGAGTGTGGACCCCTCCGAGATCGAGCGGATGATCCTCGCCCAAGCCTTCCTGCTGCAACAACTCGCCGGGGGACGATAGCGGCGCGGCCTGACTCCGGCGACGGTCAGCCGAAGCATGCCGAAATCACCCGGAACGGATGATGCAGCCGTGCTTGGCCAGCCGCACTATCAGCTGGGTGATGTGCCGAGCGCAGAGCTGCTGGCAGTGACAGACCGCCTTCGACCGAGATGGGAATGAGACCCGAAGCGGGGGGCGACGGGGGTGATGCCTGGTTCCCGGCCGACCGCATCGGGTGAAGTGTCCCGAGCGACCGGATGGTCCAACGCTGGAGGCGCGTCGTGAGCAGTGTGCGTGTCGCGGGATGGGGACGGCAGAGGGGAGCACGAGGGCGAGCGGTCGCTCTCGCGGTAGCATTCGCCCTTGCATCCGCACTCCTCGCGGCCTGCGGAGGCCAGAGCAGCACCCCCACCTTGAACTGGTATATCAATCCGGACAACGGCGGGCAGGGCCGCCTGGCCAAGAAGTGCGCCGACGCGTCGAACGGTGCCTACCAGGTCACGATCCAGACGCTGCCGAACGATGCGTCCTCCCAGCGGGAGCAGCTGGTCCGCCGGCTGGCCGCCAAGGACAGCTCGATCGACATGATGAGCCTGGACCCACCCTTCGTCGCGGAGTTCGCCAACGCCGGCTTCCTCCGCCCGTTCTCCAAGCAGGACGAGACCACCTTCACCGATGGCGTCCTCAAGGGGCCGCTGGAGACGGTGTACTGGAACGACCAGCTGGTGGCGGCACCGTTCTGGGCCAACACCCAGCTGCTCTGGTTCCGCAAGTCGGCCGCGAAGGCAGCCGGCGTGGATCCCACCGCGCCGGGCTTCACCTGGGACCAGATGATCAAGGCGGCCGAGGGCCAGCACAAGGTGATCGGGGTGCAGGCCAACCGGTACGAGGGCTACATGGTGTGGATCAACGCCCTGGTCGTGTCGGCCGGCGGCCAGATCATCGGCAACGTGGAAGCCGGCAAGAACGCCACTCCTGAGATCAACTCCCCGGCAGGAGATGCGGCGGCCGACATCGTCGGCGGTCTGGCCAGGTCCTCGGCGGCGCCACCGGCAATGTCCACCGCGGGCGAGGAGGAGGCCCGCTCGACCTTCCAGGGCGACTCCGGCATGTTCATGGTCAACTGGCCCTACGTCTATTCCGCGGCCAAGGATGAGGTCAAGAGCGGAGCCACCGACCAGACCGTGGTGGACGACATCGGCTGGGCCAGGTACCCCGGGGTCAAGGCAGGCGAGGCGAGTCGTCCGCCGCTGGGCGGGATCAACCTGGCGATCGGCGCCTACACCAAGTACCCGGAGCAGGCGCTGGACCTGGTCAAGTGTGCCACCTCGCTGCAGAGCAACATCGAGTACATGGTGGACGCCGGCAACCCGGCGGCGAAGCGGGCCGCCTACGAGGACCCCAAGGTCCGCCAGGCCTTCCCGATGGCCTCGCTGATCCGTGACTCGATCGACCAGGCCGGGCCGCGGCCGGTCACGCCGTACTACAACGATGTCTCAACGTCGGTGCAGCGGGTCTGGCATCCGGCGACGTCGGTCCACGCTCCGCAGACGCCGGAGGAGACGGCGACCTTCATGACCGACGTCCTGCAGGGCAAGCGTCTCCTGTGAGAGCTGCCCGGCGCCTCGCCCTGAGAGGAGCATCTGGTGACCACAACCGAACCTCGCGTCGAGGCCCCGCCGCTACCACCGCCCCAAGTGTCCGAGCGGACGCGGTACGAACGGCGGCTGGGGCTGGCCCTGTCCGCCCCGGCATTCATCGTCATGGTGTTCGTGACCGCGTACCCGTTGGTCTACGCGGTCGTGCTCTCCTTCTACAACTATCGGTTGACCGACCCGGAAGGAAGAACCTTTGTCGGGTTCCGCAACTTCACGACGGTCCTGACCGACCCCGTGTGGTGGAGCGATTTCGTGACCACCCTGATCATCACCGTGGTGAGCGTGGTTGTGGAGCTGGTGCTCGGCTTCGCCTTCGCCTTCGTGATGTACCGGATCCTGTTCGGCCGCTCGTTGGTCCGCACAGGGATCCTCGTTCCGTACGGCATCATCACGGTCGTGTCGGCGTTCATCTTCCGCTATGCGTTCCAGCTGGACTCCGGATTCGTGAACCAGTGGTTGGGCCTGGGCGAGTTCAACTGGTTCGGTGAGCGCTGGTCGTCGCTGTTCGTCATCACGTTGTCGGAGATCTGGAAGACCACGCCGTTCATCTCGCTGCTCCTGCTGGCCGGCCTGGTGCAGGTGCCCGCCGAGCTGAACAAGGCGGCCATGGTCGACGGCGCCACGGCGTGGCAGCGGTTGACGCGGGTGACGTTGCCCAACATGAAGGCCGCGATCATGGTGGCCTTGCTGTTCCGGACGTTGGACGCGTGGCGGATCTTCGACAATCCGTTCATCATGACGGCGGGAGCCAACAACACCGAGACGCTGTCATTCCTGGCCTACCGTCAGAATGTGACCCTGCTGAACCTGGGCGTTGGATCGGCGGTCTCGGTGCTGCTCTTCTTCACGGTGGTCCTCATCGCCTTCCTCTTCATCAAGGGCTTCGGGACGGACCTCTCGCAGGTGCGGGGTGATCAGTGATGGAGAGTCGGCGCGGCGCCCGCTGGTGGACGCTCTGGGGGGCCCTGATCCTCATCTGGGCCATGTTCCCGTTGCTCTGGATGATCTCTCTGTCCTTCAAGGACCCGAACACCTTCCGCAGCGGGGCGCCCACCTTCTTCCCGAAGCAGTGGGTGTGGACCAACTATGACACCGTGTTCAGCGACAGCCTGTTCACCAGCGCCCTCCGGAACTCCATCGGCATCTCGCTCCTGGCCACCGCGCTCGCCGTGGTGGTTGCGATGTTCGCGGCCTACGCCATCGCCCGGTTGGATTTCCCCGGCAAGAAGTTTCTGCTGTCGATGGCCCTGGGGATCGCGATGTTCCCGCAGGCCGCGCTGGTCGGGCCCCTGTTCAACATGTGGCGGAACCTCGGGATCTATGACACCTGGCTCGGCCTGATCATCCCGTACCTCACCTTCGCGCTGCCGCTGTCGATCTGGACGATGTCGGCCTTCTTCCGCCAGATTCCTTGGGAGATGGAGAAGGCGGCCCAGGTCGACGGGGCCACCGCATGGCAGGCGTTCCGCAAGGTCATCGTCCCGTTGGCCGCCCCCGGGGTGTTCACGACGGCGATCCTGACCTTCTTCTTCTGCTGGAACGAGTTCCTGCTGGCGATCTCGCTGACCTCGACCGACCGGGCTCGCACGGTTCCGGCCGCCCTGTCGTTCTTCACCGGCGCCTCACAGTTCCAGTCACCGGTGACGGCCATCATGGCCGCCTCGGTGGTCGTCACCATCCCTGTCGTCATTATCGTGCTGGTGTTCCAGCGTCGGATCGTGGCCGGTCTGACCGCCGGCGCCGTCAAAGGCTGAAGCGAGGGAGAGATCCAGCCATGGCTGCCATCACCATGAAGAACATCGTCAAGCAGTACGGCGACGGGTACCTGGCCGTCAACGACGTGAGCCTCGACGTCGCGGACGGCGAGTTCGTGATCCTCGTCGGCCCGTCGGGCTGCGGGAAATCGACCCTGCTCAACATGATCGTCGGCCTGGAGGACATCACGTCCGGCGAGATGCTCATCGACGGGAACCGAGTCAACGAGAAGCGCCCACGAGACCGCAAGCTCGCCATGGTCTTCCAGAACTACGCCCTCTACCCCCACCTCAACGTGTTCGAGAACATCGCCTTCCCGCTGCGCCTGAAGAAGATGCCCGAGGACGAGGTAAAGGCGCGGGTCCACGAGGCGGCGGAGACGCTCGAGCTCACCGAGCACCTGGATCGGAAGCCGGCCAACCTTTCCGGGGGCCAACGCCAGCGCGTCGCGATGGGCCGAGCGATCGTGCGGCAGGCCGACGCGTTCCTGTTCGACGAGCCGTTGTCCAACCTGGACGCGAAGCTGCGAGGGCAGATGCGCACCGAGATCGCCCGGATGCAGCGGCGACTGGGCACGACCACCGTCTACGTCACGCACGACCAGACCGAGGCGATGACCCTTGGCGACCGGATCGCGGTGCTCCGCAAGGGACTGTTGCAGCAGGTGGGATCGCCGCACCAGCTCTACGAGCAGCCGGTCAACCTGTTCGTCGCCGGGTTCATCGGGTCCCCGCCGATGAACTTCCTTCCTGGCCGACTCGGCGATGGCCAGCTGGAGACGCCCTTCGGCACCCATTCCGTCAAAAGTGAGCGGATGCAGCGTGTCGGCAAGCGCGACCTGGTGATCTTCGGCATCCGGCCGCAGGACTTCGAGGATGCGTCCCTGCTCTCGGAGGAGAAGCGCCAGCTGGGGCAGACGTTCAAGCCCACGGTCGACGTGACCGAGTGGCTCGGGAACGAGCTGTACGCCTATGTGCCCTACGAGGCCCCGGCGGAGATCACCCAGCAGCTGCGAGAGCTCGAGCGTGAGCTCGACAGCGAGTCGCTGCGCACCCAACTGATCGTCGCTCTCGATCCCGCCAGCACCATCCGCTCGGGCAGCAAGGCCGAGCTCTGGTTCGACACCGAACGAATGCACGTCTTCGACCCGGCGACGGGCGAGAACCTCACCCGCAACCGCGACCAGACGTCCGGCGACGACCAAGCCGCCGGCGTCAGTGTTGCCGGACCGCCCGACGAAACGGTCTCCGGCTAGTCCTGCGGCATCACGCTTCCGCCCCGGCTTCCAGGGAGCGCGGCGTAACCAGGGCGGTGGCCGTCCCGTTGTCGAGGTCGCGCCAGCGTTCGACGTCGAGCTCGACGGTGGCGAGGGCGCCGGTGGGGAACTTCTCCCGAAGCCCGGCCAGTGCGGGACCGCCCGCAGCAAGCGCCAGGGCCAGGTCCTGGATGCCCGGATTGTGACCGATCAGCATGGCCGACGGCACCCTGTTCGACACCTGTCGGAGCCGGTCCAGGAGCTCTGCCGCTCCGGCGCCGTACAGCGCCGGCTCGATCCGGATCTCGAGGGCGTCCCCGAGCGCGGGGAGGATCGCCGCCAGCGTCTGGCGGGTCCGCAGCGACGACGAGCACAGCACCACACCCGGCCGGACGTCCGAGGTGGCCAGGTGGGCCGCCAACAGTTCCGCGGCCCGCCGACCCCGCGGCGCCAGCGGCCGGTCGGGATCGGGAAGTCCCGGGTCCTCCCAGCTGGACTTGGCGTGGCGGAGCAACCAGAGGCGCTTCACAGTAGCGCCAGTGTAGTGGCCGTCCGAGTGCCGCGACCCTGAACGTCCCCTGACCGTCCTGCTGGTGACGCCGGCCGGCACACTCCTGAACACGACGGCCTCCAGGCGGTCCAGCACGAGGGGGGGCGGTGGGGCTCGGTCACGCCAGGATCGTACCGCCCGCCGGGCGGCGGCCCGGGCCGGACGCCCTCGCCGGGAGGGTCGTCCGCCTCTACGGGCCCGCACGCTGCCTGGCGTGGCCGAGGTCCGTACGAACGTCCCCGGCGGAGCATGAAGGGGACGCGCGTGATTTCCTCGCCAACAGAGCTCAGATAGGGGCCCGCTGCTCGGCCACGGGGACGCTCTCGGGCATGACCTTGTGGTCCTCGTGGCGGGCGTCGTACCAGTCGGCGTAGCGGTTGGCGCCCGGCCAGGCGGTCAGGCCGTGGGCGTACACCGACAGCGCCACCGTCCAGGTGACCACGGTCAGCATGAGGGGACGCTCGGGCAGCTCGGTCTCCTCCAGCAGGATCAGCACGAACACGATCGACGCCAGCCCGCGGGGGCCGAACCAGCCCAGGAACCCGACGGTGAACCGGTGCAGGCCGGCACCGACCAGGGCCAGGGCCACCGGCAGCATGCGGACCACGGTCAGGCTGGCCACCGCGTACAGGCCGACCCGCCAGTCCAGCCCGCCCAGCGCCGGACCCAGCAGCAGGCCCCCGAACAGCAGGAACGTGACGGCGTTGAGCAGCTCCCCGGACTGCTCGGCCAGGAAGGTCGCCTCCTTGGCGAGGTCGGCGGCGACGATCCGGAACAGGATCCCGGCGATGAAGGCGGCCAGGAACCCGCTGCCCCCCAGGGCGGCCGCCCCCGTGTAGGCCAGCAGCGCGGTCGCCACCGCGGTGATCTGCCGCCAGGTCCCCTCCATCCACCCCCGGCGCGCGAACAGCCGCAACATCCAGCCGCCCAGCGCGCCGGCGACGACCCCGGCGGCGACGCCGAAGCCGATCTCCTCCAGGATCACCTGCAACGGCTCGACGTGGCCGACGCCCTCCTCGGCCTGGGCGATGGTGAGGAAGACGATCAGGAAGGGGACGCACACCCCGTCGTTCAGGCCGCTCTCGACGTTCAGGCCCTGGCGGATGCGCGAGGGCAGCCGCGGGTTGGTGACCACCGGCAACCCCAGGGCGGCGTCGGTGGGCGCCAGCATGGTGGCCAGGGCGGCCGCGGTCCACAGGTCGAGCCGCGGGAACAGGGCCAGGGCGGCGACGGTGCCGGCCACGATGGTGAGGGGCAGGCCGATCCCGAGCAGCCGCGCCGGCAGGGCGGACTCGTGCCGCAGCCTGCCCAGGTTGACCCGGACGGCGTCGGTGAACAGCACCAGCGTCAGGGTCGCCTCGGCCAGCCGGCGGACGAACTGGCCGGCCACATCCACCTCGACCACGTCCAGGAACCGGTCGCCGACCAGCAGGCCGACGGCCACGAACGCCATCGCCTGGCTGACCGAGGTGGACCGCAGCCGCCGCGACACCGCGGCGTAGGCCAGCAACGCCAGGGCGATCGTGGACAGGGCCCACTGGTTCATGCTTCCTCCCCGGGTCGGACCACCAGATCGTCCCGAATGGGGGATGACGAGACATCCTCCGCCGGGGATGATCCGCGGCATGTCGGCCGGACGGTAGGGTGATCCCATGGGCAACGCACCGGGCCAGGACGTGGCCGCGCCGCCACGCCGGAGCCCCTGGCGGATGGTGGTCTCGGCCGTCATCACGGTCGCCGTGCTCGTGGTGGTCTTCGTCGGCATCTTCCCCAAGGTCGCCGACTACTCCGACGCATGGTCGTCGATCCAGCAGATGCCCACCGCCTACCTGGTCGCCCTGGCCGTGGCCACCGTGGCCAACATCGCGGTGTACGTGTGGCCGCTGCAGGCGGCCCTGCCCGGGCTGAGCTACGGCCCCGGGTTCGTCGTCCGCCAGACGTCGTTCGCCATCAGCAACGCCGTCCCGGCCGGCGGCGCCGTCGGGCTGGGCGTGCAGTACGGCATGCTCGACTCCTACGGCTTCGGCGCGGCGCCGGCCGCCAGCGCCATCGCGATCGTGAGCATCTTCAACGTCTTCGCCACCCTCGTCATGCCGGTCCTCGGCGTCCTGGCGCTGCTGGCCAGCGGGGTGGTCGAGGGGACCTACGTGCTGACGGCGGCCGTCGGGATCCTGGCCGTCGTGGTCGCCGTCATCGCCGGCACGATGGTGCTGCGCAGCGAGCAGGGGGCGCGCACGGTCGGGCGCTGGGCGGAGCGGCTCGTCAACCCGTTCATCCGGCGCCTGGCGCACGGCCGGTCCATCGACCTCACCGGCAGGATCCTGGACTTCCGGTCCAGCGTGGTCGAGGTCATGCAGGCCCGCTGGGTGCAGGTGACCGTGTCGAGCCTGCTGCTGCAGCTCACCTCGTGGGCGATCCTGGTCCTGGCCCTGCGCGGGCTGGAGGCCGGGGCCGGCGGCGTCACGGTGACCTGGACCGAGGCGCTGGCCGCGTTCTCGTTCGCGCGGGTCGCCTCGTTCATCCCCGTCACCCCCGGGGGCCTCGGGACCGTGGACGCCGCCCTCACGGCCCTGCTCACCGGCTACGGCGCGACCAGCAGCCAGGCCCTGGCCGCCGACCTGGTCTGGCGGGCCGCCACCTACGTCCCCCAGGTGGTCCTGGGCGCCCTGACCTTCCTCTGGTGGCGGGTCACGGCCGCCCGCCGTCGCCAGCGTGGTCAAGTCACCCACAAGGGGTGATGCCCGGCGGGGGGGTCGTGCCTATGGTTGGTGGACACCCGATCCGGATGCACCTGGGCGGCGATTCGAGGACCCGATGACCGAGGGAGAGAGCCCCAGCGTTCCCGCCCAGGCCGCGGGCAGTCAGCGGCTCGCCATCCTGCTCGCGATGGCGATGTTCGTGCTGGTGGTCGACACGTCGCTGATGAACGTGTCGATCTCCGCGGTGGTCCGGGACCTGGACACGACCGTGAGCGGCGTCCAGTCGGCGATCGCGCTGGAGGCGCTGGTCTCGGCCGCGTTCATCCTGATCGGCAGCAAGGTCGGCGACCTCATGGGGCGCAAGCGGGCCTACGTGCTGGGCCTGCTCGGCTACGCCGTCGGCGCCCTGGCGATGACCCTGGCTCAGGGCCTGACCGCGATCATCATCTTCTGGGCAGTGGTGGGCGGGATCGGCGCGTCCCTGCTGCTGCCCGCCATGCAGTCCCTCATCCACGGCAACTTCGAGGGTGCGGCCCAGCGCAAGGCCTACGCCCTGGTCGGGGCGGCGGCGGCGATCGCCGCCGCGGTCGGGCCGCTGCTCGGCGGGTTCATCACCACCTACCTGTCGTGGCGGGTCGGGTTCCTGCTCGAGGTCCTGATCATCGCGATCGTGCTCTTGAACATCAGGCTCGTCCGCGACGCGCCCTACACCGGGCCTCGGCACGTCGATGGCGTCGGGGCGGTCCTCTCCGTCCTGGGGATGGGCGGCATCGTGCTGAGCATCCTGGTCTGGCAGGAAGGGGGCGAGTCCGTCGCCGCCCTCCTGGCGGTCGGGGTGATCGCCATGGCGGTGCTGGTCTTCTGGCTCAGGCGGCGCAAGCGGCAGGGAAAGCCGACGCTGCTCGACCCGGACCTGTTCAAGTCCAAGCATTTCCGGCTCGGGATCACCCAGCAGACGCTCCAGCAGATCGCCCTGGGCGGCACGATGATCGCGCTGCCGATCTATCTGCAGATGGTGCTCGAGTACAACGCCCTGCTGTCCGGGCTCTCCATCGCCCCCCTCTCGCTCAGCATGTTCGGCGTGGCCCTGCTGGCGGGGAGAAGGGCGGGAACGCGACGCCCGAGCAGCATCATCCGGTTGGGGTTCGGGCTGCTCACGGTGGGGATGCTGCTGCTGCTCCCGATCGTGCCCCGCGCCGACTCCGGCTGGTGGCTCCTGGTGCCGCTGCTGATCGCGGGATCGGGGCTGGGGTTGCTGGTGTCCCAGCTCAACAACTACACGCTTGCCCCGATCTCGGAGGAGCGGGTCAGCGAGGCCGCCGGCGTGAACTCGGCCGGAGGGTCGTTCGGGCTGTCGTTCGGGCTGGCGTTCGCCGGCGCCATCATGCTGGCGACCCTCTCCATCACCTTCACCGACATGGCGGAGAACAGCACCGTGCTGTCCCCGGCCCAGCAGCAGCAGGTTGCCCAGGCGCTCGAGGACGACGCGGAGCTGTTGAGCAACACCCAGCTCGAACAGCAGCTCAAGGGCCAACCCGAGCAGATCCAGGACGAGATCATCCGGATCAACACCGACGCGCGGCCGCTCGCCCTTCAGGTCGCGCTGCTGGTGCCGATCCTGGCCAGCCTCGTCGGGCTGGTCAACTCGTTCCGCATGATGCGCCTGCCCGACCTCAAGCCGTCGGGCTCGGTGGAGGGGACGGCCCTGGGCTGACCCTGGGGTCACCCGGACCCTGGGCCCGTGGGCGCCGACCGGTCCTCCCAGTCGCTCCACTCGACCCCCGTCGCATCCACATAGGCGCCGACCGCGGCCCCGATCGTGGGGTAGAAGTGGTCGTCCCCGAACCGCTCGAAGACCGCATAGCGCTTCATCCTGTCCTTCACCGGGTCCTTCATCTCGGCGAAGCGCAGGTCGATGCCCTGGGTGGCGAGCTCCCCGTCGAGCTCCTTGAGCACGTCGGCGGCGGTGGCGTCGAGGTCGGTGATGGGTTCGGCGGCCACCACCACCCAGCGCACCGGTGTGGGCGACGACGCGATGGCCTCCCGGACCTCGTCGGCGAACGCCTCGGCGTTGGCGAAGAACAGCGGTGCGTCCCATCGGAAGAGCACCAGGCCGGGGACGCGCTTGGCGTCGGGGTAGCGGGTGACGTCGTGGTAGCCCTTGACGTCGTCGGCGCGGCCCAGCACGGCGTGGTGGGGACGCCAGGCGCGCCTGATGAAGTTCAGCAGCGAGAGGGCGACGGCGATGAAGATGCCCTCGATCACCCCGAGGAGCGCGACGCCCAGGAAGCAGGCGATCGACAGGACGAACTCCGTCCTGCGCACCCGGTACAGCTTGCGCACGCCCGCCGCCTCGACCAGCCCGAACGCCGCGGAGATCACCACGGCCGCCAGCGCCGAGTCGGGCAGGTCCCGCAGAAGGTTCGGGAACAACAGCAGCAGCAGGGCGATCGCCAGGGCCCCGACCAGCCCGGTCGCCTGCGTCTTGGCGCCGGCGGCCTCGGCGACCGGGGTCCGCGAGGAGCTGCTGCTCACCGAGAACCCCTGGAAGAAGCCGGCGGCCACGTTGGCCGCGCCGAGCGCGACCAGCTCCTGGTTCGGGTCGACCCGGTAGCCGCCTCGGATCGCGAAGGTCCGCGAGAGCACGCTGGTGTCGGCGAACGACACCAGGGCGATCCCGAGGGCGCCGGCCACCAGCGCCGTGAGATCGTCGAACGAGACGCTGGGGATCTCGAACGAAGGGAGCCCCTTGGGGAGCGGTCCCACCACCGAGAGGTCGTACCGCTCGGCCAGGCCGAACACGCCCACCGCGACCGTCGCCCCGACCACCGCGACGAGCACGCCCGGGATCTGCGGCCGCCACCGCTTGAACCCCAGGATCACCAGCAGGCAGGCGACACCGATGAGCAGGGCCACAGTGTTCGTCTCGCCGTCGGCGACCCCGCGGGCGAAGGCCCGTGCCTCGGCGATCGCGCCCTCGGCGTCGACGGAGAAGCCGAAGAGCTTCGGCAGCTGGCTCAGCAGCACGGTCAGCGCGATCCCGTTCATGTAGCCGTAGCGGACGGGCTTGGACAGCAGCTCGGCGATGAACCCGAAGCGGGCGAAGCCGGCGAGCATGCACAGCGCACCCGACAGGAGGGCGAGCATGCCCGCCAGGGCGACGGCCTCCGCCTCGTTGCCGGCGGCCAAGGGCAGGATCGCGGCCGCGATCAGCGGGGCCAGCGAGGAGTCAGGGCCGAGGACGAGGATCCTGCTCGGACCGAAGAGGGCGTAGACCACCAGCGGGACCATCGTCGCGTAGAGCCCGTAGATGGCCGGCAGCCCCGAGGCCTCGGCATACCCCATGCCGGCGGGTACCAGCAGCGCGGTGAGGACGATCCCGGCGACCACGTCGCGTGGCAGCCAGGACCGGTGATAGGTGCGAAGGGTCTGGAGGCCGGGCAGCCATCGCCCGGCCTCCCTCGATGCCTCCATGGTCCTCTACTGGCTGCTGCTGCCCTCGCCGTGCAGCTCCTCCTGGAGCTGCTGCTGCGCCTCGTTCGACAGCGAGCTCTTGAGGACGGTGCCGCCGTACTTGGACATCGCCTCGACGGCCTTGTCGGGGGTGACCTTCTCCACCACCATGAACAGCGCCGAGGTGCCGGGCTGGAGCATCTCCCGGACCTGGTCCTGGAACTGCTTGTCCACGGCGTTCTTGGTGACCTTGCCCATCAGCGCGCCCATCCCGGCGCCAACGGCCATCCCGAGGAACGGGACGAAGAACAGCATGCCGAACAGCATGCCCCAGAACATCCCCCAGGTCGCGCCGGCGCCGACCGCGTGGTGGTTGGTGACGGTCCGGATCTTGCCGTCCTTGTTCCGGATGATCGCGGCCACCGCGTCGGCCTGGATGATGAGCTCCTTCTGCAGCCGCTCGGCCTCGTCCAGCGCCGACAGCGCCGTCGTCTCGTCCGGATACCCGATCGCGATCAGGTCCGCCATCGCTACCTCCTGTTCTGGTCGTCCGCTCCTGGACCACGAATGGAAACGGGTTCCGGGGCGGGCGGCATCATGCCTTCGGGATGATTTCATCCACCGCCCTGGGTTGCCAGGCCGGGCTGCTGCGCCGGTCGCCGCTGGGCCCAGCGGGCTCCACGGGTGCGTCGGGTGCGCAGGGGCACGCCGGCACGGAAGTGGTCCTCGTCGGCGCGGTGGGCCGGCGGGGTGGGGGCGGCGTCGGCGTGCTTGGCCTTGATGCGCTGGGCGCGCTCCAGCTCCAGGGACCGCAGGGTCTGGTCGATGCGGTCGAGCTGCTCCTCGGTGGCGGCGGGCAGCCCGTAGGCGCCGTGCACGAAGCGGACCATGTCGGCGCGGTAGTCGTGGCCGAAGGAGCCGAACTTGCCCGGCACCGACACCATCGCGTTGGCCGCGTCCATGGCCGTCTGGATGAAGGTGACCAGCGGCCGCCAGCGCATGGTCTCGGGGACGCCGCGGCCCCGCCGCCCGTCAGCCAGCCACCAGGGCGGCTGGATCAGCAGCTCGGGGCCGAGCACGGCGATGGGGTCGTTGTCGTGGGAGAGGATGACCGCCCGCAGCCGTGCCCGACGCTCGTCGTCCAGCTCGGCGAGCTGCTCGTACCGGTCGAAGACCCCGACGGTGCCCTCGGGCACCATGGTGCTGGACCCCCGGGCCATGCCGCTGCGGGACCACTTGGCCAGCCACGGCAGCCCCACCCACAGGGCCCGGTCGATGCCGTAGTGGTCGAAGCCCTGGACACCCTGGAACATCACCACATCCGAGCTGGTCCAGGCGCCAAGGCTCTCGCCGAAGACCAGCACCTTGGGCCGCCGCTCGGGTGGGCGCTCGGCCAGCCGCTGGGTGACCCCCCACAGCAGCAGGCGGAACTGGCCCCGGCCCAGGGCCACCTTCTGCACCGACAGGAACGACGGGTAGCGGCCGTACTGGATGCAGCAGGTGGCGATGTCGCCGCGGGTGAGGAACTCGGCGGTCTCGATCAGGGTGTGGTCGACCCAGCCGGTGCCGGTGGGGGAGACCAGCAGCAGGTACGACCGGTCGAAGGCGCCGGTGCGGTCGAGCTCGGCCAGGGCCAGCTCGGCCCGCCCCGTCTGGTAGATCGGCTCGCTGTTGAACCCCACGTAGGTGCGGATCGGGTGGGCGACCGCCGGCTCCCTCATGACCTGCTCGATCAGCTCGGGGGTGACCACGTCGGTGACGTAGCGGCGTCCCTGCTGGCCGAGGTCGGCGAACGGCAGCAGGCTGTCGTCGCTGCCGGATACCAGGGGGGTGGCCGGCGGGGTGGAGTAGGCGGGCTCGACCTTCTCGTTGGCCCGTCCGATGTAGGCGACACCGACGTTGTAGAGGGCGGTCGCCCCCGCCGCCCAGACCCCGGCGTTGACCGCCCGGGCCAGCAGCCGCTTGCCCGGTCCGGGCCCGAAATAGGACTCCATCGCCCCCCGGGACCACACGTAGCCCCTGGTCAGCCCCGTGCCCACCGCCGTGACGGCATAGGAGGTGGCCAGGGTGGCCGGCAGCGTGGTCGTCTGCGGCAGCGGCCAGCGCTCCACGGCGGCCTCGCTGGTCCGCATCCGCCGCGCCCCCCACCCGAGCAGCCCCCCGGCGAGCGCCGTGCTGACCGCCAGCGGCCGGATCGCCCGCTGGGCCGGGAACCGCTCCTGCACGGCCCGGCCCAGGTCGTGGACGGCCCCACCGGCGGCGCCGGCCCGCAGCAGCCGGCCGGCCGACCGCACCGAGGCCGTCCACAACCGCTCGCCGTCCCGCTCCGGCAGCGCCGCCAGCGCCGTGCCGCCGGCGCCGATCAGCGCCCGCGTCACCAGCTGCCTTGCCAGCGGCGCCTCGGCCGGTACCGCCGCCCTGGCCAGCCGCTCGGCGGCGCCGGCGGTGGCCCGCGCCCCCAGCGCGCTCAGGCCCATCGACACGCCCTGGAGCCGCGAGGTCCGCGGCATCAGCGACGGGCCCAGCGCGTCCAGGGCGGCGAAGGTCTCCAGCGGCGCCGCCGGGGAGGCGATCACCGGGTTGAGCCACCCGGCCAGCCACCGCGCCCGCTCCGCCCAGGACGCCTCGCCGAGGACGCCGCTCACTCCGGCGTCACCGTCAGCTGCTCCAGGGTTCGCATCGCCCGATCCATCGGCTACTCCTCTCCCACCGACGCCCGGTCGCGTCGCCGGATGACGAGTTTTATCACCTCTTCGACGACCACGAGGCTGGCGGCGATCCCGATGCAGATGGACCACTGGGAGAAGCTCAGCTCGGTGGTCTCGAAGATGCGCTGGAGGAAGCCGATGGTGGTGACCAGGATGATGGCCAGCAGCGCGATGCCGTAGCGTCGCAGCTGGGTCGGTCCGGGCAGGGCCGAGCGGTCGAAGATGGTGTTGCGCTGGTCGCGGGCCAGCAGCCCCACCGCCAGGTGCGACAGCGACAGCGCGGTGAGCAGCATGGTGGCCGCGACCACGGGGTCGTCGTACTGGGCGTCGCCGATCTGGTAGGCGACCAGGGCGCCCACGGTCATCACGAACCCCTGGACGCACAGGCGGACCCAGTTGGCCGGGGAGAGGACGGGGGCGCCGACCGGGCGAGGGGGGCGTCCCATGACGCCGCTGCTGGGGGCGTCGAAGCCGAGCGCGACCGCGATGGGGATGTCGATGACCATGTTGATCCAGAGGATCTGCAGGGGGGTCAGGGGGACCCCGCCGGCGATGGCGAAGAGCCCGGCGCCGATGAAGATGGCGATGTAGGCGACCAGGGTGGCCATCTGGAAGCGGAGGTACTTGAGCAGGTTGTCGTACAGGTTCCGGCCGTAGTCGACGGCGTTGACGATGGTGGCGAAGTTGTCGTCGGTCAGGATCATGACCGCGGCCTCCTTGGAGACCTCGGTGCCGGTGATACCCATGGCCACGCCGATGTCGGCGGCCTTGAGCGCCGGGGCGTCGTTGACCCCGTCGCCGGTCATGGCGACCACATTCCCGCTCCGCTTGAGCAGCCGGACCAGGCGCAGCTTGTCCTCGGGGGCGACCCGGGCCACCACCCCGATCTCGGGGAGCTGGCCGAGCAGCTCGTCGTCGTCCATGGCGGCGAACTCGGCCCCGGTGATGGCGCGACCCTCGATGCCGAGCTCGCCGGCGATGGCGCCGGCGGTGGTGGCGTGGTCGCCGGTGATCATCCGCACCCGGATGCCGGCGCCGCGGCACTCGGCGATGGCCGCCTTGGCCTCGGCGCGTGGGGGGTCGACGATCCCGGCCATGGCCAGCAGGGTGAGGTCCTGGACCAGGGCGAGCAGGTCCCCGGCGGGGTCGAAGGTGGCCGGGTCGAGGTCGCGCTGGGCCACCACGATCACCCGCTCGCCCCCCTCGGCCATGCGGTCATTCGCCTCCAGGGCCACGGAGCGGTTCTGGTCGGTGATCGCCACCAGGGTCCCGTCGGGGTCCCGGTAGGAGCCGCCACGGGCGATCAGCACGTCCGGGGCGCCCTTGACGTAGCAGCGCACCAGCGGCTGGCCGTCCGCCCCGGTCATGTTGTGGAAGGTGGCCATGAACTTGTAGTCGGAGTCGAAGGGGACCTCGGCGATCCGGGGATAGCTGCTCCGGGTCTCGGTGATGTCGAGCTCGCCCTTGGCCGCGAGCACGATCAGGGCGCCCTCGGTCGGGTCGCCGATCAGGCTGTCGCCGTCCAGGACCGCGTCCGCGCACAGGATCATCGGCAGCAGGTACGGGTCCAGGTCGACGTTCAAGCCGCCGACGTGGCGGATCTCGCCGTCGGTGGAGTAGCCCTCGCCGGTGACGGTGAACCGGTGCTGGCCCGGGATGGCCAGCTCCCGGGCGGTCATCTTGTTGAGCGTGAGCGTGCCCGTCTTGTCCGAGCAGATCACCGAGGTCGACCCGAGGGTCTCGACCGCCGGCAGGCGCTTGACGATGGCGTTGCGGCGGGCGATCTCGCGGGTGCCGATCGACAGCAGCGCGGTCACCACCGCCGGCAGCCCGGTCGGGATCGCCGCCACCGCCAGGGCCACCCCGGTGATGAACAGGGTGTCGAACGACTGGCCGCGGATCAGCCCCAGGATGACCACCAGCACCAGCGCCACCGCGGCGATGGCCGCGATGATCTTGGACAGACCGTCCAGCTGCTTCTGCAGCGGCGTCTTGTCGGTCTCGGTGGTGGCCAGGAGGTCGGCGATGTGGCCGATCTCGGTCCCCATGCCGGTGGCCGTGACGATCATCTCGCCCCGCCCGCGGGTCACCGAGGTGTTCATGTAGGCCATGCAGGTGCGGTCGCCGAGCGCGACCTCGTCGCCGGGGACCGGGTCGGTGCTCTTGGCCACCGGCAGGCTCTCCCCGGTGAGGGCGGCCTCCTCGATCTCCAGGGTCGCGGCGACACAGATCCGGCCGTCGGCCGGGACCCGGTTGCCCGCCTCCATCAGCACCACGTCGCCCGGCACCAGCTCGGTGGCGTCGATCTCCAGCGCCTGGCCGTCGCGGCGGACCCGGGCGATGGTCTTCATCATCTGGGCCAGCGCCTTGACGCTCTCCTCGGCCTTGGCCTCCTGGCGCAGCCCGATCACCGCGTTGAACACCGTCAGCCCGGCCAGCACCACCGAGGTCCCGACATCACCGGTGACCAGCAGATTGATCAGGGCCGCGGCCAGCAGGATGATCTGCATGAAGTCCCGGTACTGGCGCAGGAACGCCTGGAAGCCGGACTCCTTCTTGGCGCCGGTCAGCCGGTTGGGGCCATGCTGCTGGAGCCGACGGCTCGCCTCCTCGGCGCTCAGCCCACGCTCGGGCTCCACCCCCAGCTCGGCCGCGACCGCCGACGCCTCGGACCCATACCAGCCCGAGCGGGCGTCCACCTCGCCTTTCGACTCCTGGCCCACTGTCACGGTCTGCCTCCACCCGACTGGAACGGCCGCGTGGTAACGCGCCGTCAGGACCACTCCGCCGCTTCGATGGTCGCCCGGGCAACGTCGGCGTGCCTCATCTGGAACAGATGAGGTTGCGGGGCCAGCGCGTCGGGGAACCTCACCCGATGGGGATGGTGACGGCGCCACCCGCCCGGGCTGAAGGTGGTGTCCTGGGGCCTCGTGGGCGTGGGCGAGTGGAAGCGGAGGGAGGGCTGCTCATGGGTGAGGCGCGGTACGCCGTGTGGGTGAGGGGCCGCCGCCACGACGCGGCGGCGGTCGCGGCACAGGAGGGGTTGGAGGTCGCCGTCGACCCGGTACGGACCGTGCTGCGCGGCCGCCTGCCTGACCAGGCGGCGCTGCTCGGGGTCCTGGCCAGGGCCCGGCTCTGGGGCCTGGAGGTGATCGAGGTCAGGCGGCTGCCGCAGGCGGGCGGCGGGTAGCCGGGGCCGGCGCCACGGTCACAGGGGAGGCTGGGGGCTTGCCTCCGGTGGGTCGGGCTCTCCCGGGAGACGGCGGAACTCGACGACCTCCAGACCGAGCGACTGGAGCTTGGCCAGGAGCTCGTGGAGCGCCTCCTGGCCGGGGATCGGCCCGTACAGGATCGTCTCGACGGGTTCGGTCGTGGCGGTCAGCTCCTCGAATTCGAGCAGGACCGAGTCGCCGATGCGGCCCTTGATCCGGATCTCATAGTTCGCCGCCACGCGCGCGCCCTCGCTTTCCGCCGGACAGCGGGCTGATGTCTCCGCCCACGATCCCGGTCGCGACCGATGCGGTCATCATCCGCACCGTGTGAGATTGCTCCGCCGTCTCAGAGGAGCTGGAGCTCGCGGGCGCTCCGCACCGCCTGCCGCCGCCCGCTGACCCCGAGCTTCCGGAAGACGCTGTAGACGTGGCTCTTGATCGTGTTGGGGGAGACGTAGAGGTCGGTGGCGATCTCCTCGTACGTCATCAGGCTGGGCAGGTAGCGCAGCACGACCCGTTCCTGCTTGGTGAGCTGGTCGACCAGCGCCGGCGGCGTGGTGCCCGCGCTCGCCAGCTCGGCCGACGCCTGCAGCAGCTCGTCGACATACGACCCGGAGGTGGCGAGCCGGTGGCGGTAGCGGGCGAGCAACGACCGGCCGGGGCCGCCGGCGTCGAGGAAGCTCCGGCGGAACCCCTCGGGCTCGGCCAGGCTGAGCGCGCGCTGCAGCGACGCCGCCGCCCGGTCGTGGTCGGCCAGCGCATCGCCGGCCAGCGCATCCAGCAGCCACGCCTCGACCGGCGTCGCCAGCAGGCCGCCGGGCGCCGAGCCGTTCAGGCGGCCCGCGAGGGTGGCGGCGGCGCCGGCCGGGTCGCCCTCGGCCAGCTGCAGGCGGGCCAGGACCACGGCTTCCCCGGTCCCCGCCGGTTCGCCGGGACCGGCGCCGCCGCCCAGGTCGACCGCCGACGTCGCCTGCCCGGCGGCGCGGCAGAGCTCGGCGTCGGTCAGCGCCAGCCAGCGCCGCAGCCGGGCAGGCGGCTTCCCGCCCAGGTCCCGGCGGGCCGACGCCACCGTGGCCAGCGCACCGGCCAGGTCGCCGCGGACGTGCTGGAGCCTCGCCTGCAGGATCGCCACCGCGAGGGCCATCGGCCGTTCCGAGCGGGCTCGGGAGGCGGCGGCTGCCCGCTCCAGGTCCTGGCCTGCCTCGACCAGGTTGTCCCGCTGGTAGTGGACCCATGCCAGGGCGAGGTGGCCGCCGGCCGCCTGCGCCGACGACGACCAGCCCCGCTGGGCGGCCAGCTCGACCGCGTCGCCGGCGAGCCGGAAGGCCTGCCCAAGGGCCCCCCGCAGGGCGTGCAGCACGGCGAGCCGGCTCATGCAGGCGAGCTGGAGGGAGCCGAGCCCGGCCCGGCGGGCAGCCTCCCGGCCTTCCTGGAGGTGGGCCTCGGCGGCGTCCAGGTCGCCGGCCCACAGCTCTGCCGCACCCAGGTTGGACAGCACGACCATCCGCGCGTCGTCCGCCCCGGCCGCCTCCGGCCGTGCCAGCAGGCCCAGCGCCTCGTGACCGGCCGTCAGGGCCCCATTGAGGTCGCCCACCCGCCACGCCAGGGTGGTCCGGCAGGCCGCCAGCAGCAGGGCGTGTCGGCCGTGCCGGTCCTCCGGCAGCTGCGCCTGCTGCTCGGCGAGCCGCAGGTCGATCCCGGCCACATCGGGGTCGTCGCGGAGGAGCCGGTCGGCGGTGGCCAGCAGCGCCAGCTCCGGTTCGGCCTGGACCAGGTCGGCCGGGAGCCGGGCGAGCAGCTCCTCGAGGGTGCCGGCGTCGGATCGCAGGATGAGGCGCAGCCCGTGCTCGGCCGTGAGGTCGGCCGCATCGCGCCATTCCTCGGCCGCCAGCGCCTGCTTGATGGCGTTCACCACCAGCCCGTGCGCGGCGTACCAGCCCGCGGCGCGCCGGTGCAGCTCGGCGACCTCGCCCGGCGCCTGGCGTCGCAGCTGGCAGCGCAGCAGGCCGGCGAACAGCTGGTGGTAGCGGTACACGTCGTGACGGGGCCCGTGGGCCGCCACGAAGGTGTTGGCCCGCTCCAGGTGGGCCAGGGTCTCCTCGCCGTCCCGACCGCCGGTGAGGGCATCGGCCAGGTCGCCGTTCAGCTCGTCGACGATGCAGGTCTGGAGCAGGAAGCTGCGCAGCTTCTCGGGCTGCCGGTCCAGGACCTCCCCGACGAGGTAGTCGGCGACGCTCTGGTCGTCGCCGGCGAACTCGCTCACGAAGCGGTGCGGGTCGGGCTGGTCCTGCAGCGACAATGCCGCCAGCCGCAGCCCCGCCGCCCATCCTTCGGTGCGTGCCTGCAGCAACGCCGCGTCGTGCTCGGACAGGCTCGGCCGGAGCTCGTACCCGGCCAGCAGGTCGGCGACCTCGTCGACGGTGAGCGCCAGGTCGGCCGAGCGCAGCTGCGCGAGCTGCCCGCTGACCCGCAGCCGCTGCAGCGGCAGGGGAGGGTCGACCCGGGTGGCGAGCATCAGCCGCAGCTGTGGCGGGGCGTGCCGCAGCAGGAACTCAAGCCCCTGGAGGACCGTGGCGTCGGTGATGTCCTGCAGGTCGTCGAGGACCAGCACCACCGGGCCGGGCAACTCGGCAAGGCCGCTGACCAGCAGAGACAGGAAGGTCGTATCCAGGTCGGGTCGCGGCACCCAGCGCATGAGCGCGCTGTCGGCGGGCACGGCGCCCGACCGGCGCAGCGCCGCCTGCACGTGGGCCCAGAAGCGGGCGGGCTGGTTGTCGGCGGGGTCCAGCGACAGCCAGGCCACCCGGCCGGGAGCCCGCCCCGCCGAGCTCCAGGCGGCCAGCAGCGTCGTCTTGCCGGCGCCGGCCGGGCCCGACACCACGGTCAGCAGCTCCTGTGCCCCGGCGTCGAGCAGGGTGAACAGCCGGGGCCGGGACACCAGGCGGATCGGTGGGCGCGGCTGGGTCAGCTTGGTGACGATCAGCGGTGTCGGGCCCTCGCCGGCGTCCTGCCGGTCCGCGGCCGGGGTGGAGCGCGAAGCGCCCATCCTCAGGTCCCCTTCGTGCGGTCAGGGGTCGGGGGCACGGGCGTGGGTGTGGCGTTGACGCTGACGAGCTCCAGCCCGTGGTCCCGGATCCGGTCGAGAAGACCGTGCAGGTGGGCCTGGTCGACGACCGGCCCGATGATGGCGGTCTGGCCGTCGCCGGCCACCAGGGTCATGTCCTCGAACGCCACCGCATAGCGCTGGCTCAGCTCGCCGCGGACGACGATCCGGTACTGCGTCGGTCGCGTGGCGCCGCGGGATGGCTGGCGCGTCTTCACCGCACCAGTCTCGGCCAAGGGTGGATGAGACGGCCTCATCGATCCGGGGGTTCATCCCGGATGAGATGGCGGGACCGCTCCGGGGACGTCGACGGCTGGAGCAGGCCGAGCTGGTGCGCGTGGGCGACCGCCTCGGCCCGGCTGGCGACCTCGAGCTTGCGGTAGATGGCCTGGACATGGCTCCGCACGGTGTTGACCGAGACGTACAGCTCGCGGCCGATCTCCCGGTTCGACAGCCGGGCGGGCAGCAGCCGCAGGACCGTCAGCTCCCGCTCGGTCAGGGGCTCGGCCGGCTCGCCCGGCCGGCGGGGCGCCGGACCGGACGCCTGCTCGGCCTGCTCCAGCAGCGCGGCCAGCATGCCGGGGTCGGTGAGCGGTCCGATCAGCTCGCGGGCCCGCTCCACCAACGCCCGGCCGCCGGCAAGGTCGCCGCACTCCCGACGCACCGACGCGAGCAACAGCAGCACGTAGGCGCGATGCACGACCATGCTGTCGATCTCGACCAGCTCCAGCGCCCGGCCGAGCTGCGCCTCGGCTGGGGCGGGCTCGCCCCGCCGCGCCAGCGCCCGCCCGAATGCGATGTAGGCGATCCCGCTCAGCGGCTCGCCCCCGAGCCCTTGTGCCTCGGCGACCGCCACCGCGCGCTGCGCGAGCGTCGCCGCCGAATGGTCGTCGCCTTCGTCGCCGGCGATCAGGGACAGCAGCGCCAGCGCGGTCATCACGGCGTACGGCTGGGCGGCCGGCGACACGACCCGGGCCACCTCCTCCAGCCCAGGTCGCGCCTGCGCCGCGCGGGCGGACAGGTAGAGGGACTGGCCGAGGGCCGCCTGCGCCATCCAGAAGAACGGCGACGGCTCCGGGCCGGCAAGCTCCAGCGCGCGGCGGGCCGCGCCGAGCGACCGTCCCACGTCGTCGAACACCAGGGCCGCGCGCGTCAGGGCGGCGCCGAACGCCAGCGACCTGATGCCGTCCGGCAGCACGCCGTCCCAGGTGTCGTCTTCCATGACCGTCAGCAGACGTTCGGTCTCCTGCCTGGAGGCACCGGAGAGTCCGCCGATCCAGGCGGCGACATAGGCGACCGGAGGGTCGGCCGTGATCGCCTCGTCCGGCAGCTCGTCCAGCCAGCGGGCCACGCTCGCCCGCTGCCCGCGGCCCAGGTGGCCGAGCCAGTGCCGCGCGATCAGGACCGCGGCCTCGGTGAGGTCCCCGGCCGCGCTCGCGTGGTGGATGGCCGCGTCCAGGTTGCCGGCGCGCCGATGCCAGGCCGCGGCCCGCCGGTGCAGCGCCGGGATCAGCCCGGCCTGGCCGTGGCCAAGCTCCAGGCGCAGCAGCTGCGCGAACAGGTGGTGGTAGCGGTACCACTGGCGCTGGTCGTCGAGCGGGATCAGGAACAGGTTGGAGCGCTCCAGCTCGCCCAGGATCGCCGCGGAGCCATCGGTCTCGAGCACGGCGTCGCACAGGGGGCCGCACAGGCGCTCCAGCACCGAGGTCCGCAGCAGGAAGGCCCTGATCTCCTCGGGCTGGCGAGCCAGGACCTCGGCGCCCAGGTAGTCGGCCACGTGCCGGTTGTCGCCGTGGAACGAGGCCACGAACTCGCTCGGGTCCTCCCGGCCGCGGAGCGACAGCCCGGCCAGGTACAGCCCGGCCGCCCAGCCCTCGGTCCGCTCGGCCAGCAGCTCCACGTCCTCGGGGGCGAGCCGCAGGCCCATGGAGCCGACGAGGAGGGCGAACGCCTCCTCGTCGCTGAACTCGAGGTCCGCCACCCGGAGCTCGGCCAGCTCGCCCCTGGCGCGCATCCTGGCCAGCGGCAGCGGCGGGTCCGTCCGCGTCGAGAGGACCAGGTGGACATGCGCCGGGAGGTGGTCCAGGAAGAAGCCGAGTGTCTGGTGGCAGCCCGGGTCGGTGATCAGGTGGTAGTCGTCCAGGACCAGCACCAGCTCCGAGCCGACGGCGCCCAGCTCGTCGAGCAGCGACGGCAGGACCGTCCGGTGCAGGTCCGCGCTCGGGCGCTCCAGGGCCTGGAGGGCGGTCCCGCCAACGCCCGGCTCGACGGCCCGCAACGCCTCGACCACATATGTCCAGAAGCGGGTCGGATCGCTGTCGCTCTCCTCGAGCGAGACCCAGGCCACCCGGCCGGCGCCCGCCGTACCGCACCACTGGGCGAGCAGCGTGGTCTTGCCGGACCCGGCCGGGGCGCCCACCAGGCACAGCTTGCTCTCCAGCCCGGCCTGGAGCCGCGAGAGCAGGCCAGCCCGCGGGATCAGCCCGACCCGGGGGGCCGGCGGCCGCAGCTTGGTCCACATCAGGCCGGGGCCCGGCGGACCGGTCGCGTCGGGAGGGCGACGGTCCGCCTGTCGTGGCGGCGGGTCCATCGTGCACCAGACGGTCTTGCCGCCCGCCGCGTCCTGGCGCGCCCCCCAGGACGCGGCCACCCGGTCCACGATCAGCAGGCCCAGCCCGGGCTCGGGCCCGCCCTTGGCCGCCAGCAGCCGGGCCACGTCCGGGTCCTGGTCCCGCACCGCCAGGTACAGCCGGGCGCCATGCACCTCCACCCGGAGCTCCAGCGCCGTGCCGGCATGGACCACGGCGTTCGTGACCAGCTCGCTGGCCAGCAGCGCCGCCGACCCGGCCAGCTCCTGGAGCCCCCAGCGGCCACAGAGCTCGGCGACAAAGGCCCGGCTGGCGCGGGCCGCGGTCGGCACCGGCCCAAGCGCCAGCCGCTCGCACAGCCACTCCGGCCGGTCGCGGACGCCGGCCAGCGCCTGGTCCATCGTGGGGTACATGGCAAGGAACCGCGTCACCCCTTGCCGTGCGAGGACGTCGGCCACCGCCGGCTGGGTCCGGCAGAGCACCAGGGCCGTGCCGGGCCAGCCGAGGGCGGGATGCCGGATCGAGGTGAACACCCCGGCGCACGCCGGGTCGATCGCCTCCACCTGGCCGAGGTCGCAGATGATCGCCGGTGGGTCGTCGGCCAGCTGCTTGAGGACGGCCTCCCGGACCTGGACGGCGGCGGTCAGGTCGAGCCGACCGGCCAGAGCCAGCACCACGTAGCCCTGGTGGCTGGACTGCCGGATCCGCATCGCAGCCTCCGTCTCGGCCGTCTCAAGTCAAGCATGCTCCCCTGGAAGGATATCTGCCAGGCGATGAGGCCCGGTGCAGTGCCATCTCCCCCCGGAAGGATGATGCCGGCACCAGCCGCGTCGGGTGACCGCCGGGTCGCGGGTCACCCGCGGTCGTCATCGGCCGGGTCGTCGAACACGGTCGCCCATCAGCGCCCGGTGCGGACGGCGCTGCGGGCGACGCCCGACAGCAGCGAGCCGATCGCCACGCCGACGACCAGGGTGATCGCCGAGGTGGCGATCTTCTCGTCCAGGTCGGCCTCGGTCAGGAAGGGGACGAGGGCCGCGGCGATGGTGGCCAGGGTGATGATCCAGGTGAAGAACCGGCGCGGCTGCGGGGTGCTCAGCAGCAGCAGGTGCAGCAGCCCGGTGGCCAGCAGGGCGGCGATGGCCGCGAAGGCGGCCAGCCGCAAGGTGCTGGCGTTGCCGAGGGCGCCCTCGTCGGTGGGCGCGAGCACCGGCACGTCGAACAGGCCGCGGGCGATCAGCACGCCGACCACCGCCACCAGGGCGGCCACCAGCGCGGTGGCCACGCCGCCGGTCCACAGCCGGCCGGCGTCCACCGACCGGCTCGGAGGGCCTTCTCCGTACATGTCGCGAGGGACGGTCACCACCAGCTCCTTCCACGAGCGCTCCGGCCGGGCACCGGCCTGTTCCAGCCCCGCCATGGTCCCCGCCAGAGGGTGCGGGCACATCACCCGCCTGGGGTGAACCGGGCCGGCAACGACCTGGCCGGCGTGCGCGTTTGGGATGTTGGGGACACAAGCCGCGGCTGGGTCAGAGGTGACGAGGAGGGCGGGTCATGGGGCCTCGGAGGCGGACGACCGCGCTGGCGGCGACGGTGGTGGCGATCAGCCTGATGGTGGCCGGCGGGGTGATGGCGGCCACGCAGTCCCGGGACGAGGCGGCCTTGCAGCCGACCCGGGCGGCAGCCGATCGCGGAATCGAGAGGCGGGTCGACCGGCTCCTGGCCCAGATGACCCTCGACGAGAAGCTCCAGCAGGTGCAGCTGCTCTCCGACGGCCAGATCAGCGACGAGGACGCCCGCAAGGGCGTGGGCGGGGTCTTCAGCCTGGTGGACCCCGTGAAGATCCGGCACTTCCAGGAGATCGCGGTGAACCAGTCGCGGCTCCACATCCCGATCCTGTTCGCCTACGACACGATCCACGGCTTCCGGACCGTCTTCCCGATCCCGCTGGGGGCGGCCAGCAGCTTCGACCCGGGCGTGGCGGCCACCGACCACCGGATCGGCGCCCGGGAGTCGGCCGCGGTCGGGCTCAAGCAGATCTACAGCCCGATGGTCGACGTCTCCCACGAGCCGCGCTGGGGGCGGATCGCCGAGGCCGGCGGCGAGGACCCGTACCTGAACTCGGTGTTCGCGGCCGCGCGGGTGAAGGCCGCCCAGGGCGACGACTACGGCCAGCCCGACAAGGTGGTCACCAGCGTCAAGCACTACGCCGCCTACGGCCAGCCGGAGGGCGGCCGTGACTACAACACCACCGACATGTCGACCCAGCGGCTGCGCAACCTCTACCTGCCGCCCTTCAAGGCGGCGGTCGACGCCGGGGCGGACACGGCGATGTGCTCGTTCAACGCGATCAACGGCGTGCCCGGGTGCGGCAACCGCGAGCTCGAGACCGACATCCTCAAGGGGGAGTGGGGCTTCGACGGCTTCATCGAGAGCGACTACACGGCCGTGGCCGAGCTGCGGGCCTGCCCGCCGCGGACGCCCGACGAGGGGCCGTGCGGGCACGGCGTGGCCGCCGACGGGCCCGACGCGGCCGCCCTGGCCCTGAGCTCGGGCACCGACATGGAGATGGTCAGCACCTTCATCCGTGACTACGGCCGGCAGCTGCTGGCCGACGGCCGCATCAGCATGGCCCGCCTGGACGACGCCGTCCGGCGGATCCTGCGGGTCAAGTTCCGGGCCGGCCTGTTCGAGCACCCCTTTGTCGACCCGGCCAAGGCGGAGGCCGCCCAGCTCCTGCCGGACGCCGTGGCCGCCGCCCGCACGGCCGCGGGCCGCTCGATGGTGCTGCTCAAGAACGACGGCGGCACCCTGCCGCTCGACCCCACCAAGTCGACCGCCGTCATCGGCCCGCTGGCCCGCAACCAGCACGACATGCTCGGGCCCTGGTGGGGCCAGGGCCGCGACCAGGACGCGGTCACCGTCTACGACGGCATCAAGGCCCAGGACCCGGACACGACCTACGCCGAGGGCTGCTCGATCGCCGACAAGGAGCCGCCCAACAACACCCCCGCCGACGAGTGCGGCTCCGACGCCGGCTTCGACGAGGCGGTGGCCGTGGCCAGGGCCGCCGACCAGGTCGTGCTCGCCCTGGGCGAGTCCCGCGGCCAGAGCGGCGAGGCCGCCTCGCGCAGCGAGATCGACCTTCCCGGCCTGCAGGAGGAGCTGATCGCGCGGATCAAGGCGACCGGCAAGCCGTTCGTGGTGGTCCTCTTCAACGGCCGGCCGCTGACCCTGGAGGGGGTCGAGGGGCCGTCGCCGGCCATCCTGGAGGCGTGGTTCCCCGGGGTCCAGGCGGGCAACGCCGTCGCCGACGTGCTGTTCGGCAAGGTCGACCCGGGCGGCAAGCTCCCGGTGACCTTCCCGCGCAGGGTCGGCCAGGTCCCGATCTACTACAACCACGAGCCCACCGGGCGGCCGTGTGACCCGGGGTCGAAGTACAACTCGCGCTACCGCGACATCCCCAGCTGCGACCCCCAGTACGTCTTCGGCTACGGCCTCAGCTACACCAGCTTCGACATCTCGAACCTCCGCCTCAGCTCGTCGCGGGTATCCCGCAGCGGCAAGCTCTCCGCCTCGGTCGACGTGGCCAACACCGGCGACCGCGAGGGCGACGAGGTCGTCCAGCTCTACCTGCACGACCCGGTGGCCGGCATCTCCCAGCCGGTCCGCCGCCTCCGCGGCTTCGAGCGCGTGACCCTGGCCAAAGGGCAGAAGAAGACCATCAGCTTCACCCTCGACGCCAGCGACTTCGGCTTCTACGACAACCGGGGCCGGTTCGTGGTCGAGCCGGGCCGGATCGACGTCTACGCCGGGGACAGCTCCAACGCCACGCTCACCCAGTCGTTCACGGTGCGGTGACCACCCGGCTCGCCGGCGTGGGATGCTAGGGGCATGCCGCTCGCCCTCACCCCCGACGAGCTGCTGGCCACGACCCGCAGTGTCCGCCGGCGGCTCGACCTGACCCGCCCGGTGGAGCAGGAGGTGCTGGAGGAGTGCCTGCGCCTGGCCCAGCAGGCGCCGACGGCCAGCTACGCCCAGAACTGGCACTTCGTGGTGGTGACCGACCCGGGGCGGCGGGCCGCGCTCGGGGAGCTGTGGCGCAGCGTCGCCGGCCCGTACCTGGAGCGGCGGGCCGCCGCGGCCGCCGCCGACGAGCGCGTGGCCCGCATCTCCGACGCCGTCCGCTACCTGGCCGAGCACATCCACGAGGTGCCGGTGCACGTGATCCCGTGCGTGGAGGGCCGGACCGACCATGCCCCGGTGGTGGTGCAGGCCTCACGCTGGGGGTCGATCATCCCCGCCGCCTGGAGCTTCATGCTGGCCGCGCGGGCCCGCGGGCTCGGCACCGTCTGGACCACCTTCCACCTGCGCCACGAGCGCGAGGCGGCCGAGATCCTCGGGATCCCGTCCGACGAGGTCATGCAGGCGGCGCTGATCCCGGTCGCCTACAGCGTCGGCACCGACTTCAAGCCCGCCGCCCGCCACCCGCTGGACACGATGGTCCACCGGGACCGGTGGTAGGCCGGCAGCGGTCCTGGGGAGACGATGGCCAGGCCAGTGGAGCCGACGCCATCCACGCTCAGGGTCCGGCGAGGGCGAGCTCGAGCGGGGCCATGAGCCGGCCGAGGACCTCACGCCGGTCGTCGGTGCGCTGCAGCAGCCAGGTGGAGCCCTTGGGCCAGTCCAGCGGGTCCGTCACCGTCAACCCGTCCGCGGCCAGCCGCCGGAGAAGCCCCCCGATGGTCTCGCCGTGGGTGCACAGCACCGTGTTGCGGAGCGTCCGGTCCCAGAACACGCCCAGCACGTCGGCGGGACTGGCCTCCACGCCGAGGGCGGGCAGCGGCTCGATCTCGAGGAAGCGGTCGCCCGCCAGCGGCTGCACGGTCTGGATGCAGCGCAGGCTGGGGCTGCACAGGATCCGCTCGACCGGGTAGTCCTCCAGGCGGACCACCAGCCCCTCGGCCTGGCGGTGACCGGCCGCCGACAGCGGCCGCAGCAGGTCGGATGCCTTCCAGCTGCGCTTGTCGCCAGCATCCGCGTGCCGAACCACCAGGAGCATGCCAGCACACCTTCCATGTCGAACGCCACGCGACCCAGACGCGCCGTCCCGAGACGATCCCACCAGGTCAACGCCCCAGCATCACCCGTCTGGGATGAGATTCGGGCCGCGGCGCCGGGCGGCCCTCAGCCGCGCCCGAATCCGGGTGGCAAAGGAAGGAGCCTCCGTGGGAGATCGGCCGATGGCGCCCTACCCCAAGCGGACCAAGTACCGCCATGATGACCACGCAACGTGGGACCAGGCGGAGTGGAACCAGGCCGTCCGCGGCGAGACCGAGCTGGAGACCCGCGACCGCCAGTTCACCGAGCTGGTCCAGGAGCCCCGGGTCGCCCAGACCGGCGTCCAGATCCTGTTCGCCTTCCTGCTGGGCCTGGCCTTCACCCCCCGCTTTCCCGACCTCAGCCGCGCCCAGCAGGGCGTCTACCTGGCCACCCTGGTCCTGGCGGCGGTGTCGGCGGCGCTGCTGATCGCCCCGGTGGGCTACCACCGGACGGTGTTCCGTCAGCGGCTCCGGCCCCGGCCCGGGGATGGGGACTCGGGGTAGCATCGGGGCATGGCCTGGACGACCGCCGACATCCCCGACCAGTCGGGCAGGGTCGCCGTGGTGACCGGCGCCAACGGCGGGCTCGGGCTCGAGGTGGCCAGGGCGCTGGCCGCCAGGGGCGCCCAGGTCGTGATGGCCGCCCGCGACCAGGCCAAGGCGGAGGCGGCGCGCGCGTCCATCCGCGACGACGTCCCGGACGCCCGGCTGGAGCTGCGACCGCTCGACCTGGGGTCGCAGGCCTCGGTGCGCAAGGCCGCCGCGGCCATCCTGGCCGACCATCCCAGGATCGACCTGCTGGTCAACAACGCCGGCGTGATGGGCATCTCCGAGCGGCGGACCGAGGACGGCTTCGAGATGCAGCTGGCCGTGAACCACCTCGGCCACTTCGCCCTCACCGCCCAGCTGATCGAGGCCCTGCTGCGCAGCGGCGACGCCCGGGTGGTCTCGGTGACCAGCACCGGCCGGCACACCGGAGGCCCCCTCGACCCGGCCAACCCCCACCTGGTCGGCAGCTACGAGCCCTGGCGGGCCTACGGGCGGTCCAAGATGGCCAACGTCCACTTCGCGCTGGAGCTGGAGCGGCGGTTCCGGGCGGCGGACGTGCCGGCGAGGAGCATTGTCGTCCACCCCGGGTTCGCCAACACCGACCTGCAGGCACGCAGCGTGCGCGAGACCGGCGGCGGCCGCAGCCAGCGGTTCTTCCACGCCGCCGTGCGGCGGTTCGGGATGACGCCCGCCCAGGGGGCCCTCCCGCTGCTGCGGGCGGCCACCGACCCGGGCGCCGTCGGCGGCGCCCTCTACACGCCGCGCTGGGTGAACTGGGGGCCGCCGGTGCGCCGGCCGCTATTCCGCCGCGCCCGGGACCGGGACGCCATGGCCACCCTGTGGGCGGTCTCGGAGCGCGAGACCGGCGTCACCTTCGAGGTCGAGGCGCCGGCCTGAGCCGCCTCAGGAGGCACGCGGGCCGGTGGTGTCGACCGGCTCGACCGGGTTGGTGAGGGTGCCCAGGCCGGTGATGGTGATGGCCACCCGGTCGCCGGGGCGGAGGCTGAGCTCGGGCGGCGGGACGATCGAGGTGCCGGTGAGCAGCACGGCGCCGAGCGGGAGGTCCTGGCCGCGCCAGAGCCAGTCGACCAGCTCGGGGAGGCTCCGCCGCATGTCCGCGACCGAGCAGCGGTCCCGGAACAGCTCGGCGCCGTCCCGCTCGATCACCAGGCCGATCTCCATGGCCTCGGGCTCGGGCGCCTCGCCGACGGGGACCAGGCACGGGCCGAGGGCGCAGCTGCCCCGGTAGAGCTTGGCCTGGGGGAGGTACAGGGGGTTCTCGCCCTCGATGGAGCGTGACGACACGTCGTCGCCGATGGTGTAGCCGACCACCCGGCCGCGCCGGTCGGCCACCACCGCCAGCTCCGGCTCGGGCACGTCCCAAGTGGAGTCGGCCCGCACCCCGATCGGCTGGCCCGGGCCCCTGGCCGTGCCCGGCAGCGCCTTGAGGAACAGCTCGGGCCGCTCGGCCAGGTAGACCTTGTCGTAGGCGTCCAGGCCCCTGGACTCCTCCAGGCGGGCGTCGCGGCTGCGCCGGAAGGTCACCCCGGCCGCCCAGACCGGCTGGGCGCCGGCCGGGGCCAGCACCTGGAGGCCGTCGGGGACCGGGTCGACGGCCGGGGCGTCCAGCAGCCGCTCCAGGGCGCCGAGGTCGCCGCCGAGGACGCCGTCGATGGTCGCCCGGGCGTCCAGCAGCTCGGCCGGGCCGTCGCCGGCCGCTCCCCGGGCCAGGCGGGGCCGCCCGTCGACCAGCACCCGCCACAGCGCCACGTCAGCCCCGCTGGGGGAGGATGGTGATGGTGCGGGTCGAGGTGTAGAAGTCCCGGGCCGCCTTGCCCTGCTCGCGGGGGCCGTAGCTGGAGTCCTTCTCGCCCCCGAACGGGGCCAGGTAGTCGACCCCCGAGGTGGGGGCGTTGACCCGGATCATGCCGGTGTCGAGCCGGGCGGCCAGGCCGAGGGCCCGGTCCAGGTCGCCGGTGAACACCGAGCCGACCAGGCCGTAGCGGACCCCGTTGGCGACCCGCACCGCCTCGTCCTCGTCGGCCACGGCCAGGACCACCGCGATCGGGCCGAACACCTCCTCCTGGGCCAGGCGGGCGTCGGGGGCCAGCCGGTCGACCAGGGTCGGGGCCACGAACCAGCCGCCCCCGTCGCCGGCCGTCCCGCCGGTCAGCAGGCGCCCGCCGGCGGCCGCGGCCTCCTCGGCCGCCGCCACCACCTTGTCCCGGGCCGGCTCGGTGATCACCGGCCCGATGACCGTGGCCGCCTCGGCCGGGTCGCCGACGGCCAGGTCCTGGACGGCCGCGACCAGGGCCTCGGTGAACGGGGCCGGGTCGCCGACCACGATGGCCCGGCTGGTGGCGGTGCACTTCTGGCCGGCGTAGCCCATGGCCGCCCCGGCCACGACCGCGGCCGCCCGCCGCGGGTCGGCGTCGGGCAGGACGATGGAGGCGTTGAGGCCGCCCATCTCGGCCTGGCTGGGGATGCCCCGCTCGGTGGCGGCCACCGCGACCGAGCGGCCGACGGCCACCGAGCCGGTGAAGGAGATGCAGTCCACCCGCTCCAGCATGGCCGTGCCCGTCTCGGCCCCGCCGGGCACGACCTGGAGCAGGCCGTCGGGCAGGGCCGGGGCCAGCAGCTCGGCCAGGCGCAGGGCCACCGCGGTGGACTCGGGCGACGGCTTCAGGACCACGGCGTTGCCGAAGGCCAGGGCGGGCGCCGCCTTCCACAGGGGGATGGCCAGCGGGAAGTTCCAGGGGGTGATGAGCCCGACCACCCCCCGGGGCCGCCGCCGGGCCAGCAGCAGGCCGGCCGGGCTCGGCCCGGGGTAGGTCTCGCCGTCGGGGTCGAGGGCCTGCTGGGCGAAGTAGCGCAGGATACCGACCCCGCGGGCGACCTCGGCGCCGGCCTCGGTGACCGGCTTGCCCACCTCCCGGACGACCAGGCCGGTGACCTCGCCGGCCGCCCCGGCCAGGGCGTCGGCCGCCGCCACCAGGGCTGCCGACCGCTCCAGGGCCGGCGCCGCCGCCCACCGGCCGGCGGCCCCGCGGGCGCGCTCGACCGCCCCGGCGACCGCCTCGGCCCCGGCCGCCTCGACCTTGACCACCAGGTCGTCGGGTCGCTGAGGGGAACGACTCTCCAGCGCCACCTGCCTCGCCTCCATCGCCTCCGGTCGCCTGCCGGACCAACAGTAGCCCAGCGGCGGGTCGCGGTAGCGTGACGGCATGCAGGGATCGGTCGCGGTGGTGGGCAGCCTGAACCTGGACCTGGTGATCCGGGTCGCCGAGCTGCCCGGTCCCGGGGAGACGGTCCGGGGCGGCGACCTGTTCCGCTACCCGGGCGGCAAGGGGGCCAACCAGGCGGTGGCGGCGGCCCGGCTGGGGCGCCGGGTCGCCATGGTCGGCTGCGTCGGCGACGACCAGGCCGGGCGCGAGCTGCTGGCGTCGCTGGCGGCGGCCGGGGTGGACGGCTCCCGGGTGCGGGTGGTCGAGGGCGTGCCCAGCGGCACCGCCTGCGTCACCGTCAGCGAGGACGGCGAGAACCAGATCGTGGTCAGCCCGGGCGCCAACGCCCGCCTCACCCCCGACGACGTCGCCGCCGCGCCGGCCGTGCGGGCGGCCGCGGTGACCCTGCTCCAGCTGGAGGTGCCGCTGGAGACGGTGGCCGCCGCCGCCCGCACGGCGGGGGGGCGGGTGGTGCTCAACCCGGCGCCGGTGCGGGCCCTGCCCGCCGAGCTGCTCGGCCGCATCGACGTGCTGGTGCCCAACCGGGTCGAGCTGGCCCGGCTGGCCGGCGGGCCGGTGCCCAGGACGGTCCAGGAGGCGGCCGGGCTGGCCGGGCGGCTCGCCGCCCGGGCGGTGGTGGTCACCCTGGGCGCCGACGGCGCCCTGGTCGTCGGGGACGGCCGGGCCAACCACGTCCCGGCCGTCCCCGTCCGGCCGGTGGACACCACCGCCGCCGGCGACGCCTTCTGCGGCGGGCTGGCCGACGCCCTCGCAGGCGGGGCCGACCTCAAGGAGGCTGTCCGCCGGGCGGTCCGGGTGGCGGCCGCGGCCTGCCTGCGCCAGGGCGCGCAGGCGTCGCTGCCCACTCCGGCCGAGCTGGCGACGCTGCCCGGACCGCCCGGCGGCTGAGCGGTCGCCGGCGCTAGTTGTTCCGGACGCCCGCCGACTCGCCCTCGGCGGCCGTCGCCGGCGAGGCCGGGGACCGGCGGCCCCTGGCCAGGGCGACGACGCCGACGACCAGGCCCAGGGCGCCCACCACCAGGCCGACGATGGCCAGGGTGCGAGTCGAGGCGGCGTCGTCCTTGGCCTGGTTTCGCTCCTCGGTGAGGGCGGCGTCGACCCGGGCGGTCT
>Ga0209382_10001690_pt1 | contig 34135 bp, 23 predicted proteins | sample SoiMetdeltSBSDD5_FD_187599 | JGI IMG/M metagenome (GOLD analysis project Ga0209382, IMG submission 187599) | Bulk soil microbial communities from a Populus tree surrounding site in Tennessee, USA - Soil MetaG P. deltoides SBSDD5 (SPAdes) (version 2) | ecosystem: Environmental > Terrestrial >... | reverse complement strand
GTTCTTGAAGGCATGGGGATCGGCAGCTCGACGATCTGCGTGATGGCTGTGCTCAACTCGTCCGTCTCACTTACCTTGACGCACGAGCAGGCCGACTATTACACGCCGTGGGAAAGAATTGTAGGCGGCCTTGGGGCGGGGCTCCGGTTATTTCATCCCCTCGACCGGGCTGACCCGGGTGGCCCGGAGCGCCGGTGCAAGGCACGCGGCAGCCGCCGCCAGCACCAGGACGCCCGCCGCCGCCGACAGTGCCAGGAGGTCTGTCGGGCGTGTTTCGAACAGGACGTCGCGAAGCAGGCCGCGCGAGAGCTGGGCGCCGGCGAGACCCAGCAGGACGCCGAGTGCTGCCAGTATCAGCCCCTGCCCTGTGACGAGACGCGCGAGCGCCCCAGGCTGGGCGCCGAGCGCGAGCCGGATTGCCAGCTCCCGGCGGCGATCGTTGACGGTCCACGCAAGCAGTCCGTAGACCCCGATCGCGGCGAGCACGGCCGTGAGTCCCGCGAAAGTGATCAGTACGCCAGTCAGCAGCCTTGGGCCCGCCGTGGCGGCTACGAATCGTGCGTCCATGGTTCGCACGTTGCCGAGCGGCAGCGACGCGTCGAGCTCGCGGAGGGCGGTGCGGAGGCCCGCGACGACCGTGGCCGTATCGGGCCCGCGCCCGACCAGGGTCATCGCTCTGAACGGGAACTGGCGCTGGGTGTGATAGATGACCGGCTCGATGCGCCGGCCGATCGGCGCCTGCTGGATGTCGGCGACCACGCCGACGATTCGAAAGGGGACCAGGCCCGGCAGGTTCCTGCCGAGCGGCCCGATCTGCTGCGCCGTGGTCACGATCTGCTTCCCGACGGCCTCTTCTCCCGGAAATGTCCGTCGGGCAAACGTCTGGTTCACCACGATCACTGGCTCTCCGGTCATCGAGTCGCCGTCCTGGAAGAATCGGCCCTGCATCAGCCGCGCACGTACGGTCTCGAGGTAGCCGGTGCTCACGCTGATGTGCTGTGCGATCATGGCTTCTCCTTCCCGCGGTCTCGGCCGTCCCTCGATGCGGTAAGGCAGACGCCACCCGGCTTCCAGCGCCAGCATCGCCGATGCGCCGACACTGTCGATCCCCGGCTGCTGCCGCGCCGAGTGGAGCAGTGTGGTGTAGAACTGCTCGACTTTGATCCAATCCTGGTAGACCGCTCCCGAGAGCTGGATCGTGGCCGTGACGAGGTTGTCCGAGATGATCCCGGTCGGCGCGCGCATCATCCGGACGACGCTCCGAACCAGCAGGGCGGAGGCGACAAGGACTGCACACGCGAGCGCGACCTCTGCGACGACGAGCCCGCGGCTGATCCGGCGGCCACGGACACCGGCGGATGATCGGGTGCCGTCCTTGAGCGACTCGCTGGCATTCGCGCCCGCCGAGATGATCGCCGGCACGAGCCCGAACAGCAGCGTCGTGAGGCCGGCCACCGCGAGCGAGAACGCCAGCAGCGGGAGATCGACGGTAATCTGCTCGAGCCGCGGAACCCGGGCGGGCAGCATGGCCACCACACCCTTCAGCAACACCACCGCCGCAATGGCGCCGGCCACGGTCCCTGCCGTTGCCAGCAGCAGGCTCTCGATCAGCATCTGGCGGATCAGGCGCAGCCTCGACGCGCCGAGCGCGGCGCGAACCGCCATTTCACGCGCCCGATTCGTTGCGCGCGCGAGGAGCAGGCCCGCGACATTGAGGCACGCGGTGACGAGGACGATCGCCACGGCGCCGAGCAGCACGTAAAGCGCCGGGCGATAGTACCCAAGCATGTCGTCGAGCAGCGGAATCGGCGTGGCGAGCCAGTCGCGATTGGTGGCCACATTCTCCCGGCCGAGCCGGGCGCTGATCGCCGACAGCTCGCGAGACGCCTGCGCGTCGTCCACGCCTGGTTGAAGGCGCGCGATCGCTTCCATGAAGTGCGCACCGCGGCTGTGTTTCGTGAGGTCCCACTGCAGCCGCAGCCAGATGTCGACGTCGTCCGGGAAATTGAACGCGGGCGGCATCACCCCGACGATGGTGTACTGCCCCCCGTTGACGTTGAGCGGCCGGCCGACGATCGCCGAATCGGCGTTGTAGCGCTGCCGCCAGAGACGGTCGCTGATGACCGCGATGAGATCCTGGGAGTAGAACGGACCTCGGGCGGGGAAGCCTGGCCCGACGGCCGCGGAGACACCGAGCAACTCGAACAGGTTGGCGCTGGTTTCGATCGTGTTGACGCGGATGGGTTCGGTGCCGGGTTCCGACAGGTTGATCTCCGGCCGCCACCAGGCCGCGGCATCGACGAACGCGGCGCGGCTGGCGCGGTAGTCCATGAAGTTCACCGGCGAGAGCCGCTCTCTCGGCAGCGCTTTCGCCGCGTTGCTCTCCCAGATCGAAACCAGCTCCTCCGGCTTGTGGAACGGCAGCGGACGGAGGAGCACCGTGTCGACGATGCTGAAAATGGCAGTGGCGGCGCCGGTACCGAGACCCAGCGTGATGATCGCGATCGCCGCGAACGCCGGTGCCCGCCGCCATTGACGCCACGCCCAGCGCACATCTCCGGCGATGCCTGTGAGACCCGGTCCCGCTGCCGGATCGCTGATGGGCCGCGACTCCGGCACGCGAGTGCGGACGACCGGTACCTGACGGAGGGGCGACTCGGCAAGCGCGGCTGATGCCGCGTCGCGGGCGTCTGCTTCACTCAGGCCTTTGCGGATCGCGTCGAGATAGATGTCCTCGAGGTGCGAAGCGAGCTCTTCAATCGTGTGCGCCGGAAGGTCCGCGCCGGTGGCTCGGGCATGCCTGAGGACGTCGGCTTTCCAGTCTCGTGTGCCTGCCATGATGTGCCTCTCGAAGGACGATCCGAGTCCGGGATCCGGGATCCGGGGTCCGGGGTCCGCAGTCCGGGGCTCTCAGAAGCCGGTGGTACTCCGCGCAGAAGCCGGTGGTACTAGGGGTAACGAGCCGCTCGCATTGTTCGAGTTGCCTCTGTGTACCACCGGCCTCCGCGGACCCCGGACCCCGGACCCCGGTTTTAAGATGCGAAGCGCACGCCGGCCACCTGTCCGAGCGCCTCGACGAACCGCCGCCAGTCCGCGCGCTGCTCGGCCAGCACTTTCCGCCCCGATTCGGTGATCCGGTAATGGCACCGCCGGCGCTGGCCGGCCTTTTCGACCCAGCGCCCCTTGATCCACCCGCGGTCTTCCATGCGGTACAGCGTCGAATAGAGCGATGCCAGCGTGAAGCGCAGGTCGCCGTCCGAGCGCTGTTCGATCAACTTCGCAATCTCGTAGCCGTGATGTCCTTCGTCTTCGACGACCGCCAGGATGAGGATCTCGGCGCTGCCTTTCTTGGCTTCGTCTATGGCCCGGCGATTCGACATGGTGGAAGCCTATATGAAGGACAGCTATATGTCATGAGATTAGTGAAAAATCCCAAGCTCCAAGCTCCAAATCCCAACACACTCCCAATTCCCAACTTCCAAATCAACCTCAACTCCCAACCGGTTGGGAATTGGTTTGGGAATTGGTTTGGGATTTGGAGGTTGGGAGTGCGTTGGGATTTGGGATTTGGAGCTTGGGATTTGACCCTATCCAATGAATTCGCGCCCGAGCTGTGTCACCGATGGACACCCGAGCAGCTTCATCGTCCTGATCATGTCGGTGCGGAGAATGTCGATCGCGCGTGCGACGCCGGCGTGGCCGCCGGCGGCGAGGCCGTAGCCGTAGGCGCGGCCGATCAGGACCGCGCGGGCGCCGAGGCAGAGCGCCTTGACGATGTCGCTGCCGCGGCGGATGCCGCTGTCCATGAGGACCTCGATGCGGCCGTTGACCGCGTCCACGACGCCAGGGAGCATGCTGAGCGAGGCCGGGACCCCGTCGAGCTGACGGCCGCCGTGGTTCGAGACGATGACCGCGTCGGCACCGGCGTCCACGGCCCGTCGCGCATCGTCCGGGCGATGCACGCCCTTGACCAGGATCGGGCCTCGCCATGCGTCGCGGATCCATGCGAAGTCATCCCACGTGACATCCGCTTTCTCCAGTGACCCGCCGACGTCGGCGTACGCCATGGGTCCGGTATCCGGCAGGACGACGTTGGGGAACTGCATCAGGCCGCCGTCCCGGAAGAAGCGGAACAGCCAGCGCGGGCGCGCGAGGAACTGGCCGACGAACGGAAGCATCGCACCGGGTTTCCGCCTCACGAGCTCGCGCGAGCCGTTGCGGAAATCGCGCTCGCGCAGTCCCGCCACCGCGGTGTCAATCGTGACCACCAGCGCGGAATAGCCGGCCTCCTGCGCCCGCCGCATCATCGAACCCGAGACGCCTCGGTCGCCGACGAGATACAGCTGGAGCATGCACGGCCCGGTCGACGCCGACTTGACGTCCTCGAGCCGGCAGCCCGAGAACGTGGAGAGGATGTAGGCGGTGCCGGCCGCGCCCGCCGCCGCCGCGGCGACCTCTTCACCGCGCGGGTAGAACATCCGGCTGCTGCCGAGCGGTGCGAGCAGGAACGGCACCGAGAGCGGTATCCCCGCCACGGTCGTGGCCAGATCGCACTGGGGCGTCCTCACCGCACACTTTGGCTGGAAGGTCACTCTCTCGAAGGCGCGCAGGTTCTCGCGCATGGTGACTTCGCCATCCGCGCCGCCGTCGATGTAGTCGAAGATGACGCGCGGAAGGCTGCGGCGCGCGGCCAGCCGCAGGTCCTCGATGTTGATGATCCGGTTGGGTCGCATTCGGGCGGGATTCTCTCATGGCGCGGACTAGAGGCCTTGAGCGGCTCGAATCGATGTTTTGAGTCAAGTGTCGGTCAAGGCCGCCCGCGCGTCAGCGCGGCGTTACAAGATCAATGCAACTAGCGAGGCGGAGCCTCGATGGTTTGCGGCGGAGCCTCGCTGGATTAGAGTTGGCCGTGCGCATCCTTGTCACGTTCCTTCTGCTGGCACTGATTCCCGCGACCGCCGCTGCCGAGGACGGCCACGCCGCGTGGCTGCGGTACGCGCCGCTCGAGTCCGCCGCTCGCACGCGCGCAGCGTCCCTGGTGCCGGACCGGATCGTCACTCGCGGCGACTCGCCGCAGATCCTGCGTGCGCGCGATGAGCTGATCCGCGGCATTCGGGGCATGGTCGGCCGTGAGGTCCGCCCGGAGCTGTTGCTCGGCGGTCCCCGCACGATGGTGATTGGCACCACGGCGCAACTGGCGCAGGGCGGTTCGGCGTGGGCGATCTCCGGCCCGCTCGGCCGCGACGGCTACGCGATCGAAACGGTCCGTGACGCTGCCGGAGCCGTGAATGGCACCGTAATCGCCGGCGAGAGCGATCGGTCAGTCCTCTACGGTGTCTTTGCCTATCTTCGCAAGGTCGCGCTCGGCCAGCTCTCCGCCGATCTTCGCGAGCGCAGTGCACCGTTGGCGCCCGTGCGCTGGCTGAATCACTGGGACAACCTGGACGGCACGATCGAGCGCGGCTATGGCGGCCGTTCGATCTTCTGGGAAGGCGGGCGGATTCGCGACGATTTGAGCCTGGTCGACGATTACGGCCGCCTGCTCGCGTCGCTTGGCATCAACGGCCTGGCGATCAACAGCGTCAACGCGAACCCACTGGTCCTGACGCTCGAGTTCCTTCCCCAGATCAAGCAGGTCGCCGACGTGCTCCGGCCGTGGGGTGTGCAGGTCGTGCTGGCAGTCGATTTCGCCAGCCCGCAGAAGGTCGGCAAGCTCGAGACCTACGATCCGCTCGATCCGCGGGTCGTGGACTGGTGGAAGAACACGCTCGACACCATCTACTCGCGCGTGCCCGATCTCGGGGGCATCGTGCTCAAGGCGGATTCGGAGGGCCGGGTCGGCCCGTCGGCGTACAAGCGTACCCATGCCGATGCCGCGAACGTGATCGCGCGAGCGCTCAAGCCGCACGGCGGCGTGTTCTGCTACCGCGGGTTCGTCTACGACCACCGGATGGACTGGCGCAATCTGAAGAACGATCGCGCGCGCGCGGCCTACGACAATTTCAAGAGCCTCGACGGGCAGTTCGACGACAACGTCATCATCCAGATCAAGCACGGGCCGATCGATTTCCAGGTCCGCGAGCCCACCTCACCCCTGTTCGGCGCGCTCGAGAAGACCAACGAGGCGATCGAGCTGCAGATCACCCAGGAGTACTTCGGGCAGGGACGTCACACGGTGTTCCTGGTACCGATGTGGAAGGAGACGCTCGACTTCGACATGCAGGTGAAGGGGCCCGGCACCACGGTCAAGCAGATCGTGGCCGGGAAGACCTGGGGCAATCCGACCGGCGGCTTTATCGGCGTGTCGAATGTGGGTCGCGATCCGAACTGGTTCGGCAACCACATGTCCCAGGCAAACCTCTACGGCTTCGGCCGGCTCGCCTGGAATCCCGATCTGACGTCGAAGGAGATCATCGACGAGTGGACGCGGCTCACTTTCGGATCCGATCCAACGGTCGTCGAGACCGTCAATAACATCCAGCTGCAGTCATGGCGGGTGTTCGAGAACTACACCGGTCCGCTTGGTCTGCAGACCCTCACCGACATCGTCGGCAATCACTTCGGCGTGTCCGTTGAAGCCTCGGAGCGCAATGGGTGGGGTCAGTGGCACCGCGCCGACGAGAAGGGGGTCGGCATGGATCGAACGGTCTCGACCGGGACGGGCTACAGTGGCCAGTACGCACCGGCGATCGCGAAGCTCTATGAGTCGGTCGAGACCACGCCCGACGATCTCGTCCTGTTCCTCCACCATCTCCCATACGACTACAAGCTGCGCTCAGGCAAGACCGTGATCCAGTTCATCTACGATTCGCACTACGACGGTGCCGACGCGGTGGCCGGCTGGGTGCGAGATTGGAAAGCGCTCGAGAAACGGGTCGACGCCGACCGCTCGGCCGCGATCCTGAAGCAGCTCGAATACCAGGCCGGCGCCGCGGTCGTGTGGCGCGACGCCGTCGCGCGCTGGTTCCATCGCACTTCCGGGATTCCCGATGCGGCAGGACGCGTCGGGAGCTATCCCGGCCGTCTCGAAGCTGAAAAGTCTGTGCTCGAGGGCTATGTGCCCGCAGCGGTCACGCCCTGGGAGGCGGGATCGGGCGATGGCGCCGTGGAGTGCAAGGCTCAGAAGTGCACGGCCACTTTCACGCATACGGGCGATCCGGGCCGGTACGACATCGTCGTGCAGTACTTCGACGTGAACAGCGGCGCGGCCCGCTACTCGGTGCGACTGCCGGGGGTGCCGGCCGCGAAGGGCAGCAAGCCCGTCCAGGCCGAGTGGACCGCCAACGATCGGTTCCCGACACGCCGGCTGGATGGCGGGTCGTCGACGCGGTTCATCCTGCCGAACGTCGCGTTGAAGACGGGCGATCAGATCGTGGTCGAGGGGATACCGGACGGGGCGGAGACGGCGGCTCTCGATTACATAGAGATTCTCAAGAGGTAAGTGCGCGTCAAATCCCAAGCTCCAAATCCCAAGCTCCAACAGACTCACAACCTCCAAATCCCAAACCAATTTCCAAATCAACTCCAAACCGGTTTGAAGTTGGCTTGGGATTTGGGATTTGGGAATGCGTTGGGATTTGGGATTTGGAGCTTGGGATTTGACGAGCACTCACCTGATCTGCGCCACCGCGTAATACCCAGCGAATCCGGCCATGACGAGCGTAGCAATCCACAGCATGATCGTCGTCCCCGTCGCCGGCTGAATGTCGTCGGGGACGTGCCTGTGACGAAGATAGATCGCCGCGATCCCGATGAGCGGCAGCATGGCGGCCTGGGCGAGGCCGCCGGCCAGCACCATCTGTACCGGTGACTCGATGAACCAGTAGCAGACCGGCGGGATGATCGCCAGGATGATGAGGAACCTGTTCCGCCAGCGCCGGCGCGCCTCGGCATCGTCCATCGCGTAGGCGCCACCGACGCGGACCGCGTCGGCGAAGAGCCGTGAGTGCGCCGCCGTGGAGGCGAAGATGGTGCCGTACAGCGTAATGACCGCGCCGAGATAGAAGAGCCACAGGGCCCACTCACCGAGTGACTGGGTGTAAAGGCGCGACAGCACCTGGATCGTGTCGCGCTGTGCCGGAACGAGGCCGCTGCGGTTCAGGATGCCGGCGCCGAGCAGGTAGAAGGCCACCGTCGCGAGCGTGTAGATGACGAGCGAGCAGGTGATGTCGAGGTGCATGACGCGGAGCCAGCCGCGCGCGCGGGCGACCCAGGCGGCCGAGCCGTCGCGTGGACCGACGCATTTCGCGTAGCCCTTCTCGACACACCAGTAGGGATACTGGACCAGCTCGGTGGCGCCGACGCCGGTGATGCCGAACACCGCGATCGCCGTGGCCAGTCCCGTCACCGGCAGATGAAAGCTCAGACCGCCGGCGAGATCGGCGGCGCTGATCGCGCCCGGACGAAGGAACAGGACCCCCGCCGCCAGCACCGTGAGCAGTGAGAAGAACCCGACCTTCACGAGGGCGAGTTTTTCGATGCGCGCATACCCTCCGCCGAGCAGGACGGAGATCGTGATCACCAGGCAGACCGCCACCCACACGTTCACGGAGACTGCCGGGACCACCAGGTGCAGCACCTGGGCCACGCCGCCGTACATGCCGCCCACCTGCAGCATCGTCAAGAGCACGGTGAGCGCCCACGCCCAGACCAGCCAGCTCACGCCCAGGCGCGGCCCGGGCACGCGGTTGAACCCCTCGAGCCCGGTATGCCCCGTGGCAATCGTGTATCGCCCGAGCTCACCCTGCACGACCGGCTTGATCGCACAGCTGACCAGAATGATCCAGAGCGCCGTGAATCCCACCTGCGCCCCGAGCGTCGTCGTCGCGATGAGCTCGCCCGATCCGACGATCGAGGCTGCGAGCACCATGCCCGGACCGATGCGCCGCAGCGCGAGCGCGAGGGACCGCGGCGGGGTTTCCACGCCAGCGGAGGTGAGAACGTAGGGGTCGTCAGCTCTCGGACGATTTTGGGGTGCCGGGCGGGGTTGGGCGGCGGTTGTCATGGAGGCGGCACGATAGCACTTCGCGAACGCCCGCGACAGCCTTCCCGGCTGAAGAGCCCGTGAGTTATCACGCCATCACGGCCGTCTGACTGTTTCAGTCGCCATCGAGCTGCTCGCGGCGCTGGGATTTTGAACAGGAGGGACAGGAGATCAGGAGAAAACACAACGGTTTCCTCTTAGCCTCCTGTCCCTCCTGTTCAACAAGTCGCCTGAATACAGCCCGCTTGACGCTCCAAGCACCACGGCGATCGATTTATTCAAAGGCTTTGAAGCCGGGCAACTCGAACGTCGTAACTGACGTACAGTTGACCGGATCATGACCCGACCGAGCCTCCTCCGCGTTGCCCTGGCAGCCAGTGGCGGCCTGATGCTGATGGTTCCGGTGATGCGCGGCGACCAGAGCCCGCCGGGGTCGACGGCGTCGTCCAGACCAGCGGCGCAGGTCAGGCTGACGAAGGCCGAGGCCGCTGGATCCGCCAAGGACGCGCGCACGAACGTGAAGGTCGAGATCCCTGACGGCGTCGAGTTGACGCTCTGGGCATCCGAGCGCCTCATCTCGGACCCCATCGCGATCGATGTCGACGCCGATGGCACCGCCTATGTGATCAGCTCGAGCCGCGCGGATTTGCCGCTCGACATCCGCGGACACGCCGACTGGCTGCCGATCGTGCACACGCTGAAGACCAACGAGGCACTCCGGGAGTTCTACCGCAAGGATCTCGCGCCTGAGAACAGTGCCCGGAACCAGTGGATCCCCGACCTCAACAAGGACGGCTCGCGGGACGGACGGGATCTCACCGAGCTCAAGGAGCGAATCGTCCGCATCCAGGACACCGATGCCGACGGCATTGCTGATACGTCCCGCGTGATGAAGGAAGGATTCAGCGAAGACGCGACGTGGGACGTCGGCGGGGGGATTCTGTCGCACGGCGGCGACCTGTTTTTCGGAATGGCACCGGGCGTGTTCCGGCTGCACGACGGCAACGGTGATGGTGTGATCGATACGCAGACCACGGTCAGCGACGGCTACAACACCCACCCTGCCTTCGGCGGCCACGGGATCTCAGGTGTGATGCTCGGTCCGGACGGGCGCCTCTACTGGGAGGTCGGCGACATCGGCTTCAACATCGTGGACAAGAGCGGGAAGCGATGGGCGTATCCGAATCAGGGTGCGGTGCTGCGCTCCGAGCTCGACGGCTCGGGTTTCGAGGTATTCGCCGCGGGCATCAGGAACCTGCAGGAGTTCTCGTTCGACGAGCATGGCAATCTCGTGAGCGTGGACAACGACGGCGACCACGACGGCGAGAACGAGCGTGTCGTCTACATCCCGTTCGGGTCCGACAGCGGCTGGCGCTCCAACTGGCAGTACGGCAAGTACACCGACGCGCGGAACAACCGCTACAACGTCTGGATGGACGAAGCGTTGTACAAGCCGCGGCACGACCGGCAGGCCGCCTACATTTTGCCGCCGGTCAGGGCCTGGCATGCCGGGCCGTCGGGCATGGTCTACAACCCCGGCACGGCGTTGTCCGACGCGTGGCGCAATTACTTCTTCGTCACCAGTTTCCCCGGCTCCTCGTCTGATGCGCGTATCTACGGCTTCCGGTTGAGGGAGAGTGGCGCGGGCGTCACCTATGAGGACGAAAAGCTGCTGCTGCGCGGCGTGTTGGCAATCGGCATGCGCTTCGGCGCCGAGGGGGCGCTCTATCTCACCGACTGGATCACCGGCTGGGACTCGAAAGACCAGGGCCGGATCTGGAAGCTCGATACCCCTTCGACGGTCGGCAGCGCCGCCCGGAAGGAAGTGCAGACGCTGCTTGCGGCTGACTTCCGGAAGCGGTCGGTCCAGGACTTGATGGCGCTGTTGCGCCACGCCGACCTGCGCGTTCGACAAAAGGCCCAGTTCGAGCTGGCCGGCCAGAGGGATACGCCGCCGTTTCTGATCACAGCACGCGATCCGGCTGCCGGCCTTGGGCGCCTCCATGCAATCTGGGGTATCGCCCAGATGGCGCGTCGCGAGCCGTTAATCGCACCGCAGCTGACAGAGTTTCTCACTGACCGCGATCCGGAAGTGCGGGCACAGGCAGCAAAGATGATCGGCGATGTCCGACACGCCGCGGCCGGCGACAAGTTAGTCCCGCTGCTTGCCGACACCGCGCCACGTGTCCAGTTCTTCGCTGCGGAAGCCCTCGGCCGCATCGCGTACAAACCGGCCACGGCCGCATTGGTGAGCATGCTGGCCGCGAACGACGATCGCGACGTCTACCTGCGTCACGCCGGCAGCCTGGCGCTTGCCTCGATCGGTGACGCGGCCGCCCTCGAGGCCCTCGCGCAACACGAGTCGCGCCCGGTCCGGCTCGCCGCAGTGATCGCGTTGCGTCGCATGGCCAATGCCGGAGTCGCGCGCTTCCTGGCCGACAAGGACGAACTCGTCGTGGTCGAGGCGGCGCGGGCGATCAACGACGACGGCGGGATCGAAGGCGGGTTGGGGGCGCTGGCCGCGACATTGGGAGAGGCGCGATTCAAGAGCGAGCCGCTGCTTCGCCGGGCCATCAGCGCGAACCTCCGGCTTGGGACGAGCGCGGCTGCGGAACGCGTCGCCGCCTTCGCGTCCGACACGGCGCGGCCGGCGGTGGTCCGGGTCGATGCCGTGTCGGCGCTCGGTGTCTGGTCCGCCCCCTCGCCGCTCGATCGCGTCGACGGCTTTCACCTGGGCAGCGCCATGCAGCAGTCGCGCGACGGATCCGCCGCGCGCGCCGCGGTGCAGCGGATGATCGACGCGCTGCCGAAGGCCGAGAGCACGCCCGAGATGCGGGCGGCGCTCGCGCAGGCGGCCGGACAGCTCGAGATCGCCGAAGCGGCCCCGACACTGACCGCGCAACTGAGAGGCGACCCCTCCGTGGATGTCAGGCTCGCCTCCCTCCGCGCCTTGCAGGCACTGAAGGTCAAGGACATCGACGAGGTGATGAAGACCGCGCTGGCAGACAAGGATCCGGCGGTCAGAAAGGCCGCGCTCGGCATCCTTCCCGGTCTTGCCATGACGTCGGCTGCCAAGGTCCAGCAGTTGACGTCGTTGATCAAAGCCGGCTCGCAGGCCGAGCGCCAGGGGGCGTTCGAGGTCCTCGGAACGCTCAAGACCGCCGAATCACGCGAGGCCCTCGGGCAGTATCTCGACGAGCTCCAGGCGGGCCGGATTGCGCCGGAGCTTCAGCTCGATGTCGTAGAGGCCGCGCAGGCGGATCCTGCGCCAGCGCTGACCGCTCGTCTCGAGGCCTACCGCAAGAGCAAAGGCGCAGACACATTGACGAATGCGGTGCGTGACGCTCTCCGCACCGGCGGGGACCCCCGGCGCGGGGCGGGCGTGGTCTTCACGAACCCGGCAGCCGAGTGCACGCGCTGCCACTCGTTCGAAGGCACGGCCGCGAACGTGGGGCCGAATCTCTCGAAGATCGGCGCGAGCCTTTCCCGCGATCAGCTGGTCGAGGCGTTGCTCGAGCCGAGCGCGCGGATTGCGCCGGGTTTCGGTACGGCGGGCGTCTCCCCGATGCCACCCTACGGTGCGATTCTCAAGCCGAAAGAGATCCGGGACATTGTAGAGTTCCTCAGTGTCTTGAAATGATGACAACTCCCAACCTCCAACTCCCAACTTCCAACTCGATCTCTTCGAAGAGATGGGCTTGGAAGTTGGAGGTTGGGAGTTGGGAGTTGATCTGGAGCTGACCAAATGAGAACAGGCCGAGTCTTCCTTCCCGTCATGGCGGCGCTCGTCGTAAGCGTCAGCGCCGCGGTTCTATCGCAGACCGCCGCGAGCACGGCGAGTATCCCGAAAGCCGGCGCCGGCGACTGGATTCAATTGTTCAACGGCAAGGATCTGACCGGCTGGACGCCCAAGTTCGCGAAGCACGATCTCGGCGAGAACTTCAACAACACCTTCCGGGCCGAAGAGGGGCTGCTGAAGGTCCGCTACGACAAGTGGGAGACCTTCAACGGCGAGTTCGGGCACATGTTCTACAAGGATCCCTTCAGCTACTACGTGATCGCCGCCGAATACCGCTTCGTCGGAGATCAGGTGAAGGGCGGACCGGACTGGGCCATCCGGAACAACGGGTTGATGCTGCAGGCGCCGGATCCGAAGACCATGATGAAGGATCAGGATTTCCCGATTTCGATCGAAGTACAGCTGCTCGGCGGCTTCGGCAAGCCCCGCACCACCGCCAATCTCTGTACCCCCGGCACCAATGTCGTCATGGACGGCAAGCTCGAGACGCGGCACTGCATCAATTCGAAGTCGAAGACCTACGAGGGCGACCAGTGGGTGCGGGTCGAGGTGCTGGTGCACGGCGACGAGCTGATGCGCCACTACGTCGAGGGAGAGCCGGTCCTCGAGTACACCAAGCCTCAGATTGGCGGCGGCAACGTGGCCCCCGTCGACCCGAAGGTCAAGGTCGATGGCACGCCGCTCACCGGCGGCTACATTTCGATCCAGGCGGAGACCGCGCCGATCGACTTCCGGAAGATCGAGATCCTCAATCTCGAAGGGTGCAAGGACCAGAAGGCGAAGAACTACAAGGCCTACTACGTGAAGGACAATCCCAAGGCCTGCGTCCGCTGACATCCCCACACGGCCGACGCCTGCTCTTTGTGGCCTTGGTGTGAGAGCCGTCGGCCGTGGCGGCGAGCTCTGTACAGGCGTGTCACCTTGACACCCGGCTCCGCTGATGACAGGCTCCCGCCGACGTAGCCCCTCCTGCATTGACCGTCAGAGAGGTGACTCATGATTCTGCGGATCCGTTTCGTGGTGGCCGTGCTCTGTGTGCTGGTGACGACGTCCTGGACCGCCGGCGCGCAGGTCACCACCGGGACGATCGTCGGGGCCGTTCGTGATGCCAACGGTGTGGTGCCGGGTGCAGCGGTCACGATTCGTGAGGTCAACAAGGGGACCGCGGACAACTTCGGAGGATGGCAGTTCGCCGGGATCTCGCCCTTCACCACCGGCCGCCCGTTCACGGTGTTCATGCAGACGGGCGTGAACAACGGCGCTCCGAGCTGGCCGAATCGCATCGGCTCGGGCAGGCTCGACGACCCGACTGTGGACCTCTGGTACAACCCGCGCGATTTCGTCGCGCCGCCGGCCAACACCTACGGCGACAGCGGCCGCGGCATTCTCTACGGGCCCGGGCACGTGAATTTCGATACCTCGCTCTCGAAACGCGTCACCGTGGTCGGCCGCGCGAACGTCGAGTTCCGCTGGGACGCGTTCAATCTGTTCAATCATCCTGGTTTCGGCTTCCCGAACCAGAACTTCGATTCACCGACCGCCGGCCGAATCACCTCGACCGCCGTCGACAATCGATCGATGCAGTTTTCGTTGAAGCTGAATTTCTGATCCGCGGTCCGCGGTCCGTGGTCCGCGATCCGGCGGCCGAATCCCCGGACTCCCGGGCCGCGGACCGCGGGCTGCGGACCACGGACGCCCAATGACCCGACTGGCCGCCATCACCCTCACCGTCGTCGCGCTGGCGGCCGCCGTCGTTGCCCAGGATCGGCCGCTCGTCTTCCAGGTCGGGTCCGAGCTCGTGGTGATGGATCTCATTGCCACCGACGAGAGCGGCCGTGAAGTCTCCGACCTGACCCGCTCCGAGATCCAGATCGTGGAGGACGGTTCGCCGCGGCCGGTCCAGCAGCTGCAGCTGATCTCCCGCCGCGTCGAGTTGCACGACCGTGGTCTGCCGGCCGGTGCGACGCCGGCTGCAGCGCAGCCGTTCGCCGCCGCGCGGGGAGCCGGCGCCGGAGCCGCCAGCCTCATCGTCGCCGTCGATCTCAACAGCATGCCGGTGGACGCGATGCCGCGCGTCACCGCGGCGATCCTGGACGGCGTGAACGCCGCCGCTCCGAAGACGCCGACGATGATCGTCGCGCTCAGCGAGCAGCTGGAGGTCGTCCAGCCCTTCACGACGGATGTCGAGCTTCTGCGGCAGGGGCTGCAGCGTGTCGCGGCGGCATCGGCGACGCAAACGGACATGGCGCCGCTGTTCCAGCGGCTGGATCGCATCTGCGGCATCGCACCGCCGTCGGATGTCGTCAACACCGGGATCGCGGCCGGTCAGGACATCGTCACCGAGGCCACCCGGCGCATGCTGTTCACCACCCACGCGCTCGCGGGGCTGGCCCAGTCAATCTCCGGGCAGTCGGGCCGCAAGCACATCGTGCTCTATTCGGAAGGCTATTCGTTCAACCTGGTCGGGCGCGTGATCGACATCGTCACCGCGGTGGTCACCGCCTGCACCACGGACCAGGACATGCTCCGGGTCCGCCGGTCGCTCGGGCAGCAGCTCGGCATGCTCATGCCGCCTGACGTCACGACCAGCATGCGGCTGATCATCGACCGGGCCACGCGCGCGCAGGTGTCGTTCTACAGCGTCGATCCTGGCGGGCTCACGACCGTTGCGGTCCTGCCGCAGCAGAAGGGATCGACCCGCGGCGGCAGGGTGCCGTTACCGAAGTTCGCGTCGATGACCGAACGGGGCGGCCACGACTTCCTCGAGACGCTGGCCCGGGACACCGGCGGCCGCGCGTTCCTGAACAGCAACGATCTCGGAGCCGGGCTGCTCCAGGCGCAGCGCGATGCGGAGTCCTACTATCTCGTCGGCTACGAGCCGCTCGAAGCCGGCAAGAAGGGAACGTTCCGCGCCGTCAAGATCGTCACGACGCGGCCGAACGTCACGCTGCGCTACCGCCACGGCTATTACGCGATGAGCGAGCGGGAGAGGGCGAACGCCGATATCGAAGGCGCGATGCAGTCGCCGGCTGCGTTCAGGCGAGAGGGCTTTCTGGTGGCGGCGACCACGATCGATCGGACCCTCCAGATTGACGTGCGCCTCCCCCCGAGCGCGCTCCGGATCCGGCGCACTGGAGCGACTGAACGCGCCACTTTCGCGGTGCACGCCGAACTGCGCTCGACGAAAGGGAAGCCGAACGTCAAGGCGTTGCCCGGCAAGGACGTCGTCCTGGATCTGAGCCCGGACCGCATGGACGCCATTCGCGCCAGCGACAAGGTCGCGGTGCGCCTCGACTCACCGGCACCGTCGCCAGGCACGTACCTGCTCACCGTCGTCGCTCGCGACAGCGGCGGGTGGATCGCGGCCAATCTGAGCGAGATCGTCGTGGGGAAGTGACACCTTCCTCGTGGCGCGATTGGTAAGATAAACACCGTGACTTCAGCCAGCACCCCCTCACGCATTCAGGACGGCTACAACGCGTTCAAGGCCAAGCGCCTGAATCTCAACCTGACCCGTGGCAAGCCGTCGTCGGCACAGCTCGACTTGAGCTCGGCGCTCCTCGCGCTGCCGGGGCCGGACGACTACCTGGCTGAGGACGGGACGGATTGCCGGAACTATGGCGTCCTGCAAGGACTGCCTGAAGCCCGCCGGCTGTTCTCCGGCCTCCTCGGCGCGCCGCCTGACCAGGTGGTCGTGGCCAACAACTCGAGTCTCGCGCTGATGCACGATGCCGTGGCGTTCGCCCTGCTCAAGGGCACGTGTGATAGCGCTACGCCATGGTCCCGGGAGCGGGAGATCTCGTTTCTCTGCCCGGTGCCGGGCTACGACCGGCATTTCAGGATCTGCGAGGACTACGGGATCAAAATGATTCCGATCGCGCTCGGCGACGATGGACCGGACATCGAGGAAGTCGAGCGGCTGGTCGCGAGCGATGCCTCGATCAAGGCGATGTGGTGCATGCCGAAATACAGCAACCCGACTGGGGACGTGTATTCGGACGCCGTGATCGAGCGGCTCGCGGCGATGCCGGCGGCGGCGCCCGACTTCCGGCTGTTCTGGGACAATGCCTACGCGGTCCATCACCTCACGGCGGAGCGCGTGGCGATCGCCAACGTCCTCGATCTCAGCGCCCGGCACGGACACGCCAATCGCCCCTTCGTATTCGCGTCGACCTCGAAGATCACGCTCGCCGGTGCGGGGCTGGCGTTGTTTGCCTCCTCGGCGGCGAACATCAAATGGCTCCTGGCCCGGGTCACACCACGGACGATCGGCCCCGACAAGATCAATCAGCTCCGGCACGTACGGTTCCTGCAGGACGAGGCGGGCATCCATGCGCTGATGGAGAGCCACCGCGCGATCGTTGCGCCGAAGTTCCAGGCGGTTCTGGATGTGTTCACGTCGATGCTCTCGGGAACTCCCGGCGTGAGCTGGACGACCCCCAAGGGAGGCTACTTCATCAGCCTGTCGGTGCCCCGTGGTGGCGCCCGCCGTGTCGTGCAGCTCGCGAAAGAAGCCGGGCTCGAGCTCACACCGGCGGGGGCGACCCACCCGCACGGGAGGGACCCGGACGATCGGGTCATCCGGATTGCGCCGACATTTCCGGATTTGGCAGATGTACGGCAGGCGGCCGAGGGAGTGGCCTGGTCGGTGCTGATGGCCTGTCACGCCGGCGGCTGAAGTGCCCGGCGTTCGTCATCCCCAAAGACACCGAAGGGAAACGATCACTGCACACCCGGACCGCGCACCACGACGCCCCCCTTCATGACGAACGACACCTGTTCCATCACCTTGATGTCCTTCAGTGGATCCCCCGGCACGGCAGCCAGATCGGCCAGTTGGCCCGGAGCGATGGTTCCACGATCGCCCACGCCCAGCAGATCGGCGGCACCCACCGTGGCGGTACGGATGGCGTCGATTGGCGTCATCCCGTACCCGACGTAGACTGCGAACTCGCGGGCGTTCACACCGTGCGGATAGACGGCGGCGTCGGTCCCGAACGCGATCTTCACTCCGGCCTTGATCGCCTGACGGTGACTCTCCTGGGCCAGCGGAATGATCTGTTTCGCCTTGGCGGCGATCGGCGGCGGGAGGTTGAGCGGCATTGCGGTGAGGAGGTACGCGGTCGGGACGAGATAGGTCCCTTTCTTTTTCATGAGCGCGATGATTTCGTCGTTGAGCATCGACCCATGCTCGATCGACGCAACGCCAGCCTTGACGGCGGCGAGGATCCCCTGCGTGCCGTGTGCGTGCGCGGCCACCTTCAGCCCGTGACGGGTTGTCTCTTCGACGATGGCCCGGATCTCGTCGTCCGACAGCTGCTGCGCGCCGACGGTGGCATCGAACGACAGCACGCCGGCGGTCGCGCAGATTTTGATCACTCGCGCGCCATGCTTGATCTGATAGCGGACCCCGCGAATGGCCGCGTCCACGCCGTCGACGATGCCCTCCTCCGGACCGCCTTCGAGAATGCCCGGTGCCCATCCGGTGGCGTCGCAGTGTCCACCTGTGATCCCGAGCGCATGGGCCGAGGCGATCATGCGGGGGCCCGGCACCATGCCGGCGTCGATGGCTTTCATGAGCGCGATATCCGCGAACCCACCGGCGGCGAGATTCCGAACCGTGGTGAAGCCCGCCTCGAGCGTTCGCTTCGCGTTCCGGGCGCCGCGAAGAGCAGCATCGGCAGGCAGCTCGCGGACGTCACGCGTCACCCAGTCACCCTCGAGGTCGCCGGTCAGGTGTGTATGGACGTCGATCAGACCAGGCAGGAGCGTCACATCACCGAGATCGACCGCCCGGGCGCCGGGAGGAATCTCTCCGCCGACGCTCGCGATTCGCCCGTCCTGGACGACGACGACCGCGGGGGCGCGCACCTGACCCGCGCTGACATCGAGCCATCGGGCAGCGCGCAGGACGATCGGGGCAGGCGGCTGCGCGAAGGTTGATGCGCAGAGCAGGACGACGAACAACGCGGTGAGGCGACGCATGCGACTCCTTGTGTGGGTGCCGCCGATCCTAATCTGACGGGATCTCAACCGCACGCACGCTCGCGTGAGCGATGTCCGATCAGGTCAGCGCACAGGCGGACAGCTCGAGAAGGGAATTATGGAGAAAACTCATCCGCTGCAAGATGTGCGTGTGACGTTTTGCGCCTAGGGTATTCGACTGAAACAGTTGGTAATTTACCCGTCGAAACTACTTGACTCACGCGGGTGAGAGGTTCATTCTGCCCGTAATCAGCCTCGAAGGAGGCCAACCGTGGAAGTGCCACCGGACTAGTTGGCGCCTCACGGGGTTCTGTCGCGCACGCGCCGCACGGCTTCCGGACCGCCACGACTTTGTTCGCGGCGACAAACAGTCCGGCGCACGCGGTCTCACCCAAGTCCACGCCCGACAGAACCCCGCGCAGGTCTCTCCCTCTACTTCAACTCCACATCGATCACGCAGACCGCCGTCACTGCCTGTCGAACACTGCCCGAACCTCTTTCGTCGTCATGGCGACGCTTTCGACGCGCTGCGTCAGCACCAGGCGGCCGCTCTCGTCGACTGACCACGCGCGCTTGACCAGGCGCTGCGTGCTCGAAAACTCCTGCCGCAGGCTGCCCTTGTCCCACCGGGATTTCACTTTGATCGATCCGCCCGGGACCTCGACGGTGCCGTTCTTACCGTCGATCTTGAATACCAGGGAGCCCCTGGGCTCGACGAACTCGACCGAGTCCGCGCTGGCGGTGATCGTCACTTCAGAGGGCACCTGCTGGACCACGTCGAGCGCCGCCTGCGCGGCGGCTTCCGAAGACATGATCGGCGAGGACGCATCGCCCGCGCCGCCCCCACCGCCCCCGCCACCTCCACGCCCGCCCCGCTGGAACGCTGCCGCTGGTGCGGCCATGGCGAACAGTGCGCCTCGTCCCGGGCCGCCGGCGCGTCCCCGTCCTGGTGCATTCGACAGCCCGGGACTGAGCGACTCATTCAATTTCCATCGGCCGGTCATCTTCGCGGCGACGTCGGCTGGCGCGGTGCCTTGTGCGATGAGCGTACTCCGCGACGGGGCTGCGAGCAGGAGCGTGGCAACAGCGACCCGCGCCGCGAGTCGAACTGGAACGGACATCATAGCGATCTCGGAAATGGGGTGGGGGAGTGGGCAATCCCAGGGCAGACTCTAACATACCCGTTCGAGGAACGGCCGAGCGGGGTGATGACGGCGTCGCGTTGTCCGGCGCTCATCCCTCAGGCAGGGACGGGTGCCTGCAGACAGACGAAGATCTCGCGGTAGAACGCGGGGTGGGCCTGCCAGGTCGGGGCCGACACGATCCGCCCGTCGCGCACCACGTCGGCCTCGACCCAGCGGGCCCCGACCGCTTCGGCCTCAATCCGCACGTGCTCGTAGCAGGTCACCTTGCACCCGTCGAGCAGCCCGGCTGCCGCCAGCAGCTGCACGCCATGGCAGATGCTGAAGATCCATTTCCTCTGGTGATCGAACTCCTTGATGATGCCGATCAGCCGCGCATCGTTTCTCAGGTACTCCGGCGCGCGCCCGCCGATCAGGACCACCGCCTCGTACTGATCGACGACGACATCATGAAACGAAATGTCGGATTGCATCCCGTAGCCGGGCGCCTCCCGATAGGTGTCCCATCCCGGCTCGAAATCGTGCATCACCAGGTGCATGCGTTTACGCGACGGCGCCGCGACGCGCGTGGTGTAGCCCGCTTCCTGGAAGCGGTGCACGGCGAACCAGGTCTCGTAGCTTTCGCCGCCGTCTCCGGTCACGATGAGGATGTTCTTGGACATAGACGGATCATTACACTGTCAACTCCCAACGATCCAACGATCCAAGGGCAACTATTCGAATTGCTCGAACGGCTTCCCTTGGAGGTTGGATCGTTGGATCGTTGGGAGTTGATCCTATTCCAGCAATAACGGCTCTTCGCGCATTGCGGGCGACGGGCCCAGTTCCGGGTGCTTCTTCAGGAGACGCACGCACGTGTTCCATCGCAGGATGGCGTCGTCGTTCCCCGGCGGCCGGACCGCTTCGGCGCGTTCGAAGCAATCGAGCGCGTCCATCAGCCAGTCGTAGGCGCCGTGCGGTATCGCGCCGCCCCGATCCAGGTGCGCGCGGGCGCGCCGTTCGGCGACCAGGCCGCTGTAGTAGAGGCGCTCGTAGTCGTTCTGGAGCTGACCGGCCAGCTGCTCGGCGCGCGCGGCGGCTCCGCTGCCGTCGCCGCACCGGTCCGACAGCGCGAGCAGCAGCATGACCTGCGCGTGCTGGTTCTGCGGATCGATCTCGAGGATGTCGAGGCAGATGCTCTCGGCCTCGTCGGGCTCGTTCAACAGCCGATAGCGTTCAGCCTTCGACAACGCCGATTCGATCGCGTCCTTCGACAGGGGCTTGAGGTTGAACATTGGCCCTCCAGGTTCCGGGTTCGGGTTCCTATTTGAACACTCTGAGCAGTCTGGTCAGCGGATCATAGAACCGATCCACCACCCGCTCCTTCAACGGAATAATCGCATTCTCAGTGATCGTAATGTGCTCCGGGCACACCTTGGTGCAGCACCGGGTGATGTTGCAATACCCGATGCCGTCGGTGGCCTTCAGATCGGTGAGTCGATCCTCGGTATCCAGCGGATGCATTTCGAGCGCGGCATTGTACAGAAGAAACCGCGGCCCGATGAACTCCTCATGGAGATGGTGGTCCCTGAGGACGTGGCAGACATCCTGGCACAGGTAGCACTCGATGCACTTGCGGAATTCCTGGACCCGATCGACCTCGCGCTGCTGCATCCGCCAGGTGCCGTCAGCGGCATCGGGCTTGCGCGGCTTGAATGGCTTGATCCGCTGCTTGACCCGATAGTTCCACGAGACGTCGGTCACCAGATCCTTGATGAGCGGAAACGCCTTCATCGGCTCGACCGTGACCGGCTTCGACAGGTCCAGCGTGTCGAGCCGCGTCATGCACATCAGCCGCGGCTTGCCGTCGATCTCCGCCGAGCAGGACCCGCACTTGCCGGCCTTGCAGTTCCACCGCACCGCGAGATCGCCGGCCTGCTCGGCCTGGATCCGATGGACCGCGTCGAGCACGACCATGCCGTCGGTGACCTCGGTGGGATAGTCCTGGAAATCGCCCTGGTCCGCGTTGCCTCGCCAGATTCGGAAGATTGCTTTTGTCAAATCCCAAGCTCCAAATCCCAAATCCCAACGCACTCCCAAGCTCCAACTCCCAAGTCAACTCCTATTGCCACTTGCCAACAGCTTTGGGATTTGGGAGTTGGAAGTGGGTTGGGATTTGGAGCTTGGAGCTTGGGATTTGTCATTTATTTTCCTCGATCACCTGCTTCAACTCGTCCGGCATGGGCGGTATCGGTACTCGCAGTACCTGCATCGTCCCGTCCGGTTCCCGCCGGACCGACACGTTGAACGTGGCGCAGGCCGGATCCTTGTTGGGGTAGTCCTGCCGGAAGTGGCCGCCGCGGCTTTCTTTCCGCTCGATGGCCGAACGGGTGATCGCTTCGGACACGGTCAGCAGGCTGCCGAGGTCCTGCGCAGTGTGCCAGCCCGTGTTGTATTCGCGATGGCCGGTGACGCCCGCTTTTGTCGCGCGGGTGCTGAGCTCCTGCAGCCCGGCGAGCGCCTGCTGCATCTCGCGCTCGTCGCGGACGATACCGACCAGGTCCTGCATCAGGTTCTGCAGGTCCTGCTGAATCTTGAAGGGGTTCTCGGCCGCGTTCCCGCGGTCGAATGGTTCGAGCGCGCGCCTGGTGGCCGCCTCGACCTGGGCCTCGTCGATCCGGGCCGCACCGTGCTGCCTGGCGAACGCCGCGCCATATTCACCGGCCCGCTTGCCGAACACCAGCAGATCCGACAGCGAGTTCCCGCCCAGCCGGTTGGCGCCGTTGATGCCCGCGGCACATTCTCCAGCGGCGAAAAGGCCGGGGATCGTCGACATCTGCGTGTCGGCGTCGACCTTGATCCCCCCCATGACATAGTGCGTCGTCGGGCCGACTTCCATCGGCGTCGTCGTGATGTCGAGGCCCGCGAGCTCCTTGAACTGGTGATACATGCTCGGGAGCTTCTTCCGGATGTACTCGGGCGCGTTCGGGATCTTCTCCTTGATCCACGAGATGTCGAGGTACACACCGCCGTGCGGTGTTCCGCGCCCCTCTCTCACCTCGCGCATGATGCAGCGGGCGACATGGTCGCGCGTCAGAAGCTCGGGCGGGCGCCGCGCGTTCTTGTCCCCCTGGGTATATCGCCAGCCCTCTTCCGGATTGTCCGCCGTCTGGTTGCGGTAGTTGTCGGGGATGTCGTCGAACATGAACCGGCGGCCCTGGCTGTTGCGGAGGACCCCGCCTTCACCGCGGACGCCCTCGGTGACGAGAATCCCCTGGACGCTCGGCGGCCAGATCATCCCGGTGGGATGAAACTGGATGAACTCCATGTCGATGAGATCGGCGCCGGCGTGATAGGCGAGGGCGTGGCCGTCGCCAGTGCCTTCCCAGCTGTTGCTGGTGATGCGATAGGCGCGGCCGATGCCGCCGGTGGCGAGGACCACCGCCCGGGCGCGGAACACCTTGAAGCGGCCCCGTTCGCGCTCGTAGCCCACGGCGCCGGCAATCCGCCCGTCGTCGAGCAGCAGCGACACGACCGTGAACTCCATGTGGACGTCGAGCCCGCGATGGATGCCGTGATCCTGGAGCGTGCGGATCATCTCGAGGCCGGTCCGGTCGCCGACGTGCGCCAGCCGCGGGTATTTGTGGCCGCCGAAGTTGCGCTGCAGGATGCGGCCGTCGGCGGTGCGGTCGAACAGCGCGCCCCAGGCTTCGAGCTCACGCACCCGGTCGGGCGCTTCCTTCGCGTGCAGTTCGGCCATCCGCCAGTTGTTGACGTATTGGCCGCCGCGCATCGTGTCGGCGAAGTGCACGCGCCAGCTGTCCCGGTCGTCGACGTTGGCGAGTGCCGCCGCCACGCCTCCTTCCGCCATGACCGTGTGCGCCTTGCCGAGGAGGGACTTGCACAGCAGGCCGACCTTGACTCCCGCCGCCGAGGCTTCGATGGCGGCGCGGAGCCCGGCTCCGCCGGCGCCGATGACGAGCACGTCGTGCTCGTGAGCTTCGTACGTCAGAGGATCCTCCAGTCGGTGAGGATGCCCATCGAACAGAGCCTGACGTACCCGTCCGCCAGTGCCACTCCGAACAGGCTGGCCCACGCCCACCGCATGTGGTTGCAGTTCAGGCGGCAGGCCGCGTCATACATCTTCGTCTGCACGGGACGGCCCGAGAACTGGTCGAGCCGGCCGCCAACCAGGTGCCGGAATGAGTGGCATCCGAGCGTGTAGCCGGAGAGCAGGACGACGTTGGTGGCGAGCACCAGCGTGCCGACACCGATTCCGAAGGACTGCCGGCCGGTTGCCGGATCGGTGAACCAGAACGCCTTCCAGACGTCCCACGCGAGCACGAACAGGAACGCAATCGCCAGATACAGGAAATACCGATGCACGTTCTGGAAGATGAGCGGAAATGAGTTCTCGCCGAGATACGACTTGCGCGGTTCACCGACGGCACACGATGGCGGGTCGGCCCAGAACGCTTTGTAGTACGCGCCTCGATAGTAATAGCAGGTGAAACGGAAACCGCCCGGCGCCCACAGGATCAGGAGCGCCGCCGTAAAAGGCACCGCGCCCGGCCACCAGGCCGGCCTCGACCACGGTCCGAACCAGCTGTGCGGCCCTTCGCCGAACAGCAGCGGCGAATAGAACGGGGATAGATACGGCCCGTACTCATAGTGGTTGCCCTGCAGCGCCGCCCAGGTCGCATAGACCACGAACGCCCCGAGCACCAGGAAGGTCAGCAGCGGTTGTGCCCACCACGCATCCCGCCTCATCGTCTCGCCGAAGCCCCTCTGCTGGAGGGGGATTACTCTTTGCGCCACCCTTCAATCCTCTCTTTTCATTGCCAACATTGCCAAGATTGCCCTTCGGCGAAGCTCAGGGCAACCCTGAGCAACGTCGAAGGGTTGCCAACATTGCCAACGTTGAAAGGCCGGAATGCTGGAGCGATTCAGCGGCCCTGGCCTGCAGTTTTCCGCCCAGGCCGGAGACGTGAGTCTCCAGCCGGGCGGTGATGTGCTGTGGTGGATTGCCAAACCTGGAACGTTGCCGAACTTATTGCCAGAGCCCTAATGTTGGCAATCTTGGCAGTGTTGGCAATGTTGGCAATGGAGTCTGTGTTACTTCGTTTCGCCCGACGCGAAGCAGTAGAGCAGCCCCGCGCCGCCAGTGGAAATGAGCGCCTGCTGACTGCATCCCTTGCTGGGGTGCACTGAATTCCACGACGTGCCAGGTCCACCGGTCCGGTCGTGATGGCCGAGCTGGGCAGAGCCGGCATCTTCGCTCATCCAGTTGTTGCAGGTGTGATCGGCGCTGTCCGTGTAGGCGCGGCCGTCTGGCTGGGAGCCGGTCAGGATGTCGTGCTGGTTCGGCACCTGGGGCCCGCCCGGGAATGCCACGCCGGGAACCTGTTCTCCCTTTTCATTGAGGGCCGTGGCTCTCGTCAAGGTGTTCCCGAGCCGCGCCAGTTCGAGCGTGTCGCCGTGGAGGTGCTCGAGGTCCCGCGCGACCTGGCCCCCCTTCACGTTATTCCACGGACCCTTCCCGATGCGATCGCGGGCGTTGACCGCATTGGGGCCCTGCGTGCTCAGATACGCGCGCCAGGTACGGCCGCCGGCCCCGGCCGCCGTCGCCAGCGCCTGGCAGTGGGCGTCGGCCCCGGCGAGCCCGCCGAGGTTACCGCCTTTGCCGATCGGTGTGCTCGTGACGAAGAACGTCATCGGCGGCGGGGGTCCCTGATTGCCGCGGCCCTGCGGCTGCGCCGGCGGTTGACCAGCCGGTGGTTGACCAGCCGGTGGCGGATTCTGTGCGATGACCACGCACGTGCCGAGTGTCACCATCATCAACGCGGCGCGTGTCGACCCAAAGCCTCTCATCGATACCCTCCGGGTGAAACGTTCGGCTCTTCCGAACCGAATCGCTGCGCATGCTAGCAGAAAGCACGGCCCTCATTGCAATTTGTAGATGACCGCCGTGCCAAAGCCGTCGTGAAGACGCGCAAGCGGGAGGAGGTTCTGGCTCTGAAGCGCAAGGATGACCGCTCCCGGTTCGGAGTGATCCTTGTAGAACGCCTCGTGAATCACGAGGTACCGCACGTGCTCCTCACGCAGGTACGCAAGCGCCCGGGGGCTCGGAAATTGTTCCATCATCCGGAGCCGCCGGATGTAGGTCGGGGGATAGTAGCCGCTGTACCCGTTGACGATCGGTTTCCAGTGGAACGTGGACCCGTACAGATACTGGGGATCCTGGCCGGGCAGCCGGTAACCCCGTGGCATCGGAAAATGCGCCACGACGCCCTCGGGCTGCTGGCGCAGAAACACGTACAGTGCCGGAGCCTGCGTCGGATACCCGATCAGGCGGAGTGGCGCGACCCAGTACTCGAGGATGACCACGCCGACGAGAGCAACGCCGACGTACGGACGTGCACGGGGCGCGAGTTTCCCAAGAATCGCCGCAACTCCCCGAGCCGCAAGCGCTCCGAGGAACAGCAGGAAAAAGATCGACGCCCGCGCCGGCGCCCGCAAGCCGCTGAAGACCCCGCCGTACTTGTAGAGCCACGGGTAGAAGATCCCGTTGAGGCCGAGCGACATGTCGAACGCCAGCCCAAGTCCGACGGCGTAGATGATGGCGGTGCGGCGGGGCCGGACCGCGATGAGACCGACGAGCGCCAGCAGCGGGGGAACGAATCCCGGGAAGAGACTGTTCTCGTCGTAGCCCTTGGGGAAACCGGCATAGACGAAGTTGGTCTCCGACACCGCCCGGTAGCTGTTCAACCCGGCGCTCCATTCGAGCACCTCGCCCGGGGACCTCGCCCCGACACGCGATGACGCGGCCCGGTACGGGCGGGAATAGACGGCCGCGCAGACCGTGACGACCAGTCCCCCGACCGCAAGCGCCCGCAGCGAGAACAGGCGGAGCTCCCGCGACACGAAGAGCCACTGCAACCCGCCAACCACGAAAAGCAGTACGCCCAGGAAGAGCCCGTAGTAGACCGACGACATGAGCTGCAGCGCGGCGAAGACACCGGTCAGCAGGCCGTATTTCAGCCTGCCGGATTCCAGCGTCCGCTGAAGCGCCCAGAACGCCCAGGGACTCCAGACCGCCCATTGCATCTCGAGATGCATGATGTGGCCGAAGCGAAATGGTGCGAACGCGAACACGACGCCCGCGAGGACCGCCCCGGCCTCGTTCTTCGTCAGGTGCCGTGCGAGCGCGTACATGCCGATGCCCGATGCGCACATTCCCCCGAGCAGCACCAGGTTGTGGACCAGCATCGGCGGCAGGCCGATCGCAAACAGCGGGAACGCGATCACGCCTTCCACCAGGACGGCGTCCGAGTAGCTGAGCACCAGACGTTCCGGAAAGAACTGGTTTCCGTCGAACAGCTGCAGCGGCGCCGTCGTCAGCGCGTGGTGAATCCACCGCAGGCGCCACAGGTTGAAGAAAATGTCGAAATGGTCGACGCTCCGCGCCACGAGGTGGAGCGCCATCGGCCACGTCATGGCCGTCGTCAGCCCGATGAACAGCGCCCAGATGGACACGCGATGCGTCCACCGGCGCGCTGGTGCCGTCACCTGGTCTTCCAGCGAATTCACTGTCTGATCTTCTCCCCCGATGGTCAGCTTCATGGCGAACTGAGCTCGAACAGCGTTGCCGCCGCCCATCCGTCGTACAACCGCGTCATCGGCTTCAATCCTTGGCGTTCGAGGGCAGTTACGATGCCGGCGGATTCGCCGGCCCGGATGTAGCTGCCTTCGTGGACGATCACATAGCGCACGCCGTCGGCGCGCAGCTGCGCGATCGATCCGGCATCGGGAAACGTCGCCAATCGTTCCATGCGGGCGATGTACGACGGTGGGTAATAGCCGCTGTAGCCGTTGACCAGCCGCTTCCAGTGAAAGATGGACATGTAGACGTAGCGGGGCTCGTGCCCTGGCAGCAGATCGATCCGGGGCACCGGGAATTCCGCGACGATGCCGTCTGGTTGCCGGGCCAGGAACGAGTAGAGCGCCGGGCGGTCCGGATAGGGCCACAGCCGCAGCGGGACCACCCAGTACTCCAGGAGTGCCGCCGCGCCGATCGCGATGATGGCGCCGATCTGCGCAACCACCGCCAGCGGTCTGAGGAGGACCGCACAGCCACGGGCGGCGAGCGCCGCCAGGAACATGAGGAAGAAGATCGACGCCCGCGCCGGGGCACGCAGCCCCTTGAAGACGCCCATGTGCTCGTGAAGAACCGGGTAGACGATGCCGTTCAGTCCGAGCGAGAGGTCGAAGGCCAGAAGCAGCCCGATCACGTACGAAAACATGACGGCGGATGGCCGGATCGCGACCACCGCGACAAGTGCCAGCACGAGCGGCACGTAGCCCGGAAACAGCGCCAGCTCCGGCGGTCCGGCGTGCGCCGGCCCGTACAAGAAATTCCCTTCGCTCACGCGGAGATAGTCCGACGGTTTGGCACTGTGCATCAGGATTTCAGGGATGCTGCGGAGGCCGACCCGCCCCGTCGCCTCTCGATAGGGCTTCGAATACGGGACGGCCACGCTGGCGGCGACGAGCGCCCCCGCGGCGAACACGCCGATCGTTTTCAACCGCTGCGATGGAGCCGCTCTCACCAGTTGCACAGCGCCTGCCACCGTCAGCAGGATCGCCAGGAAAATGCCGTAATAGATGCTCGATCCGATCTGCAAGGCCAGGAACGCACCGGTGAGCAGGCCGAACCGGAGGCGTCCGGTATCCAGGGTGCGCTCCATCGCCCAGAACGCCCACGGAATCCACATCGTCCATTGCAGCTCCATGTGCATGATGTGGCCGAAGCGGTACGGCGCGAAGGCAAACACCAGGCCGGCGACGATCGCGGCGCCGGTACTTCGGGACAGATGCCGCGCCAGCGTGAACATGCCGACGCCCGATGCCGCCAGGGCGCCGAGCAGCATGAGGTTGTGGACGAGCAGCGGCCTCAGGCCGGCGGCGAACAACGGCGCGGCAATCAGCCCTTCGACCAGCATCGCATCGGAGTAGGCGAGAACCTGCTGCTCCGGATAGAACTGGTTGCCGTCGAAGAGCGTCGACGGGGTCGCGAGCGCGTGCTGGACCCAGGCCAGGCGCCACACATTGAAAAAGACGTCGTGATGTTCGACCGACCGCGATCCGAGAACGCGCGCCATCGGCCACGTCATCACAACGGTGAGCAGGGTGAAGAGGGCCGCGATGCACACCCGGCGAAGCCACGGCCGGGCGGTACCCGGCTCGGCCGTATCTCCGTCAGGAACCACTATCCGAGTGTAGTCACGATTGCCGCGGTTTTGCAGCCCGCGCGCCCAGTGACTAATACTTGAGTCCGCGATCGCACGACATTCGTCTGAATCCACAGCCTGCCTCGCCGTAGCGCGAAGGCGGGGCCGTGAAGGACACCTTATGCGTACTCGCCCCGTGATTCGGTTCCTCGCCGTTTCAGCGCTCGCGGCACTGATCGACGCCTCCGGTACGGCTCGGGCTCAGACTGTTCTGCCCGGACCCACGCAGCCGCCAGTGGCGCCGCGCCCTCCCGCCCCGCCCACCGGGCCCGTGAGGGATCCGGGTGGCAGACCGGCCACGACTCCCGCTCCGGCAGGGAAAGCCGTCCTCGCCGGAACGATCACGACGCCGAACGGACAGCCGGCCGCAGGGGCGCGCGTCATGCTCGGCGGCGGCGATGGTCCGGGGCGGACCACGACCACCAACACCAGCGGGCAGTTCGTCTTCGAGGGACTGCGCACCGGCCGCTACTTCGTGAACGTCTCCAAGCCCGGGTTCATGTCGCTGGCGTACGGCCAGCGCCGGGTCAACAGCATGGGCACGCCCATTCCTCTCGCCGACGGTGAGCGCCAGGTCATCGAGATGCAGCTCCCGCGCGCGGCGGTCATCACCGGCATGATTCTCGACGAGCGCGGCGAGCCCTCCATCAACACGCAGGTGCGCGGGATGCGCTACACGATGGTGAACGGACGGCGGCGTGCACAGCAGGCCGCCAACGACATGACGGACGATCGCGGCATCTACCGGCTGCACTCGTTGCAGCCCGGTGAGTACGCCGTCTGCGCGGTGGCGAGGAACATGGGGCCGATGAACGATGCCCAGCGGATTCAGATGGAAATCGAAGGGGTACGTCGCTCCATCGAGAACGCCCCGTCGGCGGCCGCGAGGCAGGCGATGCTCGATCGTCTCAAAGTGCTTCAGGCCGAGCGCGTCGATCAGACCGAGCCGAATCTCGGGTATGCGCCGGTCTGCTACCCGTCGTCATCGGCACCCTCGGCGAGTGTGACGGTCGCGGCAGGCGAGGAGCGGTCGGGAATCGATCTGCAGATGGTGATGATCCCGGTGGCACGCATCGAAGGGACCGTGGTCGCGCCGGGTGGCGGTGCCCCGCGCAGCATGCAGCTGACGCTCGTGAATGCCGACGAGAACATGGGAGACGTCGACCGGCAGGGGACGGGCATGCAGCAGTCCAACGGTCAGTTCTCCTTTCAGAACGTCTCGCCCGGCCGCTACTCGATCATGGCGCGGACCATGACGTTCGGACCGCCGCCCGCGCCAGGCGCCGCGGTTCCGAAAGAACCGCTGCTCTGGGGGATGACGGAAGTCGTCGTCAACGGCCAGGATCTCTCGGGTGTCGTGATCGAGCTGCACCCCGGCATCACCGTCACGGGGCAGATGACGTTTCAACCGACGACGCTGACCCCCCCGACCGATCTGAACCGGGTCCAGATCTCAATCTTTCCGTTCATGCCCGACAACAACACCATGATGATGATGGGACCGTCGCCGCAGGCCAAGGTCGATGCGTCAGGGCGCTTCACGATTCCCGATGTGATGCCGGGGAAGTACCGGATGTCGGCGGGGGTGATCGGTCTGCAGGGCTGGGTGGTGGACTCGATCACTGCGGGCGGCCAGGATGTGCTCGACTTCCCGCTGGAGATCAAGGGTGCTCGTGACGTCACCGACGTGGCCGTCGTGTTCGGAGACCGGATTTCCGAGCTCTCCGGCACGATCACCAACCAGAAAGGCGAGCCGGCGACAGAACAGACGATCCTGCTGTATCCCACCGACCAGAAATACTGGACGCCATCGTCTCGCCGCATCCGCACGATTCGCGCGGGCGCCGATGGTCTCTACAACTTCCGCACGATCCCGCCGGGCGAGTATCGCCTGACGACGCTCGTCGATCCCGAGCCGGGCATCTGGTACGACCGCGAAGTGCTCGAAGGCCTGGACGGGTCGTCGATCCGTGTCGTGATCGCGGAAGGGGAGAAGAAGGTCGAGCACGTGAAGATTCGGTAACACAACTTCCAACGATCCAACGATCCAACGATCCAAGGGGAACCTTTCGATTGAGCTGGGCAGAAGGCGTAAAAACCAGCTTGTTGCTGCCTTTCACCCCGCTCGCTCGAGCGACTTCACTTGGATCGTTGGATCGTTGGATCGTTGGGAGTTAGCTTTCAGCCTCGACCTGCGGCTCGAACACCCTGATCCTTCGCATCAGCAAGTCGAAGAACCACAGGACCAGCGCCAGCGCGACCAGTGGCGGCCAGAGCGGGCGGCGTGCCGTACGGCTGTCGCCGGTGGCGTTGGCCAGCGCGGCGGGGGTCGGGTGGAAGGCACCGCCGGTGGCCGTCGCAATCGAGCGGAGCAGGGTTTCGTCCGGCGCACGGAACCGGTACTCGGCCGCCGGATCGGGAACGATCGTGCTCGCGGTCGCACCCGCCGTGGCGGGGCGCGCCTCCGCTCCTTCGACGCTGAGGCTCAGAAGTTGTGCGGGGTCGGCCATGACCGTGGCCTCATACCGCCCGGGCGCCACCTGCCTGGTGACGAGGCGGGCCGGCGTTGCCGTCCCGCGGCCGGACTGGCGCACCAGTACGACCGGATTCTGCAGATTCCGGTATTGCCCCGTCGCGTCACGCGCTTCAACGGCGACGGCGACAGCGCGGCCGGCGCCCCGTATCGGCCCGGGTGACACCTCCAGCGCCACGGCCGGCGAGCGCTGACGCTGGAGTGCGCGGATCAGCGAGGCGAAGAACGGTCCGTAGCCGCGCCACCGTACCCAGTCGGCAGCCCAGCGATCCTTGACGTCCGAGGCGAAGACCGCCGTGCGCCCGAGGCCGATCGGCCAGAACGCGAGGAGCGGATCTTCTTCATCGGTGGCCATCAGCTCGAGCGCTCCATCCTTGAGGACCGTTGCGGTGCGCCCTTTGAGCTTCGGCATCCGGGAGAGGTTCACGCCCGACAGGAACCCCGCACTCTTGACCACCGGGGTGATCGTCTTTTCATCGAACCCGGGACTGGCGGCCGTCTTCGCTTCCTTGACGAAGATTTCAGGAACCTGCGCGGCATCGGCGACGGCGTAGGCGCGTCCCTTGCCCCACTGCGCCAGGTTCTTCAGCAGTTCCGGGTCGGCGGAAGGACCGACGGCCACGGTCGAGACCGTGATGCGCGCCTCGGACATCTTGCGCACCAGTCCCTCGTAATCCCCCGGATACGAGCGGCCGTCCGACAGGAGGATGACATGCTTGGCCCGCGCCTTGGCGTTCCTGAGCGCGAGATAGGCCTGCTCGACCGCCGGATAAATCAAGGTGTGTCCGCCCGGCCCGATCGCGGCGATTTTTTTCCGGATCATGTCCCGGTTCCGGCCGACATTGCGAACCGTGACGTCCCAGGCGAACTTGTCGTTGAAGGTGAGGATGCCGATCGACTGCTCGTCGCCCAGCACGTCCACGGCAGCCTGTGCCGCCGTTTTCGTCAGCTCCATCGAGGTTCCCGCCATGCTCCACGATCGATCGAGGACGATGACGAGCGCGACTTCGGGTTCATCCTTGCGTTCGAAGGTGACGGGAGTCAGCCGCTCGAGCGCCGTCTTCCGGTAGCCGTTCTCGCCGAACACGGCTTCGCCACCCGCGACCAGGAGGCCGCCACCGGTTTTCTCGACCCAGTCGGTCAGCGCCGTCATCGACGCTTCCGAGATCGCCTTGCGCGGGATGTCGCTCAACACGACGACATCGAAGGGCTCCAGATCGTTGACCGTTGCAGGAACTCCGCTGGCAGGTCGAATGGTCACCTCGAAGCCCGCGCCATCGAGCGCGCCAGCGAGATATCGTGCGCTCGAGGGCGCACCTTCGACATACAGCACTTTGGAACGTGGGTCTGCCCACGTGTCCTTCATCAGCACGTTGTTGGCGGCCAGCGGATCGCCTTTGACGATGAGCGCCGCCTCGAGCACGTAAGCGCCGGGTGCATCCACTTCGAATTCGAGCGGCACGCCGGTCAGGCCCTTGCCAAAGGTGACGGGTTTCCGCACGAGCACGCGGTCGTTCGAGCCGGCCTGGGCAACGGCAGTTGCAGCGGCCGCCACCGCTCCCGGTGTTTTCAGTCTCAGCTCGATCTCGCCTTGATCGCTGCGCTGACTGCCGACCGTGACCGTCGCGGTCAGCAGGGCTCCGCTGGTGATCCGGGAGGACACGTCGAACGAATCGATCCAGGCATCACCGATCGATCGAGGCACGAGTGGTTCGACCGACACGGGAATTCTCTCGGCAGCGAGGTGCGTGACGGCCGAACCGGTATCGCCGGCAGTAGGGTGCCCGTCGGTGAAGACAACGACCCGGGGCACGTGCTCCGGCGCGAGCTCGCCCCGCGCCGCGTACAGTGCGGACTCGAGATCCGTAGACGATCCGTCGGGTCCGCCGGCAGACGCCGCCTGGGTGCGCGTCCTGGCGAGTTGCCGAAGCGCCTCCGTCGAGCCGAGCGTGACGGCGTCCCGGCCGAAGGTGACGATGCGCGTGTGCGACGGCCGCAATGCCGCGTTCAGCTCGTCGATCCGCGCCGCCGCGCTCTCGATCGCATGACTGGCGACGCTGTCGGACACGTCGACCGCATAGACGATCGACTGATGCGACGAGGAGCTCGAGACCACCGGGCGCGCGAGGGCGAGGGCGACTGCCGCCAGCAGCAGCGAGCGGACGGTTTTCTGCAGCAGCCGCTGGCGCGGGTTGAAATTCGTGCGCGCCACCAGGTCGGCGAGCCAGACCAGCGGTACGCCGAGCAGCAGCCAGAGCGCCGCGGGAGCCCCCCAGGTGAGGGTCATCGCACCCTCCGGTTCGCGATCCGCCGGTCGAATACTGCGCCCTTTGCCATGCTCGTGTCGCGTCCCCGAAGTCCTGTTACATTCGGCCGGCGCTGCATCCCGGGGCGCGGCGTTGCTCGTCGGTTACATACTCCCGG
>Ga0209382_10001689_pt1 | contig 34141 bp, 24 predicted proteins | sample SoiMetdeltSBSDD5_FD_187599 | JGI IMG/M metagenome (GOLD analysis project Ga0209382, IMG submission 187599) | Bulk soil microbial communities from a Populus tree surrounding site in Tennessee, USA - Soil MetaG P. deltoides SBSDD5 (SPAdes) (version 2) | ecosystem: Environmental > Terrestrial >... | reverse complement strand
TGCGTAGCTTCGCCGATTTCACGTCCTTGTGCAGCGTGGCCACGTTGCCTCCAAGCGCTGGCCGCCAACTGTCCACCAGGCCGGAGGCGTTGTCAAGTTACGCGCAACGGAGCGCACCCGGCCTTTCTTGCTCACGAAGAGCGTCGTTCAGTTCCTGATGAATGCCAGCAGGTCAGGATTGATGATGTCCGCGTGCGTGGTGCACATGCCATGGGAGAACTTTTCGTACACCTTCAGGCTGCCGTTCTTCAGCAGCTTCACGGACAGCAGCGCGGAATCGGCAATCGGCACGATCTGATCGTCGTCGCCGTGCATGACGAGTGTCGGAATATCGATCGCCTTCAGGTCTTCAGTGAAGTCGGTTTCCGGTGACAGCCGTTGCATAGATCAACGGCGTGAGATGACGCAATCGTATCCCGGCGAAGTCCCGTCAGGTCTTGGTCGCGATCACCGCGAGTGTCATCGGGCTCACGAACAGTCGCGCCGGATGGTCGAGCTCCGCCAGCTCGCTGAGCGACCGCGTCGCGCACGTTGCCGAGTCCGAAGGGTCTCGCCCGCCCGTCCGTGGCGGCTGAAAATCGCGACCGGACGTCGAGGACGTTGGTATCATCTCGACCGGGCATATTTGTCGGCACAGTCCGGTTGAAAGGCGGGTCGTGAAGCGAGCCCTCTGCATCCTCGTCGCCGTCGGCGCCCTGACCACCGGGGCCACAGGACAGGTGCGTCCGGAGAGCGGCGCCGAGCAGGCGCAGGCGAAGAAGACGCTCGACACCTACTGCGTCGGCTGCCATAACTCCCGGGCGAAGGCGGGCGACCTCGCACTGGACACGCTCTCGCTCGATGCGGTGCACCAGAACGCCGACGTCTGGGAAAAGGCCATTCGCAAACTGCGCGGGCGCCTGATGCCACCGCCGACCAGCCGCCAGCCGGACCAGCGTGAGATCGACACCTTCGTCACATGGATGGAGGCGAGGCTGGACGCCGCCCGTGGCGGTCCTGTCGCGGGCCACGTGCCGGCGCAGCGTCTCTCGCGCACGGAGTTCGCCACGTCCGTTAACGATCTCCTCGGCATCGAGCTCGACGCCGCACAGATCCTGCCGGCGGAGATCGAGGTCAACGGCTTCGAGAACATTGCCACCGCGCTGACGGTCTCACCGGCCTTCCTCGATCAATATGTCGCCGGCGCGCGCGTCGCGGCGAAGCTGGCGGTGGGCGACCCCACCAAGATGACGAGCGCCACATATCTTCTTCCGCCAGGCGAACAGCCGGACCACGTGGACGGTCTTCCGCTCGGTACGCGCGGCGGAATGAAGTTCCGTCACAACTTCCCGGCGGACGGTGAATACCGCGTCACGATTCTCGATCTCGGTATCGACCTCTATTCGCGAGTGCTCGATACGCGGCACCGGGTGGTGATCCTGATCGACGGCCGCGAGGTTTTCCGCGGCGAGCTTGGGGGTACCGAAGACCTGCGCACCGTCGATCGCAAAGGCGCGCCGGGCCGAGCCGAGGTCACGAACCGGTTCGCCAACCTGCCTGTGCAGGTAAAGGCGGGCATCCATGACGTGGCGGTGACGTTCATCGAGCGCGCACGCGTTCAGTCCGACGAGTTCGTTGGCTTTCTCCCGGGCGACGAGTTCAGCCGCGGCGATCGCGAGCCGCGCCTGGTGAGCGGAGTCAAGGTAGATGGTCCGTTCAACTCGCCCGGCGTGTCCGATACGCCGAGCCGCCGGAAGATCTTCGTCTGCCGGCCGCCCGCCTCCGCTACGTCGGGTCGCGACGCGACCCGACAAGCAGCGCTGGCTAGCCGGGCTGCACAGCAGCCCGGCGCGGCGGGGTGGCGCAATTCGCGCGAAGTCACGGCGAGCGAAGACGTCTGCGCGCGGCGCATCGCCGCCAGCCTCGCGCGCGGCGCATTCCGTCGTCCCGTCACCGAAAAGGACGTCGATGGCTTGATGCCATTCTTTGAGAAGGGCCGCGGGAGCAGTTTCGATGCGGGTGTCGAGCAGTTGATCGCGGCGGTGCTCGTCAGCCCCGAGTTCCTGTATCGCACCATCCATACGCCTGCGGCCCGGTCCACGGGCGCGATTCGTCCTGCGAGTACGAGCCCTGCTGCCGCGAGTGCCGCATACCCGCTGACGGACCTCGAGCTCGCATCGCGCTTGTCGTTCTTCCTTTGGAGCCAGGGACCGGACGAGACGCTGCTCGCGATCGCGGCGAGCGGGAAGCTGGGGGCCCCGGGCGCGCTGCAGGCGCAGGCGCTGCGCATGCTGAAGGATTCGCGCGCCGCGAGGCTGGTGCGGAACTTCACCATCAGAGCGCTCGATCTCGACAAGCTCCATCAGGTGGTGCCGGATCCAAACCTGTTCCCGACCTTCAGCGACGCGCTTCGGCGCGACATGTCGACTGAGATCGAGTCGTTCATCAGCAGCATCCTGCTCGAGGACGGCGACGTCGGCGACCTGCTCACCGCCGACCACACGTTCCTCAACGACCGGCTCGCGAAGCATTACGGCATCCCCGGCGTCTACGGTCCCCAGTTCCGGCGCGTGACGCTCGACGATCCGCGGCGCTGGGGCCTGGTGGGGAAGGGCGCCGTACTGCTGCGAACTTCGTACGGAGATCGCACCTCGCCCGTGCTGCGTGGCGCCTGGGTGCTGGGCAAACTGATGGGTACGCCGCCGACGCCGCCGCCGCCGGACGTGGATACGGATCTGTCCCAGGCCAAGGGTGAAGCTCCGAAGACGCTGCGGGCGCGGCTCGAGCAGCACCGCTCGAAGGCAGGATGCAATCAGTGCCACGGCGTCATCGATCCGATCGGCCTCGCACTCGAGAACTTCGACGCCGTCGGGCGGTGGCGCGACATGGACCAGGAAGCGAAATCGCCGATTGACGCACGAACAGTACTGCCGAACGGCACGGCGGTGAACGGCCCCGCGGAGCTCCGGGACGCGCTGTTCGGCGGCCGCGATTTGTTCGTGCGCGCCTTCACCGAAAAGCTCATGATGTATGCGCTGGGGCGGGAGCTGCAGGCGTACGATATGCCGCAGGTGCGTGCGGTGGTCCGTCGCGCCGCGACGCAGGGCAATCGGCTGTCCGCCGTTGTGTCCGGCATCGTTTCGAGCGATGCGTTCCGCATGCAGGCACCTCCCACGCCGCCACCCGGCGTCCAGGTTGCCAAGAGGGACTGACATGTTTCTGACGAAGCGACATCTATCCCGCCGCACGGTCCTCAAGGGCGCCGGTGTCACCCTGGCGCTGCCGCTCCTGGAGGCGATGGTTCCGGCCGCGACGGCTCTGGCGCAGACTGCCGCCGCGCCCACGATGCGCATGGGGTTCTTCTACATACCGCACGGCGCCATCATGGGCAACACGTCGCACGGTCCCGACATGGACAAGTGGACGCCGAGCGGTGCCGGTGCCGACTTCAAACTCAGTCCCATCCTCAAATCGCTCGAGCCCTACAAGAAGTACGTGACGTCGTTCGGGAACCTCCAGAACCAGGCGATGGTCGGTGGCGTACACGGGTTCGCCCCGGCCACGTGGCTCAGCGGCCACCGGCCGGACAAGGGGTCGGTCGGGGCCAGCATGGCCACGACTCTCGATCAGATCGTCGCGCAGAACATCGGCCAGAACACGACGCTCCCGTCGCTCGAGGTGTCGTCCGAGACCACGCAGCAGGCGGCGGCGTGCAGCGGCTCAGCGTGTTTCTACAACACGACGCTCTCGTTCCGCGACGCGCATTCACCGCTGCCTATGGAGTTCAACCCGCGCAAGGTCTTTGCGATGCTGTTCGGCGAGGGCGACACGCCGGAAGAGCGCGCCGCGATTCAGGACCAGACGCGAAGCCTGCTGGATCGCATCACCGGCAACACGCGCGCCCTCCAGCGCGATCTGGGCGTGAACGATCGCAGAGTGCTCGACGCCTACCTCGAGACCGTGCGCGAGATCGAGCGGCGGGTGAACCTGGCGTCGAGTCGCGACCTGTCGATGATCACGGTGCCCGAGGCGCCGATGGGCGAGCTGAACGCCTTCGGGGATCAGGTCGATCTGATGTTCGATCTCATCGCGCTGGCGTATCAGGCGGATCTGACTCGCGTCGCCTCCTACATCATGGTCGCCGAAGGGACGAACCGAACCTACAACCACATCGGGGTGTCGGACTCGTTCCACCCGGTGTCGCATCACGCCAACGAGGTCGGCCGGCTCGAGAAGCTTGTGAAGATTCAGACGTGGCACGTGGAGCGGTTCGCCGCGTTCGTGAAGAAGCTCGCCGCCGTCAAGGACGGCGACGGCACGCTGCTGGATCATTCGATGTTCCTCTACGGCTCGAACATGTCCAACAGCGACAAGCACAACGGCCATCCACTGCCGACGGTGCTCGTGGGCGGCGGCAACGGCAAGCTGCGCGGCAGTCAGCACATCGATCCCGGCCAGCCGACCCCGATCGCCAACGTGCACCTGACGATTCTCGACAAGATCAACGCGCGTCAGGAAAAGTTTGGCGACAGTACCGGCCTCATCGCGAACGTGTGACGGAGACGACCGCTCCTGCGGGATTGCGGGGACTGATGCTCGATCGAAGACAGCTCATGACACGCGTCATCGGCGCAGTGATCGCGGGGCTGGCCGTACCGCGTCGCGGCGCCGCGCAGGTCACCACGGCGTTGAGCGATCGGTTGTCGTTGATCACGAGCGGTGGTACCAACGTCCTGGCCCTCTCGGCGCCCGACGGCCTGGTACTCGTGGACAGTGGTGCCCCCGACCGCAGCGACGGGCTGACAGCAGCGCTCAAATCACTGTCGGGCGGCGTGCGCACGGTGTTCAATACGCACTATCACCCGGATAACACCGGCGCGAACGAGATGCTGCGGCAGGGCGGCGCGACGATCGTCGCGCACGAGAACACGCGGCTCTGGATGGCCACGCCAGTGTGGAATCCAGCAGAGGATCGCTACCGCCCACCACGCCCCCTGGCAGCACAGCCCACGAAGACCTTCCGCACCGAAGACTCGATGACTGTCGGCGGAGAGCGTGTCGACTACGGCTATCTGATCGAGGCGCATACGAGCGGCGACATCTACGTTCACTTCCGCGGCGCGAACGTGTTGGCGGTGGGCGATGTGGCGGCGCCGACCCGCGATCCAGAGCTGGATTACTTCACGGGCGCGTGGATTGGCGGGCGCGTGGACGCGATGGATCGGCTGCTGGCGCTCTGTGACGATGGAACGCGTGTCGTTCCCGGCTTCGGTCCCGTGATGACGAAAGCGGAGCTCAAGGCGGAGCGCGACGTGATGAAGACCGTCTACGACCGCACGGTCGATCAGGTCCGCGAGGGCGACGACGCCACGGACATGCTCAAGGCCGGCGTGCTGAACGGACTGGCTCGCACGTGGAAGGATCCGCAGCGGTTTCTCTATGACGTGCAGAAAGGGTTGTGGGCACACCACAACAAGCTGTCGCCAAATGTGGTCTAAAAGAGTGTTTAAAAACGTGGAAGTTGGGAGTTGGGAGTTAACACGGGCTGTTTGTCGCACGTTCCTCTTGGTCGGCCTCTCGCTCGCGATTACCGGAACCGCGCGCGCGCAATCGACGCTCGCCGATCGGATTCAGGCCGGCGATCGCACGGCTGCGCTCGAGATGATCGCCGCGGGCGCCAACGTCAATCAGGCGCAGCCCGATGGCACCACGCCACTGCAGTGGGCCACCTACCGTGTCGATCGCGAGCTGGTCGATCGACTGCTGAAGAAGGGCGCCAAGGCCAACGTAGTGAACCACTACGGCGCGAGCCCGCTCCACGAGGCGGTGCGTGTGGCGAGTCCCGAACTGACCGGGATGCTGCTCGAGGCCGGCGCCGACGTGAACGCGGCCAACGAAGACGGCATGACGGCGCTGATGCTTGCGGCGCGCACCGGCAACGTGACCGTTGCCGAGTTGCTCGTCAAGGCGGGCGCCGACGTCAACCGGCGCGAACAGTTCAAAGGCCAGTCAGCGGTGATGTGGGCGGCGGGCGAGAACCATCCAGAGATGGTGGCGTTCCTGGTGGCCCAGGGCGCTGACCTGACGATCCGCGCGAACGCCACCGACTGGCCGTCTCAGATCAGCAACGAGCCGCGCGTGCAGTACCGGCCGGTCGGCGGCCTCACGCCGCTGCTGTACGCGGCGCGCGCCGGCTGTCTCGGCTGCGTACGGACCATGGTCGAAGCGGGCGCGGACAAGGACCGGCCGAACCCCGATGGCATGACGCCAATGATCATGGCGCTCGACAACGGCGCGCCCGAAGTGGCGCACTATCTGCTCGACCAGGGCGCCAACCCTCATACCTGGGACTGGTGGGGCCGCACCCCCCTCTACGTCGCGGTGACGATGCGAGGGGGAGTGGACAGCCGCGCCGGACGGCGTCCGCCAGCGTCGCTGGCGTTCATCGAGGCATTGCTCGAGGCCGATGTGAACCCGAACCCGCAGCTCGCCTTCAAGGAGCCGAGCCGCGGCGGCCGTGACAATCGCTTCCGCGACGATCTGCTCACGACCGGTGCGACGCCGCTGCTACGCGCGGCGCAGACCTTCGACAACGAGGTCGTGACGCTGCTGCTCGCCCACGGCGCGCTGGTCGATCTGCCGAACGCGTCCGGTGTGACGCCCTTGATGGCCGCGGCTGGCATCGGCACGCGCAATGCCGCGGGCGTGACCGGGGCCGGGCCGCCGGACAACGTCATCGCGCTGTCGCTGGAGACGCTGGAGAGCCTACGCAAGGCGGGCGCGGACCTGAACGCGCGGATCACCGACGTCACCAGCCTGACGGCACGCATCGCGCGCACCAACACGATGACCGGCCGCCAGGGGCAGACTGCGCTCTTTCTCGCCGCCGACACGGGACGCACGGACGTGGTGCGCTATCTGATCGAGCACGGCGCCCGCACGGATCTGAAGGACGACGCCGGCAAGACCGCGCTCGACCTGGTGCAGGGCAGGGGAGAGGGCGGTGGTGCCGACAACCCTCGGACGAAGGAGATCATCACCCTGCTCCAGGATGCCGGCAGCACGCAGAAGTAAGCGTCCCCACCGCGCCATCGAGATGTAACACCAGGAGGAAGACATGGTGAATCCAATCCGACGCAAGCTTCTGAAGACTGGGGCAGCGGCGGCAGCAGTAGCTGCTGCGCCGTCAGTGCTCGCGCAGCAGAACGGGAGCGAAGGCGGGCGCTTCTATCAGAAAGGGAATGTCCGCATCCGCTATGAAGAAACCGGCTCGGGCTTCCCGCTGTTGCTCATCCCGGGCGGCGGGTTGAACGGCTCGACGATCGCGGGCATCCGCGGGGGCAATCCCTTCAACACAATCGAGGCGTTCAAGGGAGAGTTCCGCTGCATCTACGCTGACCTGCGCAACTCGGCCGGTGAGTCCACCGGCCCGCTCGAGATCGATCGGCCGTGGGATGGTTACGCCGATGACCATCTCGGCCTGATGGACCACCTGAAGATCGACAAGTTCATGGTGCTGGGCTTCTGCATCGCGGGTCCCTTCATCTGGAACCTCATGAAGCGGGCGCCCAATCGCGTCGTCGCGGCAGTGCCCGCGCAGCCAGTCGGGTTCAGGCCGGAGCTGCCGAACTCTCTCTATGAGAGTCAGACAACCGGGTGGGCCGCACCACTCGTCAAGCGCCGTCCCGAAATCACGACTGAAATGACCGACCGATTCCTGAACCGAATGTTCCGCAACAACCCTGACTTCGTGTTCACGGTGACGCGCGACTTCGTGAAGAGTTGTCAGACGCCGGTGCTGGTCCTGCCGGACGACACCGCGGGGCATTCATTGGCCGCCGCGATCGAGAGCGCAATGCTCGCACCGAAGGGCCAATTAAGCATGTACCCCTGGAAAGACACCCCTGAAAAGATTCCGCTGGCGGTGCGCCACGTTCGCAGCTTCCTGCTCTCGAATCGGCCGGCCTAGAGCGATTTCTGATTCGCCGTAGCACGCAGGCTTTAGCCTGCGCCTCGATTCCCAAGCGGGGGCTGAAGCCCCGCTACGTGGAATCGAAAAGCGCGATGGCATCAGCTGTCACCCTTCGAACTCACCGAGCCAGCGCCGCCGTCCAGTTCTGTATCAGCGTGAGCGGTGCGGCCGATTCCTGCTCGCGTGAAGTCAGCATGAGGAAGCGCTGGCCGTCAGCGGTGACATCGAACGCGTCGGCTCCGGACACGCTCGCGTTGAACAGCGAGCGGGTTGCGCCAACCTCCAACGTGCTGCCCGAGAATGTCACCTCTGACGAGAAAAGCTGCCCGTCGAGACCTTTGTAAAAGATTTCGCGGCCGTCTTTTCTCCATCGCGGATCACCGGCCGCACCACCCGTGGACACCTGTCTCTTTCCCGCCAATTCGGGCGTCGGCGGAAATGGCATGATGAACATTTCGAAGCGCCGGGTTTCGTTCGAAGCGTAAAGAATCCACCGGTTATTCGGAGAGAATCGGGGTATGAGCTCCTGGAACGCAGTCTGCAGGACGGGGAAGGGTTTCATAGCAGCGCCGGGAGCGTCCGTCATCAAAGGCAAAAGCCCAAATATCGCGCCCGGTCTTCGAATTGGGTTCACCTGCGCTATACAGCAACCACGTTCCGTCCGACGACCAGCTCGTGACCATCTTGTTCGAGTCGTCGGCATAGATCAGCCTCTCGGTGCCCAAGCTATCTACGGCCTTGAGGTACAGATCGAATTTCCCTTTTCGGTTCGAGCTGAACACGACGCTGCGCCCGTCTGGCGACCACACGGGACTCACATCGCGGGCCGCATCAAATGTCAGCCGAGTCCGGCGTCCGAGCGAGAGATCGTAAACCCAGATATCTTCGCTGCCCTGCTGCTCCTGAACGACGACCGCCACCTGCTTGCGATCCGGTGAGAATTCGATCTGATCTTGCCGCGATGCTTCGCCAACCGAGGTGTCCTGTTTGCCAGTGCGGTCGAACCAGGTCATGACCGCTCCTCGAGAGTTCGAGGCCTCTCGATATACAAGCAGCCCGGTTTCCGATACCGAGAAGACTCCGACCCTCCCGCTGCCGAGTACGCTCTGCACGCGCTCTGCCACTGGAACACCTTCTCCAGTCGTCGCCCACCGTTCGGTATCGAACGGCTGAGCCATCAGCGTGCCCTCACGCAGAAACAACACGTGTCCTCGGGCGTAGAGAGCATTTGAGCCGGCCCCTACTGTCGTACTCGGTGAGCCGTCCAGGTTTCCCACTCGAATCGGCAGTGTCTGGCTGTCGGCGCCCTGTTGCTCTTGATACAGGAAGTGCTGCCCGTCTGGGAGAAACCACGGAAAACTCCCGACTTCGCCGGAGACCGGGTTCGAGGCACCACCCGCCGAAGAAACTCGCAAGAGCGATCCAGGACTGCTGCTCGGCGCAAAAATGATGACGCCGTCTCGGTTCCAACTTCCGCCGCGTCCGTTCGGCGCGTCGGTGAGAGTGAATACCGGACCGCCAGCGGCGTCGATCTTCTTGAGCTTGCCGTCGGCGAAGAACGCGATGAACTTGCTGTCGGGCGACCAGAACGGAAACTGTGCGCCCTCAGTCCCGGCAAGCGGCTGCGCGGACAGCCCATCGAGCGAGCGGACCCACAATGGAGTCCGGCCATCGGCGGTGCGTGCACCGAACACGACGTGCCGGCCGTCTGGCGACAATGCCAACAGGCCGGCGCCCTGCGTGAAATCGAACGTTGCGTTCTCGGGCGGAAGAATCGTGGATTGGATGATTTGCGGGGGGGATGTCTCGCGGAAATGAATGACGGCGAGAATGGCAGCGCTCAACGACGCGACACTGGCCACGACCAACGCCGCGCCTTGGATCCACGGCCGTGCGGGCACGATGTTCCCCGAGGGTTCCGCTTCGAGGAGCAGTCGCATGTCTCCGATAGCTTGCAGCCGTTTCCTTGGATCTTTCTCGAAACACGCCTCGAGCAAGCGGCGCACTCGCGTGGGAACGCGCGTCAGGTCAGGTCGTTCCTTGACGACCGCCGCTATCGTCTCTGTGATGTCGTCGCCCTGAAAGGGGCGCCGGCCCGTGAGCATCTCGTAAAGCACGACGCCGAATGCCCAGATGTCGGCGCGCGCGTCGGTGGGCCTTCCGCGCGCCTGTTCGGGCGCCATGTAGGCTGCAGTACCAAGAATCACCCCGACCTGAGTCATCGCCGGCGTCGTGATCGTGGGGGACATCGTGAGTTCCCGCTGGGGAACGTGATCCGCCCCTAGGCTCTGCGCCAGCTTGGCCAATCCGAAGTCGAGCACTTTGACCACACCGTCTGGCCGCAGCTTGACGTTCGCCGGTTTCAAGTCTCGATGAACGATGCCCTGTTCATGCGCCGCTTGCAGCGCCTCGGCGATCTGTTCTGCAACGGGCAAGGCCTCTTCCATCGACATCGCGCCTTGTGTGATCCGTTCGGCGAGCGTCGGACCTTCCACGTACTCCATCACGACTGCGTTGTAGCGACCGGATCCGGACGAATCCTTCTCGAGCCGTGGACGATGGCGACGTTCTGGTGATTCAGTGATGCGAGTGCTCTGGCTTCTCGCTCGAGACGTGCCAATCGTTCGCTGTCATTAGCGAGGGACGCCGGCAGGACCTTGATCGCGACGTGGCGTTGCAACGTGGTGTCGCGCGCCAGATACACTTCCCCCATCCCGCCAGCACCGATCAGCGATTGAATCTCGTAAGGCCCGACGAGCGTGCCGGCGTCCAGCGGCATGGGTCAGAGTGGTCGCGCGAATTGTAGCGGGCGAGCGGCCTCGTCTCAAGATCTGAAGGCGGCCTCTACTTGCGGTGCTGGCGGGAGGGCGGGGCCGCATAACGGGCCTTCGGTCAACGGCGCGAAAACCCCGTTGACACGATTCCGCTGGCGGTGCGCCACGTTCGCGGCTTCCTGCTGTCGAATCGGTCGGCGTAGAGCTGCGTGCTGTGAAGCCGTTTCGGCCTGAAGACGGGCCCTTATGGCGGCTTCACCCTGTCACGCTCGTCACGAGTCTGTCGCGCCTCGAACCGAGCGCCAATCCGCTCGAAGGTTCCTATCGCGTCGTCGAATGTGGCGGTGGCTTCGTCCCAAGCGCCGCGGTCGAGAGCGATGCGGGCAGCAACGCGCTGAGCAAAGGCGACTCCGTACCCGTATTGCGCTCGGGTCATAAGGTCCAGTGCGCGCTCGATAAGAGTTCCGGCGACATCGAGTCGTGCATCGAGGCGGTATGTCTCCGCTGTCAGCGCAGTAGCAAAGCCATGCCATTGCGGAAAAGCAAATCCCTTCAGTTCTGCAACTATCGGTTCGAGAATTGTTCGCGCCTGACCGTGATCGTCCTGACCGATGAGCGCGAGCCCGAGGATCATTGATGCATAGGCGCGACTAACACGATCGGGTGCCTGCTCGAGGCCGCGTTGACATGCGGCAACGGCGACCGCGTCGTTCCGGCGCGTGGCCTCGACCCACCCAACCGTGAAGGCCGCATAGGTCTGAAGGCGGGGATCGCCGATCTCTTTGCCGATGGCATCCGCTCTGTTTGCTTCGTCAAGAGCTGCCTCGAAGTCTCCTTGAACCAGATGATTCATCGCCAGGTAGAAATGCGTCATCCCCAGCCACCAGCGCTGTTGTGGATGAGCGCGCAGGAGGTCCACGGACGTGCGTCCATGAGAGACGCCGTCAGCGGTGTTGCCGGACCAGTGTCCCTCCAGCGCCAGCAGCCCATGCGCCTTGCCGAGCGTCTCCTCGTCGCCCGCCCGAGTCGCGGCCGCGATCGCGCGGGAGGCATTGTCGCAGGCGCGTCGCTGGTCTCCCAGTCGGCTGTGCATATGCGCAAGCCAAAACGAATAGGTGGCTGTCAATGCCGGCTCGTTGAGACGCGCGAGGGGGGCCTCGTGCGGCAGCAGCACCTCGACGCTTTCGCTGAACCGTCCGAGGAAGTACAGCGAATGCGCGTGCCGCAGCGCCACATCCAGCATCCGCCGATCGCGGTCAGGTCCCTCGGGAAGCCGCTGCAGCCTGCGCGCGGCAAGATCGAGGTGCAGAACCGCTTCCGCATTCGCGTACAACTGCGCGGCCCGATCCGCGGCGCGGATCAGCCACCGTACCGCCTCGTCCACGAGATCGGTGCGCGCATAGTGATAGGCCAACGTGGCCGCCACGTCGTCGCGATCGCCGTGCAACCCGGCAAGCGCTTCCGCCGTGCGGAGGTGCAGCTCCCGGCGCGTACGGGCCAGCAGGCTGTCGTAGGTGACGTCCTGCGTCAGCGCGTGCTTGAAGATGACTGCGGGTTCGTTGGCACCAGGTTTCTCGTACAGGAACTCGAGCCGACACAGCTCCCCCAGTTCCAACGCATACTCGCCGCCGCGCCAGACCCGGTCCAGGAGCTGGAGCGGTACTTCTCGACCGATCACGGAAGCGGTCTGCAGGACGTGCTTCGCCACTTCTGACAGGCGATCGACGCGCGCCATGATCACGCCCTGCACGGTATCCGGAATAGCTCTCGAGTCTGCTCCGCGCTCCACCGCGGTGCGTGCGAGTTCCTCGAGGAAGAACGGGTTACCGTCTCCCTTCTCGACAAGAGCCGCGGAGACCGCTTCAGGCAACGGCCGCTCGCGGGCGACGGACTCGACGAGCTGTGCGCTATCTGCGGCGGTCAGCGGGCGGAGCGCGATGTGTGTGAGGTACGATCGATCGAGCCATGGGACGCGATAGCCGGGACGACACGTCGTGACGACCATGATCGGTGCGCCGGCGAGCCGCTCGACGAGCGTCGCCAGAAACTCTTCGGACGTCCGATCGATCCAATGGACGTCTTCGAGGGCGATGAGGAGCGGCGTCCGTTTGGCGGCTTTGAAGAACAGTGTGCGGATTGCGTCGAACGTGCGCGCCTTGACCGCTTCAGGGCTGAGAGCGTCCGTGGCGCCACTCGTGTCGATCCCGCCTATCACGCGGAGCAGCCAGGTTCCGGACTCGGGCGGCAACTCGTAATCGCGGGCCGTGCGCTCGACCACCAGGCGCATGTGCTCTGGCGGATCGCTTTCACGGACGCCGCAGTGGATCCGAATGAAATCCGCCACTGGAAGATAGGGGATGTTGCTGCCGTACGAGACGCACCGTCCTTCGACTACCGCCATGCCCGCGGGCGCGGCCACGTGCTGCATGCACTCGTGCAGCAGACGCGATTTTCCGATTCCCGGATCGCCGACGATGCTGACGGCCTGACCTTTGCCGGCGCGAACCCGGGATGCGAGGTCGCCGAGCACCGCCAGTTCGTGATGCCTGCCGACGAAGGGTGCAAGCGTTCGTGCAAATCGAGCCGACCGCGCCTCGTGTCTGCCAAGCAGACCCACGATGCGGAACACGGCTCCGGCCACGTCGTGACTCCCGCTCGGGACTGTGTCGACGTAGCCATCGACCGCGCGGTGCGTCGTGTCGCTGATCAACACCATGCCGGGCGATGCGATCTGTTGCAGCAGGCCGGCGACTCTGGCGGGCTCACCGACCGCGGCATACTCGACTTCGGCGTGGCTTCCCGTGCGTGTCACCACCAACGCACCGGTGCCGAGGCCGATTCGCAGATTGAGCGGCTCGTCTTGATTCGACTCCAGCGCCGCAAGCCCTCCAAAGCGCTGCTGGATGCCGAGCGCCGCGAGGACCGCACGGCGGGCATCGTCTTCGTGCACGACCGGCGCGCCGAAGAGCGCGACGAACCCGTCTGCACGCCGTTCAGTAATCACGCCGCCATACCGGCCCAGCTCCTCCGCCGCCATCGTCAGCAAGTCGCGTGTCAGATCCCGCGCCGCCACGGGTCCGAGCCGCTCCACCACCGCGGCGGCGTTTGCGATCCGGCAATCGAGGATGGTAGCGCGCTTGCGCTCGCCGTCGGGCGCGATAGAGCTGGTAGCGAGAGAGATCGCAGACGTGTCGCTCGGCGGATGAACAACATCTCCGGCCGCAGCGTGACCGGGAGCTTCATCGACGACTTCCCGAACCGACGTGGCCAGACGATAGCCGCGGCGCGGCACCGTCTCGATGAACGGCTGCCCGTTCGGCCGGTCGCCGAGCGCCTTGCGCAGCGTGTACACATGCTGGGTGAGATTGGCTTCATCGACGAAGGTGTTCGGCCAAAGCGCTTCGATCAGCTCCGCTTTGGTCATCACGCGATCTGTATTGCGCGCGAGGAGGACCAACAGGTCGAACGCCTTGGGAGGCAGTGGAACGGGCTCGCCCGCGCGCGCGAGCCGGCTGAGCGCGGTGTCGATCCGGAATGCGTCGAATTCGTAGAACTGCCTCTGTGTCAATGGCCTCACCGCGTTGAGCCTTTATTGATGCGGTATTGACTCCGTCTTGAAGACTCCCTCCCGCACAGAAGCGCATTCTAGCGGCCGCGTGATGCCGGAACGTGGCGATTGTAATGCCGGCTTGAAATCAATTGACAGAGTGTGAAGGAGACAACCATGACCATCACTGCGAGACATGCACTGGTGACCGGCGGCTCACGCGGCATTGGCCGCGGCATCACGCTGAAGCTCGCGGACCATGGTGTGTACGTCGCGATCAACTACCTGAAAGACGAGGCCTCCGCGAAGGCCACACTCGAACAGGTCAGATCGCGCGGTGCCGACGGATTCATCGTCCAGGCCGACGTCAGCCAACCGGTGCAGATGGAGCGCCTATTCAGCCGCGTGCGGAGTGAGTTCGGCAGCCTCGACATATTTGTGGCCAATGCGCGACCCGAGGTAGGTGCGTTCTACCAGCCGCCGGCGTCCATCGGCATCGACCAATGGGACGCGGCGATGAGCTCGCAGGCCACAGCGTTCCTGATCGGCGCCCGCGAGGCGGAGAAGCTGATGCTCGACAACGGCCGCATCATCGCCATCACCTATGCGCCCGGAGGCCGGTACGGAAGCTGGCAGGCGTGGGTCGGGATGGGGGCCGCGAAGTCCGCGCTCGAGACGCTCTGCCGCTACTTCGCAGTGGCGCTCGCGCCGCGCGGCATAACCGTCAACACGGTCAGCCCTGGATGGATCGAAGACAGCGTGCTCAACACCCTGCCGGATCCGGTCGTGCAGATGATCCGCGACCATCACAGGAACGGATGGACGCCCATGCGGCGGCTCGGCACGCCAGCGGACATCGGCAACGCGGTCACGCTGCTCTGCTCGAACGAGGCGGGGTGGATTACGGGTCAGCTCATCGCCGTGGACGGCGGGATGGGTCTCATGGATCCCGCACTGCCTCTCGCGATTCAACAGCCGGAGCTGCAAGTGAAGGCCTAAACCTCATAGAGCGGGCGCCCAATCGCGTCGTCGCGGCAGTGCCGCAGGGCATTCATTGGCCGCCGCGATCAAGAGCGCGACACTCGCACCAAAGGGCCAACTAAGCATGTACCCGTGGAAAGAACACGCCAGAAAAGATTCCGCTGGCGGTGCGCCACGTGCGCAGCTTCCTGCTCTCGAATCGGTCGGCATAGCACCCTCGCGAGCCGAGACGTCATCGAGAAGATACTGGCTCTCTAGAGCGCAACCATTCCTCCAGTTGCACGCTGGCCGCTTCGTCTCTCGTCAGCCTCCGCAACGACTCGACCGGGACCAATCCGTCTGCGGGCACGACTCCAGTCGTCGAATGGAAATAGAGATTGCGGTCGCGCCGCGTGTTCTCGGTACAGCGGGCGCCTTGTCCTGGCCATTTGAACGGGTATCCAGGTGGACGCGTGCTGTTGTCCAGCTCGCAGCGCGGAATCAGATCACTCAACCACCATCCGATACCGTACGATTCGTGAATGTCCGGTTTCGTGTTCGGCTGATCAGGCTCGAAGATCCAGTTCTGACAGTTCCGGTCGAGGAGCAACCCGGCATGGGTGGCTTCACCCAGCATCCATCGACAGGCGATCTTTGCCGTCTCAATTTCCTTGTCTCCACCTCCAACGTCGGAATGGCAGCCGACAAACCAGACCTCTTTCACAACTTGCCGTTCGTACCCGGGATCGCATCTGATCGTCGGAGCCAGATGAGCGTCGCGGTCGATGCCCCCCCAGCTCGTGGGCAGGAACCATGACCGATGTTCATTCATGGCCAAGGCGTGGCGGACGTTCCTGATGATTGGGTTGTATCTGAGATGGGGAAGGCTCTGGGGCCAGATGCCTCCGTACGACTTCACCGTGTCCCAGATTCCCAGGAAGTGGATGGCGACGTCCTCAGCCTGATAGGTCTTGCGAAACCGATCGATACGAGCCCAGTCTTCGCAGTGCGGCTTGTAAGCCGCATAGGCCTGCGAGAAGCAGCATGAGAACGCCTCGTCGTCGTCCGCGAACCGGCTCGCCGGAAGACCACACCGGTACAAGAGTCCCGCTAACGCCCTGACGGTGAAGGCACCACGACTAAAACCCATGAGAAAGACGAGATCGGTCTCACGATTGTGGTGCTTCGCCAAAGCTTGATACATCTCGCGTAAGTTGGCATAGAGACCGTAGCCGACAGTCAGGCCGGCTAGTTTCGCCAACGATCGAGCAACCGGCACTCTCGGAGGATCGAGGATGATCAGGCCGTCGCGTTTCCCGCCCGCAGACGCCTTGAACTGCTTGATGTCATCGACCAGGCTCGCAGTCGTCCCGATACCCTGGTCGTAGAAAACGAGTTGCTGGTTGGGCGACACGAGGTCCGCTGACTGCACGAGGTGGGACACATTGGACACGTGTTGTGCGAAGGTGTTCCCCGTCCCGTCGGAGCAAACGACGAGATTCCTCGGCTTCATGCGCCGTGGATTGTAGCCAATTCGCGAGCGGGTGCTACTCCACACCAAAGGCCAGCAGCGCTCGTTCGCGCCTTACATCGGCTTACGCGCTGCTGCCGCAGACCCGGTTCGCGTGGCCGGTGCTTTCAGTGCGGCCTGCGATTCGTTCACGAATGGCGCCGCGCGCCCGTCAGCGACTGGCCGCGAGCTCTCGTTCGCATGTCTTGAGGTCAGGACAGTAGAGCGGTGGCACACGCCCGCTCACAGGATTGCGATAGGCAAACCACATTGGCTTGATGTCCGGCCACACGATGGTGTCGCCGGGCAACGAGCCATGGTGGCGGAGCGGCATGGAACTGCGCGGGATATCTGGCGGGAAGTTCCTCAATGGTTCAATGGCGTTCTTGACCTGCGGCCTCGGCACTACCGCGCTTGCCTTGCGCGCCCAGCCGTCCTTGAAGCTCGGGGAACTGAAGTACGGCTGGTCTGGTGCCATGACGTCGAGCTTCCAGATGCCGTCTTCCAGCTTCGCGGCGTTGTTGGGATACATACCGTCGGAGAACCCACGCGATTCCGGGGCCGCGTCGATGTGGAGCAGGCGATGGCGCATCTTGGCTGAGGTCCCGTCCGGCGCCACGTCGATCACCGGCTGAATCAGCCAGTGGCCCTGGGCAGCCGGGCGTGGCAGCGCCGCCACACCATCGTAGTTGCGCTCGCATTCCTCTGCGTGATCGGGGCCGACACAGAAGGCGACGGCCGCCTTGGCGCGCCAGCCGTCCCTGGCGAAGAGTTGGCCCAGCGCATGCCACTGCTGGTCGTCGATGTCGTTGGCCAGCGCGTGGCTGATGTTGTCGACGGCGATATATGCGACCGAATGGGAGAGGCGGCGCCTCGCATCTGCGATCGCCGCCTGCATGTCACGCGGCGGATGCAGCGCGTCTCGAACGACGGCGAGCGGCGGGAGCAGCGCACCCACACCGGCGACTTTCGTGCCCGCGGGCAGTTGCACGGGCTTCCCTGAAACGGGATGGTCGAGGAAGAAGTCCGGAACGACGCCGTCCGTGAGAGTGCCTCGGTCCGCGGTGGGCGCGGGCCTGTCGGGCGCGTTCTTACCGATCTCCGGCGCGGTCACCAGGCGACTCTTGGCCCAGCCCTGGTAGTAGTCGGTCGCCATGATCGGGAAGATGCGCATCTCGCGAATGCGCCAGATTCCATCGGTGGCCTTGGCGAATCGATTCTCGATCACATCGATCCCGAGCGACGCGGTGCCAGCGTTGTAGTCGCCGAGCATGTTGAACACGACGCCGCGCGTGCGCGCCTCTCGCCCGGCCGGCGAGACAGAGACGAGGAGGTTGGAGATGAGCCGATTGTTCATCTGACCGTAGCGCAGACCTTGCGGGCCCGACCGTTCATGGAACCGACGGATGCTCGCGACGCCTTCATAGATGCCCACGTCGGCCAGTTCGAGAACGGCGTCGCTGCTGAACAAATCGGTGGCGTCGTCCCACATCTTCCGATCGACGTAGTAGCCGTACGCGTTCTGCAGATTGGCGACCTTGTCCTCGTCGTTCATCGCCTGGATACGCCGGTCGAGCGCAGCGAGCGTGTCTGACGGTGCCCCCGCGATCGCCGGGATCGTCATCCCGCTTGGAATCGGCGGGATGGGAACGCCAGCCTCTGCCGATGTGTAGTGGAACGGAACGAGCTTGACGTCGCGACCACCCGTGACCCACCCGGTCTCATACGGGCCGGCGGTCTCCATGTAGTAGTCGAGGCGCGAGATCTTCCAGACTCCACCCTCCTTCACGTACTCGTTCTCGCTGATGCCCTGCTCCCAACGCGCGTCTCCGCCCAGTTGTCCGATCATCGAGAACTCGTGCCAGCGGCCTTTGGCTGTCTTCCCGTCGGCCGAGAGATTCAGGACTGGCGCGTCTTCGAGCATGGTGTGCAGGCCACCCGCAGGTAAGCCCTCGCGGCCGTTGCCCCATGTCGTCAGGAGATACTTACTGATCGCCGCGCGGCCTTTCAGGCGCTCGTCACCATAGATGGCCTCGGCATCGCTGGTGAAGAGCAACCCCATCTCGCTCCACAGGCCGAACTGGGCATAGTGCGCGTAGGAAATCTGCAGGCGCTTGACTGCACGGATATCCTCGGCACGCTGGACTTCCAGGGAGAGCCTGGCAAGGTCAGCAGCGTCGTCCACCGCGCGCACAGCGGGAGTGGGACGTGCGATCGCGACAGCGATCAGGAAGAACGCGAATCGTGTTCTCATACGCGTGTCGCACAGCATAACGCCGGCGATTCCCATCCGGAAGGGAGGAAACAGTGAGGAGACATCTGTTCGCGGTGGTGATGCTACTCGCCGGATCTGCGTTCGCGCAGCAGCGCGCGCCCGAGATCGCCTTCACGTCGGTCCCCGACTACCCCAATCTTCCGGCGGGCATGAACTTCGGCGAAGTCCCGGGCGTGGCAGTGAACTCGACCGGCCACGTGTTCGTCTTCTCGCGCTCGAACAGCGCGAACGGCCCCGCGTTTGGCGCCGCTGCCGCCCAGCTCTTCGAGTTCGATCAGAACGGCAAATTCGTGCGCGAGATTGGCCAGGGCCTCTACGCCTGGTCGGAGGCGCACAGCGTGCGCATCGATCGGAACGACAACATCTGGGCCATCGACAAGGGCTCGAACATGGTGGTCCGGTTCAACCCGCAGGGCCGCGTCGTGTGGGTGTTCGGACGGAAACAAGAGGCGGCCGACGGCGCCGAGCCGCTCGGGCATCCAGACCCGCCGCTGCCGCCGGTGGACGGCAACTTCCGTCAGCCGACCGACGTGGCCTGGGACTCGCTGGGCAACATCTACATCACCGACGGGTATATCAACTCGCGCGTCGCCAAGTACGACAAGAACGGCGACTGGGTGAAGTCATGGGGATCGAAGGGCACCGGCCCTGGCCAATTCGACATCCCGCATTCGATTGCCATCGACCTGCGAGACAACATCTACGTCGGCGATCGCACGAACCATCGCATCCAGGTGTTCGACACCGACGGCAACTTCAAGCGGATGTTTTCCATCGATGTGCCACCCGATCCCACGTCTCGCCCCGTCAACGGCCCGACGCCCACCGGCGAACGTCTCAAGCAGGCGATTGGAGCCCCCAATTCGCTCTGCATCACGCCCGGGCCCACTCAGGTGCTCTTCGTTGGAGAATCGACATACCCTGGACGAATCTTCAAGGTTGCCCTCGACGGCACCGTGCTGGGAGTGATCGGTCGATCGGGACGCAACCTCGGACAGTTTTCCGGTGCGCACGCGCTCGCGTGCCCCACGGAGCGTGAGCTGTACGTCGGCGAGACTTCGAATTGGCGGGTACAAAAACTGCTCCTGCGCTGACCTGTGATCACAGTAGAGCGCAGAGATGCCGCAGGCGGCGTACCACGTTCGAAGATCGGAGGTAGACGTGAGCGTTGCACCGGACATCCCGAGACGGAAACACAAGGTCGCCATTATGAACGCCGTCCACGACCTGCCGGTGCTGGTCGCGCGCGACGAAGGCTTCTTTGTCGATGAGGGGCTCGACCTCGATTTCGTGACCACGCCGGGCATGGGACAGGTGACGACGATGCACGAGGTCACGTTCGAGTCGGTATTCGATCGGCCGCTCGACTCGGTCTACAACGAGGGCGGCATCGATCAGTACCGTATGTGCGAGTGGGGCATCATGAAGCGCGCAGTGGAGGCGAACACTGAAGGGCGCCGCAGCCGCAAGATCGTTGCGCTTGGTGCTTCGATGTCGAAGTTCGCCATCGTTGTGGCGAAGGACTCGAAGATCTACGAGCCCGAGATGCTGAAGGACAAGTTGATCTCGGTGACGCCGAACAATGGCTCGCACTTCACGATGCTGAAGATGCTCGAGGGTTTTCTCGAGCCGCAGCACATAAAGACAACGAACGCGGGCTCCATGAAGAAGCGGCTCGAGGCGCTCTACAAGGGCGAGGTCGCCGGCGTGGTGCTGATGGAGCCGTGGATCAGCGTCGCGCAGAAGAACGGTCTGCGCATCCTGATCGAGTCACACTCCACACGCAGCGAGGCGGCCAGCGACGAGGTGAACGGGCCGACGCTGGCGGCAATGTTCCGCGCGCAGGCCCGCGCCGTGGAGCTGATTGAAAAGGACCCAACTCCCTTCATCCATTACCTGGTGGCGGAGACCGGCGGCCTGCTCGACCGCAAGGATTTCCAGGCGTGGCGTCTGCAGCACGCGCCGCCGCAGCCCTACACGCGCGAGCGGTTCGAGGATACGTACAACTGGACCGTCAAATGGAACATGACCGTGCCGGGCGCGACCTACGAGAATACGGTCGACAATCGCGCGTGGATCTGAAGCACCTCGGCATCGCAGCACTCTGTCACGCGCACGCTGAAGCGTGCGCACTACTCCGTCATACCAGTGGCGCCATCATGAGATGAATCGTCGCCACGAGCACGATAAGCATCACTGTCGCTGCGAGGCCAATCCACATCATCCGCGCTATGCTCACCTCGCCGGCGGCAAACGCGGTCGCCGAGGTCGCACCCGCCCACGGGAAGATCAGTCCTACGCCGACATGGCCGAGCAGAATCGCCATCGAGGCGGGATTGAATCCGATCTGCTGGGCGGCGGGAACGAAGATGCTCGCGAAGAGCGCCGTGCCTGAAATGAAGTTCGTCGCGATACCCGCAGCCGCTGCGGCGACGTAGGGCAGCATCGTGGCACCGATTCCCAAACGACTGACCATGCGACCTACGGTTTCCGCGACGCCGAACTGCGTCAGCGCGTCGGTCATCGCGACCGCGCCGGCAACGAGGAACATGGTGTTCCACGGGCCATGCTGTTCGGCATCACGCCATGACAACAGCGCTCCGCCCGCGCGCGCACGCGCGCCGTCTTCCGACGAGCGGATCGTGAAGAGCAGGAACAACACGGCCGGTGGCACGACCCAAACCGGAAGCGCCCGCGCGGCCGCCGCCGTGACGGGATGGTTACTGCCCAACGCGACCTCGAGCAAGGTCGGGAGCGTAAAGAGCGCCACCATGATCGCAAAGACGACCAGCACGCGGACTTCGTTCGCTCGCATCGGCCCGAGCTTGGCGCGCTCGGCCCGGAGAAACGCTTCGCCGCTCGGCAGCGCCCGGATCTCCGGCGGAACGACGATCCACAGCAGTGCGTAGAACGCGACGAGCAGCGCGAGACAGACTGGCATGCCAACGATCATCCACTCGAAGAACCCGAGCTGCCGGCCCGTGACCTGCTCGAGGATGGCGACGGCGATCGCGTTGTGTGGCACGCCCATGATCGTCGCGGTGCCGCCGGCGACCGATGCGTAGAACGTTCCCAGCGTGATGAAGGCAGCAAAGTTGGCCGTGGCCGCGCGAGCGGTGCCCGACATGGTCCAGGTGTGGCGCACCACCGACATTCCGATTGGCACCGTCATCGCCACGGTGGCGGCGTCGGAGACAAACATGGAGATCGCGGTAACGATGAGCATATAAATGAATGTCAGCCGGTGCATCCGGCCCCCGATGCCGCGCAGCGCGAGAAACGCGAGGGCGAAGCGGTACGCGAGTCCGTGCTTCTCGATCGCGTACCCCATGAGCACGGTTCCGAGGATCCAGAAGAAGATCGGCTGGCCGTACAGCCGCATCGTCTCGGCGATGTTCATCACGCCGGCGGCAGGAAATACGAGAAACGGCAGCATCGCAGCCACGGCCCAGGGCATCGGCTGCGTCATCCACCAGACGATCACGCAAACGAAGGTCGCGAGCGCGAGGCGTCCCTCGTACGACAGCCCGAGCGGCACGGCTGCCGTTAACGCGAACGCCGCGGGACCGGAGAGCAGTCGGAGCAGGAACAAGAGCCGAAATGCTACACCACGGCTCGTTAGACGTCTTGAACGGTCAGAATCCTTACCGACGAGGCGAGTGTCTGCGATCCGTTCAATTCCCAATCTCCGATTTCCAACCACCAATGCGGCGAGCTATGTTGGGAGTTGGAAGTTGGGAGCTGGGAGTTGACAACTCGTTCTCGTCTCTCTGTGGAACGACCCCGGTTGAAAACGGCGCTCGTGGCGCGCGGACACACGCAGGCGCTCAGGGACGGCACCGTGCGGCCGCGCACGTGCGACCTCGCGTTCGAAGACGTGCCCGTGATCATCCAGGCGTTCCGCCGGATGGTGCGAGGACTCGAGTTCGACGTCGCGGAGCTGGCGATCACGACCTACATCTGCGCGCGGGCACATGGCAAGCCGTTCACCGCAATTCCAGTATTTCCAATGCGCGCGTTTCATCATGGCGCGATCCTGCACCACACCGGCAGCGGTATCCGGACGCCGAAGGATCTCGAGGGCCGGCGGATTGGCGTCAATCGCGGTTATACGGTCACGACTGGTGTCTGGGCGCGCAGCATTCTTCAGCATCAGTACGGCGTCGATCTGAACAGCATCACGTGGGTGCTGTCTGGCGACGAGCATGTGGAGGAATGGCAGCCGCCCGTCAACGTCGTGTCGATTGAGCCGGGAAAGAAGATGGAAGACATGCTGGTCTCAGGGGAAATCCCTGCCGCCATCGGCGTTCACGTGGACTCGCCCGAGGTGAAGCCGCTTATACCAAATGCAGCGACAGCAGGCCTCGACGCGCTGCGGTCACGCGGCCTTCACCCGATCAACCACACCATAGTGGTGAAAAACGATCTACTGGACGCCTATCCCGATCTCGCGCGCGACCTGTTCGAGGCATTCACCGAAGCCAAGCGGCTCTACATCGATCGTGTGGACGATCCGATGCTGCTCAGGGTGAAGGAGATCATCGGCGACCCGCTGCCCTACGGCGTCGAGCCGAACCGCAAGATGCTCGAGGCTATCATCCAGTACGCGGGCGAGCAGGGGATCATCCGGCAATCGTTCGCTGTCGAGGATCTCTTTGTCTCAGACTGACCGCTAGCGCGCCAAGGGAGCAGAGGGCGCGGGGAAAACCAAAACGCAGGGAGCGCGGAGGAGCAGAGGTACGCGGGACAAAAGACGTCGCAGATGGCGATTGGCGCCTACACTACAACCCTCGAACCGGGCGACCGCCGCGCACGTCGTCCGCGTATGCGGTGATCGCGTCGAGCGTGACGCGCGCGACGTTCGCATACCGCGCCACATCATCCTCCAATGCGCGGGCGACGTTGCCGATTGCGTTCCCGATCGAGCGAACGCGGCCATCGAGCCCCGGACTGCCACCGAGACCGCCGAGCACGGGAATCGAAACGGCCTGCGTCACGGCAGGGCCGGCGACGGGACCGGAATGCCTGAAGTCGAGCATTGCTGCACCAGCGTCTTCGAGCAGCCGCGCCTGCGCGACGCAGGCGTCGGTCTCGTGCGCGCTGAATTGCGCCCACACCGGAATGCCGGCACTAACCACCGCACGGACGCCGGCGGCGTCGGTGTCCAGCTTCACCATCTCCGCGCCACCTTCGTCGACGATCACGCGCGCGGCACGGACAATGGCATCCGGCCCATCGCGCATCGCTCGAGTCGGAACATCACAGCTGACCAGCGCTCGCCTCACGCCACGACGGACGCCGCGGCAGGCGAGGACCATCTGGTCGAGCGTGACCTCGGTCGCGCTCTCATGCCCCCATAGCGTGACGCCGACCGAGTCGCCAACCGAGACGAGGTCCACGCCGCCACGGTCCGCAATCTGCGCCATCTGGTAGTCGTAGACGACAATTCCGACGATCTTGCGACCATCGCGCTTCATCTGCTGCAGCGTGGACAGCGTTACCCGGTCGGTCACGTCGCCAATGGTATGCGGAATGCCTCGCAGTTGAATGCTTCGCGTAGAGCGGGGGCTTGAGCCCCCGCGTTGACGATCACGCGCAGGCTAAAGCCTGCGCTCTACTTCGAGGTGCTCGCTAGCGGAAAGATTTGAGGATATCGTCCACGTAGTCGTCCTCATTCGCCACGACGACCATCAGCGACCACGGGCGGACCTGAGCAAGCGTCCTCGAGAGGGCTTCGTGAGTGACCTGCGCGGCACGCACAATGACGGTGTGAGTCATCACTCGCCGTGCGCTGCACGCTTCTCCAATGATCTCTGCTGCATGCGCGTTGTTGCCGGCGCCGACGATCATCAAGACGAGGTCCGTGTCCGTCACGCCGGAAACCAGATCCGCGATCTCGTGCTCATTGGCGGTGTCGAGATTGATCGTCCGGATCACGCGCCCGGTCGGCGGCTGCGCCTCGATGCGGAACTGCGTCACACCGTGGCCGGCTCGACACCGGGCTGCGCGATGAGGGCCTCGCGCGCCGCATCCTCGAACGACTGCTCGGGCGGCAGCACCAGGGAGGCAGATCGTACCCGCTGATGCGCCGGATCCACGCCGGGCGGCGTCGTGCCCGATCCCTCGAGCGCCCGTAGTGCGCGCAACAGCCGTTGCCGCGCCATGATGATGCCGCTGTCGGTCGAGACGAGCGTCTCCTTCGTTCGGTCGACGATCGGGCCCATGCTCTCCTGGAGCGACGCATCCTGCATCGCGAAGCCTTCGATTCCGCTGAAGGTGCGCCCTTCGCGCTGGGCGGCCCGGTCCATCAGGTAGTCGTTGTCCTTGTTGGCAAGCGGGCGATAGGTGCCGGGCACGTACTGGACGTGAATCCCCTTACCGTCACGCATCGCGGCGACCTCGTTATCGGTGAGCGCGCGCGTCGGGTGGTAGTCGAAGCTCCACGTCCAGCAGTTGTCGTCGTCAATCGGAATCCACAAGTGGCCATGGATCGGGTGGCCGCCGCGAGGTGGAATCATCGTGTAGGAGGGCATCACCCACTGCGTGATCCGCCAGTAGTAGTGACCGTTATCCGCGTTCCGGCGCGCACCGATGTAGAGGCCGCCGGCGCTTTCGACCACTTCAAAGACCGGCCGCATGTCGGCCAGGTTATACCTGTTACCGCGCGTTCCCTTGAAGAGCGGATCGGTCTTGAGGTCGCCGCGATGAAGGAACGAGACGTGGCTCGAGTCGATGCCGCCTTCCATCGCTTGAAGCCAGTTGCTCTCCTGCAGGCGCTTCGATACGAACGAGTGCGGGGCCGGCACGGTGGCGAACTCGTATTCCGGCAGCGGCGGCTGGCTGCTCGGCGGGCCCATGTAAGTCCACAACACGCCGCCGCGCTGTACGAGCGGATACGACTTGAGCCTGACCTTTTTCGCGAAGGCTGAATGCTCTGGCTCGTTCGGCATGTCGACACACTGCCCGTCGACGTCGTACTTCCACCCGTGATACGGGCAGCGCAGGCCACATTCCTCGTTGCGGCCGAACCACAGCGACACACCGCGATGCGCGCAGAACTCGTCGAGCAGGCCGAGTCGACCGTCGGTGTCGCGGAACGCAATCATCCGTTCCGACAGCAGCTTCACGCGCACCGGCGGGCAATCTGGCTCCGGCAGCTCCTCGGAAAGCAGGGCGGGAATCCAGTAGCTGCGAAACAGGCGGCCGAGCGGTGTACCAGGGCCGGTCCGCGTCAGCCGATCGTTCTGCTCCTGGCTGAGCATCCTGTGGGTATCCTACCTCCGACGCCAACTAGCCGAGGGCTCCGCCCTTGATATCCCCGCGAAGCCTCGGCTAGTTCACAGTGTCTTCTCGGCGCGCTTCGCGCGCCCAGCCCATTATGCGGTACAACAACGAGCACAATATCGGCGTTCGAGCCCGCATAACAGGCTAATGGATCGATTCCGGCTGGCGGGTGTCATGGGCTGGCCCGTGATGCACTCGCGCTCGCCCGTGCTTCACAACTATTGGTTCCGGCGGTACGGACTGCAAGGGACGTACGTGCCGCTGGCCATCGAGCCGCAGGGCTTGGAAGCAGCACTGCGTGCGCTGGCGCCACTTGGATTCGCCGGGTGCAACCTGACGATACCCCACAAGCAGCGCGCGATCACGATGGTGGATGAGGTCGATCCCGTCGCGAAGCGGATCGGCGCCATCAGTTGCGTCATTGTCCGCCCGGACGGCTCGCTCACCGGCACCAACAACGACAGCTATGGCTTCGTGCACAACATCATGCATGAACGGCCGCAGTGGCGAGCCGACGCGGGGCCGGCAGTGCTCATCGGCGCCGGAGGCGGCGCGCGTGCCGTCGCCTATAGTCTTGCCGATCGAGGGGCTCCCGAAATCCGCGTCGTCAACCGAACGTTCGAGCGTGCCCAGGCGCTGGTGTCCGCATTTGGCCCGCCGCTCACCGCGATTCGCTGGGAGGACCGCCATCGTGCGCTTACGGGCGCGACGATGTTGGTCAACACGACCAACCAGGGGATGGTCGGTGAATCACCGCTCGACCTCAGGCTAGACACGCTACCCGCCCTGGCACTCGTCTGCGACATCGTCTACGTGCCGCTCGAAACGCCACTCCTGGCAGCAGCGCGCGGACGCGGCAATCCTATAGTCGACGGTCTCGGGATGCTGCTACACCAAGCGCGACCTGCCTGGCAGGCGTGGTTTGGGATCGCACCCGAGGTCACTCCCGAGCTGCGAGCGCTGATCGAAACGACATTCACAGCCTCGAGTGGTCGTGCTCCCACGTCTTCTTGAACTGCGTCGCCGACCAGAGCTTCTCGCGTCATGCAACCGACGGATTTCGAGTAGACGCGCTAATGCTTTCTATCGTTCAGCTCGTCTCTGATAACGTTCCCGAGTGGTGCGCCGTCCACCCGACGGAAGGTTCGTGATGTTTGTATCGGACCGCGATGGTCCGTTCGATCTCTGGATGACACAAGTCGGAAGCCGTGTGTTTCGGAACCGTACCGAAGGCAACGACTGCTGCTGCCAGCATCAGAAGTGGCGGCTTCTCTGGCGACAGCTCGCAAATCTGGCTCGGCGCGGTGACCCGTCCAAGAGGATGCGAATCATGCCGCCACGGGATCCGGTATTCGTCTCGGACGTCGATGGCGCCAACGCTCGTCAGATCAAAAGTGTTCTCCACGCGATGACGCATTAAGACACGCTCTCGCTGCTGCGGTAGTATCCTTTGACGCCGCATGTCGCTCTCCAGAGGTGACGTTCTCGGTCCATATGAAGTCCTCGGACTCATCGGCAAGGGAGGAATGGGCGAGGTGTATCGGGCGCACGACCCCCGCATGGGCCGAGACGTCGCGATCAAGGTGTCCTCCGAGCGTTTCAGCGATCGATTCTCGAGGGAAGTGCACGCCGTCGCTACCTTGAACCATCCGAACATCTGCACGCTGCACGACGTCGGCACGAACTATCTCGTCATGGAATTGGTGGAGGGTCCAACGCTCGGCGAGCGCATTCGAGAAGGCGCGCTGCCGCTGGACGAAGCGCTCGCCATCGCCCGGCAAATTGCCGATGCCCTCGAAGCGGCTCACGAGAAGGGAATCGTTCATCGCGATCTCAAACCCGAGAACATCAAGATCAAGCCGGGCGGCGTGGTGAAGGTGCTGGACTTCGGCCTTGCGAAGGCTGACGCAGGCGTTGGCGCGAGAAGCACGGACGATTCGCCGACGTTCAGCGCGAGCGCAACCGAGGCCGGCATGATCGTTGGCACCGCCTCGTATATGGCCCCGGAGCAGGCGAAGGGCAAGGCGGCCGACAGGCGGGCTGATGTCTGGTCCTTCGGTGTGGTCTTGTACGAGATGGTCACAGGCCGGCGACTCTTTCCAGGCGAGACGACGACGGAGGTCCTGGCGTCCGTGCTGAAGGAGCAGCCGGATTGGAATCGGGTTCCTTCGCAAGTACAGCGACTGCTGCGACGGTGCCTGGAGAAAGATCCAGAGAGACGACTGCGGCACATCGGCGATGCAATGGATTTGGTGGATGATGGCGCGCCGGCCGCGGCTGGACAGGCAAAGTCCGGAGACAGACGGCGGTGGCTCTGGGCGAGCCTAGCAGCGTGCGCGACCCTCGCGGCGGTCGCGGCCGTGGCGTGGCGAGCTCCGTGGCAAAGCACATCGACGCCCAACGAGCCTTCCACACGCTTCCAGGCTCCGCTGCCAGGAAATCAAAGCGGGACGCTGACGGTGTCGCCAGACGGCCGTCGGCTCGCGTACTACGGCCTGACAACAGAGAGTGCGGGCATGAGCCTTCTCGTCCGTGATCTCGGTGAGTCGGAGTGGCGGCTGCTCGCCAGTGTCGACAGCATCGCTGGCGGCAATATATCCGTATGGTCTCCAGACAGCCGGTTCATCGCGTTCCAGGCAGCCGGCCAACTCAGGAAGGTCAGTGCGACTGGTGGCCCTCCGGAGACGATCTGCGCTTTGCAAGGCCTGTTTCTCGGGGGCGCGTGGAACCGTGACGGTGTGATCGTTTTCGGCAGCCCTCAGGGTCTGATGCAGGTTCCGGCCGCTGGCGGCGATCCCGTGTCGCTGACCGCCATCGACGCCTCGCGAAAAGAGCTGTCTCACGTCGCTCCTTCGTTTCTTCCCGACGGACGCCATTTTGTATACAGGCGCAACGCCAACCCGGCGGAGAACGGCGGGCTTTACCTGGGATCGCTGGATGGCGCGCCAGGCGGGCAACCTTCGCAACGGATTGCGAATCTGCCGCCGAGCGTGTACGTCCCCGCGACGGACGCACCCGGTGGACGCCTCGTATTCGTTCGCCAGGGAACGCTGCTTGCGCAGGCGTTCGATACCGGAAGATTCGAAATGGTTGGAGAACCGGTGCCGATAGTGGAACAGGTGAGCCAGTTTTCCGTCTCGCAAACCGGAGTGCTTGCCTACCGCAATCTCGGCCCTGGCCGTGACCTGCAACTCACGTGGTACGACCGACAGGGAAACGCTATGGGTACAGTGGGAAAACCAGCACCCTTCCAGTTTCTCACGCTGTCGCCGGACGCCACCCGCGCGGCCGTGTACATGACCGAGCAGGGGAACACGGACATCTGGCTGGTCGATCTCGCCACGGGCGGCCGTACCAGATTCACCTTCGATCCCGCGAATGAGAACAACCCCGCGTGGTCCCCCGACGGCGCCTATGTGGCATTCACGCGCGCTGGCGGCGTGAACGCGATCTTCAGGAAGGCTGCGACACTCGAAGGGAGCGAAGAAGAGCTGTTCAAGCTGGGGCCGAAAGGAAGACCCGATGTCAGCAACTTTTCCCGGGACGGACGCTTTCTCACCGTCAGCCCACTCACCGCAGGGGGGCAGGATCTTTGGGTCCTGCCGCTCACTGGCGAACGCAAACCGATTCCATTCATCGAAAGTCCGTTCGCCGAAGTTGGCGGCCGTTTCTCGCCGGACGGGAGATGGATCGTCTATATATCGAACATGTCCGGCAGAAACGAAATCTGGGTCCGGCCGTTCAATCCATCTTCGCCCGGTGAGGCCTCCTCTACTGGCGGCCAATGGATGGTTTCTCAAGGCGCGATCGGCATGCCGCGATGGCGGAGCGATGGGAGGGAGTTGTTCTATCTGGCGTCCGATGGCGGAATCATGTCGGTCGAGACAACGACAAGCCCAACCTTCAAATCCGGCCCGTCCCAGCTGCTCTTCCGACTGTCGAAAGTGTTCCTCAGTTCGTCCTCCGTTGGTACTCCTGGGACGCTGGCAGATGTCACAGCTGACGGCAAACGTTTCCTGATCGCGATGCCCGTCGTCGATAGCGCGCCGGAACAGTTCACCGTCGTGTTGAATTGGCCGGCGTGGTTGAAGCGGTAGAGCCTTATGCACGGAGCGGCTGCTCCGTACGTTGTTAGACAGCGTATCCCTGGCAGAGGCGGACGATCGGCACGAGTTGCCAGTCGAAGTCCGCGAGTCGATCCGGTCCAAGCCGTTCCACGGTTCTCAGCACACTGGTGGCGTCGGTCAGGAGCCGTTCGACATCAATGCCCTGGCAGCGCGGCGAGAACGGCGCCAAGTAGCGCGTGCCGCGCGTCAACATGTATATCGTCCCGTGGTGATTCCGCCGCCGAAGATGGTAGAGAGCGACGCCAATCTGCAGAATGCCTTGATAGAGGCGGCGTACGTCGCGTGGTTCAGCCCTCCACAGCAGCTCCAACGTTTCATGCTGCTCGAAGTACTCACCGCGGTTGAATTGCGCGATCCCCTCTAACAGTCGGGGCGGTGGAGACTCGTCGCACTCATGCATGGTCGCCGATCAGGGTATAGGCAATTGGTGTCCGATATCCACAGCCCTTTGTATCCTCTCGTTGAGCCAAACGAAAGGGCGAAGAGCTCGCAGCGCAGCTCGCCAAGAAGTCGGCCGTCAGGCAAGCCCGAAAGAAGGTCGCTCGAGTGCGAGGCGAGGCCGCAGCACTGGTCAGCAAAGTGGCGGACAAGGTCATCGGCCGTGCACGCAAGCGTAAACGGGCAAGGGTCGCGGCCGCTGTTGTTGGCGCGGCAACTGCTACCACTATCAGCTTTGCTCGCAAACGAAAGCGCTAAAGGCGCTACTCCAGGGTAAACCGGGTCAGAATTGCCCGCATCTGTGGTTTGAATGCAGGCTGAGGACAGAGCGAGGCCGAGGGATTGAGCGGTCGGACCGTACCAGGAAATCAAGGAAAATCTGTTGGAACAAAGGACACATTGGTGTAACCTCCGCTCAATACGTGACCGTGTGCGGTGGGAGGGAGCGAGTAATGATTCGAACCCGAGCACTGGCGTCAGCAACCATGGTCCTTGCGGGCGGGGCTTTTCTTGCGGCGGCAACTCCGCCCGCGCAAAATTCCTTTGCCGCTTCCTCCTCCGCGACGGCGACCGCCCATCGCGCGACACTGGATAAATACTGCGTCAGTTGTCATAAAGCCCCCACGCCGGTTGCCGGACTGCGACTGGACACCCTGGACACGGCGAATTTCGAGACCGACGGCGCGACGTGGGAGAAGCTGGCGCGCAAGCTGCGCAACCGCGAGATGCCGCCTGTCGGCGTGCCGCGGCCCGATGCGGCCACTTACGACGCACTCGTCCAGTACATCGAAGCCGGTCGTGATCGCCTGGCGCAGGCGAAACCCAATCCCGGACGTCCTACGCTCCATCGTCTGAACCGAACGGAGTACGGAAATGCCGTTCGAGATTTGCTGGCGCTGGAGATTGACGTCGCGGAATTGTTGCCGGCCGACGACATCGGTTACGGCTTCGACAACATCGCAGATGTGTTGCAGGTATCGCCCGTATTGCTGGAACGGTACCTCTCTGCGGCACGCAAGATCAGCCGCGTCGCGGTGGGCGATCCCACGGTGCCCGTGTCGTATCAGACCTATGGCGTTCCGCATGGGCTCGTCCAGGTCGATCGTTTGAGCGAAGCCGCGCCTGTGGGCTCGCGCGGCGGCACGATCGTGCGCCACTTGTTCCCGGTGGATGGCGAGTACGAGATTTCGGTCACGTTGGCACGCAACAGAGACGACGAGTATCTCGGCCTCGCGCGGGAACGCAAGCTCGATCTCAGGCTCGATGATCGAAGGCTCCAACTGTTCGCCATCGCGGCTAATTCGAAAAAGGTCGTGCTCGGCGCTGGAACCCCTCCCGACGCGCATCTCAAGATCCGCGTGCCGGTGAAGGCCGGCACAAGAGAGCTTGCAGCGACATTCTTGAAAGATACGGTGCTCAAGGAAGGCATCATCGAGCGGGTCCGCGACGACGAGGTGACGACGTACTTTGAAGGTGTGGCCAGCATTACCGTCGCCGGTCCGTTCAATGTGCAAGGGCCGGGCGAGACAGTCACCCGCGACCGGATTTTCGTCTGCCATCCGTCCGCGGCCGCCGAACAAGAGGCCTGCGCGGCAAAAATCCTCTCCAACCTCGCCCATCGCGCCTATCGGCGTCCGGTCACTGCCGGCGATGTCACGCAACTGCTCTCGCTCTACAGAGCGGGCGCACAGAACGGCGGCTTCGAGGTGGGCGTGAGGCTGGCGTTGCAGAAGATTCTGGTGTCGCCCGATTTCCTCTTCCGAGCGGAAGTCGATCCGCCGGGCGCGGCTCGCGGGAGCGTCTACAGGATCAGCGACATCGAGCTTGCGTCGCGCCTCTCCTTTTTCCTGTGGAGCAGCATCCCCGACGACCAACTGCGCGCCGTTGCCGAGGGTGGGCGCCTCTCCGATCCATCGGTCCTGCAGGCTCAGGTCAAGCGCATGCTGGCCGATCCCCGCTCGCAGGCACTGGTGAAGAACTTCTCCGGCCAATGGCTGTTCTTGCGCAACATCGCAAGGATCGCGCCGGATACGACGACCTATCCGTATTTCGACGAGAACCTGCGCCAGGCCCTTGCGAAGGAAACCGAGCTCCTGATCGAAAGTCAGGTGCGGGAGGATCACAATGTCGCCGACCTGCTGAGCACGGACTACACGTTCGTCAATCAGCGCTTGGCCGAGCACTATGGGATCAAGGGCATCTACGGCAATGAGTTCCGCCGCGTCAAACTCGAAGATCCGAATCGTTACGGACTGCTCGGACAAGCCAGCATCCTGGCGGTGACCTCCTATCCCAACCGCACAGCGCCGACCATCCGCGGAAAGTGGGTGTTGGAGCAGCTCCTGGGTACTCCGCCACCACCTCCGCCGCCCAATGTTCCGTCGTTGAAAGATGATGGGACCGCACAGAAGCTGACCATGCGCCAACGCATGGAACAGCACCGGGCCAATCCAACCTGCGCTGCGTGCCACCGCATGATGGATCCACTCGGTTTCGCGCTGGAGAACTTCGATGGTCTTGGCGGCTGGCGCGACTCCATCGCAAACGGGTCGGGACCGATCGATTCCTCGGGTGCGCTGCCCGACGGCACCAAGTTCAACGGTCCGACGGGCTTGCGCGAAGTCCTGATGAGAAAACGGGACCTCTTCGTCGAAACCTTCACCGAGCGGCTGCTGACCTATGCGCTGGGTCGTGGCTTGGAAGAGTACGACAACGCTGCTCTTCGCAAGATCACACGCGACGCTGCGGCAGACAATCAGAAATGGTCAGCAATCATTCTTGGCATCGTCAAGAGCACACCATTTCAGATGAGGAGAGTGAGCGATGGTGATCTTTAAGCAATCGATTCCCCGGCGCACTTTCTTGCGCGGGGTGGGCGCCACCCTCGCCTTACCCATGCTCGATGCCATGACGCCGGCGTTCAGCGCCGCCACGACACGGCCGATCCGCATCGCGTTCATGCAGACCCCGAACGGGATCTTCAACTTGAACGGCGAGTGGACCCCCAAGAGCGTGGGCACCAACTGGGAATTGACCCGGACGCTCGAGCCGCTCGCGGCCTTCAAGGACCGCATGGTGGTGATATCCGGGCTCGATAATCAACAGGCCGCGGGCCTCACTGGCGAAGTGGGCGGCGACCATCCGCGCGCGTGCACTGCCTGGCTGACGGGCACACACGCCAAGATGACCTCCGGTGCAGATCTCCGCGCCGGAATCTCCGCCGACCAGATCGCCGCGAAGGAGTTCGGCAAGTACACCCAGCTCGCCTCGCTTGA
>Ga0209382_10001688_pt1 | contig 34148 bp, 33 predicted proteins | sample SoiMetdeltSBSDD5_FD_187599 | JGI IMG/M metagenome (GOLD analysis project Ga0209382, IMG submission 187599) | Bulk soil microbial communities from a Populus tree surrounding site in Tennessee, USA - Soil MetaG P. deltoides SBSDD5 (SPAdes) (version 2) | ecosystem: Environmental > Terrestrial >... | reverse complement strand
AGTGAGCGTCTTCGCGCCCGGCGCGTTCGACAGCAGCGGGATCCCGCCGGGCAGCACCGAGGTGACCGTGCGGGGCAGGCCCGGCTACTTCGGCACCTTCGGCTACAAGGCCAGGTCCCAGCCGGGCGACCCCGGGAGTCCGAGTCCTCGGATCGCCTGGCGCTACGACGCGGACTCCTGGGCCGTCGTCGGCTGCTCGGGTGACCCCGGTCCGGGCGGCACGCGTGAGCTCGAGCAGACCATCGCGAACGGTGTCCTGATCGAGCGCAGCCCGTTCACCGTGCCGTTCCGGATCGGACACCTGCCGGCCGGGTTCATCACCGAGTCGGCTGACTACAGCCCGCCCAGTGCCGGCCGACAGCCCGACACCATGCCGGGAGTGAATACGCACGCGGGCGTCCATCTCGCGAGAGCCGGCGACCCCTACGGCAGATCGAAGGGACACAGCATCCCGATCAGCTTCCGCCGCGGACCCTGGTCGACCGCGCCGAGCGGAAGCCGGGCGATCACGGTCCACGACCGTCCGGCATGGATCCACACCGATGACAACAACGTGACCACGGTCGTGGTCCGCGGATCCGGATACGAGGTCGCGGTGATCTCGCCGAACGATGTTGTCGGTGTCGATGAGCAGGAGGTACTCCGGATCGCCGAGGGACTCGTCCTCGCGGCGGATCCGCTGGACGAGTCGACCTGGTTCGACGGGACCGTTGCGATTCCGTGAGGGCGAACCGATGATCGGGGCATGAGCCTCCGGACCGCCGCCGCCGCGACAGCCCTGATGCTGTGCGCGGCGGCGCTGCTCGGATGTAGCGAGCGCCCGCCCGCCGTACCGGAGCGGGCTGTGTCGGCCGAGCAGACTGCTTCGCTGGCGAGTGTGCGGAAGGTGGACGACCATCCGCTGTGGACGATGACCTACCGCGGCGGGTACGACCGGATGAAGGGCGTCGACCAGCCGGCCGCACCGTCGCCGTACGGGTGCTCGCTGTTCGTCGCGTACGGCGACCGCGCGAACCCGGTGTTCGCCCGGAACTTCGACTGGGACCACAACCCGGCACTGCTGCTGTTCACCGACCCGCCGGACGGGCACGCGTCGGTGTCGATGGTGGACGCGGCGTACCTCGGGGTGCAGGGCGACCCGGACACCGCCGGCGAACAGCAGGCCTTGCTGGATGCGCCGCTGCTGCCGTTCGACGGGATGAACGAGAAGGGCCTGGCGATCGGAATGGCCGCGGTACCGGACGCGGACAGCGGGACCCGGCCGGAACGACCCACGGTCGGCAGCGTGCGGATCATCCGGCTGGTACTGGACACCGCGGCGACCGTGGACGAGGCGCTGAAGGTGTTCGAGTCGCACAACGTCGACTTCTCCGGCGGTCCGCCGCTGCACTACTTGGTCGCGGACGCGAACGGCGGCTCCGCCGTGGTCGAGCTGGTCGACGGGAAGATCGTTGCCCAGCGCAACAGCGAGCCGTGGAACGCGGTGGTGAACTTCACCCTCGCCGGGTCCGACGAGCGGGTTCGCCAGGCCGACGACCGGTACCGTACCGCCACCGACACGCTGCGCCGGAGCGGCGGGACACTCGCCGCCCGGGAGGCGATGAACCTGCTGAAGGCCGTAGCCCAGGGCCACACCCAGTGGTCCGTGGTCTACGGCCTCCGCAGCGGCGAGGTACGGCTGGTCACCGACAAGCGGTACGACGTGGTGCACGACTTCCGGCTGGCGATGGGCTAGCCGCGGGCGGCGAGCAGGAAGGCGGCGGTGGCGGCCAGGCCGGTCAGGGTGCGGATGTGGTTGCCGGCCAGCCAGCTCTTGGCCCAGCTGGTCCACTCGGCGGCGGTCATCGCGTTCGCGTCCAGCGCGTCCAGGGCGTTGTTGCGTGGCACGTTGTAGGCGCCGGTGACGAGGATGTTGCCGAGCAGGTACAGCAGGCCGCCGACCAGCAGCCAGATCGAGCACGGCTCGCCCCAGCGCACCAACGCGACCACCACTGCGACCATGCTGAGCAGGGCGGTGCCGAGGAACACCGGCATGAACGCCGAGCTCAAGATGGTGCGGTTGATCTCTTGCATCGCCGCCGCGCCCTCGGCGGCCGGCCGCTTCATCAGCGACTGTGTCACGAAGGTGGAGAAGGCGAAGAAGGTCCCGCCGATCGCTGCCGTGCCGACGGTCGCTGCGACGGCCAGCGCGAAGGTCAGGTTGTCCATGCGTGGTCTCCGATCGATCGTGCTCGAGGTAGTGGTCATGCCCAGACACCGGTGGCGGCAGTGTCTCGTGCGTAGTCGCTGAAGTCGCGCGGCGCGCGGCCCAGCGCGCGCTGCACGCCGTCGGCCAGGTACTCGTTGCGGCCGTCCATGATCTCGGTGAACACCCCGGTCAGGCCGGACACGTAGTCGTCCGGCAGCCCGGCCCCGGCCAGCATCGCGGCGAACTCGTCCGGCGTGATCGGCACGTAGCGCACGTCCCGCCCGGACGCCTTGGAGAGCTCCGCGGCCGCCTCGGCGAAGGTGATCAGCCGCGGCCCGGACAGCTCGTACACCTGTCCGACGTGGCCATCTCCAGTGAGCGCCTCGACCGCGACGTCCGCGATGTCGTCGACGTCGACGATCGCCTCGGTCACCTCGCCCGCCGGCAGCGCGAACTCGCCGGCCCGGACCGCCTCGGCCAGGAACCCCTCGTCGAAGTTCTGCGCGAAGAACGCACATCGCACGACGGTCCAGTCCGCGCCGGAGTTGATCAGCTCCTGCTCGGACCGCTGCGCGCCCTGCTCGCCTCGTCCGGACAGCAGCACCAGGCGTCGTACGCCGTGGTCGACGGCCGTCCGTGCGAGCTCGCGGATCGCGTCCGAGGCGCCGGGGAACGCCAGGTCGGGGTAGTAGGTCACGTACGCCGCGGTCACGCCGTCGAGCGCCGGCCCCCAGGTCGACTGGTCCTCCCAGTCGAAGGCCGGGGTACTGGACCGCGATCCCCTCCGGACGTCGATACCGCGCGCCGTGAGGCGCTCTGCGATGCGGCTTCCGGTCTTACCGTTGCCGCCCGTCACCAGGATTGTCTCGCTGTTTGTCATGCCTCGATTCAAGACGGATTCTGTACGGCGAGCCATGGCTGTGAGACTCATGAGCATGTGCAAGCGTCTACGGCTGGTCTAGACTTCCTGGCATGGACGCACTTGCTGGACTGCTCGACGGACCGCGCGCCCGGGGCGCCTTCCTGCTCCGCACCGTGATGAACCCACCCTGGTCGATCCGGATCCAGGACGAGGCGCCGCTGTCGCTGGTCGCGATGGTGTCCGGCGACGCCTGGGTGACGCTCGAGGGCGCCGACCCGGTGCTGCTCCGGCCGGGCGATATCACCGTGTGCAAAGGGCCGGACCACTACCTCGTGAGCGACGAACCCGGGACCGAGCCGCAGATCATCGTCCACCCCGGGCAGCGCTGTACGACGCCGGACGGGGTGGACACGCACGACCTGATGGACCTCGGCGTGCGGACCTGGGGCAACGCCGCCGACGGGTCGACCGAGATGCTGGTCGGTACGTACCAGCTCAGCGGCGAGGTCAGCAACCGGCTGCTGTCCGCGCTACCGCAGATGCTGGTGCTGTCCGAGTCCGACTGGGACGACCGGCTGGTACCGGTGCTGCGGTCCGAGATCGCCAGGGACGAGCCCGGCCAGGAGGTGTTCCTCGACCGGCTGCTCGACCTGGTGCTGATCGCGGTACTGCGGGCCTGGTTCGCCCGGCCCGAGGCCGGTGCGCCGGGCTGGTACGTCGCGCAGAGCGACCCGATCGTCGGCCGGGCGCTGCGGCTGATGTACGACGACCCGGCGCACCAGTGGACCGTCGAGTCGCTCGCCGCCGCGGCCGGGGTGTCCCGTGCGGCGCTGGCCCGGCGGTTCCACGAGCTGGTCGGCGAACCGCCGATGTCGTTCCTGACCGGCTGGCGGCTGACGCTGGCCGCGGACCTGCTGCGCGAGCCGGACACCACCGTCGGTGCGGTCGCCCGCAAGGTCGGCTACGGCAGCGCATTCGCCCTCAGCACCGCCTTCAAACGCGTCCGCGGCGTCAGCCCCCAGCAGCACCGCACCCGGGTGCCGGCCCCCGCCTAAGAACGGCGCGATCGGACGCAAGTTTCAGGCCCCGGACGCACGCCGGTGGCAGGTCCGCGGACCTGGCCTGAAACTTGCGTCCAATCGCGCTCAGGGTTTGGTCAGGTCGCCGACTTGGTCGGCGTACCACGTGATGCCGGTGAGGTGCTCCGCGATCGTGCGCAGCGACCAGTTGTCGCCGCGCGGCGTGTCCCACTCGGCCGGGCCGGCGGCGGCGTACCGGAGCGCGAACGTCCGGCCGAGCCGGCGCAGCCGCTGCCGCGCCTCGTCCAGGTCGCCCTCGGTGAACCGGGCCCAGTCCGACTCGAACGTGAGCAGGCTCCCGTGCCACTCGTCCGGCTGGGTGGGTACGCCGGCCAGCAGTGCCTCCACCTCGGCCAGGTGGTCGACGATGTGGTCCGCGATCCGCCGGATCGCCTTGTGCGGCGTGTAGATCCGCTCGTTGTCCTTCGTCACCAGCGGGCGGCCGTCCCAGCGTTTCCAGGTCGCGGCCAGGGTCAGGCATTGTTCGACGGCGGTCTCGACCGCCATTGCGGGGTTCGTGTCCATGACGGGGACGCTAGGCCGCGAATACTTCGGCCGTCGCCGAACTGTCCACGTCGTACCGTGGCGGGATGGAACGAGATCTGGCCGCACCCGCAGCGCTGATCGCCGAGCCGGCCCGGGCCGCGATGCTCAACGCGCTGCTGTCCGGCCGAGCCCTGGCTGCAGGCGAGCTGGCGCACGTCGCACGGGTCAGCCGGCCGACCGCGAGCGAGCACCTGCACCGGCTGCTGGACGGGCGGCTGGTCGAGGTGGTGAGCCAGGGCAGGCACCGGTACTACCGGCTCGCCGGGCCGCACGTCGCGACCGCGCTGGAGGCGCTCGCCCATCTCGGCCCGCCGGCCAAGGTCGGCACACTGCGGCAGTCGAATACCGCGCAGGCACTGGAGTTCGCACGCACCTGCTACGACCACCTGGCCGGCACCTGCGGCGTCGCGCTGCTGGACACCATGCTGGCATCGCGGTGGCTGGTCGACGCCGACGGCGGGTACGGCGTGAGCGCGACCGGCGAACGCGAGCTCGTTGCCCTCGGCATCGACGTCTCCGGCGCACGCACGGCGCGGCGGACCTTCGCCCGGCCCTGCCTGGACTGGACCGAGCGCCGCTACCACCTCGCCGGCGGGCTCGCCGCTGCGATCACGGCACGGCTGATCACGCTCGGGTGGTTCACCCACCGGGCTCGCGACGGTCGCGCCCTCCGCCTCACCGACACCGGCCACACGGCCCTGACAGACCTGGGGTGTGCGGTCTAGCTCAGCAGCGGCGGATGCGAGCCTCGGTACCGTGCTCGATCGCGATGCAGATCCGCGGCCGGCCGTGGGAGGGGTCCGGCCGGAGCACAAGCGGGAACGTGTCGGCGCCCTGGACCGGGTTGCCGGCCACGGGCAATGTCCCGACGGCGCCGCCACGGGCCTTCGCCGCCGCTGTCACGTCCGCGATGGTGATCACACTCTGCGCCTGCCGCGTCGCCGCGGCCTTCGCGTCCTCGTGCACCGCGATCGCGAAGTCCGCCTCGGGCGGCGAGGCGCTCGCGGTCAGGACGAGCGGCGCGATCAGGCCCCACAGCGCGATCCCGGTCCAGCCGATCACCCTGGTACTGCGCCGCTGCCGGACCGCGAGCACCAGCGCGCACAGGAGCGAGAGCACCAGCATGCCGGTCCGGGCCACGATCTGCCGGTCCAGCCGGCTGTCGACCGCCAGCGCGGCCGCTACCGCGACCACCACACAACCGCCCCCGACGGCGATCGCCAGCCGGACCTGTCTGCTCATGACGCACGACCCTACGGTGCGCGAGGCCGGCCCCGGACCTCCAGGCCATCACAATCCGGACGCAGCCCACGCCCGGGCGGCGGGTCAGCGCAGGATGCCGGCCAGGGTCTCGGCAGCCTTGCGGCAGTCCGCGGCGGAGGCGTCCAGGTGGGTGACGATCCGCAGCACGGTCGCACCGACACCGCCGATCAGCACGCCCTGGTCCTTCGCCTGGGCGACGATCTGTGGCACCGGCTTGTCCAGGCCGGAGACGTCGACCACGACGATGTTCGTCTCGACCTCGTCCGGAGCCACCGCACCCGGAACCGCGTCCGCCAGCATCTCCGCGATCGCCCGCGCGTTCGCGTGGTCCTCGGCGAGCCTCTCCACGTTGTTGCGGACCGCGTACAGTCCGGCCGCCGCCAGCACTCCGGCCTGCCGCCACCCGGCCCCCAGCCGCTTGCGCCAGACCCGGGCCTCTCGCATGGCGTCCGCCGGTCCCGCGACCAGCGAGCCGACCGGCGCACCGAGCCCCTTGGACAGGCAGACGCTCACCGTGCTCGCCCGGCGCGCGTACTCCGTCACCGGCACACCGGTGGCAACCGCCGCGTTCCACAGCCGTGCGCCGTCCAGATGCAGCGCCACTCCGCTCTGCTCCAGCTCGTCGGCGAGCGCGCCGTACACGTCCTCCGGCTGAATGCTGCCGCCGCCGAAGTTGTGCGTGTTCTCGACCGAGACCGCGGCGGTGGAGACGAAGTACGGACCGGCGTCCGGCACCGCCAGAGCGCGGATCTGCTCCAGGTCGATCTGGCCGCGCGTGGCGGTCCAGGTCCGCATCGTGACGCCGCTGACCGCACCGTGCGCACCGAGCTCGGCCCGGGCGATGTGCGCGGTCGACTCGCACAACACTTCGGTGCCGGGGGCAACGAGTGCGCGGACTCCGAGCACGTTGGCGAGTGAGCCGGTGACGGTGAACAGGGCCGCCTCCTGGCCGAGCAGCCCGGCCACCTCGGACTCCAGCTCGGCCACGGTCGGGTCCTCGCCGTACACGTCGTCGCCGACCTCGGCCGAGGTCATCGCCGCCAGCATCCCGGCCGACGGCTTGGTTACGGTGTCGCTGCGCAGGTCGATCAAGACCGGGCCCGCTGCAGGCGTGCGGCGACCAGGAACGCGAGCTCGAGCGACTGGTGCCGGTTCAGCCGCGGGTCGCAGGCGGTCTCGTACCGGTTCACCAGGTCCGCCGCGGCCAGCTGCTCACCGCCGCCCAGGCACTCGGTGACGTCGTCGCCGGTCAGCTCGACGTGCAACCCTCCCGGCCAGGTGCCGACCTGCTCGTGCGCGTCGAAGAAGCCCTGTACCTCGGTCAGCACGTCGTCGAAGTTGCGGGTCTTGTACCCGTTCGGCGTCTCGTAGGTGTTGCCGTGCATCGGGTCGCACACCCAGGCGACCGGCGAACCGTGGTCCCGGACCGCCTCGAGCAGCGGCGGCAGACCGTCGCGGATCTTGCCCGCACCCATCCGGGTGATGAACGTGAGCCGGCCTTCCTCGCCCTTCGGGTTCAGCCGGTCGATCAGCGCGCGGATGTCGTCCGGGGTCGTGGTCGGGCCGATCTTGACCCCGATCGGGTTGCGCAGCGTGGAGAGCAGCTCGATGTGCGCGCCGTCCAGCTGCCGGGTGCGCTCGCCGATCCAGAGCAGGTGCCCGGACGTCCCGTACGGAGTCTCGGTGCGCGAGTCGATCCGGGTCATCGCGTGCTCGTACTCGAGGATCAGCGCCTCGTGGCTGGCGTAGAAGTCGACGGTGTGGAACTCCTCCGGGTCCGCGCCACAGGCCTTCATGAACGCCAGCGCCCGCTCGATCTCCCCGGCCAGCCGCTCGTACCGCTGCCCGACCGGCGAGGACCGTACGAAGTCGGTGTTCCAGGCGTGCACCTGGTGCAGGTCCGCGTACCCACCGGTGGTGAAGGCGCGGGTCAGGTTCAGCGTCGCCGCCGCTGCGTTGTACACCTCACGCAGCCGCTGCGCGTCCGGCGTACGCGACTGCTCGGTGAACTCCAGGCCGTTGACCGCGTCGCCCCGGTACGCCGGCAGCGTGACGCCGTCGCGGGTCTCGGTCCCGCTGCTGCGCGGCTTCGCGTACTGGCCGGCGATCCGGCCCACCTTCACCACCGGCACGCTGGCGGCGTACGTGAGCACCACCGACATCTGCAGCAGCACCCGCAGCTTGGCCCGGATGTTCTCCGCGGTCACCCCGCTGAATGTCTCGGCGCAGTCGCCGCCCTGCAGCAGGAACGCCTCTCCCCTGGCGACCGCGCCGATCTTGCCGCGCAGGTCGTCGCACTCGCCCGCGAACACCAGCGGCGGGAGCACCCGCAGGCCCGACACCACCCCGTCCAGCGCCGCGCCGTCCGGCCACTCCGGCTGCTGCCTCGGGCCGAGGGCCCGCAGATCGTCCAGACTCGGTACGCCGGGCAACAGCGGCGCGTTCGCGACATGCATGACCCCAAGGTTAGGCCAGCCGCTCCGCGCCGCTGTGCTTGGATCAGCGCTCGGACGGTACGACGAGGAGGCGGCGCGTGACTGGCCCAGATCCTTCGGGCACACCGCAGAGGTCACGATGGGGGACCAAGCCGGACCGGGACGGTCGACACGCTCGACGGAGGCGGCCAGGATGGCTTGGACGGGAGGGGGCGCATCGTTGAGGTACGTGCGGGCGGTCGCGATCGCGGTGGTGCTGGCGTCGGCGGGCTGCACGGAGCTGGCGTCGAAGCCGACCGAGAGCGAGTCCCCCGTGACCGTCGGTACGGCCACCGTCACCCCGACCACGGCCAAGAACCTCCCCGAACCGGGGACGGCGGCCCTTGCCAGGGCCAAGGCGGCGACCCTGCAGCACGTTCTGGACCGGGTGGTCGCGGAGAACTCGGCCGGGATCGAGAGCGGAGCGCGCGGGATCACCGCGGCGGTGCTCACCGACCAGTGGACGTGGACCGGGGTCGCGGGGGCTGACGGTACCGGGCGGCGGCTGCAGAACAACACGACGATGGCGATCGCGAGCATCACCAAGACGTTCGTGGCCGCGGAGGTGCTCCGGCTGGCGCGTGCCGGCACGGTCGAGCTGGACAAGCCGCTCTCGACGTACGTGAAGCACAAGCTGACCGCGAACGGTGCGACGGTGCGGCAGCACCTGGCGATGCGGGCCGGGTTGCCGGACTTCCTGCCTGGCGACTACCAGGCGCTCGAGAAGGAGTTCGCCGAGGCGCCGAGCCGGCATTGGACACCGGCGCAGGTACTGGCGCACCACTCGGCCGCGCTGGGCGGCCCGGGCAGCCCGTTCGCGTACAGCAACCCGAGCTACCTGCTGCTCGGGATGCTGGTCGAGAGCGTCACCAAACAGCCACTCGCGGCCGTGCTGCGCCGCGACCTGGTCACGCCGGCCCGGCTGGCCCGGGTCGCGGTCCAGGACGGGGAGCGGCCGCCACCACCGGTGGCGAACACCCGGATCCCGTTCTGCCCGGGCGGACCGGACGGGTACCTGCCGTGTCGCGCGGTGGCGAGCGCCACGATGGCGGCCGGCGGGATGGCGGCTGACGCTGCGTCGGTCGCGCGCTGGGGCTACCAGCTGTACGGCGGCCGCGTCGTACCGCCCGCCATCGTCACCGCGATGACCGGCGGGGACAGCGAGTACGGGCTCGGCACGATGCGGTTCTCGCTGTTGCTCGGGCTCGGCGAGGCGTACGGCCACATCGGGATGGCCCCGGGCTACACCACGATGCTCGCGGTCGTGCCGGAAAAGCGCCTGGCCGCGGCCATCCTGCTCGCCGACAGCCACCGGAACGCGAATACGGTCATGAGCCGCCTGTTCCAGGCGATCCAGGAGATCAGCTAGGAGGCCCTAGGAGGCCTTGGAGTCCGGTGCGTTCCGCGGCAGCACGTGCGTTTGCGGTACCTCGCCGCGCTTGATCAGCTCCTTGGCCTTGGTCGCGTACATGTCGACGTACTCCTGGCCGGACAGATCCATCAGCGCGTACATGATCTCGTCGGTGACCGAGCGCAGTGCGAGCCGGTCGCGCTCCATGCCCTCGTACCGGCTGAAGTCGAGCGGCTTGCCGATCACCACGCCGGGACGGGTGATCCGCGGGAGCCGGCGACCGGGCTCGCGGACCAGCCAGCGCGGCCAGGCGCGGCCGGGCGGCTGCAGCTTGTCGGTGTCGATCATCGCGACCGGGATCACCGGGACACCGGCCACGATCGCGATCCGGGCGACGCCGGTACGGCCCTTGTACAGCCGGCCGTCGGGCGACCTGGTGCCCTCGGGGTAGATGCCGAACAGCTTGCCCTCGGACAGGATCCGGATCCCGGTGTCCAGCGCGGCCATCGAGGCCCGGCCGCCGGACCGGTCGATCGGGACCTGGCCGACGGCGCGGAAGAACGCCGCCACCACCTTGCCCTTGAAGCCGGGCGCGGTGAAGTACTCGGCCTTCGCCGGGAAGTGGATCTGGCGCGGGACCGCGACCGGCAGGAACACCGAGTCGCAGAACGCCAGGTGGTTGCTCACCAGCAGCGCCGGGCCGTCCTCGGGGATGTTCTCCAGGCCCTTGACCCACGGGCGGAAGATCATCCTGATCAGTGGTCCCACCAGGATCCTGCGCAGGAACAAGTAGAGCACGGCACCACCTCCGCCTTGCCGCAACCCTAGTTGCCCGCGCCGGGTAACGCCAATGTCACAGTACGCCAGGGTCCCCGTCCGTTAGGCGCGCGTGCGACCATGGCGTTCCAGGCGGGTTCGCCCCAACCGCCCGGACTCTCAGGAGGAGTGCCAGTGCCCGTCCAAGCGCATGCGGAGGAGCTCCGCCAGCCCGGCTCCGGCGAGAACGCGTCCACGGGAGTACTGCTGAGCCACGGCTTCACCGGGTCGCCGTACTCGATGAAACCCTTCGCGGAGCACCTCGCCGCCCAGGGGTATGGCGTGGCCGTACCGCGGCTGCCGGGCCACGGCACACAGTGGAAGGAGCTCAACACCACCCGCTGGCAGGACTGGTACGCCGTTCTCGACGCCGAGGTGGACAAGCTCCGGCAGAACCACGACCGGGTGTTCGTCGCCGGGCTGTCGATGGGCGGCTGCCTGGCGCTGCGGCTGGCCGAGGAGCACGGCACCGAGATCGCCGGCGTGATCGTGGTCAACCCGTCGGTGTCGTCGGACGACAAGCGGCTGCTGGCGCTTCCGGTGCTGCAGCGGCTGGTGCCGTCGCTGCCCGGTATCGCGAACGACATCAAGAAGCCCGGCGTGACCGAGAACGCATACGACCGGCTGCCGCTGAAGGCGCTGTACTCCGTCAGCCGGCTGTGGAAGCTGACCCGGGCGGACCTGGCGAAGGTGACCCAGCCACTGCTGCTGTTCCGGTCCACCGTCGACCACGTGGTCGAGCCCAGCTCGTCGCGCCGCGTGCTCGAGGCGGTCTCCTCCCGGGACGTCACCGAGACGCTGCTGGAGGACAGCTACCACGTCGCCGTACTGGACAACGACGCCGAGCGGATTTTCACCGATACCGCAGCGTTCATCGCCCGGATCAGCCGGGGGTGAGCACCGATGCGTGACAACGGGCTCACCGCAGCGTCGTACACCCCGGCGGGTGAGATCGCACCGGACGCCGCGGACGCGGTACTGGCGTCGCTCGCGGAGGCCGGTATCGCGGCCTACGTGAAGCCATCGATCGGCCGGGATGTGATGTACGTCGACGCGGACGCGGTGGACCGCGGCCGGGAGATCGTCCGGCGCGCCTCGGACGACGCCGAGTTCGCGGCCCTGGTCGCGCAGCTCGAGACCGCCGACGACCCGACCGCGGAGCACCCGTGGCCCGCGGCCGAGGACCTCGACGACGAACCGCGGACCGCGGTCTCCGAGCCGACCGTCTCCGGACCGACCGGCACCGAGCAGACCGGCACCGAGTCGTCCGGCTCCGAGCCGCCGAGCGACGCGGTGCGCGCCGCCGACGAGGCCGAGGAGCAGCGGGTACGACGCGAAGCGGACCGGTCCGAGGAGCACGACCACTACGTGCCACCCGAGCCGGCGCCGGCGCCGAAGCTGGACTGGATCTCGCGGCTGGCCTGGACCGGTCTGATCGGCGGCCCGGTGGTGCTGGTGCTCGCCGCGGTGCTCGACATCGGCCGTGGTGGTCGGATGCTGGCGTTCGCGCTGCTCGCTTTCGTGGCGGGGTTCCTGACACTCGTGTTCCGGATGAAGGACCGGCCGCCGATCGACGACACGCCCGACGACGGCGCCGTGGTATGACATCGGGGTGAAGTACACCGAAACGGTCCAGATCACGGGCCATCTGATGGACTCCGGCCTACTGTCCCGGGTGCTCGACGACGTCAGGGAGTACGACGGCGACTACTCGATCGACCAGTTCGATGTCGGCCACGACAAGGACGACACGTCGACGGTTCGGATGACGGTCGGGGCCGACGACGAGGAGTCGCTGCAGCGGCTGCTGATGCGGATCCAGACCAAGGGCGCGAACCTGGTCAACCCGGGCGAACCGGAGATCACCGAGGCGGAGACCGACGGAGTGTTCCCGGACGGGTTCTACTCGACCACGAACCTGCCGACCAGCGTCCGGCTCGGCGGTCGCTGGGTCACGGTCCGCAACCCGGAGATGGACTGCGGCCTGCTGGTCGAGGGCGAGACCGTGCGCACCATCCCGATGTCGGACGTGCAGGCCGGGATGCGGATCATCACCAGCGCGCAGGGCGTCAAGGTCACTCCCCCGGTGGTCGCCTCGGTCGAGGACAGGTTCGGGTTCATGGAGTCCGTGGTGTCCAGCGAGAAGCCGCAGGGCGTGCTGGTCCGGCAGGTCGCCGACGGCATGCGCGAGGCGAAGGCGGCCGGGCTCAAGGTGCTCTGGGTCGGCGGCCCGGGCATCGTGCACACCGGCGCGGCGCCGGCGATGGTGGCGCTGGTCGAGGCCGGGTACGTCGACGTGCTGTTCGCCGGCAACGCGCTGGCCACGCACGACATCGAGTCGTCGCTGTACGGCACCTCGCTCGGTGTCGACCTGTCCCGCGGCCGCGGTGTCGAGCACGGCCACGAGCACCACATCCGCGCCATCAACACGATCCGCAAGGCCGGCTCGATCGCGGCCGCGGTGGAGCAGGGCGTACTGACCTCGGGCGTGATGCACGCGCTGGTCCGCCACGGCAAGCAGTTCGTGCTGGTCGGCTCGGTCCGCGACGACGGCCCGCTGCCGGACGTCTACACCGACGTGGTGGAGGGACAGCGGGCGATGCGGGCGGCGCTGGACGGCGTCGGCTACTGCCTGATGGCCGCGACCATGCTGCACTCGGTTGCTACCGGCAACATCCTGCCCGCGTCCGTACCGCTCACCTGCATCGACATCAACCCGGCCACCGTCACCAAGCTCGCCGACCGCGGCTCCACCCAGGCCCGCGGCATCGTCACCGACGTCGGCCTGTTCGTCGAACACCTGACTCACGAGCTCACCCCTGATCACACCCACGGCCCCGGTCACCCCCACCCCCTCTGCGATCATCGGTCGGTTAGCGACGAACTGTGGATAACCGGTCCGGTGCACGCCGGCGGTCAGGTGACCGCGTTATCCACAGTTCGTTCGCTAACCGACCGATGATCGCCAGGGGAAGGTGGGCGCATGCCTGAGCACCAGCAGCTGGTTCGTTACGAGGTGGTGGAGGGTGTTGCGAGCGTCACGCTGGACTCGCCGCACAACAAGAACGCGTTGTCGCAGCAGCTGACCGGGGAGCTGATCGAGCACCTGGAGACCGCGGGAACCGACGACGCCGTGCGGGTGGTGGTGATCCGCTCGGCGATCGACGTGTTCTGCGCCGGTGCCGACCTGGCTGAGGCCACGTCGGTCGGGATGGCGGTCGGGGCGCAGCGGATGGTCGACGTGCAGCGCGCCATCGTGGCCTGCCCGAAGCCGGTGGTGGCCCGGGTCGCCGGCGCGGTCCGGGCCGGCGGCATCGGCATCGTCGCCGCGGCAGACATCAGCATCGCGGCCGGCACGTCGACTTTCGCGCTGACCGAGGTCCGGCTCGGGCTCGCGGCCGCGACGATCTCGCTCACCGTGCTCCCCCGGCTCGGCGACCGCGCGGCGTCATACACGTTCCTGACCGGCGACGGCTTCGACGGTACCGAGGCGGCACGGATCGGCCTGGTCACCCGTGCCGTCGCCGAAGACCGGCTGGACGAGAGCGTGGACCAGGTCGTCGGCTCGCTGCTGAAGGGCGTGCCGCAAGGGCTGCGGGAGACCAAGAAGCTGCTCACCGCGGACCTGCTGCGCGATATCGATGCCCGCGGCAAGGATCTCGCCGAGCTGTCCGCGAGCCTGTTCGGCTCCGACCCCGCGCGCGAGGCAATGCTGAAGTTCCTCAACCGGAAGAAGGAGTGAGCTCCACCAGCAGCGGCAGGTGATCGGAGGCGGCGGCCAGGTCCTCAGCCGCAGCCTCGACGGAGAGCAGCCGGGCCGGCAGCTCGGGTGAGGCGTGCGCTCCGTCGATCCGCTTGTACGCATCGTCCGACGGGAACGTCGGACCGGCGTCGGCACCGAGGTCGACCAGTCCCGCCTCGGCGAGCCGCTTCCAGACCGGACCGTCCGGCTCCTCGTTCAGGTCACCCACCAGCAGGAACGGTGTCCCGAGCGACGCACAGCCGCGCAGCACCTGCTCCAGCTCGCGCAGCCGCCCGCGGGTGTGCAGCCCGAGATGGCACACCACCAGACCGACGGACACAGCGCCGAGCGTGGCTCGGGCGCCGACCGCGCCACCAGGCAGCTGGGTCGCGACCAGCCGCAGCCGGCGCCGGACGAACGGCCGCCACACCCGCAGCCGCAGCGACTCCGTGACCTCGATGCCCTCGGCAACGAGCACGACGTTGCGAGCCGCACCGGCGACGTACCGCATGTTCAGCGAGGCGGCCATCGCCTCCCGCCGGCGCCGGGTGCCGAACCAGGTCGGCGCCTCCTGCACCAGCGCCACGTCCGGCCGGCAGGCGGCGAACACCCGGGCCAGCGCTGCCCGGTCGTCGGACCAGCGGTGCACGTTGTAGGACAGCACCCGCACGGTCAGGCGTCCGCGTCGCGGTGACCGGCCCGCATCCCGGTACGGCGTGCGGCTGCCTTCTTCGCGGTCCGGGCTGTCCGGGCCGCCTCGGTGACCGCCGTGGTCTTGACCCGGACCCGGCGCAGCCAGGTGGCCTCCTCGCGGGCCAGGTCCGCGGCGCCGACCATGCCGGCCTCGGGTCCGAGCACGGCGCGTACCACCCGGGCCTCGGGCCGGAACCCGCGACCGGTCAGTGTACGGCGGAACGCGTCCCGGGCCGGCCCGAGCAGCAGCTCGCCCGCGTCACAGACCCCGCCACCGATCACGAACGTGCCCGGGTCCAGCGCCGCTGCCAGGTTCGCCAGCCCGATGCCGAGCCAGCGGCCGACGTCCTCGAGCAGCTCGACGGCGACAGGGTCGCCGTCCTTGGCCGCCTCGGTGACGACCAGTCCGGTGATCGCGCGCGCGTCGCCGTTGACCCGGCGCAGCAGGTTCTGCGCCACCGGCGAGTCCGACAGCGCCAGCTCGCGGGCCTCCCGGCCGAGCGCGTTGCCGGACGCGTACTGCTCCCAGCAGCCCCGGTTGCCACACTCGCAGCGATGTCCGCCGGGGACCACCTGCATGTGCCCGAACTCGCCCGAGATGCCGAACTTGCCGCGCTGCAACGCGCCGTCGATCAGGATCCCGCCACCGATCCCGGTGCCGAGGTTCACGCAGACCAGGTGGCTCTCGCCCTGCCCGGCGCCGAACCGCCACTCCGACCAGGCGGCCGCGTTCGCGTCGTTCTCGACCACCACGGGCAGCCCGAGCCGGCGCTCCACCGCGTCCCGCAGCGGCTCGTGCCGCCAGGCCAGGTGTGGCGCGAACAGCACCGACGACCTGGTCACGTCGACGAACCCGGCGGCGCCGATCCCGACCGCGATCACGTCGTGCCGGACCTCCAGCGTCTCGACCACCTCGGCGATCGCGTCCTCGGTCTGCTGCGGGTCCTTCGTCGGGGTGTCCCGGCGCAACCGGTCCAGCACGTTGCCCTCGGGGTCGACGACGCCCGCCGCGACCTTGGTGCCGCCGATGTCGATCCCGATCGTCAGCTGCTGCGTCAGCGCCATCGTCGTCGTCCTTCCTCGGCGGGCTCTACTGGTGCCGCGCCAGGTCCGCGGCGCCGATGATGCCGGCGTCGTTGCCGAGCTCCGCAATACCGAACGTAGGGTGCGGCCGGTTCGCCCGGGCGGGAAGGTGCCGGTCGAACGCCCGCTGTGCCGGGGCCAGCAGCAGCTCCTTCGCCGCGCTCACGCCGCCGCCGAGCACGATCTCGCTCGGGTCGAACAGCGTCACGATCGACGCCAGCCCCTCGCCCAGCCAGCCACCCAGGTCCTCCAGCAGCTCGGTCGCGCACTGGTCACCGGACGAGGCCGCGGCGGTGATCATCGGCCCGGTCAGCTGTGCCGGATCGGTGATCCCGCACACGTTCAGCATCTGCGCGGCCGACAGCGCCCCGGACTCGGCCAGCGCCCGGCCCTCGCGGACCAGCGCCCTACCGGACGCGTACTGCTCCCAGCAACCACGCGCCCCGCAGCCGCACCGGTGACCGCCCGGCACCACCCGCATATGCCCGATCTCCGCGGCCACACCGTGCTGGCCGCGCAGCAGCTGACCGTCGATCACGATGCCGCCGCCGATCCCGGTGCCGATCGTGACACAGACCATGTGCTCGACGTGCTTGGCCGCGCCGAACACGAACTCGCCCCAGGCCGCCGCGTTCGCGTCGTTCTCGACGAACACCGGCAGCCCGAGCTTGTCGCTCACCCGCCGCCCGAGCGGTTCGTCCCGCCAGGCCAGGTTCGGCGCGAACAGCACCGTGCTGCGGTCCGACGACACGTATCCGGCCGCGCCGATCCCGATCGCCTCGACCGGGTGCGCCGCGATCAGCTCGGCGGCCGCCGCACAGATCGCGTCCGCGGTGTCGTCCACCGAACGCGCCGGGGTGTCGCGGATTGCCCGGGCGACGATGGCGCCTTCGGTGTCCACCACGCCGGCCGCGATCTTGGTGCCGCCGACGTCGATGCCGACTGTCAGTCCCATGGTTCCGGATCCTCGCTCACGTCGATCCGGTCCACACCGGTCCTCTGGTCGTCGGTCCTGGCTGCCTCCGCCTTGCTGGCCCGGGCCTTCTCGTCCTGAGCCTCTGCGGCCGCCCGGGCCTGTCGCGCGGACTCGGTCGCGGCGTCCAGCAGCGCGCGAACCGAGCCGAGTACGCCGGCCGCGGCGGTCGCCAGGTGGTCGACGGTCTCCGGCCTGGCCTGCCGGACCAGCGCGAGCAGCTGGCAGACCGGGCACCACTGGCACTCCGGCCCGGGCCGGAGTGCGCCAGGCGCCGGCTCGGGGGCAGGCGCAGGATCAGGCTCTGACGGCGCGTGCTCGTCACCACCCTTGTGCTGCTGCAGCAGGGCGAAGAGCTTGGCCGCCTCCTCGGCGACCGAGCCCACAGGTTCCTTGGTCGTCATCTGCTCCCCTCGCTGGTTCGCGCCGGGCCGGCGAGGTCGCGCCGCGCCAGCGGCATGCTGTCCGGTCCCGGGGTGAATCGGACCAGCAACCGCCCACCATCCAGCCTCGCACCGCACACCGTCGAACGGGCCAGTGCGGCCGGCAACGGCAGCACCCGCCGGTACGAGCCGACCGTGACGATCAGCTCGTCGCCGTGCCGGGCCAGCTCCAGGTCGCTGATCGATGCGTGTGGCAACGACAGCGACAGCGTGTACGTCGTGCCGTCGTGCTCGATCGCCAGCGAGCCGTCGCCCCGGGCCGGTACGAACGGGTCGGCATCGGTGTAGGTCTGCACCGCGAACGCGGCAAGCTCGGCCGGCCCGACGGGCTCGCAGGCCCGGTACGGCGACTGCCAGATCGGCAGCGGCCGGAACGAGATCTCGATATCGTCCAGCACCGTCCGCTGGGCCGCCACCCACTGCCGCCGCCAGCTGTCCGCGCCGGCCTCCGGGAACACCCGGTTCGCCACCACGCCGTCGACGGTGTACCCGTACAGCGACAGCGTCGTGAGCGTCCGGCGGGCCTCCGCCACCACCACGGCCTCCGGCGTCAGCACCAGCCGGACCGACGTGGCCGGCCCGGCAAGGACCGACCGCACCTCGGCCAGGTCGTCGTACAGCCGGCGGGCCGCGGACAGCACGTCGTCGTCCGGCATCGGGATCCCGGTGGCCCGGGCGAGCACGGGCCGGATCGAGCGCACCACCCGGTTCTCGGCGGCGAAGATCCGGTCCAGGTACCAGTTCAGTGCCTCCGGCAACGCCAGTAGCCGCAGTGTCTCGGCGGTCGGTGCGCAGTCCACCACGATCACGTCCCAGGAACCCGAGCGGACGTGGTCGCGCAGCTCGAGCAGCGCGAGCACTTCCTCCGCCCCGGGCAGCACGGTCAGCTCCTCGGCCTCGATCGGGTCCACCCCCGCGGTGCCCAGCACAGTCCGGAGGTATCCCTTGATGCCACCCCACGATCGCTCGAACCGGCGCTGCGCATCGATCTGCTGGACGAACAGCCGGTCGTCGATCTCGGTCGGCTCGGCGCCGACCGGCGAGTCGAACGTGTCGGCCAGCGAGTGCGCGGCGTCGGCCGACATCACCAGCGTGCGGTGGCCGCGCAACGCCGCCAACGTGCCGGTGCCGGCGGCGGACGTCGTCTTCCCGACGCCGCCCTTACCGGTGTAGAGGAGGACTCTGGTGGTCAAGGCGCTCAGGACTCTACGCGCTTCTTGAGCCCCTTCAGGGCGGTGTCGATGATCACCTTCTCGGCCTTGCGCTTGAGCATGCCGATCATCGGGATGCTGATGTCGACGGCCAGCCGGTAGGTCACCTCGGTGGACCCGTCGCCGGTCTCGGTGAGCACGTACGCGCCGTCCATGCCCTTCACCATCTTGGCCTCGACCAGCGTCCAGGTGACCTCGTTCGCGGCCCAGATGTAGTCCAGCGTGTACTCGTCGGAGATCGCGCCGGCATCGACCTTGAACCTGACCTGCTTGGGCCGGCCGGCCGCGTCGTACGACAGCACCTCGGTCTCTCGCATCGAGTCGGCCCACTCCGGGTACGCGTCGAAGTCCGCGATCACGTCCATGATGGCCGCGGGGCTCGCGTTGACGACGATCGATGAGGTGGTCTGCTCGGCCATCGATTCACCTTCCGACTTGTCATCCGTCCCAGCGGAGACTATCGCGCCACGGTAGTCCGACACCTCCCAGCCGGGCCGGTGCTCGCCCGGCGCGCGGCCGCGCTCCACCTCGTCCTTGAACCGCCACAGGTGCCGCCGGTACGCCACGGCGTACGACTCGCGCAGCCGCCGCACGCGCCGCCCGCTCGCCGGCCCGGACGGCTCGGCCCTCAGGTACCAGTGCACGACGACGCCGTCGCGGACCTGTTCCAGCCACAGCTCCGCGGTCCCGACCAGGTCGCCGGACACGGTCCAGCGCACACCCTCGAGCCCGCGCTCCTCGTACGGTGTCAGCTCCAACCCCGGCCACCAGGTATGCCACAACGCGCGGTCGGCCAGCCGTTTCGCCACGTAGGCTGGCTCCGCGACGACCAGGTCGTCGCAGGCGATGTCGATCGAGGGCATCGAGAGTCCCCAAGGGTATGGCTACTTCCGAGTACGTGACTGTAACGTGCGGGCAACTGTGAGTAGGAGGAGGGCGATCCACGGATGCGCGAGTACACCACCCCGGCCGTCGTCGAGGAGCCGACCAGCGGCAGTCTGAGCGACCCGGTCTGGGAGAACGCGTCCACGCATCCGGACAGCGCCGTCTTCAGCCGCCGTACCGCGGACGGTTGGTCCGACGTCACCGCGGCCGAGTTCAAGGACCAGGTCGTCGCGGTCGCGAAGGGCCTGATCGCGGCCGGCGTACAGCACGGTGACCGGGTCGCGCTGCTCAGCCCGACCCGGTACGAGTGGACGCTGGTCGACTACGCGATCTGGTCGATCGGCGCCGCGACCGTACCGATCTACGAGACGTCGTCGCCGTCCCAGATCCAGTGGATCCTGACCGACTCCGAGGCCGTCGCCGCGGTGGTCGAGTCCGGCGTGCACGCGACGGCGGTCGAGAACGCCCGGGCCGAGGCACCCGCGCTGCAGGAGATCTGGCAGCTCGAGTCGGGTGCCATCGACCAGCTCACCGCGCTGGGTGCGGATGTCAGTGACGCCGAGCTGGACAAGCGCCGGGCCGCGGTCACACCGTCCGACCTGGCGACGCTCATCTACACCTCGGGCACCACCGGCCGGCCGAAGGGCTGCAAGCTCACGCACGCGAACTTCCTGTCAGAGCTGCGCACCGCGGTCAAGGTGCTGGACGACCTGTTCGTGCTGGACGGCGCGTCGACGCTGCTGTTCCTGCCGCTGGCGCACGTGTTCGCCCGGATCATCCAGGTCGGCTGCGTGATGATGCGGGTCAGGCTCGGCCACACCGCGGACGTGAAGAACCTGGTCGCCGACCTGGGCACGTTCAAGCCGACCTTCATCCTCAGCGTGCCGCGGGTGTTCGAAAAGGTGTTCAACACCGCCAGCCAGACCGCGCACTCCGCGGGCCGCGGCAAGATCTTCGACGCGGCCGCCGAGACCGCGATCGAGTACTCGCAGAAGCTGTCGGACGGCGGGGTCGGGCTCGGGCTGCGGGTGCGGCACGGGATCTACGACAAGCTGGTGTATGGCAAGCTGCGCGCCGTGCTCGGCGGCCAGGCGTCGTACGCGGTCTCCGGCGGCGCCCCGCTCGGCGACCGGCTCGGGCACTTCTTCCGCGGCATCGGGGTACCGGTGCTGGAGGGGTACGGGCTGACCGAGACCACTGCGGCACTGGCGGTGAACCTGCCCGGCGGGATCCGGATCGGCACCGTCGGCAAGCCGCTGCCCGGCGTCACCGTGGCGGTCGCGGACGACGGCGAGCTGCTCTTCAAGGGCGGCCAGGTGATGGCCGGCTACTGGAAGAACGACGAGGCGACCGCGGCCGCGATCGACGCCGACGGCTGGTTCCACAGCGGCGACCTGGGCGACGTCGACGCCGACGGGTACATCCGGATCACTGGCCGCAAGAAGGAGATCCTCGTCACCGCCGGCGGCAAGAACGTCGCGCCCGCGGCGCTCGAGGACCGGATCCGCCTGCACCCGCTGGTCAGCCAGTGCATGGTGGTTGGCGACGGCAAGCCGTTCATCGCCGCCCTGGTCACGATCGACCCGGAGACGGTCGGCGCCTGGGCCTCCGAGCACGGCAAGCCGTCCGACGTACCGTCGCTGACCGATGACCCTGACCTGCGCGCCGAGGTCCAGCGCGCGATCGACGACGCGAACTCGGCCGTCTCCAAGGCCGAGGCGATCCGCAAGTTCGCCATCCTCCCGAACGACTGGACCCAGGACAACGGTGAGCTCAGCCTCAAGCTCAGCCTCCGCCGCCACGTCGTGATGAAGAACCACGCCACCGACATCACCGCCCTCTACACCCGCTGAGCGCACCTTCCGTTCATCGGGCCCTTGTGACCCGGCGTGTCGCCATTCATCGGGCCCTTGTGGCCATCCGTCGCGATGCCGCTTGCCCGCGTGGACGTCGCGGTGCGTGGACAGAAGGGCCCGACGATAGGCGACACGCCGGGTCACAAGGGCCCGATGAACGGGTTCGGAGTGCGGATACCTGGTCGACGGGGTGTAAGGAGTATGAGATCGTTACGGTGATTAGCAGGTCGAGGCGGGAGTACAGCGATGCACGTAGCGCAGGATGCGGCGAGGACCAAGTCCGTGGGGCTGGGGTTCGCGATCGTGTCGGCGGTGACGTTCGGCGGTTCTGGGCCGTTCGCGAAGGCGCTGATCGGGGCCGGGTTCTCGCCGCAGCAGGCGGCCTGGCTGCGGATCCTCGGGGCCGCGGCGCTGCTGATCCCACTCGTGCTCCTGCTCCGCGGACGGGCCGGGATCGCGTCGGCGCACCGGTCCTGGCCGCAGCTGGTGCTGTACGGGCTGACCGGGATCGCCGGCTGCCAGACGCTGTTCTTCATCGCCGCGAGCCGGCTGCCGGTCGGGGTGGCGATCCTGCTCGAGTTCACCGGGCCGGTCCTGGTGGTGGCCTGGCTGCGGTTCGTCCGGCACAGTGTCGTGCCGCGCAGCGCGGCCATCGGGGTCGGGATCGCACTGGTCGGGCTGGCCTGCGTGGTCGAGGTCTGGTCCGGCCTGGCGCTGGACCTGGTCGGGCTACTGGCCGGGCTCGGCGCGGCGGCCTGCCAGGCGACGTACTTCCTGCTGATCGACCGGCTGACCGGGGTCGCGGACCCGCTGGTGATGACCGCGGCCGGCAGTGCCGTCGGCGCCGTCGTACTGACCCTGATCGCGGCACCGTGGGCGGCGCCGTTCGGGGTGCTCGGTGACGTCGTGCCGATCGGCAACCACCATGCGCCGGCGTGGACGTTCGCGGTCTGGATCGTCGTGATCAGCACGGTCGTCGCGTACCTGACCGGCGCCGCCGCGGTGCAGCGGCTGTCGGCGGCGGTCGGCGGGGCGGTCGCGTACGTCGAGGTCGTCGCCGCGACGCTGTTCGCCTGGGTCCTGCTCGACGAGCGGCTCACCGGCACCCAGCTGCTCGGCGGCACGATCGTGCTGGCCGGCGCGTTCGTGGCGCAGTCCAGCGTCAGCCGCACGAAGAAGCAGGCCGAGCTCCCTCCGCTCGAACCGTCACACGTCTAGGGCAGACCGCAGCTCGGCGCCCGCGCGGTCCCAGGTCCACTCGGAGGCGACCCACTCCCGGCCGCGAGCGCCCAGCCGCCGCGCCAGAGCCGGGTCGCGCAGCAACGCGATCAGCCGGACCGCTACCGCGACCGGGTTGTACGGGTCGACGAGGTACCCGGTCTCGCCGTGCCGGACCGCGTCCTCGGTTCCGCCGGAGTCGCCGGCCACCACCGGCAGCCCGCACGCAGCGGCCTCCAGGAACACGATCCCGAGTGCCTCCGGCTCCAGCCCGAACCGCCGGGTCCGGCACGGCATCGCGAACACGTCACCGAGCTCGACGTACGGCGGTATGGTTGCCCACGGCACCGACCCGGTGAGACGCACCGCCTCGCCGATCCCGAGCGACCCGGCCAGTGCGCGGAGCCGGTCGCGATCCGGTCCGCCCCCGACCAGCAGCAGTACGGCGTCCGGTACCGCGGCGCGCACCCGCGGCCAGGCACGGATGAGCGTGTCCTGACCCTTGCGCGGCACCAGCCGGGACACGCAGGTCACCACCGGTACCCCGGCCAGCCCGAGCGACTCGCGCAGCTCCGCGCCGCCACACCCTGGATGGAAGCGCGACACGTCCACACCGGGAGCCAGCCGCCGCATCGTCGTGCCCGCAGGCAGCGCCGGCGCGATCCGCGCACCGCACCAGCCGGACACGTACGTCACCACGTCCGCGGCCGCGCCGATCCGGCGCAGCGCCGACCGGGTGCCCGGCACCGACGACCACCAGGTCTCGTGCCCGTGCGTCATCGCGACCACCCGTTCGGCACCCGCAACCCGCAGCGCCGGCCCCATCAACCCGAGCGGTGCGGCGGCACCGAACAGCACGCGGTCGCAACGGTGCTCGCGCAGTATCCGGGCCGCGTGCCGCGTCGCTCGTGGTGTCGGCAGCAGCATCGACGCCCGGTCCCGCACGACGGGGAACGGCAACCCGGCGTCGTACCCCGTTGCCCCCGGCATCGACGCGGTGAAGACCACCGGGTCGACCTGGTCGCAGAGCGAGCGGACGAAGGTCTCGATACCACCTTGCCGGGGCGGGAAGTCGTTCGTGACGACGAGCACGCTCACTGCGAGGCCAGCGGCGGTACGGCGATGCCGTGCTGGCTCCCCCAGGTCCGGGCCACCTCGATCCGCTGCGGCGGGGTCGGGTGCGACGAGAACATCGCGAACCGCCAGGGCGCCGGGTCCAGCGCGGAGATGTTCGTCACGGCCAGCTGGTGCTGCATGGCGGCGAACACCGCCGGGTCCCGGGTCAGGTCGAGCGAGTGCACGTCCGCGCGGGTCTCGATCCGCCGGCTGATCAGGTTCTGCGCCGGAGCCACGACCGTCGTGCCGATGGCGATCAGCGCCAGCAGCAGCGCGGTATTCCGCGGGTCGGCGAGCCGGGATCCGATCAGCAGCCGCAGCAGTATGACCCCGAACAACGCCGCCAGCGCGCCGACCATGGTGCCGTGCAGCACGTCGTTGCGCTTCGCGTGCCCGAGCTCATGCGCGACCACCAGCCGGACCTGTTCCGGCGGGATCCGCAGCAGCGTGTCGTACACGACGATCCGCCGGGTGGACCCGAACCCGGACACGTAGGCGTTCAGCGACGTCGTACGCCGCGACGCGTCGGCCACCAGCACGTCCTGCACCGGTACGCCGTCGGCGGCCGCCAGCTCCATCAGGTCGTCACGCAGCGCGCCGGCCGGCATCGAGGTGAACTCGTTGAAACGCGGCTCGACCAGCACCGGGTACGCGAACGACACCACGACCACCAGCACCGCCGCGGACAGCGCGGCCGGCACCCACCACCAGGTCCGCCAGCGCCGCGCCATCCCGACCAGCAGCAGCGCCAGCAGCACCAGCGCGGCGGTGCCGATCACCCAGCCGACGGCCCGGTCCCTGGCCCACGAGCCCCAGTCCTGGGTGGACAGACCCCAGCGCCGCAGGGCGCGTTCGGTCACGATGCCGGACGGCAGCGCGAGCAGGCTCCCGGCGAGCGCGATGACCACCACGACCAGCGGTACGAGGAGGTACCACCGGCGGACCCGCAGCGCCTCTGCCAGCCGGCGGCCCAGCGAGCTGAACCCGATCACGACCGGTACCAGCACCGACAGCGCCCACGACAGCGTCGACCAGGGCAGCACGTCGGCGCGGAACGCGTCCTGCCGGGCGATGTCGGCCGCCGTGAAGTCGGTGGCCGGGTCACTGGCCGGCACCCCGTCCAGCGGCATCCACGGCGTGGTGACGACTACGACCAGCAGCAGTGCTGCGCCGACGACCACTCCGGCCAGCGCGGCGATCCGCCGTTCACTCATCGGCCAGCCTGCGCAGGTACCGCAACCAGTCGTCGGCGAACTGCTCCTGCGTGGTGTTCAGGACCGTGCGGAACCCGTCCCGCATACCGTTCGGCGAGCGTGACGCGTGCACCGTCCGGTAGAGGCGGACCAGCTTGTCCTCGCCGTACTTGGTGGCGATCAGCTGGCACGCCAGCCAGCTGCCCTCGTAGGCGATCGCGAGCTGCTTCGACGACGCAGAGAACGCAGCCGGCTCCGGCAGCATCTTCGGCCCCTTGCCGTCGCGGACCGCGGCCAGCAGCTCCTTGGCCGCCGACCCGGTGGGCACGTGGACGGCCTTGAACGCGACGTAGTCGGCGAACCCCTCCGCGAACCACAGCGGCACCGCCGACGCGGTCGCCCGGGACGCGACGTGCGTGGTCTCGTGGGTGAGCACGATCCGGCGGCCCTGGGTGCCGAGGCTCATGAACCGGGCCGGGTTCGCGACGATCCGCACCGGTACGCCGACCGACCGCTCGTCCGCCTCCGCGGTGGTGACGGCCGCGATCTGGTCATAGGTGTGCTGGCGGGCGCCGAGCACGTACTCCATCTGGCTCTGCGTGCGGGGCAGGTACAGCACCACCGTCCGCCGCCAGTTCGGGCCCCAGACGGCGGTCACGGACTCGATCGCGCTGTCCACGGTCCGGGCGTACGCCACCAGGTCGGCCTTCGGGTCCAGGCTGACCACCAGACTGCGTTCGCCGCGGACCGCGCGGATCTTGCCGAGCAGCCAGAACGGCCGGCGCTGACCGGGCCGGACCTGGTCGGACAGCGAGGACAGGTACGTCGAGCCGTCCCGGGTGACCAGCGTCATCGGCACCGTGAGCCGGACCGGCTGCGGGTCGAAGCCAGTGAGCCGCCAGGACACCTCGACCTGGGCCAGCCACGCCTCCTGTCCACCGATCTCGCGGCGCCGGTCCGCGGGCAGCTGGTGCGGGTTGTCGCTCACGTACCGCATCACGATCGATGCCAGTGGCAACGCCTGCAGGTTCTCGAACACCTGCTGGGCCTCGGGAGCGAACGTGGTCGCGTCCGGGTCGACGATGCCCGTGAACGCCGCCCGGTCACCGCCGGCGATCGCGGAGCTCATCTGCTGCAGCAGCAGCTCGCCCGCGGTGGCACGGCGGACCGCCGCCTCGGCGCCGACATCGGCGGACGTGCTGACCGAGCCGGACGGTGGCGCCGGCGTGTCGTCGTGGATCGCGCTTCGCAGCCCGACGTACACGGTTCCGGCCACCAGCCCCATCGCGACGGCCAGCAGCAGCCGGCGCCGGCCGGCGTGCGCGTGGTGGGCCGGTTCCTCGGAAGAGCGCAGCGGGGCGTGCGACGGCGCACGCAGCACCGGCTGCTCCCGCTCCTCACTCACCCTCGGCCCCCTGGTCTCAGGATATGGCTCCAGCGACCGGAGACCCTTCCGGTTCTCGGAAGTCACTCTAGGTCGTCCCGGTGCTGCACGCAGACGCATTCGGCTCCGAGGCCTCGCCCCGGAGCCGTTGCTGTCGCGTCAGAATACGCCCTGAAGGGGTCTTTTCGTGACCGATCGGTAGCGAAATCTCAGCCCGGCCGCACGGCACCGCTGTACGGCATCTCGTCGAGGTCGGAGATCTTGACGGGATTGCCCGGGCGGCTGGCGTGCACGATCCGACCGTCGCCCATGTAGAGCCCGACGTGGCTGATCGGGTCGTAGTAGAAGACCAGGTCACCTGGTCGCAGGGCGCTCTTTCGCACCCGCTGGCCCTCGCTGTACTGCGCCCGCGAGGAGTGCGAGAGCGAGACCCCGGCCTGCCTCCAGGCCGCCATCGTCAGACCGGAGCAGTCGAACGAGCCCGGACCGTCCGCACCCCACTGATAGGGGTCGCCGAGCTGGTCCAGCGCGTAGTTCAGCGCGATCGCGCCGCGACCGGAGGCCGGAACGTCGATGTCGGGCCGCTCGGTGTCGCGGCTCTCGCGCGCCTCGCGCTGCTCGCGATCCTCCTCGGCCTCGAGCCGGCTCCGCTCGGCGTCGGTCAGCCGGTCCAGCACCTTCTCGGCCTTGCTCAGGTGCGTGTTGATCTGCTTCTTCAGCTCGTCCTGCTTGTGCTGCACCGCGTTCAGCGCGTCCAGCTCGGTCTGCGCGGCGGCCTGCAGGTCGGTGAGCCGGCCCTGCGCGGTCTGGTACCGCTGCAGCACGGCGTTCTGCTGGCCGGCGAAGGCGCGGGCGGTCGAGGCCTGGGTCAGGAACTGGTCCGGGTCGGCGGAGAGCAGCAGCTGGGCGGTCGTGGTCATCCCGGACTGCTGGTAGTTCGCGACCGCGAGGGCACCGATCTGGGTCCGGATCGCGTCCACCTGGCCGCGCTGCTTGTCGATCCCCTTGTTCACCGAGGCGACCCGGAGCTTGGCGGTGGTGATGTCGTCCCGCAGGTCGTTCGCCGCCTCACCGGCCGCCTCGGCCTGGTGGCGCAGCTCGGCGACCTGCTTGCGCGCCTGCTCCAGAGTCGGCTTGGGGTCCGCATTCGCGGAGCCGGGGATGAACATCAACCCGGCGAGCACGAGCGAGGCGGCTGCAGTGAGGGCGATCCCTTGCGTTCGGTAGTTCCGGACGATCGACACGGTGCCCGGTCGGTCCCTTCCTGCCTCGGTGCCGTCCCCGTCCCGCGACCACCGCACTCAGTGATCGGACTCGGCCGTTGTCCGGCCGGTCCGGACGACCGACACTCCTCAGACAACGAGAGCACACACTAGTAACCGATTCGTGACCTGCGCAATCCGCCCCACCGATTCGGTCTGACCGTGGCACAGATGCGCCATCTGGGCGCCCGGGGACCGGGTGGCGCCGTCAGCCGGTGGCGGCCGATCCGGGCAGGTCGGGATCGATGCTGTCCACGGCGTGCACCAGCCGTAACGGTGGCACCAGGCCGGACTGCGCCAGCGCGTCCAGCGCGGCCCGCTCCTCGTCGTCGATCACCAGGTCGTTGCCCGACGCATCCAGCACCACGGTGACCACGCAGTCGCGACACCCGGGCCCCCGCATCACACACGCGTCACAGTCGATCAGCACAGTCGCCTCCGCTCCACACTCCGTCACTGCGTCTTGGGGCAGGACGTTAGGAGCCGCCGCCGACAGTTCCTTCCCCTGTCCCTCGCCCGCGACGTACCTATTCGGCGTGGCTCAGGTGAGGCGGGCGAGCAGGGCGGCGGCGGAGACCGGGCGGGCCCCGGACGCCGACACCGACTCCGACACCTCGCGGTCGCTCGAGACCACGACGACCGGGCGCCCGGGCGGTTCGGCGCGGACCAGCTGACGGATCACGTCGTCCGCGATCACGCCGGGCGGGCTGAACCGGACCCGGACGCCGCGTGGCGGGTTCAGCTGCACCGGGCCCGACATCTCCGCGCCGTCGAACACCACCGTGACCTCGACCCGGCGCTGCGCGACGAGGGCGCCGAGCGCGGTCACCAGCCGCTGGCGCTGCGAGTGCAGCGGCATCGCCGGCCAGGCGGTCTTGGTCACGTTGTAGCCGTCCACCACGAGATGTACCTGCGGCAGCGCCAGCAGCTCGTCCAGCAGCACCGGGTCGTCGGCCGGCGCGGCCCGGCCGACCGGTCCGGTCACCGGCTCGACCCCGGCCACCGTATCGGCGGGACGCAGCGTGCCCGCCGGCGGCAGGGCAAGCTCGCGGCGCAGCCCGCCGGCGGCGTCCAGCACCGTGTCCAGCAGCAGCCGGAGCCGGACCGAGGCGAGCTCGCGCTCCTGGCCCGCGGTCCGTTTCACCGCCTGCTCGACCTCCTCCAGCTCGGCGATGCGGGACTTGAGCTTGCGCAGCTCACGGTCCGCCTCCGCCTTCGCCGCCGCGACCCGTGCATCGGCGCCGGCCGCGTCCTCGGTACGGCGCGCGGCCTCCTCCTCCGCGGCCGCGACCCGCAGCCGGGACTCGTTCAGCTTGCGGCGCAGGACCGTGTTCTCCTGCTTCAGCTCGGCGATCTGCTCGCGCAGCTTGTCCCGGGTCTGCCGAGCCTCGGTACGGGCCTGGTCCAGCTGCTCGGTGAGCCGGGCCAGCTGGCCCTCGTCGGTCGCCGGCGTACTGCTCGCGACTGCCTGCGCGGCCCCGGCGACCACGTCCTCCCAGCCGTCCGGCCGGAGCAGGTACGCCAGCGCCGCCACCTCGACCGGGTCGGCCGCCGGCACCGGCGTCCGGTCCGCGACCGCGTCGCCGAGCTCCGGCTGCAGCTGGCGGACCTCGAACGCCACCAGCTTGCGGAAGTGGTCGTCGGTCTCCAGCGTCGGCCCGAGCACCGATGCGGACAGCTTCGCCCGCCGGGCCGGCGCGAACGTGGCGAACCGGCGCAGCGGGGCCGGGATGTCCGCCGCCGGCATCGCGCCGAGCGCCTGCGCGGCCAGCGCCAGCACGCGCTGCCGGACCGGTTCGGGCAGCGTCGGCGGGGTCGGCGTCTCAGCCACCGGCTTCGCGGGCCCCAGCGGTCATGCCGGACCCCTGGGGCGTCGGAACGACCCGTACGTCGGTGCTGCCGCACCACCGGCAGCGGATCTCGCCGACCTCCTCGGCCAGCACATCGGTGTCCTCCACGTCGTGGTCACCGGCGAGCGTGAAGTGCCAGTACTCCGTGCTCCGCACGGTCCGGGTCACGTCGAACCGGGTCAGGTTCCCGCAGGACGCACAGCGCAGCCGCTGGTCCGGTCCGGGAAGCGTCACACGGGTACCCATACCGAGAGCCTAGATGGTGGTTGCGTTAGGCACCCGGCTATTCCGCCGGGTCCGGCGATCGCGCCGGCCCGGGCGCGTCGTACCGGGGATTTGTCGGAGCAGCCACCTAGCGTCGGATGATGTGAGCAGGACGACGTCAGATCACGCCGCCCCGCCGGCTGTCATCCGTGGCGTCCAGCCCAGCTTCGACGAGCTGGGCACCCCGCTACGTGACGTCACCTTCTGCGTCGTCGACCTGGAGACCACCGGCGGCGCCCCAGGGGTGTCCTCGATCACCGAGATCGGTGCGGTCAAGGTGCGCGGCGGCGAGGTGCTCGGCGAGTTCCAGAGCCTGGTCAACCCGTACGAGCCGATCCCGCCGTTCATCGCGGTACTGACCGGGATCACCGACGGCATGGTCGCGTCCTCGCCCGGCATCGCCGCGGTGCTGCCGGCGTTCCTGGAGTTCTCCCGCAACTGCGTGCTGGTCGCGCACAACGCGCCGTTCGACGTCGGCTTCCTGCGGCACGACGCGCGGGTGCACGCCTATGACTGGCCCGACTTCGGCGTCGTCGACACCGCGCTGCTGGCCCGCCGGGTGCTCACCGCGGACGAGGCGCCGAACTGCAAGCTCGGCACACTGGCTCGCATCTTCCGCGCCGCGACGACGCCGAACCACCGCGCGCTGTCCGATGCCCGGGCCACCGTCGACGTACTGCACGGGCTGTTCGAGCGGATCGGCAGCATGGGCGTGCAGACGCTGGAGGACCTGCACACGTTCTCGTCCCGGGTCTCCCCCGCGCAGCGCGCGAAGCGGCACCTGGCCGAGATGTTGCCGCACGCACCGGGTGTGTACCTGTTCACCGACGACCGCGGCGAGGTGCTGTACGTCGGGAAGTCCAAGGACCTGCGCACCCGGGTCCGGTCGTACTTCACCGCGTCGGAGACCCGGTCGCGGATCGGCGAGATGATCGGTATCGCCAGCGGCGTGCGCGGGATCGAGTGCGCCACAGCGCTCGAGGCCGAGGTGCGCGAGCTGCGGCTGATCGCCGAGCACAAGCCGCGGTACAACCGACGGTCCCGGTTCCCGGAGCGGCAGCACTGGCTGAAGGTCACGGTCGAGCCGTTCCCGCGGCTGTCGCTGGTGAAGCATGTGCGCGACGACGGGGCGGGTTATCTCGGCCCGTTCGGCTCCAAGCGCACCGCCGAGCGGGCCATGGCCGCCCTGCACGAGGCGTTCCCGATCCGGCAGTGCAGCCAGCGGATGCCCAAGCACCCGCACGGTACGCCGTGCGTGCTGGCCGAGATGAATCGCTGCCTGGCACCGTGCGACGGGCGGATCGGGATGGACGACTACGGCGTGTTCGTGGCCGCGCTGCGCGCCTCGCTGACCAGCGACCCGTCCCAGGTGGTGCACGCGCTGACCAACCGGATCGACCTGCTCGCGGCCGTCGAGCGGTTCGAGGACGCCGCGGTGCACCGTGACCGGCTCGGGGCGTTCGTGCGCAGCAGTGCCCGGATGCAGCGGCTCGCCTCGCTCACCGGCTGTGCCGAGATCGCGGCCGCGAAGCGGGCCGAGGACGGCGGTTGGGAGCTGCACGTCATCCGGTACGGCCGGCTCGCCGCGGCCGGGTTCAGTCCGCGCGGCCAGGACCCGCGCAAGCACATGGAGATGCTGCAGGCGTCCGGCGAGACCGTGCTGCCCGGTATCGGCCCGGTCGCCACCGCGGCACCGGAGGAGCTGGAGACCGTGCTGCGCTGGCTGGAGTCGCCCGGCGTACGGCTGGTCGAGATCGACGGCGAGTGGTCCAGCCCGATCGGCGGGGCCGGCGCGCACCTGCGGATGCTCGACCGTGCGAGCGAGGGCGACCGGGCGCTGCACGGGTTCGGCGAGCGCCGCAGCTTCCGCCCGCTCGGTGGTACGCCGCTGGCGGGCGCCGGTTAGTCGGTGGCTAGGCTCGGCGCCGTACGTGCGTCGCCCCCCGGAGAGGACAGGCACCGATGGCAATGGTCACCGCGATCGTGTTCATCAACGCCGACGTCGCGCGGATCCCCGAGGTCGCCGCGCAGGTGGCCGCGATCGACGGTGTCGGCGAGGTGTACTCGGTCACCGGTGACATCGACCTGATCGCGATCATCCGGGTCCGCGAGCACGACGACCTCGCCAGCGTGATCCCGGACCACGTGAACAAGGTGCCCGGGGTGCTCAGCACGCAGACGCACATCGCGTTCCGGACCTACTCGGCACATGACGTGGAGGCGGCGTTCAGCCTCGGCGAGCCCGACCCGGAGTGACCCGCCGCTGACACGGCGCTTGGCTACGGTGACCCCATGAGCAACCCCCCTGCCGGCTGGTACCCGGATCCGACCGGGAAACCCGACACCATCCGTTGGTGGAGCGGCACGCAGTGGACGAACAAGACCGAGACGGAGACGCCGTCAGAGGTCGAGCCCACCGCGCCCGAGCCAGTCGCGCCGGAGCAGCCCCAACCCTCACCCGAGCAGCACCAGGTTCCCGCCGCGCAGCACCAGACCACTCCCGAGCAGGCGCCGGCCGCGCAATCCGGGCCGGATCCCGGCCAGCCCGCCTGGCAGACCACCTCCGAGCCGGTGCAGCCGTGGCAGGAGTCCGCGGCCGGCGGCGGCTGGCAGTCCGCGCCGGTGTCGTGGCAGCAGCCGGAGGGCACCGAGCAGCCGGACGAGAACTACGGGGAGCAGCAGCAGGCCCAGGCGGCCGACGGCTGGGGTCAGCCGGACGTCTCCCGGCCGATGCCCGGCTGGGAGCAGGGCCAGGCCACCGGGCCGGCCCCTGCCTGGGAGCAGGGTCAGGCCTCCACGCCGGACGCCCAGCAGAGCTGGGAGCCGCAGGAGCAGCAGTCGTCCGCCTGGGAACAGACGCCGGACCAGGCCTGGGGTACGCCGGACCAGCAGCAGGGCTGGCAGCAGCAGCAATTCGAGCAGCAGGCCTGGCAGCAGGCTCCGGCTCAGCACAGCTGGTCCCCGACCGGCCAGCAGGCGCCGGCTCAGCAGGGCTGGCAGGATGCGGCACAGGCGCAGGCGCAGCAGGGCTGGGACCTGCGGCCTGACGCGCGGGGCGGTCAGGCCGGCTGGACCAGTACGCCGGCCCAGCACGGCCAGTACGGTCCGCAGACCCAGCAGGCGCAGCCGACACAGCAGGGTCAGCCGGGTTGGGGCGGCGGTGCCGCCCTGCAGGGCCAGCAGCCCTGGGTTCAGGGCCAGTCCGGCGGCGGCCAGCAGCCGCCACTGGGTCGGCAGAAGCCCGACGGCCGGGCGTCAGGTGGTGGCGGTCTCAAGCTACCGCTCATCATCGCCGCGGCGGTCGTGCTCGTTCTGCTGGTCGTCGGTGGGGTGTTCGTGCTGGTCAACCGCGATGACAAGCCGGGGGCGGGATCGACACCGCCGCCGAGCGGGTCCAGCAGCCAGCCGAACAGCCCGTCGCCATCCGGCGAGCCGACGCCGTCGGAGACCGTGTCGCCGGGGCAGTCCCGCAACCCGGCGCTGCACGAGGGCAACCGGTCGGCATCAGACGCGATCTCGTTCCCGCGGCAACCGCCCACACGCTGGTCGGACCGCAAGCGGTTCTCCCGCGCGGTGATCAACTCCAGCGGGCAGTACTCGGTGCTGCAGCAGAAGTTCGACGGCAGGAACGACTGGTACGCGAACATCTTCGTCGGCACGTTGAGCACGTCGATCCTTTACAACGGCAACCCGCAGTCAACGGCAAACGACCTGGCGATCGAGCTGCGGAACTCGTTCTACGACCCGATCCCGATCGCCGCCCGCCAGGTGAACAGCAAGGCGCTCACGGTCGGTGGGCACAAGGGCTGGCTGATCCGCCATGCGATCGGTGCCAGGGCGAAGGGCCTGCGGTCGCCTAACCTCTACCTGACCGTCGCCGTGTTCGACCTCGGTGACGGCACCGCCGTGACGTACGTGAGCGATGTACCGTCCAACCGACCCGACCTGCGCGCACAGGAGCAGGCTGCATTCAGGGGGCTCCGGATTGGCTGACGACCTGCAGGCCCAGGGCTCGTCCTTGGACCAGCCACCGCACCAGTGGGGCTCGCCACCTCCGCCCCCGCCGCCACCGCCGCGGCAACGGGAGGAGCCGCCTGCCGCTGCGCAGGAGCCGGTCGCGGACGCAGGCATCCCGGCCGAGAAGGCCGGCAGCGAGCCGCAGCAGCCCGAGCCGCAGCAGTCCGGGCAGCAGCCGGCCGAGTCACCGGCTCAGCCATCCGCCCAGTCACCGGCCCAGTCACCGGCCGCTGCCCAGGGGCCCGCACAGGCATCGGCCGACCGGCCCGGCACCTCGCCGTACGGCCCGTCGCCGCAGCTCCCCGTCGCCCAGCAGCTCACGCCGACGCCGCACACCCAGCAGGACACCCAGCAGGACACCCAACAGCCAACCCAGCAG
>Ga0209382_10001687_pt1 | contig 34148 bp, 35 predicted proteins | sample SoiMetdeltSBSDD5_FD_187599 | JGI IMG/M metagenome (GOLD analysis project Ga0209382, IMG submission 187599) | Bulk soil microbial communities from a Populus tree surrounding site in Tennessee, USA - Soil MetaG P. deltoides SBSDD5 (SPAdes) (version 2) | ecosystem: Environmental > Terrestrial >... | reverse complement strand
CGGGGACGGCAAGCACCAGACGAGCCTGGAAGCGCTGGCGGAGGGGCGCAAGGTGGTGGTGCTGCCCCTGCGCGATCCGCTGACCATGAAGCGGCCCTAGCGGCTCAGCTCTTCTTGTTGAAGGCCTCGACGAACTCCTTCAGGAGCATCGGGTTGTTGCTCTTGATGGCGCCCGTCATGAAGTCCTTCATGCCGGGCACGTATTTCTGGCTCCAGACGTCGAGGAACATCTGCTTCGAGGCCTTGAAGAAGCAGTCGGCGTCCTGGGCCGGCTTGCCGGCCGTGACCTCGCACTTGTCCGGGGTCAGCGCGACCGTCCACTTCTCGTCGTCGTCGAGCGAGAAGTAGAACGTCCGCGGCTTCTTGACCGCGCCCTTCTGGAAGCGCTTGGGCAGGCCCTGGAAGATCTTTGCTATCTCGGAAGCAGGCATCGGTCCTCCCCCGTCACGGGGCGTCGGTGAGTGTGTAGTCGAACTCGTACGAGTGCTTTCCGTCCGCGCCGATGATGATGGCCATCTTCCCGGCGAGGCCCGCCAGCTGGTCCGTTCCCGAATCCGGCACGACCGTGATCGTGAGCGAGGGCGCGCCTCGGGTCATGATGCCGCTGTGCTGGAGGGCGAAGGTTCCCTTGCGGCCGCGCAGGGCTGCGGTCACGCGCTCGATGGCCACGTAGCCGGCCGAGCCCTTGACCGCGGTCATGGCCGTCAGCATCTCGCCCTTGCTCGTGCCCTCGAGATCGCCGTGGAACTGCTTGTCGATGGTCATCCGGCCGAGCGGAGACGCTTCGCCCTTGCCTTCCGTGGCCGGCGTCAGCTTCACGTCGAAGGTTCCGGTCGCGCGAGCGGTCATGGCCTCCCTCTTCGGAACGGGGTTCGGGCTCGGCGACGCCGTCTGCGCCCGGGCGGAAGTGGAAAGGGCGGCCAGCGCGGCCAGAGCGGCGAAGCACGATGCGCTCAGTCCCATTGGTGACCACACGTCGAGCATCGGTACCGCCAGTCTGATTGCGCGATCGGCGTGCCCGCCACGAACCACGCGCCCGCGGTTGAAAGACGGTCGGTGGAGCGCTCCCGGATGGTTTCGACGCCGCCGCAGCGCGGGCAGGCGATTGGATCCTCGGGAGCGGCGGTCTGACCCGTTCGCACCGCCTCGAGGATCTCGCGCGCGGCGGCCGCATCCTCGGGCCGGACACGGACGCTCACTCCAATCGCCATCCCCAGGGGGACGTGCACGCCCGCGAGGTTGTCGTTGAAGAGCCAGGACGGAATCGACGCTTCCTGCAGCGCCATGCGGCACAGGTGCGCTTCCACGGCGGTGCTGAAGGTGGCGACGTTGGTGAGCGCCTCGAAGTCCACGTAGGTTGCGGCTGCGCGCAGGCTGTCGAGCGCGCCCGGCACGTCCACATGGCGGGCGGCCAGGATGGCCTCCGCCAGAGGGAAGGCCTCCGGCCGCCACTCCTCGAGATCCTGGTCGCGAAGGATCCCGAGCAGCTCGCCGGTGGGCAGCTGCTCGAGCCTCGCCCGCAAATCGTCGGTCAAGGACGGGTCCTCGTCAGCGTCGGTCACGTCCCGACTCTACTCCCGGAGCGCCCGCGGAGGGGAGATCCGGCGCGCGGCGACCGGCCGATCAGCCGCGCGCTTGGGGCAGGTTGTCGATGAACTCGTGGACGAGCTTCTTCTGCGCTTCCGGGGTCAGGGAGGACTGGACGATCTTCGCCGCCGCGTCCACGGCCAGATCGGCCACCGACGAGCGCAGCTCCTGGATGGCGAGCTTCTTCTCGCGCTCGATCTGCTCCTTGGCCTTCTGGAGCATGCGCTCGGATTCGGCGCGGGCCTGGACGATGACGTCGTTCTTCACCGTCTCCGCGTCGGACAGGGCGCGCTTCATGATCTCCTCGCGCTGGCGGCCGGCCTCGCGGATCAGCTCCTGATGCTGGGCGAGGAGGCGCTGGGCCTCCTCGTTCGCCTTCTGCGCGGAGCCGACCGCGTCGTGGATGCCCTTCTCGCGCGCCTCGATCATGGCCAGAAGCGGCTTCCAGCCGAGCTTGGTGAGGACGAAGGCGAAGATCGCGAACAGCACCACCGTCCACAGAGTGAGACCGAACTCCAGGTCGGTGAAGCCGCCGGCGGCGAGGGCGGCGGACAGGGACATCATGCCCGCCTACTTGTTGGCGAGGAGGATGGTCACGATCAGGGAGAAGAACGTCGCTCCCTCGATGAGGCCGGCGGCGACGATCATCGAGACGCGGATGTCGCCGGCCGCGTTGGGCTGGCGGGCGATGCCGTCCATGGCCGCGGCGGCCAGTCGGCCGATGCCGTAGCCCGCGCCGATGAGGGTCATACCGGCGCCGAGGCCAGCGGCCAGGTACGCAAGAGCCTTGGGATCCATTTCAGTCAACTCCTTCCAGGAACGGGTGTCACGGCGTCAGTGCGCGGGATGGGCGTTCATCCCGATGAAGATGGACGTCAGCAGCGTGAAGATGTAGGCCTGGATGAACGCGACCAGGACCTCCAGGATCATGATGAACAGGGCGAGGACGAGCGAGATGGGCACCATCCCGACGCCGAATGCGACGTTGACACCGGCCATGAGCGGTATGAGGAGCAGCAGGCTCGCGATCACCATGTGGCCGGCCAGCATGTTGGCGAAGAGGCGGATCATGAGGGCGAAGGGGCGCGTGAACATCGACAGCAGCTCGACCGGGATCATGATCGGCAACAGCAGGAGAGGAAGGCCGGGCGGGATCATGTTCTTGAAGTGATGCACGAGCCCGTATTTGCTGATGCCCGCCCATTGCATGGCCAGGAAGGAGATGATGGCGAGGCCCATGGTGACGCTGAGGTTCGACGTGGACGTCGACGTGAAGGGCATCAGCCCGAGCAGGGCGGCGACGAGGATGAAGAAGAAGAAGCTGAGCAGCAGGGGGACGTACTTGTGCCCGTCGTGGCCGATGTTCTTCTCCGCGATCTCGTCGCGCACGTAGAGGACGAGCGCCTCCATGGCCGTCCCCACCCCGCTCGGCACGCCCTTGCGGTAGCTGGCCATGGCGAGGCGGACGAACACGAGGACGATGGCGGCCGCGATCGCGAACCACAGCAGATGTTTGCTCGGGCCGACGTTGACGCCGAACAGATAAAGGTCGCGGTAGCGATGATCCACCACGTGGTGGGTCAGGATCTCGGCGATCCCCAGGTGATGCCCGGCCGCTCCTTCCGCGGCCTTCTCCGCCGTTTCGTGGGCGGCCGGCTCGTGGGCGGCCTGCGCGAGGAGGGCCCAGGGAATCACTGCGCGCGTGCTCCCGTGGGCCGGCGCGAGATGACGGCCAGCTCCAGCACGAGGAAGGCGACGAAGTAGCTGAGGAGCGCGAATGTCAGCGGCAGCTTCGGCAGTCCCACGACGCGGACACCCACCAGCACGGCGGCCAGTAGAACGGTCATCCGCGCCAGCATGCCGCCGAGGACGGCCACGAAGAACGCGTTGTTGGAGCGGCTCGCGGACCAGAGGGCCAGGGCATACGCACACACGGTGTTGACCGCGGCGAGCAGCGCGCCCGTGAGCACCGCCGGCCGTGCTTCGACGGCGAGCATGGGCCAGGCCGCGCACAGCGACGCGCCTACCGCTCCCAGCACCACCGCCGTGTACCGCGCCCAGGTCACTTCTTTCCCCCGGTCATCGTCTTGTACATCTTCCAGAAATGCAGGAACGCCGCCGCCACTCCCACGACGGCCCCGATCAGGAAGTACCGAGTGCCGGTCCCGAACTTCCCGTCGAGCCAGTGCCCTACCCAGAGGCACAGCAGGACGGTGAAGGCCAGGCTCGACCCGATTCCCAGGTAGGGCGCCGAATCCCGCAGGGAGCTCTGCCAGCCGCCACCCCCTTTGTCCTCGTTCTCGGGAGTCTTCCCGTCAGGGCTCGACTGGCTTGGCAACGGTCGGCAAGACTATCACGGCCTCGCGCTCGCGGGCAAGCCTCCGCAGGCGGCAACGAGCGCTTCGCAGCGCTTAGGACTGAGCAGGTTAGCGCGAGGCGACGGTCGAGTTGGCGCCGGTCAGGGCCTCGGCCTCCGGCGCGGCCACCGGCGAAGGCGCCGGCGCGCCCGGCGGCGGCAACCCGGCCATGATCGTGGCGCCCATCCCCTCCTCCTCGCGCCAGCGCAGGATGTCGTAGCGATAGATCCGGTAGGCGGAAAGGAGGAGCGAGAGCACGACGGGGCCGACGATCAGGCCCTTGGGACCGAAGGCGAGGAGCCCGCCCATGATCGAGAGGAACCCGAGCATCATGTGGATCTGCGCCGAGCCGCGCAGGATGATCGGCTTCACGATGTTGTCGACCATGCTGATGCCGAAGATCCCGTAGGCGGTCATGCCCAGGGCGCGGCCCATGTCCCCGTTCACGAGGAAGTAGAGGGCGGCCGGGATCCAGGCCAGCGGCGAGCCCAGGATCGGGATGAGCGCGGCGAAGACCACCATCACCGCCCACAGCAGCGGCGAGGGCAGGCCGAAGGCCCAGAACCCGAAGAAGGCGACCACCCCCTGGATCAAGGGCACGATGATCATGGCCTGCAGCACCGCCTTCACGGTGTTGCCGAGGTGCTCGACCAGCTCCGACTCCTGGCCCCGGGTGAAGGGCGAGATGCCCCGCAGCGATTCGCGCAGAAGGTCGCCGTCGCGCAAAAGGAAGAACAGCATCATCAGGAAGATCACGAGGTCGAGCAGCACCGTGGCCACTCCCGTGAGCACGACCTGCACGTAGTGATTGGCCACCTCGCTCGCGCGGGCCAGGCCCTGGGTGAGCGGCGGCGCCTCCCAACCGACCTGCTTCAGCCAGTTCGCGACCTTGGGCGACCGTTGCGGCAGCACCTCGCGCCAGAAGCGGTCCCACTCCCGCGGTTCGAGGTGAGGACGCAGCCAGTCGAGGAAGGCCACCGCCTGCTGGAAGATGAGCGCACCGTAGAGCATCACCGGGATCAGGATCACGAACGTCGCCGCGAGCACGAGCAGGGCCGCGGCCAGGCCGTCCCGTCCGCCCAGGCGCCGGCTCAGCGCGCCCTGCACGGGCGACAGCATCAGCGCCACCGACGCCGCCACCGTGAACGTGAGGAGGAAGTAGCGGAAGACGACGAAAGCGAGCACGAGGCTGACGAGCAGGAACCCGAGCAGCGGCCCCTGCACGCGCCAGTTCGTGCGCAAGCGGTCCGGCATCAGCGCTCCCCCGATTTCAGGATACCGCACCGGCGGGAGCCCGGCGGCCCGGCCGGTCAGTCCCGAGGCGAAACGGAGGGAGAGGGTACGGCGGCCGCGCCCGGAACCGGCGTCGGTGCCGCGGGGGCAGCGGGTGCAACCGCGGCGGGGCTCGCACCGGACGGCCGGACGGTCAGCGTCTCCGTGCGCTCCGGGGGCGCGACGGGAGCCGGGGCCGCGCCCGTCGGACGCACGACGACCGATTCCGTCCTCTCGACGTGGGCGCCGGCGGGGCCGGCCGCCTGCACCGCCCCCTCCGCGAACGTGCCCGGCTGCACCACCGCCGCCACGTGGTTCACGGGGCCGTGCAGGAAGTCGAGGAACGGCTTCGGATAGATGCCGATGGCGAAGCAGAGCGCGACCAGGGGCACCAGGGTGGCGAGCTCGCGGACGTTGAGGTCCACGAGGTGCCGGTTGTCCTCGTTCGTGATCTTGCCCCAGAAGACGCGCTGGTAGAGCCAGAGGAGATAGGCCGCGCCCAGCACGATGCCGGAGACCGCCCAGTAGGCCCACACGCGGTTGGCGGCGTAGGCGCCCTGCAGGATCATGAACTCGCCGATGAACCCGTTGAGCAGGGGCAGGCCCATGGAGGCGAGGAAGATGATGAGCGTGATCGTCGCGTAGACGGGCATCACGTGGGCGAGGCCGCCGAACTGCGCGATCTCCTTGGTGTGCCGCCGCTCGTACACGATCCCCACCAGCAGGAACAGCCCGCCCGTGCTCAGGCCGTGGTTGATCATCTGGAGGACGCTGCCCTCGAGCCCGAGGGGGTTCAGCGCGAACATGCCCAGCATCACGAAGCCGAGGTGGCTCACCGAGGAGTACGCGATGAGCTTCTTCATGTCCTTCTGGACGAGAGTCACGAGGGCGGCGTAGACGATCCCGATGATGGACAGGGCGACCATCCAGGGCACCGCCCACAGGGTGGCCGCGGGCAGCAGGGGCAGCGAGAAGCGGATGAAGCCGTAGGTGCCCATCTTGAGGAGGACGCCGGCCAGGATCACGGACCCGGCGGTGGGCGCCTGCACGTGCGCGTCGGGGAGCCAGGTGTGGAACGGGAACATCGGGACCTTGATGGCGAAGCCGAGGAAGAAGGCGAGGAACACCCACTTCTGGAACTCGACGGGCAGGCCCGACGCCATCGTGTACCACTGGGTCACGTCGAAGGTCCCCGTCGCCTCCATCCCGGGCAGGCCCTTCGACCGGAAGTAGAGGGCGAGGATGCCCAGCAGCATCACCACCGAGCCGACCAGGGTGTACAGGAAGAACTTGATGGCGGCGTACAGGCGCCGCTCGCCGCCCCAGATCCCGATGAGGAAGTACATGGGGACGAGCATGACCTCCCAGAAGACGTAGAAGAGGAACATGTCGAGCGCGCAGAAGACGCCGAGCATCCCGACCTGCAGCAGGAGCAGGAACACGTAGTACTGGCGCACGCGGTCGTGGATCGCTGTCCAGGAGGACAGGATCGCGATGGCACCCAGCAGCGTCGTGAGGAGGATGAGGAGTGCGGAGATCCCGTCGACGCCGAAGTGGTACGAGACCCCGATGGTCGGGATCCACGGGCTCTTCTCGATGAACTGGAAGCCGGGGGCGGCGCGGTCGAAGCGGAACCAGAGGGGCAGGCTGACCAGGAAGCCCAGCACACCGAAGATGTTGGCCACCCAGCGCACCGCGTCGTCGCTGCGCTTGAACGCGGGGATCGCCATCAGCAGCACCGCTCCCGCGAGCGGCGTGAAGGTGATGACGCTCAGCAGGTGATTCCCGAACAGATCCATTCGCTATCTCCCGTTCCCGTCCCCGTCTCCGATTTTTCCGAGCCCGTTTCCGTCCGTTTGGCCGATCAAGCCGGTCACAGGATGAACCGGCTCCCGATCCCGATCATGAAGAGGATGATGATCAGCATCGACAGCGCGTAGTGCTGGACGAGGCCGTTCTGCAAAGACCGGAAGACGTAGCTCATGTTGTCGAGGACGGCGGCGGTCAGGTTGACGAGGCCGTCCACGATGTAGCGGTCCCACACGTCGGAACCCTTGGCCACGATCTCGCGCACGAACCAGCCGATCCCGTTCACGCCCAGGCCCGGCCGCACCTCGCCGTCCCCGCCGTCCACGAGGTAGCGATCGACGGCGTGGAGCGTCGTGCCCCCGCCCAGGGCGAGGCCGCGTACGAACACGGCCCCGTAGATCTCGTCCACGTAGTACTTGTTGAGGAGCAACCGGTAGGCGGGCGCGACCGAGGACGCGATCCGGGCCGGCACCTCCGGATGGCGCTGGAAGAGCTGCCAGGCCAGGAAGATCCCGAGAGCGGCGATGGTGATGCTGGCGGCCATGAGGCCCACCTCGATCGTGTGCGCAGGCGGGGCGGCCGTGAACACCTGCGGCAGCGTCTCGTGCGCGGCCTCGAAGACGGGCTCCGTGAACGTCTCGAAGACGTTCGGGATGTGGAGGAAATGGCCGAGCACGGCGGGCACGCCCAGCAGACCGGCCAGGATCGAGCCCACGGCCAGGACCTGCAGGGGAAAGACCATCGTGCGCGGGGACTCGTGCACGTGATGCCACTGGTCCTCGGTGCCGCGGAAGGTCCCGCTGAACGTCATGTGGTACAGGCGGAACATGTAGAACGCGGTCATGGCCGCCACGGCCAGGCCCATCGCCCACACGTACGTCCCGTAGCCGCCGATCTTGTAGGCCGACCACAGGATCTCGTCCTTCGAGAAGAACCCGGCCAGGGGGGGCACGCCCGCGATGGCGATGCAGCCGACGAGCATGGTGCGATGCGTCCACGGGAGCTTCTTCTTGAGGCCGCCCATGTGGCGCATGTCCTGCTCGCCCGACATGGCGTGGATGACGGAGCCGGAGCCGAGGAAGAGGAGGGCCTTGAAGAAGGCGTGGGTCATGAGGTGGAACACGCCCGCCGCGAAGGCGCCCACGCCGCAGGCCAGGAACATGTAGCCGAGCTGGCTGACCGTCGAATACGCGAGCACGCGCTTGATGTCGTTCTGGACGAGCCCGATGGACGCGGCGAAGAAGGCGGTGAGGGCGCCGACGAGCGCGACCACGAACATCGCCTTGGGGGCGTGCGAGAAGATCGCAGAAGAGCGCGCGACCATGTAGACGCCCGCCGTCACCATGGTGGCGGCGTGGATGAGGGCGGAGACGGGCGTCGGGCCCTCCATGGCGTCGGGCAGCCAGACGTACAGCGGCAGCTGCGCGCTCTTGCCCGTGGCTCCCACGAAGAGGCAGAGGGCGATGACGGTGAGGGTCCCGCCCCAGGCCCACTCCACCGGCATCTCCGCCGCGTGCGCCATCACCGTGCGGAAGTCGAGGGTGCCGAAGGTCGTGAAGATGAGGAACATCCCGAGGGCGAACCCCGCGTCCCCGATGCGGTTCACGATGAAGGCCTTCATGCCCGCGTTGGTCGCGCTCTGCTTCTCGAACCAGAAACCGATGAGCAGGTACGAGCAGAGGCCCACGCCCTCCCAACCCACGAAGAGCACCGCGTAGTTCGCGCCCAGCACGAGCGTGAGCATCGCGAACATGAAGAGGTTCAGGTACGACATGTAGCGGGCGTACCCGGGGTCGTGGCCCATGTACCCGATGGAGTACACGTGGATGAAGAAGCCGACGAAGGTCACGACGAGCAGCATCACCGAGGAGAGGGGATCGATCTGGTAGGCCCAGTCCACGGTGAAGGGCACGGGGCCGTGCGCCCCCTGGGCGGGGCCGCCCGGGATCCACGTCCAGAGCGTCTCGACCAGGGTGTGCTCGGGCGCGCCGTGCGCGGCCAGGACCGCGATCAGGGCGATCACGAACGAGCCCAGGACGGCGCCCGCGGCCACGAAGCCGATGTACGCGGGCGGCGGGACGTGCACGCCGTGGGCGTGATGCCCGTGCCCGTGGCCCTCGTCGCGGGCCCGGCGCAGGGCGCGGACGCCGACGAGGAAATTGAAGAGGAAGCCGAGGAGCGGAAAGAGAGGGATCAGGAAGACGAACTTCATCTGCACCTCGGGAGGACGACCGGCGCGGATCTTATGGGCCGGGCCGCCGGGCCGTCAAGCCTCGCCGCCGCCTCCGTGCTCCGTGCGGCCGGCCAGGAGGTCGAGGGCATGGGCGAGCAGGGGGCGCAGGGCTTCGAGGCCGTCGCGGACGGCGCGCGGGCTGCCGGGGAGGTTCACGATCAGGCAGGACCCGGCGATGCCGGCCACGCCGCGGGAGAGCGCGGCCAGCGGGGTCTGGCGCAGGCCGTGGGTGCGAAGCAGCTCCGCGAGCCCCGGCGCGTCGCGTTCGATGACGTCGCGGGTCGCTTCCGGGGTCACGTCGCGGGGTCCCAGGCCGGTGCCTCCCGTCGTCACGACGAGGGTGGCGCGCGCCGCGGCCTCCCGGAGGGCGGCGGCGATGCGAGGCCTCTCGTCGGGGACGACCACGGGCTCGCCGACGGTGAGGCCCGCCTCGCGCAGCCGCTGGCAGGCCTCGGGACCGGAGGCATCGGGACGCCGCCCGGCCGCGGCGGAGTCGCTCACGGTGATCACGACGGCGTGGATATTCTTTGACACGGCGCGAATTGACGGGGGAAGGCCGATCGAGGACCCTTGAAAAGGATCATAAACGGAGAAGCCGAAACGATGGCCCTCATTCTTGCCGCCGCCGTACTCCTGCTGGCGTCCCCGTCTCCGGTGGCCGCCGACGACGAGCCGCGCTCGCTCACCGTGACCGTGACCGACGAGAAGGGCGCGCCCGTCGACGGGCTGGTCGCCCAGGACGTGGCCGTGCTCGAGAACGGCGCCGCCCGCACCCTGACCCGCGTCGAGAAGGACGAGCGGCCGCTGCGCCTGGCCCTCCTCGTCGACACCAGCGAGCCGATGGGCGACCACTACCGGCTGCAGATCGTGGATCCGGTCCTCCGCTTCCTGGGCCGGCTGCCCAAGGGGACCGAGTTCGCGGTCTGGACGACCGGCGACCGGCCCACCAAGGTCGTCGACTACGGCGAGGGCACGACCGCGGCCGCCAAGGCCCTGCGGCGCGTCTTCCCCACCGGCGGCAACACGCTGCTCGACGCGCTCGTGGAGGCCTCGAAGGACCTGCAGTCCAAGGAAGCCGCGCGCTCCGCCATCGTGGTGGTCACGGGCACGGGCGTCGGGTTCGCAAACTACAGCAAGGAGCAGGTGGTCGACGTCGTGCGGCCCACCGGCGCCACCGTGCTCGCGGCCGAGATCGAGGAGAGCGGAGCCGCGGCCAGCCGCGGCCAGGGCGAGGTCAGCCGGACCGACTACGACTACACGCTCGCGAACCTCGCGGACGGGACGGGCGGCCGGCGCGAGATCCTCCTCTCCGCCATGGGCGCGGGGCGGACGCTCGATTCCTTCGCGGGTGAGCTCGCCTCGCAGTACCGCATCACCTACGACAGCGTGCCCGGTCTCAAGGACAAGGACCGGAAGGTCGAGGTCAAGGTGGCCCGGCCCGGAGCCAAGGTCCGGATCGGCACCCCGCGCCGTTGAGTGTAGTGGCCTCGCGCGCGACGCGTCGCTTCACCATCCCGCGGCTCGTCGCCGTCGGCGTCCTCGTCTCCCTGCTCGGTCCGGGACCGGCCTCGCGGGCCCAGGCCCCTCCCCGTCCCACGCCGCGGCCCCCCGTGTTCGGGACCGGCATCGAGGTGATCAACCTCAACGTCTCCGTCACGGACGGGCGGGGCCGCTACGTCACCGACCTCGTCAAGAACGACTTCTCGGTCTTCGAGGACGGCGTGCGGCAGGAGCTCTCGATCTTCAACCACGAGGACATCCCGATCTCGCTCGTGCTCATGATCGACACCTCGGCCTCGATGGACGAGAAGCTGCCCACGGCGCGCGCGGCCGCCATCAAGTTCGTGGGCACGCTGCGGCCGCAGGACAACGCCCAGGTGATGCAGTTCAACGACCGCACCACCATCCTGCAGGACTTCGTGGCCGAGCACGCCCCCCTGGAGAGCGCGATCTCGCGCACGGAGGCGGCGGGGCCCACCGCCCTCCACAACGCGCTCTACGTCGCGCTGAAGGAGCTCGAGAAGCAGAAGCGGCAGGGCGAGCTGCGGCGCCGCGCCATCGTGCTGCTCTCCGACGGCGAGGACACGGCGTCCCTGGTGAGCGACGACCAGGTGCTCGACCTCGCGCGCAAGACGGAGATCAACATCTACGCGATCAGCCTCCGCCCGCGCCGCATGCCCGATCGCAACCAGGTCAAGTTCAGCCAGGCCGCCCATCTCCTCACCGCCCTCACCCAGGAGACGGGCGGACAGGTGCACTTCCCCAACTCCCTGTCCGAGCTCGACGCCGTGTACGACCGGATCGCGGAGGAATTGCGGACGCAGTACAGCCTCGGCTACGTCTCCAACAACGCGCGGCGGGACGGGAAGTGGCGCCGCATCGTGGTGCGGGTGCCCGCGCGCGAGGACCTGCAGGTCCGGCACAAGCTCGGCTACTTCGCGGTGGGCACGGCCACGACCTCGCGCTAGGAGGGCGTGCCGTCGAGGCGGCGGTGGAGCAGGGCGAGCACGGCCATCTCCTCCCGCTGCAGGTGGTCCTCTCCCGCCCGGACCTCGTGGTCGAGCCGCTGCTGGAGCGTCTCCACGAGGGTGCCGTCGAGGTAGGCGTCGAACACCAACGGGTGCACGTAGCACTTGCGGCAGATGGCCACCGTGTTGCCGAGCCGCCCGGCGACCTTCTCCACCGCGCGCAGGACGTTCTTCCTCGCTTCCTTCTTCGTGCGCGCGGCCGAGAGCTCCTGCAGCGCCCAGGCCGCCAGCACCGTGCCCGCCCAGGTGCGGAAGTCCTTGGCCGTGAAGGCCTGCCCCGTCACCTCGCGCAGGTAGTCGTTCACGTCGCTCGACGTCACCGCGCGCCGCCGGCCCCGCCCGTCGACGTACTGGAAGAGCTCCTGGCCGGGCAGGTCCTGGCAGCTCTTCACGATCCGGCTCAGCCGCCGGTCCTGCACGCCGATCTCGTGCACCTTCCCGCTCTTCCCGCGGAAGCGGAAGCGCACCTTCGAGCCCGTGATGGAGGCGTGGCGGACGCGAAAGGTCGTGAGGCCGAACGAGCCATTGTCGCGCGCATACTCCTCGTTGCCGACGCGGATGAGGGTGGCCTCGAGCAGCTTGATGACGGCGGCCAGCACGCGGCGGCGCGAGAGCCCGCGGCGCGCGAGGTCCTCCTCGACCCGGGCGCGGATGATGGGCAGGGCCTGCCCGAAGGCGAGCATGCGCCCGTACTTCGCCTCGTCGCGGACGGTGCGCCAGCGCGCGTGGTAGCGGTATTGCTTGCGGCCGCGGGCGTCGCGGCCGGTGACCTGGATGTGGCCGAGGGCGTCGGGACAGATCCACACGTCCGTCCAGGCGGGGGGGATGACCAGCGACCGGATGCGGCCCAGGGTCCGGGGATCGCGCAGCACGCGCCCGTTCCGGCCGAGGTAGCGGAAGGCGCGGCCGGCCTTCTGCCGGCCGAAGCCCGGCTGGGCGTCGGTCACGTAGTGAAGGCCGGCCACGTCCGCGGCACGCTGCGGATGCCGGGCGAGGTCGAGGACGGCCCGATAGGCTTCGGCGCGCGACGAGCGCGTCGGTCGTCCGACTCGGGCATGACTCCCCGTGGTGGCCATGCCGGAGCCCTCGTGCAAACGCGGGGCCAGGCGGGGCGCGGAGCCCCGGTCAGGTCCGAGGCGAGCTCGCGATCCGCTCCATGAGCTCCGCCGCCTCCACGATCTCTCCCGGCGGCACGGGCGGCGGGCCGCCCTCGCGCACCACGCGATAGGCCGCGCCGATCAGGGCCCGCAGGCCGGGGAAGGCGGGCTCGCGCCGCATCACGCGTCCGGCCAGGTTGAGGGCGGCCATGGAGAGACCGGCCGCGCTCCATCGGAAGGGGGCGGTGGCCTTGGCCGTGCGCGAGACGCCGCCCGACTCCCACACGCACAGGCCATGGACGAGGTCCAGGCGGGCCGAGCGCGCGGTGCCGACCACGAGCAGCTCGGTGCGCGGCGGCCGTCCGCGCAGGGTGGCGACCAGGCTCAGCTGGGTGGTGCCCGCGCGGGTCACCAGGGCGAGGTCGTCCGAGTTGGAGGCGAGCACGTGCCAGGAGACGGGCGACACGCTGCCCATCAGCGCCCGGAACAGCGAGACGAAGTGAGGCACCACGCCGACGAGCAGGTCGCGGCGGGCCGACGGAGCCAGGCCCTCGCCACTGTCCGTGCAAACCGTGCCCTCGATGCGGACGATCTCGCCCAGCCGGTCGCGGTGCGCGAGCATGCGGCCAAAGCCGCGCTGGAACGCGTACTGGTGGACCGGGCAGAGCACGAGGCGGAGCTTTCCCGCCATGTCGACGAGGCGCCGCGCCTCCTCCGCGGAGGCGGTCACCGGCGGCTCCACGATGGCGTGGCGACCCGTGCCCAGGACGCGGTCGGCCAGGCTCGCGTGATCGACGTCCGTGCACAAGTGCACGACGGACGCCGTGGTGGCGGTCAGGCAGTCGTCGACGTCGCGGAACACGTGCGCCCCGGGGAAATGGCGGGCCAGGGCCTGGCTGCGGGCCTCGTCGGTGTCGACGAGGGCGACCACCCGGCCCCCGGCGGCCTCCGCGTACCGCGCGTGCCAGCGGCCCATCAGGCCGGCGCCCACGATCGCGACCTCCGGCCGTCGCGAACTCACGCGCTCACTCCGCGCGGGAGCGGGGAGAGGACCGGTGGGCGCGAGGAGACAGCAGCGACGCGCGCGAGCCCGGGGTCAAGGCGCGAAGCGTACGCTCCGCCCTCGCGGGCTGTCAAGGTTCGGGGGAGCGCGGAGCGGAGCGTGCGGAGGACGGGGGCCGACCGGGCGCCCCCGCCCTCTTCGTTGAAGGCACGCCGACGTCAGAAGCCCAGCCAGACTCCAAAGCGCGGACCGCCCACGCGCAGGCCGAGCAACGGGCGGTAGCCGCGATACCGGTACGACGGGACGACCACGACGCGCGGACGATAGCCATACGGCTCGTAGTAACCGTAAGAGCCGTAGGAGCCGTAGTAGCCGCCGTAGCCGTAGTCGTCGTAGTAGTAGTCGTCGTAGTAGCGGTAGGAGCGGTACGGACGATACGTGTAACCGCTGTACCGATACGGACGGTAGGAGTTGTAGGAGCGGTACGAACGGTCGGAGCGATACGAACGATACGAGCGAGAACGGTCGTTGCGGTACGACCGCACGATCCGGACCCGGCCTCGGTCGCGGCCGTCACGCCAGCCGCGGTCGTCGGCGCTGGCCACCGCGGGCACCAGGGCCGACGCTCCCAGGCCTAGCGCGAGGGCGCCGGCGAGGACCCGGAGCTTCATGGGGACACCTCCTCCTGAGGGTTCGCTTCGCTCCGCCCCGAAGCAATTGGCGTTCCAGCTCGGCTCAAGCCGTGGCCCAAGGAGTTACAGGCGGGGCACGACGCGCGGCCGACCGCTGTGACGGACGCCATTGTCACCCGCCTACTCCACCCAGACCTTCACCGTGGCCTCCTCGTCCTCGATCTCGACCAGCTCCTGCCCCGCTTCCAGGCTGCGCAGGACCTCGGAAAGGCGGACGGAATGGCACTGGTCGCGCTCGCCCTCGCCCGTCCGGCAGCCCCAATCGATCGTGTCGTCACCGAGCGCGCGCACGAGCGAGAGGGGCAGGTTGATCGTGACCTTCTTCCGGCCCGTGCCACGGTCGACCACGCGGACCTTGAACCACTGCGGCTCGCGCCCCGTGCGTGCCCGCGGTGCGTCCACGGCGGGGCCCGGGGCCGGGGCCGCTTGGGCGACCGGGGTGGCGGGGGCCGGCGTGGCCCGCGCCTGGCGCGCGCGGGCGGGGGCCGGGCTCGCCACCGCCTTCTTCACGATCGCGAGGTCGTCCTCGCCACTCGCCGCCAACCGGGCCCCGGCGGGGCCGGCCAGGACCAGGGCCACCGTGAACGCCGTCCACTGTCTCATCGCTCCTCCTCCTACTCCTCGGTCCAGATCTGGATGCGCTCGCCCTCGTCGCCCTCGATCGTGATGATCTCGCTCGGGCCGAGCTGGCGCAGCTTCGCCCAGAAGCTCTCGGGGTTGTAGCCCTCGCGCCGCAGGTCCGCCTTGGCGTCCTCGGGCAGGCTCTTGTAGAGCATCTCCGCCAGCCCCAGCGGCAGGTTGATGGAGACCTTCGGCTTCGTGCCGCCCTTCTCCGTGATGCGCACGTGGACCCAATGGGCCTCGCGGGTCCGCGCGCCACGCGCAGCGGTGGGGGGGGTCGTGCGGGCGGTCGCGGTCGCGCCGCCGCACCCGCTCAGGGCGGCGGGGTCCCAGCGCATGAGCCCGAGCTTCGCGCGATCGACGAGGTCCGCGTCCTTTTCCTTCTCCAGGATCTGGCACAGGACGGGCGCGGCCAGCTTCCCCATCTCCGCGTCCAGCCCCGACATCTGGAGGGCCGTGTAGTAGCGGACGGTCCGGCTGGGATCGCTCAGGGCGCTGCGCAGGACCTGGACGTGCGTCTTGTTCCCGCCCTTGTACAGCTTGGCGGCCAGGGAGACGCGGCTGGTGCGGGCCTCGTCCACGAGCGCGCGGTCCTGGGGCCGCAGGGCCAGGAACGCGTCGTACTCCTTGAGCGCGCGCTCGCTCTCGCCGAGGTTCTCGCTGCAGCGGGCGATCCAGTAGGCGGGCGCCTCCGCCTCCACGCCCTTGGCGGCCGCCCGCACCGCCTCCCAGGCCTGTCGCGCCTCCGCGTACTTGCGATCGAAGAACAGCGTCTTGGCCGAGCGCAGGCGCTCGGCGTCGCCCTGCGCCCCGGCCGGCGCGGCGCTCCCGGCCAGAGCCAGCGCCGCCATCAGCACGACCCCGGCGCCTCGGCCCCGGAGGGAAACCCTGGTCATCCCTGCAGCTCCCGTGTCACGAGATCGATCTTCATGAGGAGGTGGCGCCGCGCGATCTCGCCGCGGATCGTCTCGAGATCCTGCGGGCGCGCGCAGGGGTCCAGCGCGGCCACCTCGCGCAGCATCTCCTCGACGTCGTCGAGCACGTCGCGCGCGACCACCGTCGACGGCGTGTCCTCGACGAAGAGACGGCGCCGGGCCAGCAGCTCGCGGCTGCGCTCCGCCTCCGGTCCCACCTCGACGGCATTGCGCCGCCGCACGCAGCGCTGGGGCGCGGAGGCCACCGTCACCAGGACGTCCTGGGCGTCGCTCAGGTAGCGGGCCGCGCGCTCGCGCTCGAGCGTGCTTTCGATGCGCCGCACGGCCTCGGCGGAGTCCGCGGCCGGGCCCGCGTCCGCAGGCGGCCGGCCGATCGATGCCACCTCCGGGGAGGCGGCCACGGGCGGGACGGGCGGACGCCACGCGCGCACGGCCAGCACCGCCAGCACGGCCGCGGCCAGGAGACCGGTCCCGGCCAGGAGCGGCCGCCAGACCGCGGCGCGGGCCGGCGCCTCGTCCAGCCGGGCCTGGACGCGCGCGACGAGCGCCCCGAGCGGCACCGGCGGCTCCGCGCTATGGACCGGATCCGCGCTCAGGAGAGAGAGGGCGGCGCGCGCCTGCCCAAGCTCGTGCGCGCAGGACGAGCAGGTGGCGACGTGGGCGCGCGCGCGGACCGTCTCCGCCTCGTCCAGGGCCCCGAGGGCAAGGAGTGACGTACGCCGGCGCCAGCCTCCGTGCCAGAGGATCACGGGCGCACCGCTTCCAGCCGCTCGCGCAGCCGGGCCAGGGCGCGATGCAGCGCGCTCTTCACCGTGCCCAGGCTCATCTCCAGGGTCTCCGCGATCTCCTCGAGGGAGAGGCCCTGGTAATGGCGCAGGACGAAGACCGCGCGCTGCCGCTCGGGCAGCGTGCGCAGGGCGGAGTCGACGCGCTCGCCGATCTCGCGGCCCATCACCCGCCGCTCGGGGGACGGGTCGGACACGGCGAACCCTTGCGGTGCCGCGTCCTCGAGCGGCTCTTCGTGGGCGAGCCGGCGGCGGCCGCGCCGGTAGATGTCGATGGCCTGGTTCACCGCGATGCGCGTGAGCCAGGGCGCGACCTCCGCCGCGCCGTCCCAGCGCGCGGCGTGCGTGTAGGCCTTCACGAACGTCTCCTGGACGACGTCGAGCGCGTCATCGGGGCGGCGCAGGTAGGCGAGGGCGATCCGGTAGAGGCGACGGTGATGGCGCTCCATGAGGGGCGAGAGAGCGTCGCGGTCCCCCGCGGCCAGCCGGCCCATCAGGTCCCGGTCGGACGGCTCGGTCATGGGCGGGCCATTGGACCACGGGGCCACCTCTCAACGCAGCCAGACGAGGACCTGGCCGTCGTCGTCCTCCACGTCCGCGATCAACCCTCTCCCCGCCGCGGCCAGGTCCTTGAGGCGGATCCGCCGGGCCAGGCGGGGCCCCACGCTGCGGTCGAGGGCGTCGCCCGTCTCTTCTCCGCGGCGGACATGTCCCTCGATCTTGCTCGCGAGCCAGATGGGCAGGCTGACCCGCACGAGACGGCTCTCTTCCGGCTCGAAGACGAGCACGTTGATGCGATGGGCTTTGCCCGGGCGGCGCTGATCGCGCTCTGCTTGAGCGCGCGCCTCGCGGAAGGCGGGGCCGGGGTCGCGCACCTCGTGGATCGCGACCGAACACGCGGCCTGGGACAGGACCAGGACCGCGAGGCCTGCGCTTGCCCATCGCCCTCGGGACATCACACCTCCGCCTGGCACTCGTCTCGTTAACGCCCGAGGGCCCACGGAGGTTCCCGTGGCGGGCCGCGGTTTGTGGGACGACAGGGCCCGTCCTATCATGAGGGTCCCGAAGCTACTGAAGGAGCGACGCTTGGAGCCACGCCGCGATCCCATGCTGGACTTCGCCGTCAAGGACACGTGGCGGATCTTCCGCATCATGGGGGAGTTCGTGGAGGGGTTCGAGACCCTCTCCCAGGTCAAGGGGGTCGCGATCTTCGGCTCCGCGCGCAGCCTGCCCGGCAGCGTCGACTACCAGCGGGCGGAGGAGATGGGACGGGCGCTGGCCCGGGCCGGATACGCGGTAATCACCGGCGGGGGGCCCGGCGACATGGAGGCCGCGAACAAGGGGGCCCTCGAGGCGGGCGGCGAGTCGGTCGGCCTCGCCATCGAGCTGCCGTACGAGCTCAAGCCGAATCCGTATCTCACGCGCACGCTGTCCTTCCGTTACTTCTTCGTGCGCAAGGTCATGTTCGTGAAGTACAGCCAGGCCTTCGTGATCATGCCCGGAGGCTTCGGCACCCTCGACGAGCTGTTCGAGGCGGTCACCCTCATCCAGACCCGCAAGGTGAAGGCCTTTCCCGTCATCCTGGCCGGAGAGAGCGAGTACTGGGACGGGCTCATCAAGTGGATCCAGGACACGGTGGTCCGGCGCGGCAAGGTGAAGGAGGCCGAGGTCGGGATCCTTCAGCGCGCGCGCACCCCCGCCGAGGTCATGAAGATCCTGAAGCGCCAGGCCCGGCAGGCGCCCAAGGACAAGACGGGCCGCGCGCGCGCCGGCAAAGAGATACCGTAGGGAGCGAGGACTCCACCATGCCCAAATCGTACGAGGTCACCCTCATTCCCGGCGACGGCATCGGGCCGGAGGTCGCGGCGGCGGCGGTGCGCGTGCTGTCCGCCACCGGCATCGACTTCGAATGGCAGACGGTCATGGCCGGCGCGGAGGCCGCGGGCCGCGAGGGCAACCCGCTGCCGCCCGCCGTCCTCGAGTCCATCAAGCGCACGACGATCGCGCTCAAGGGGCCGACGGCGACGCCCATCGGCACCGGCCACCGGTCGGTGAACGTGGCCCTGCGCAAGACCCTCGACCTCTACGCGAACGTGCGCCCGGTGAAGACGCTGCCCGGGGTGAAGAGCCGCTACGACAACGTGGACCTCGTGGTGGTGCGCGAGAACACCGAGGACCTCTACAGCGGCCTCGAGCACGTGGTGGTGCCCGGAGTGGTGGAGTCGATCAAGATCATCACGGAGAAGGCCTCCACGCGCATCGCGAAATACGCCTTCGCCTACGCGCGCGAGCACGGGCGCAAGCGCGTCACCGCCGTGCACAAGGCCAACATCATGAAGCTCTCCGACGGGCTCTTCCTGGACTGCTGCCGGGCCGTCGCCGCCGCCTATCCGGAAGTGAAGTACGACGAGATGATCGTGGACAACACGTGCATGCAGCTCGTCCTCGATCCGACCCGCTTCGACATCCTGCTCCTCGAGAACCTCTACGGCGACATCGTGTCCGACCTCTGCGCGGGCTTCATCGGCGGGCTGGGCATGGCGCCGGGGGCGAACATCGGGGAGACCGTCGCCATCTTCGAGGCCGTGCACGGAAGCGCTCCCGATATCGCGGGCAAGAACAAGGCGAACCCGATGGCGCTCATCCTCTCCGGCGCCATGATGCTCGACCACCTGGGCGAGCAGGCCGCCGCCGACCGCGTGCGCAACGCCGTGGACGACGTTCTCCGCGATGGCAAGAAGCTGACCAGCGACCTCGGCGGCACGGCAGGCACGACGGAGCTCGCGGAAGCCATCGCCAGCCGCGTCTGAAAGCGCTCGGGGGCGCGCCCCGGACCGGGAAATCCGCCATATCCTGGGGAAGGGGGAGGTCCGCTCTGGCCGACGAGAGGAACAGCGACCTCGCAACGCGATTACGGGCGGGCGGAAATGCGTCCCAGCCTCGGTGGATCGCGTACCCGGCCGCGCTCGCCATCGTCGGCCTGGCCGCGCTGGCGATCTGGCTGCTGGAGCCCGTCCTCGGCAACAGCGTCCCCCTGACCGTCTTCCTGCTCGCGGTGACGGCCAGCGCCTGGATCGGTGGCGCGGGGCCCGGAATCTTCGCGACCCTCCTCTCTCTCGTCGGCGCCTACGTCCTTCTCGTCAACCCGAATACGCCGGTGCCGATCACGCCCGCGGGCTACTGGGTGCGCCTGGTGCTCTTCGGCATCGCCGGGATCGCCATCAGCCTCATCAACGAGACGCGCCGGCGCGCGGCGCTGCGTGCCCTCGACGCGGCGCTCCAGTCCGAGCGGCGGGGGGCGGAGCTCGTCCAGAGCCAGGCGCGCTTTCGTCACATCGTGGAGACGGCCCAGGAAGGGATCTGGCACGTCGACGCCTCCGGGAAGACGGTCTACGCGAACCAGCACCTCGCGGACATGCTCGGCTTCCGGACGGAAGAGCTCCTGGGCCGGAGCGCGTTCGACTTCGTCCCCGAGGAGGACGTCGAGCGCGCTCGCGCGGCCTGGTCGCGGCGCGCGGCCGGCCAACAGGAGCGAGCCGATTTCCGTTTCCGCCGCAAGGACGGCGGCGTGGTGTGGCTGCGCGCGGCCGCCACTCCGCTCATCGAGGACGGGGCCTTCGTGGGGGCGTTCGCGATGCTGACCGACGTCACGGAGGCGCGACAGAGCGAAGACGCGCTCAAGGCCAGCGAGGCGCGCAAGGCGACGCAGCTGGCGGTGACGGAGATCCTGGCCCGGGCCACTTCGGTCGAAGGCAGCTTGCGCGAGATCCTCGAGACGACCTGCCACGGGCTGGGCTGGTGCCTCGGCGCCCTGTGGCTGGTGGACCGCCAGGCGAACGTGCTGCGCTGCGCGGAGCTGTGGGTGGATCCGGACCGTCCGGCGGCCGAGTTCTCGGCGGTCTCGCTTCGGACACCGCTCTCCCCGGGGGTCGGCCTGCCCGGCCGCGTGTGGACGTCCCTCGAAGGGGCCTGGATCAGCGATCTCGAGCGGGACGCGAACTTCCCGCGGAAGGCGGCGGCGCTGGAGTCGGGCCTGCGCAGCGGGTTCGCCTTCCCGGTGACGTTCGGGCGCGATTGCCTGGGCGTGCTCGAGTTCTTCAGCGACGTCCCCCGCGAGCCCGATCTGGAGCTGCTCGGCAGCTTCCTCGGCGTGGGCAGCCAGGTCGGACAGTTCATGGAGCGCGTCCGCATCGAGCACGAGCGCCAGCTCCTCCTGGAAAGCGAGCAGGCGGCCCGGCGCGACGCGGAATCGGCCAACCGGGCCAAGGACGAGTTCCTGGCCACCCTCTCCCACGAGCTGCGCACTCCCCTCAACGCGATCGTGGGCTGGGCCCATCTCCTCAAGACGGGCCAGCTCGACGAGGGCCAGCGGGAGCGCGCCATCGACGTCATCGACCGCAACGCGAAGGCCCAGTCGCAGATCGTGGCCGACGTGCTCGACGTCTCGCGCATCGTCATGGGCAAGCTCCGTCTCGACGTGCGGCCGGTGCTGCTGGCCACCGTCGTCGAGGAAGCGCTCGACACCCTGCGCCCGGCGGCGGCGGCCAAGGAGATCGTTCTCGAGGCCAGCCTCGCCGGCGACGGATACGTCTCCGGCGACCCCGACCGCCTGCAGCAGATCGTCTGGAACCTGATCTCGAACGCCATCAAGTTCACCCCCAACCGCGGCCGCGTGACCGTGACCCTGCGGCGCGCGAACGGCCACGTCGACGTGGTGGTGGAGGACACCGGCGCCGGCATCCGCCCCGACTTCCTGCCCCACGTCTTCGAGCGCTTCCGCCAGAGCGACTCCTCGAGCACGCGCGTTCACGGCGGGCTCGGGCTCGGCCTGGCCCTCGTGCGCCACCTCGTGGAGCTGCACGGGGGGACGGTGGCCGCGGACAGCCGCGGCCCCGGGCAGGGCGCCACCTTCACCGCGCGCTTCCCGCTGATGCTGGCCGAGGCCCGGGATCGCGCGGCGGCCGTCGATCTCCAGGGCCTGAAGGTGCTGGTGGTGGACGACGACGGCGAGGCGCGGGAGCTGGTGGCGACGGCGCTGCGTCGGGTGGGAGCGCAGGTGCGCACGGCGGCCAACGTGGTGGAGGCGCTGGCCGACGTCGATCTGCACCCGCCGTCCGTGATCGTGAGCGATCTCGAGATGGCGGGCGAGGACGGCTACCAGTTCATCCGCAGGCTGCGCGCCCTCGACCCCGAGCACGGGGGGACGATCCCCGCCGCCGCCCTCACCACGAATGCCCAGCCGGACCAGGTCCGCCGCGCCCTGGAAGCCGGCTTCCAGCGCCACCTCACCAAGCCGTCTCCCGACGAGATCGCGCGCGCGGTGGCGGCGCTGGCCAAGCCGCAGAGAGGAAATTAGGGATCAAGGCAACGTCTTCAATCTCAGGGGGGGCACTCGAAACCCCCCACCGCTGCGCCGCCCGCTGCGCGGGCGCCGCGCTCCTGGTCGGCTAATCCTTGGGGGCGAAGAGCGCGTGCAGTGCCCAGTTCACGATCGTGAAGACCAGGCTGCCCACGATGCCGGGCACGATGCCGGCGACGTTGTAGCCGGGCAGGAAGAACGAGGCCACCCAGAGCAGGATGCCGTTCAGCACGAAGTAGAAGAGGCCCAGGGTCACGATCAGGAGCGGCAGCGAAAGCAGCATCGCGACCGGCCGGACGATGAGGTTGAACAGTCCGAAGACCGCCCCCGCGAAGAGCAGCATGGCCAGGCTGCCCCGGAACGTGATACCGGGCACGACGAAGGCGGTCGCGTAGAGGGCCACCGCGTTGAAGACGATCGAGAGCAGGATGCGCATTCAGATCCTCAGGGAGCCTCTTCGGTGTCCGGCTCCAGGCGATAACCCGGCGGCGGCTCGAAGAGCCGGCGCTCCGCGGGGCCGACCTTCACGCGGGTGACGGTCGAGAGCGTCTCCTGCACGTCGCCGAGCACGGTGACCCGCGAGCGCGTCTCCAGCGGGAACCCCGGCAGCTTGCGCAGCTCCTCGACGAGGCCGGCCATCGACTGCGTCGCCCCGGACCATTCCAGGAAGTCCGCGAACGCGGAGATGCCGACGGGCAGGTCGGAGGCCACGTAGAGATCGAGCACGGCGGAGGGACCGCTGATCCGGAAGCCGTGGCAGAGGTGGCCGGCGATGGTCCTCGTCTCGCGCAGGGCGGACGTGCGCACGCGCGCGTCCTCGCCCGCCCCCATGAGGTCCCCGGCCAGGGAGAGGTCCATCTGGGCGCGGGCGCGCAGGCGCTCCAGGTCGACCACGACCGCGCGCTTGCCGGCAGGGTCGATGCGGTAGGCCTTGCCCTGGTCGATGCGCAGGATGAGGGCCGGCCCGTCCACCGTGTTCCCCGGCTCCAGCCGCATGCGCCGACCCGCGTACCACACCCGGGAGACCACCCCCGGACCGGTGGGCCGGCCGTCCTCGAGCACGACCGTCGACTGCTCGAAATACACGTCCGGACGGGCGGGGGCGGGCGCGGCGGCGAGGAGGGCGAAGAGAGCGAGAAGGGTCATGCTTCCGGGGCTGGACAGCGGCCGGCGGCTATCATACGCTGTCCCTCCTTCCCACCCGAGAAACGGGTCGTGCGATGGCGAGCGCAGACGACGAAGGTATCCGACACGCGTTGCTTCAGCTTCTGGAGGCGAACCCTCCGGACGAGGAGAAGCTCCTCGCGCGCTTCGAGAGCCGGCGCCAGGAAGGCGACTCCGTCTACTCCGCGATCCTCTACATCCTGACCCACCTGAGCTTCTCGGAGGCGGAGGCGGAGCGGCACTGGCGCCGCATCCGCCGCCACCGCGAGACCCTGCGCAAGGACATGCATCGGGACGTCGGCCTGCGCGTGGCCCTGCTCGACTACTTCGTGAACGTGAGCCGGGAGCTCAAGAACCCGAAGGTCATCGAGATCTCGATCTACGAGAGCACGGCGCGCTCCGCGGTGACGGACGGCCTCACCGGCCTCTTCAATCACGCCTATTTCCTGAGCGCGCTGCGGCGGGAGACCCAGCGGTCGAAGCGGTACGGCCTCAAGCTCTCCCTGGCCATGCTCGACCTCGACGATTTCAAGCGCCTGAACGATACGCACGGGCACCTGGCGGGGGACGAGGTGCTCGTGAAGACGGCCTCCCTGATGACCCAGAGCCTGCGCGAGGTGGACATCGCCGCCCGCTACGGCGGCGAGGAGTTCGCCCTCATCCTGCCCGACACGCCGCGCATGGGCGCGTTCGTGGTCGCGGACCGCATCCGCCGCCGCGTGGACGAGCACTTCCGGCGGCGCAAGGGCGGCCCCGTGACCACGATGTCGGGCGGGATCGCCACCTTCCCCGACGACGCCGCCGACCTCGAGCAGCTCATCAAGCGCGCGGACGAGGGCCTCTACCGCGCCAAGGCGGAGGGGAAGAACCGGGTGACGGTCACCGGCGGTGAGCGCCGCCGCCATCGTCGCGTCAGCGTCACCCATCGCGTGACCGTCCGGCAGCAGGGCCCGGGGGCGGCCGCCCGGGCCAAGAACCTCTCCGAGGGCGGCCTCCTCGTCTCCTTCGCGCGGCCGGTCCCCGTGGGAACTCCCCTCGATCTCACCCTGCGGCCGCGGGGCCGCGACCCCGTCGGCGTACGGGGAGAAGTCGTGCGCGTCGAGGCGCGGGGGGCGCAGGGACGCATGCTCTACGACCTCGGCCTGCGTTTCCTGGCCGAGCCGGGTGGTCCACCCCTGCTGCTCCTGCGGCGTCTGATCTCCGACGTCTAGCCCGGACGGCCGGGCGCGGGCCGCTACAATGGAACCGTGCGCCTTCGCGGTGGTGCCCCCGCCCTCATCCTGATCCTCTCCACCACCGCGGGGGCCCAGCCCGCCGAGACGGCGACGCCGCCCGTGGTGCGCGAGATCGTGCTCGAGGGGGTGACCGCGCTGCCCGCGCGCACGGTGTATCGCGCGATCGTGCTGCGCCCGGGCGGCCGGTTGCGGCGCGACGTGGCCACGTATGCCGCCGACCTCGAGCGACGCTACCAGGCCCGCGGGCTGCTGGGGGCGCGCGTCAGCGCGTCCTGGGACGAAAGTCGCGGCGTGCTCACCCTGCGTGCGGACGAGGGCCGCCTGCGGGAGCTCGACGTCACCGGCGTGGAGGGCGGCGCGGAGGCCCGGGCGCGCAGCCTGCTCGCCCTCAAGACCGGCGAGGTGCTCACGGAGAAGGACCTGAGGGCGGGACTCCGCCGCCTGTCGGACGGATCGGGCGGCGCCTTCCGGCTGGCCGGCGAGCCGGCGTACACGGTCGAGCCCCTTGCCGAAGGCGTGCGGCTGAAGGTCGCGGTGGCGCCCGTGCACACCGGGCTGCGCGTGCGCATCCAGGGACCCGACCTCTCGCCCCTGCGCAACCGCGTCGAGGGGATCGCTCCGGGCGCGGGAGTCGAGCTGACGTTGTTCGACCCATCCGCGCTCGAGCACGCACGCGTCTACGCACGCGCCGCGTACGGCTTCACCTCCAAGGACGCGCGCTTCGCCCTCGGTGCCCAGCGTCCCTTCGCACGGCAGCGCCTCGTGCTCGGCTACGAGCTGCACGACCTCACGGACACCGACGACGCCTTCCGCAAGTACCCGGTGGAGCTGACGCCGGGGGTGGTGCGCGTCTTCTCGATCACCGAGGACTACTTCCGGCGGCGGGGCCACGAGGCCTACGCCTTCTTGCGGCCGTCCCCGCGTCTCCACCTGGGCGTCTCCTATCGGCGCGACCGGTTCGAGAGCCTTCCCGTCCTCACCCACGACGCCGTCTTCTTCTTCAAGCGGACGGCGCGGCTCAACCCCGCCGTCGACGAGGGCCCGCGCAATGCCGTGCTCTTCACCGCGCGCTGGGCGGCGGGCGCCCCCCTCTACGCGACGCCGGTCGCGGAGCGGGACTCGTTCCTGATGCGCGAGCCCTACGGCGATCGGCTCCGCCGCGACCAGACCGCGCGCGCCGACGCGTCGTTCGAGATCGGCGGCGGCACGCAGACGGGCAGCCCTTCGTTTCGCCGCTTCATCGGCCATGCCCACGCCCGCCGCGATCTCTCGACCGTCTTCTCCATCGACGGACGCCTGCTCCTCGGACTCGGGTCGGACCTTCCGCCGCAGCGCCAGTTCGCGCTGGGAGGGGCGGGGACCCTGCGCGGGTACGCGCTCAAGACCTTCGGCGGCGAGGACGTCGCCCTGGGCACGGTCGAAGGCCGCCTGCGCCTGCCCGAGCGCTGGCCGGACCTCATCGCCTTCTACGACGGGGGCGCAGCCTGGACCCGCGGGACGGAGGGGGCGGGCTACCGCGACGACGTGGGGGCGGGCCTCGAGTGGCCGGGCGGCGGCGACGGGCGCGTGCGCGTCGACGGCGCGTACGCCCTGCGCCCGCTTCCCGGGCAGCGCCGCGCGCGCGTGCACGCCTCGATCGTCCTTCCCTTCTGATGCGCCGGGCCGCGATGGCGGCGCTGCTCCTCTGGCGCGCGGAGGCGCCGCTGCCGGAAGGGAACGCGTACGTCCGCGGCCTCGTCGACAAGCAGCGGCACCGTGAGGAGCTCCTCGACCAGTACACCTACGACCTCGTGTCGGTGCGCGAGGAGCTCGATGATCGCGGCCGGGTGAAGGACCGCGAGACGCGGCGGTACGAGATCTACTTCGTCAAGGGCCGGCCGGTGCGGCGCCTGGTCGAAGAGGACGGCCGCCCTCTCTCCAAAGAGCGGCAGGAGCGCGAAGACCGGGAGGCGCGCGCGCTGGCGGAGGCGGTGCGTTCGGGGCGCGCGGTGTCCGAGCGTCCGGGGGTGAGGCTTTCGGCGATCCTGGACCGCTACGACTTCCGGGCGGTCGCGCGCGAGGAGATCGCCGGGCGGACGGCCGTGGTCCTCGAGTTCCGGCCGCGCGCCGGCGATCTCGCCTTGGAGGGCGACCGCTACCTGCGCCGCCTGGCCGGCCGCATCTGGGTCGACGAGAGAGAGCAGGAGATCGTGCGCACGGAGATCACGAACCTCGCGCCGTTGAAGGTGGGCTTGGGGCTCGGCGCGTCCGTGTCCTCCCTCTCCCTGCGGATCGATTTCCGCAAGGTGGATGACGCGGTCTGGCTGCCCGCGGAGGACGAGACCACCGTGTCCGGTCGGATGCTGGTCTTCAAGAAGTTCCAGCGGCGCTTCCGCCGGACCTACAGCCGTTATCGGCGCTTCTCGGTGGAGTCCGAGGAAACCCCGTCTCCGTCTCCGTCTCCCTCCCCGTCTCCGTCCCAGTCCCCACCCCCGTCTCCGTCTCCGTCTCCGTCCGTTTAGCTCATCCGTTGTCTCTTTTTGAGATTCTCCTGACAATTCTGTAGGATTCCGGCCCCATGCCCCCGGCCGAGCCCAAAGTGCTGGCCGATCTCCTCGAGATCAGCCAGACCCTCGCCTCCGCGCTCGACATCCGATCCGCCCTGGGCCGCGTGCTCGAGCACATCGAGCAGGGCCTGGGTGCGGTCAGCGCGACGGTCACGCTGCGGGAGGGCGACGCCGACGAGCTGACCGTCGAAGCGGCGGTCGGCGCGGGCTGGCAGAAGGCCCGGCGCGCGCGCTACAAGCCGGGTGAAGGCATCACCGGCCGCGTGGTCGAGAGCGGCCGTCCGATCGTCGTGCCCGAGGTCAGCCGCGAGCCGCTCTTCCTGAATCGCACCGGCGTCCTGGGCGCGCACGGCAAGGGCGAGCTGACGTACGTCTGCGTGCCGGTGACGGTCAGCGGCCGCACGGTGGGAACCCTGGGCGTCGCCCTCCCCCATCGCAAGGACCGCCGCTACGACCAGGAGACGGCGCGCCTGTCCATCGTGGGCGCGATGCTGGGCCAGGCCGTGCGCGTGCACCGCCTGGTGGAGGCGGAGCGGTCGCGCCTGGTCGAGGAGAACACCAAGCTCCGGCACGAGCTGAAGGAGCGCTACCAGATCCGCAGCCTCATCGGGAACTCGCGCCCGATGCAGCAGCTCTACGACCAGGTGGCGCAGGTGGCTCCCTCGAGCACGACCGTGCTCGTGCGGGGCGAGTCCGGCACCGGGAAGGAGCTGGTCGCGCACGCCATCCACTACGGCTCGCCGCGCGCGGACCGGCCCCTCATCAAGGTGAGCTGCGGCGCCCTGCCCGAGGCGCTGGTCGAGTCGGAGCTGTTCGGCTACGAGCCGGGGGCCTTCACGGATGCGCGGGCCCAGAAGAAGGGACGCTTCGAGCTGGCGGACGGCGGCACCCTGTTCCTGGACGAGGTCGGGGAGCTCACGCCCTCCACGCAGGTGAAGCTCCTGCGCGCCCTGCAGGAGAAGGAGTTCGAGCGGCTGGGGGGCGTGAAGCCGATCAAGGTGAACGTCCGCCTCATCGCCGCCACCAACAAGGACCTGGAGGCGGCCGTGCAGCAGGGCGCCTTCCGCGAGGACCTGTATTACCGGCTCAACGTGTTCACCGTCTACCTGCCCCCCCTGCGCGAGCGCAAGCCCGACATCCCCCTCCTCGCCGACCACTTCGTCGAGAAGTACGCCGCGCGCGAGACGAAGGACGTCCGGCGCATCGCCACCACCGCCATCGACATGCTCATGAGCTATCACTGGCCCGGCAACGTGCGCGAGCTGGAGAACTGCATCGAGCGCGCGGTGCTCGTCTGCGAGGGCGGCGTGATCCACGGCCACCACCTTCCGCCCACCCTGCAGACGGCCGAGGTCTCGGGGACCATGCCGCGCCTGGGCCTGGCCGCGGCGGTGGCCGCCTACGAGAAGGACATGATCCTCGACGCGCTCAAGACGGCCCGCGGCAATCGCGCGCGCGCGGCGCGCCTGCTCGACTCGACGGAGCGTATCGTCGGCTACAAGGTCCACAAGTACGGCATCGACGAGGACCGCTTCAAGGCCTGACCGTTCCGGTGTCGTTCATTCAGAGCGCAGGCCGGCTCCGATGTTTCCGACGAAAACGTCGTAACCAGCCGGCCATCCTCCACGCCTGTGGCCGTTCCGAGTCCCCGCCACCGCGTCCATCCCCGCCCCAACTCACTGTCGCGCTTTCAGTTGCGGATCCGAGGTGAGCTTCACGGACCAGCGCACGCTTCTTGCTTGGGACCTCGCATTCCGACGGGGAGGTGTCATGAGAGTGGAGGCGAGAGTGATGGTGTGGACCAACAGGCCGCGGGGCGCGGCGGAGGAGGGACGATGAACGGCGCAGATACCGCCTGGATGCTGATGTCGACGGCGCTGGTGCTCCTCATGACGCCCGCGCTCGGGTTCTTCTACGGCGGGCTGGTGCGCTCGAAGAACGCGCTCAACACGATCATGATGAGCGTGGCCGCGCTGGGCTTCCTGGGTGTGGCCTGGGCGATGCTGGGCTATTCGCTCGCCTTCGCCCCCGGCAACGACTGGATCGGCGACTTCTCCCGGTTCGGCCTGCGCAACGTGGGCCTCGAGGTCCAGGGCACGATCCCGCACGTGCTGTTCATGGCCTACCAGGGCACGTTCTTCATCATCACCGCCGCCCTCATCTCGGGCGCGGTGGTGGAGCGGATGGCCTTCGGCCCCTACGTCGCCTTCATCACGCTCTGGGGCCTGCTGATCTACTCGCCCATCGCGCACTGGGTGTGGGGCGGCGGATTCCTGGCCAAGATGGGCGCCCTCGACTTCGCGGGCGGCACCGTCGTGCACGTCAACGCGGGCGTGGCCGCGCTGGTGGCGGCCATGGTGCTGGGGCCGCGCAAGGACTACGGCCGCCGCGCCTTCGTGCCCCACAACGTGGCCTTCACCGTGCTCGGGGCCGGGCTCCTGTGGTTCGGATGGTTCGGCTTCAACGCGGGCAGCGCGCTGGCCGCCAATGCCTCCGCCGCCCTGGCCTTCACCAACACCATGCTGGCGCCGGCGGCGACGCTGTTCGTGTGGACGCTGCTGGACCTCAAGCGCACGGGCAAGGCCACCGCGGTCGGCGCGGCCACCGGCATCGTGGTCGGCCTCGTGGCCGTCACGCCGGCCGCGGGCTTCGTGAGCCCGCTGGGCGCGATCCTCCTCGGCGGGTTCGCCGCCTTCCCGAGCTACTACGGCCTCATCTGGCGCGCCCGCACGCGCCTGGACGATTCGCTGGACGTGGTGGCCGCGCACGGGGTGGGCGGGACGGTGGGCGCCCTGCTCACCGGCGTGCTCGCGAGCAAGACCTGGAACGGCGCCACCGACGGGCTCCTGTTCGGCAACCCGAAGCAGCTCCTCATCCAGGCCGCCGCCGTCGGCGCCGCCATCCTGTTCAGCGGGGCGGGCACCTTCGTGCTCCTCAAGCTCGTCGGGCTGTTCGCGCCCCTGCGCGTGAGCAAGCGCGACGAGGGCATGGGCCTCGACGTCACCCAGCACGGTGAGGAGGCCTACGCCCACGACGAGGGCGCGATCCTCGTGCTGCCGGAGGTGGCCACGCCGTCCGCCGCCCCCGCCGTGCCCCGGCTCGAGCCGGAGGGAGGTCGCGCATGAAGCTCGTGGTGGCCGTCGTTCGTCCGGACAAGCTCTCCGACGTGCTGGAGGCGCTCTTCCGCGCCGAGGTGCGCGGACTGACCATCAACCGCGTCCAGGGTCACGGCGGGGAGATGGAGAAGGTCGAGAACTACCGCGGCACGACCGTGAAGATGGAGCTGTACGAGAAGGTGCGGCTCGAGATCGGCGTGTCCGACCACTTCGTGAAGCCGACGGTGGACGCCATCCTGGCCTCCGCGCGCACGGGCGACGTCGGGGACGGGAAGATCTTCGTGCTTCCCGTGGAGAAGGTCTATCGCATCCGCACCGGTGAGGAGGACCAGGCCGCGGTCACGCCCATCGAGGACGCCGTACCGGCGTAGCGCCTGGCGGCATAGCCGCGTCTCTGTCGATCTGGTCGCCGCGCCCCGGGGGGAAGGCTTCGTGGTTCCCGTCGGGGCGCGGTTGTGTTGGTAGAGACATCGTCTTCGTTCCGGCCCGCGATCTGGCGTCCCGCGAACTCGGTGCGGACCGAGTTGGATTGGCGGCGAGCGCGAGAAGCCGAGGCCTTCGCTGTTTTTTCTCTGATCGGTCCTGATCTGACAGATTGACAGAACAGAATTGTCATCAGCCGGTCACGCACTGTAGTGCGACTGGAGGATGACACTGTGAATGGCACGTCGACGTCCAATCCGACGGCGGACATTGGGGGCGGCGGAATGTTTCACCGTCTTCGCGCACTCTCGGACGACGCGCTTCTCCAGGGCCTCTCCGCGCTGCTCGCCCAATCGCGCCGTCTCGAATGGGAGCTGGTCGCGCACATCGGCGAGGTCGAAGAGCGGCGGCTGTATGCCCGCGAGGCTTGTGACTCGATGTTCGTCTATTGCACGAACGTCCTCCACCTGTCCGAACACGAGGCCTACCTGCGCATCGCCGCCGCGCGGGCGGCGCGCGAGCATCCGATGCTGCTGGTCATGCTGGGGGACGGGCGACTCCATCTCAGTGGCATCGCCAAGCTGGCGCCGCACCTGACGCCGGTGAACAGAGACGATCTGCTCGCGCGGGCCACCCACAAGTCGAAGCGACAGATCGAGGTGCTCGTAGCGGATCGGGCGCCGCGGCCCGATGTCCCCACTTCGGTCCGGAAGCTGCCGGAGCGCACGCCTGCGCCGTCGGCCGCGGCGGCCGCGGCGGCCGCGACCAGCGTTGCTGCTCCGGATGATGCCAGGGAACTCGGTCCGGACCGAGTTTCGCCAACAACCCCGGATCCGCCCGCATTTCAGGAGCCGCCCCGCACACAAGAGGCGCCGCGCGATCGCGACATCGGTCCCAGGCCTGGCGCCGGCGCGCCTTCGAAGCGCGCCACCGTCGAGCCCCTGGGTGCCGGCCGTTACAAGGTGCAGTTCACCGCCAGCGCGGCGCTGTGCGAAAACCTCGAGCGTCTGAAGGCGCTGATGATGTCGTCGGTGCCGGACGGCGACCTGGCCCGGATCCTCGAGACGGTCGTGGCCGAGGCACTGGAGCGGCGGGAGGCGCGGCGCTTCGCGACGGTCAAGACCCCGAGGAAGACGCTTGCGAACACGGATACGGCCGCCTCCCCTTCCCGGTACATCCCGGCTTCCGTGCGAAGGACGTCCCACTCATCGGACGACGGCCGCTGTGGCTTCGTCAGCGCCAGCGGACGACGATGCGGCTCGAACCATCGCCTGGAGTTTCATCACGTCGTGCCATGGGCGCGCGGCGGCGATCGGTCATCCGGCAACATCCGCCTGATGTGTCGCACCCACAACGCATACCTGGCCGCGAAGGATTACGGCGAGGCGGTGATGGCACGATTCCGGAGGATCCACCGCCCGCGACCATCGGGTTGAAATCGCCGCGCGCTGACGAGCTGGCGGCGGCGCGGGCCTCGGAGGGGATGCGCGCTCCGGGCTCGGTGATCCCGGCCCGGTCGCGCTAGCGAGGCCCGTCCGCGGCCGTGTCTCCCTCGCGCGCGGTCCAGGTGCCGGGGCGGGGCTCCCGAGAGAACGGGACCTTCCAGCGGGGCATGGGCCCGCGCGAGGGATCCAGGATCATCAGGTCGACCATGCCGCGGGCATGGCTGCGGGTCACGATGGCCGCGAACGTCGTCATGTCCGGACAGAGCGGAAACGGCACCAGCTCCGCCGCGTCGTCGCCGTCCTTCGCGTGGTACAGGACGATCTCGCCCAGTACCGCTTCGGATTTCTCCGTATCCTCCCGTGCCGCCGTGCCCATCATCCCCTCTCGCGTCCGCGGCCTCGCCGGACCGCCATGCGGCGCGATTCTAACCGCGCGCGCGGACGGCCGGGGACCGCCGGGTGACGCGCCTCACGCCCCACGCGGGCCAGGGGGCGGATCGACGGGAAGCCTCTCCACGGAATCGACGGGAAGCCTCTCCAGGGAGACGATCGCGTTGTAGTCCGGCTCACGCGAGAGGAGATCGATCTCGTCGCGACCGAGGAGCACGTTGCCTTCCGGCCAGTGCACCTCGAGGTTGCCGGGCTTGATGGCGTCGACGAGCGCCCGTCCGAGGTACTCGCCGGCGGAGGAGCGGAGGCGGATCCGGTCCCCGCTCGCGATCCCCAGGCGCGCCGCGTCCTCCGCCGCCATGAGCACGTCGTCGCGCCGGGCGCCGGTGAGGGGATCGCGGTCGCGCTGGACCATCGAGTTGAACTGCTTGCCGCGACGCGTGGAGAGGTGGAACGTCCCCTCCGGCCGCCGCCGGTCCACCAGCTCCACCACCGAGAACCGCGCCTTGCCGTCCGGGGTGTGGAAGCGGCCGTCCGCGAAGAGGCGCGCCCCGCCCCACTGGAACTGATCGCCGCGGCCGGAGAGGCGCTCGATGCCCGCGTAGAGGGGCACCGCGCGCGCGATCTCCTCCCGGATCTCCTGCGACGACCGGAAGCGCACGGCCGAAGCGCGGTCCGGGCGCACGCGCGCCGCGACCTCGCCGAAGACTTCCCACTCCGGCTTGGCCGATCCGATCCGCCGCCCCCGCACCTCGGGCGAGAAGATGATGCGACGCTCGGTCGAGGTCTCGGTGCCCCCGCCCGGCGACTCGTAGCGCGTGGTGGCCGGGAACACCACGACCGTGTCCTCCGGGGGCAGGAGCATCATCGACGTGAGCACGATGTCCTGGTGGATGCGCGTGCCCACCCGGCACAGCGCCTGCCGGGCCGCGGCCGGATCGGGCAGCGTCTCCGGGAAGTTCCCGCCGACGATCCAGAAGACGTCGAGCCCCCCGCGGTAGGCGGCATCGACCATCTCCGCCGCGGTGAGCCCCTTGAAAGACGGGCAGGGGAAGCCCCAGACCTCGGTGAAGCGTGTCGTCTGCGGCTCCTCGAGGCCGGGCGCGCATCCCACCTCGGCGCCGCCCTGCACGCCCGAGTGTCCGCGGATCGGCATGAGACCGACCTTCTCGCGGCCCACCCAGCCGCGGGCCAGCCCCACGTTGACGAGGGCCTCGATGGTCTGCACGCCGTGCGCATGCTGTGTGAGCCCCATCGACCAGACGAAGATCCCGTTCCGGGCCCCGGCCAGCAGACGGGCGAAGCGCTCCATCTCCGCGCGCGGGGCACCGCTGTCCCTCTCCAGCCGCTCCCAGCTCAAGGCCTCCGCCTGCGCCCGGGCCTCCGCGAAGCCCGTGGTCGCGCACGCGATGAAGTCGGCGTCCACCCCGCCCGCCGCCACCAGCGCCTTCAAGACGCCGCAGAGGAAGGCGAGGTCGCCCCCGGTGTCGACGCCGAACCAGTCGTCGGCGAAGCGCGTGCCGAAGACGGCGGACTCCGGGACGGAGGGCA